>Ga0326727_10008063_pt1 | contig 27099 bp, 30 predicted proteins | sample MB2enrmetagenome_FD_207643 | JGI IMG/M metagenome (GOLD analysis project Ga0326727, IMG submission 207643) | Lab enriched peat soil microbial communities from McLean, Ithaca, NY, United States - MB29MY | ecosystem: Environmental > Terrestrial > Soil > Wetlands > Peat | place: USA: New York...
CATTCAATACGAAAAACAAGTCAGTCACGGCGGTAGGGACGTTCACGCACAAGTCCCCCGATGGAGGCACGCTCGAAACCGGCATCTGGGTGGCGAATGAACTGGTCAGCTTTGACTCTTACGGTGTCGCTCGGGATGTGCTGATGCGTGAGGGCTGGGCATTCGGCCCCTCCGAGTTCGGCTCCCGGCGTATGCCCATGCTTTACGGTTCGATGCCGTCAGGGGGCTTGGCGCTAATCCGAATCCGGCTATTACCTATGTGGGGGCCATCGAGGAATGCGGTGCTGCAAGTGAACTGCGCCCTCGGCAAAGTGCCTCCCGAACACCAGGTGGAAGGGGTCAGGCTGACATTTGAGAGAGGCGGCGTCGAATTCGATGAGGAAATCAGCGGGCGTGCCCTGTTTCTCTTGACGAGGCCCGGAGCCAGCGCTGCGGCGAAAGCGCCCGCTCCGGAGGTTGACACAGAACCTGCGTCCACTGAGGCCCCGCAGTGATTTGAATATGTGGGGAATTAAACCGAAGCCAGCAGAAACAGGTTACCGAGAGGCCCTACCCCACTGTGTGGGCCTTATGAGTGAAGACAAGCGCATGGAAAGGATAAATAGGCGAGATTCAGACCACAAGCACAAGGTCTTGCGGCGCGGGGCTACCGTCATTTCAGAAACTTGCTCCTCGGGATTGCCCGCGAAGAAGCAGCACGTCTCGCAGAGCCTGCCCCGCTTGGGTGGCGGGGGTTGCCGAGGTCACCAGGCTCAAGCTGGCCGGAAGTGCAATCCGTATTTAAATCCAAGATTCCTTCTCCTGGCAAAGAGCGATAGCGAAGGCAGTACTGCCGTGTTTCCTTGCGGGTTGCGAACACCATGGCGTGGAACTGTTCTTCGACCGAGCGTTTCAATTCGCCCTTTGGCGCCTCGCGGAGTAGTAGGGAAAATGAATCGACCTTTCCCGCAAGCTTCACCAAATGGCTCGATTTGTTCCTGAGAATCTCAGGAAGTTGAATTACTGCGGCGATCTTTGCATACACACATCCTTTCCCGGGTTCTTGCCCGGCGGTGAACGTTTAGATTTGACACAGAGGATTCCTGATCCTTTGACATGCCTGAAAATGTCATTTGAGCATGCCGGTTGATGATGAGTTCAATCAGGCCGGCGTACGAAGCGCCACGGCTCACAAAATAGCCTTTGGGCCAGAAGTAAACGTGAAAGCTTCAAACTCAGGCGGTACTCCCGTACTATTGCCGGTCACGGCCACTCGCCTTCAAACTGGTTAGTAGGGCAGAACCTGCCATGACACTGGGCCGTGGCGAAATGGTTCGGGGTTTCCTCGTAGTTCTCGCAGGATTTGTAGCTTGATTGAGCCATACAATGGTCCTGGCCGGTTTCATTCTGGTCATCTCGACGGCGCTATTCTTCTTCTATTCATGGGTCTGTGTCCAAAGGATCCTGCGTCTTGCTACCCATCGTAAGTGACTCGAAACCATTGTTACGGGCAGCAACTTGGAGTTTCCCACCCCGCGCAGAGCGGTCGAAAAACTCCACGCGCCAGCCGTCCGCCCCCCTTGCAGAACGCTTATCAAGTGCGATTTCTTTGCGTTTGCCTATCTGCTCAAGGGTACGGCCGGACTTCGCCGTGTCCATCGCAGCGAGGGCAAAAGCTTCCTGCTCGGGATGGCAATCTTCGTCACATGGATACCTCCGCGGGCAATCTTGGCCCCTTCTGTTATCCCAGCGGTCTGACCCCACAACCCAGGGCAATCTTCGCCTCCAAGTTGCGTCCCCTGGAAATCCCACCCGAGCAGGCGCTGTTTTCCATGGGTCTGACCTTGCCACCCCCGCCAATCTTCGCGGTGGGGACCGGTCAGCGAGAAACCCTTGTTCGTAAACCAGGCATTCTAGCCACATGGTTGGCCCGTTACGTGCGGGCACTATGCAAAACCGCTCGATAACGTGTCATTCGCCACACGTTACCCGGTTTCGGAGAGAATCTGCCGCGAAGCCGTGTGGTTGGAACATCGCTTGCTCCTGGCGAGCAGGCAGACATGGACGACATCGTCGGCGCCATCGAGAAGATTCACGAGCACCGCCTGGATTCCGAGCCAGCCGTGGTGCACAAGGTTGGATAGCTCATGATCAACCTGGGAATTGCGGGCATGGGGTACATCGGGCGAATCCATCTGGAGGCGGCCCGAGAAGTTCCGGGCGCTCAGGTCCTGGCGGTGGCTACCCAAGAGGCGGCAGCGCTCCGTGATACGTTCCCCAGCTTGCAGGTTTACCCCACCTACCAGGAACTCTTTCTTGACCACCGGCTTCATGCCGTCATTATCTGCCTTCCTACCCATCTCCACGAAGTCGCCACGGTGGAAGCCGCCGAGCGCGGCCTCCACATCCTTTGTGAGAAGCCCATGGCTCTCGATGCCACTTCGGCACAGCGCATGCTCGAGGCGGCCCGGGTCCACGGCCGCATCCTCATGGTCGCACACATCCTACGCTTCTGGCCACAGTACGCGCGCATCAAGGAAATGATTGAGGCGGGCGATGTCGGCTCCGTCCGTTCCGTCACCGCCTGGCGGCTCGGGAAGTATCCACCCTGGAGCAACTGGTTTCGCGACCCGGCGAAGAGCGGCGGCTGCCTGCTCGACCTGCAAATCCATGACGTGGATTTCATCCATTGGATTCTGGGACGTCCTCAAAGCGTGTACACCGTAGGAATCCAGGCGCCGACAGGAAGCTGGGATCATGTGCATACGACGTTGACGTACCCCGAGGCACAGGCCTGCATCGAGGCGAGCTACATGATGCCGGCGTCGATGCCCTTCAATACAAGTATTCGCGTTCTCGGTAACGAAGGATCGCTGGAATACACCTTCCGCGTCGGCGCCAACATTCAGGAGCGCGAACACGCATCGCACATCTTCCGCTTGTACAAAAGCAACGGTACCGTGAGCGACCTCACCGCACCGGACGAAGATATGTTCGCCGCCCAGCTCCGGTACTTCGTGTGCTGTGTTGCGGATCGCCAGCCACCTCGCCTATGCCCCCCGGAAGAGACCTGCCAGGTCATGCAGGTAATGACCGCATCCCGACAATCGGCGGAAAGCGGCCGGGTCATCGCCGTTGGCGAAGAGTATGGCCCCCTGACGTAAGCCAGGATGAGAAGTGGATTTCGGAGGCGCGCGGGTTTGGAACGACGCCGGCGGAATCTCCGTTCCCGAATCAAACGTCAGACAATGGCGTGCAAAGCTCCTGAGCGCATCGATGCGGCGTGCGGCGGTGAGCGCCAAGCCGCGGTGATTCGCCAGCACCCAGCGGCTCGCTAAGTCCACCGACAGCGGGCCGCGATAGCGGCTGCGATCGGCGAAGCGGGAAAAACTGAGCAACTACTTGCCGGGAATACTCAGTGCAAAGCCCACCCGGCGCCGGTCCGCCAAAGATAGCTTGACCTTTGAGAGCATCGTGTCGTGGGGGTTCATGACTGCCTCCCCGGCCACGGCCGGGCCACTCGGTTAAGTGCGGGGAGATCGACCTTTGCGTAGATCGTGGTGGCATCCCGCGAGCGGTGAGGCAGAAGGTCGGCAATCTGTTTGAGGGGTGTGCCGCCTTGCACGAGCCGCTGCGCCAAAGTGTGGCGTAGCGCCTGCGGTCCATGAAAACAGCGCTCTACCCCAAAGCGCGTGGCCGCATAACTAACGGCGGCGCGTACCACACACGGCGTGGCGGGCGTATTGAGGGGAGGACGATGGCGCCTGAAAGGAGCGCGGATGCCGGTCTGAGGCCGGCCATGGCGCAGATAGCCAACGATAGCGTGTATGGGTGTGCGAAGCCCCCACGCCCGATGGGTATGGCGCGCGCCTTTACGATGCGTTGCCCAAGCTGATCACGCCGATGGCGAGGAAGAGGATGGCGATCCCGGCCAGGCAGTAGCCCAGGGCGGTGCGGCTGGCACCTTTCCATTCACCGCCGAAAAATCCCCAGAGGATCCCGGCGATGATATCAATGGACATGAACTCGGGCCAGCCGACGATTCTGCCCAGTGTGCCCAGCGCGTCGGTACCCATGCCGTAAACGACCAGGCCGCAATACCAGAGCACTCCCATCAAGGCGGCGCCCATCGCATAGCCGGCCCCCGCTGATTTTTCCAGAAAGACGCCCCAGGTGTGGTTCTTGTTTAAGAGGTAGACGCAGTAAGCCGCGTTGGGCAGGAAGCCGCAGCTCACCGCGAGCGCCCAGATGCCGTTGCCTGACATGGCGGTCGAAGCCCCCGCCTGGAGCGAGAGTTGCCGCATTTCTTCGCCGAAAACAAAAGCGAAGTTGAGCATCGAGGAAAAGACGCCGGAGAGAATGCAGATAACGAGCCCGACGCCGAAGCCCGAGCGCCCCGAAGCCGCCGCCGCGGAAGCCTGCTCGCGTTCGCGGCGCTTCCCCGCCATCGCCAGGAAGACGAGCCCGAGGGTCATAACCAGCGTCCCCGCGATCAGCGCCAGGCCTTGCCGGGTGCCCAGTTGGTCGGGATGGAGGATCGCCAGCGGCAGGAGCGACCCGAACGAGGAAGTGATGCCGAGAATCACCGCGAAGCCCAGCGCCAGCCCCACGCGTGCGATTCCCTGGCCGAACAAAAGGCCGCCAATGCCCCAGGCGAATCCGAAAAGGGCAACCTTGGCCAGCACCGTGCCGGAAGCTTGCTGAAGCACGCCACCAAGATGAGGAACCGTGCCCAGGGCGATGACCCAGGGAAGAATCAACAATCCCGTGAAAGCATAGACCAGCCAGATGTTCTCCCAACGCCAGGCGGAGAGGCGCTTCATGGGGGCCGCGAAGCTGCCGTTGAGCATGCCTCCCACAAAAACCAGCATGAGCCCCCAGCCAATTTGATGACTCATAATTCCTCCCCTGGAGCTCCGCTGCGCGCAGTTCGCGAGCCACCGCGGGGAACAGCGTACGGTTTCCGGAACAACCGGCGACGCCCCCGCAGCAGGATCCACCCCTCAGTGCGGCTTGCGAATCAGGATGATAGCCTGGGCGCTGGCGCGGTCAGGACGCTGATTTAAAGGATTTGACGGCGTCCTGGACGCTATCGTAGACGTCAAATACTGTAACCAGTTTGGTAATATGAAGCTGCTCCCGAAAGCGTTTGGTGAGGTTGGCCAGCTTCAGGTTGGCGCCTTGGTTCTGCGCCGAGGTGAATCCCGCCACCAGCGTGCCCAAGCCGGCGCTATCGATGTAAGTTACTTCGGCAAGGTCGAGAACCAAGCGCGTTTTGCCCTGGCTCAGGATGTCCTTGAGCTTGGTGCGGAGTTGGTTGCTCTCCTCACCCAGGGTTACACGGCCGACTAGTTGCAGGACCGTGACTCCGTTCACTTCCTTCTCCACGACGTTCAATGCCATACTCTGCCTCCTGTCATAAAGTTCCGCGCGGTTGGTGCCATCCCGCATCGGTTCCCACGGCTTTCCTCGAATCACGAAACCAGGCAAATGCCAGTAGAAGGCGGCGGGAACCGCGAGATCTTGCTCGCCACGATTGGCCGCGGATTGGGGGTACGTCATTCCCCCACGCGGGAAGGCGCATTCTACAAGGCCCTGGCGGCAATGTAAATGACGCGATGGATACGGTGTCTAACCCCGAGGGAAATGTTTCTATGAAAAAGGCCGCCGTGATTTCCCCCCGCTATTTTGCGCCGGCGGAGCTTTTCCAGTTGGGAGACAGGTGGTCGGCGTCAACTTCCACGGCGAGCGTGGGAACGAAGCCCCCCGGCGGCGGCATCTTGATTGCCTTGCTCAGGTCCGTCGCCCCATCCTTGGTTACGACGTGAATGGAAACCTCCGACGCACCGGCAGGCACGGTGATGGTATGTGTGAAAGTCCCTTCATAGGACCCTTTGATCCCCAGGAATCCTCCCTTTTTCTTCTTCCCTTTTAAAGTCTCTTCAAAAAGGGTCTGCCCGCCGCTGGAAAAAGTAAACGTCGCCTCCTTGAAGCCGAAATTGCAGAGGACCTGGACGATCCGCGGAATATTGGCGAGTTTAGGGGCCTCCGTCTTGGCAATGGCTTCGGGGCTGGGCGTGGGAGGCGAAGGCTTGGGAGGCGGCATTACGGTGACGGGCTCAGGTTGGGCCGGAGGTGGCGTCGGCGCAGTCGTGGGCGGCACGATCACCTGCTTCGGCCTGTGTACGGCGGTTTTCTTGGCAACCACCGGAGCAGCACTTATCGGTGGGGTCGGCTGCTCTGTCGCAGCGGCAGGGGGTGGAGTTGGAGTCGCAACGGGAGTTGAAACGGGAGCCGGAGGCGGAGTCACCGGCGGCGTCTGCACCGCCACCTGCGGGGGCGGCGCGGGCGCAGTTCTTATCTGCCGAAACTTCCAGTAACCCCATATCACGGCGGCGAACAGGACCACGGCCACCCCGCCAAACATGACGGGGATGAGTTTCGACTTGGGCGCGGGCAACACATCGCCGGAAGTTCCCGCCGGCACCTCCGCGGGCGCGCCGACGGGTTGAGGAGGCGGTGCAGTTGTAACCGGCTGTGGTCCAACGGCCTGAGACGCTACGGGAACATCCGGTGCCTGCATGGGAAATGTTCTTTCCGTGAAGGGGTAATCAGGCGGAGCGGGAGGCGCTGGTGCCCCGCGTGGCGATGATGGTGCCTGCGACGATACGGCGGAAAGGTCCGGCGCCTGCTTGGGAAGCGTTCGCCCCATCATCTGCGTCGCCTCATAGGAGGCGGAAGGCATAGGCGCCGGTTGTGGCGATGGCGGGACCGAGGGCGTCACCGCCGAAAGGTCCGGCACCCGCCTCGGCAGGATCGGTCCCGTGAGAGGTCGTGCATCCGGGTGCGGCGCCGGCGTGACGGGTGGCGGGATGACGGGCTTGGGCCGTTGCACCGGCACGGGCGGTGAAGCGGGAGGCGCGGAAACCACCCCCGGCGACGGAGACAGCGACGCCCCTTTCATAAGCTCTTGAATCGGCATGGCCAGCGTCTGGCCCAATGGGGGAGGCGCCACTGGGCCTCCTGCCTTTACTGGGGTGACCGGGGGCGGCGCCGCGGGTTTAGGCGGCTGCGCAGCCACGTGCGGAGGTGGCGCCGAGGGTGGTGATGGGGGCTGGGACGCTGCTTTTATAAGACCCCCAATCGGCATGTTGAGGGTCTGGGCAAATGGGGGAGGCGTAACTGGGCCTCCTGCTTCCACCGGGGTGACCGGGGGCGGCGCCGCGGGTTTAGGCGGCTGCGCAGCCACGTGCGGAGGTGGCGCCGAGGGTGGTGATGGGGGCTGGGACGCTGCTTTCATAAGACCCCCAATCGGCATGTTGAGGGTCTGGGCAAATGGGGGAGGCGCAACTGGGCCTCCTGCTTCCACCGGGGTGACCGGGGGCGGCGCCGTTGGCGGTGCAGGTGACGCCGGCCGTGGCGGCGGTGGCTGGGGCGCTGCTTTGATAAGGCCCGGAATTGGCACGGCGAGCGCCCGGTCCAAGGGCGGAGTTGCTGCCGGGGTTGGTGGGGCGGCGGGGGCAGGCGCTGGAGCTACTGCCTGGGAGCGGAGCGGACGGCCATGCTGAAGGTCGTCCAGGTCAACCAGCAATTCGCGCGCTGAGGAATACCGCAGGTTGCGGTCCTTCGCCAGGCACTTCTTAACTACATAATCGTACGCCGGCGTTAACTGAGGATTGAGACTGCTTGGCACCGACGGCTCTTCGTAAACGATCTTGAACATCACGGCGGCGGTATTGCCGGTGAACGGCTTCTTCCCAGAGAGCATCGTGAAAATGATTATGCCCAAGGAGAAGATGTCCGTGCGGCCGTCAACTTCGCCTCCCCTCACCTGCTCCGGTGACATATAGGAAGGCGTTCCCATTACACCTATGGTGCGTGCCATGCCTTCGCGCGCGAGGACTTTGGCGATGCCAAAATCCGTGATTTTGGCCCGCCCATCCTCGGTCACCAGGATGTTCGCCGGCTTCAAGTCGCGGTGGATAACCTGATTCCGATGCGCGTAATCAAGCCCCTCCGCAACCTGCCGTACTATCGAAAGGGTTTGTTCGGTGGTCAGGGGGTGGCCCGAGTCGAGAATCTTCTCCAGGGTGAGACCTGGGACGAGTTCCATGACGATGCAACTGGTCTGGTTTTCCTGGTCCTCGAAGGCGTCGTGAATGGTGACGATCGAAGGGTGCGCCAATCGTCCCGCCGCCCGGACCTCGCGCATGAACATTTGCTGCGGGCTGTTGGTCCCTTCCTCAGGAGAAGTGTTAAGGGAGAGGACCTTCAGGGCAACCTCGCGGCCAATGGTGGGGTCGGAGGCTTTGTAGACAATTCCCATGGCCCCCCGGCCCAGTTCGGAAATGATGTTGTATCGTCCGATCTTCTTCATGGTTCTTCTTCAAGATGAAGCAGAGGCTTTATCACGGGCACGCAAGTTCGTTGCCGTGGAAGCGCTTCGCCATCTCGCACGAGCAAGAATGGTCCGATCTCGCACCCCGCACAGTCCGGACTGGAATCAGATTCTTCAGCACCACCAACATATCATAACTTAAGTCACGCGTGTAGCAGAGGCCTGCGGAGGTAATTGAATTTACAACCCTCCCCCCCAAGGGGGCGAGGGAAGTAGAATTTATGGCGAATGTCCTGAAACCCATTGAGAGTTCCCCCTGGACAGGCGCTATTGCTGGCCGAGCGCCCTTTTCAGCTCCTCCAATTCCTTTTCGAGCCGCCGCTGGCGGCCGTGGATCACCCAGGCATAGAACGTAAAGATGGCCCAAAGGAGTCCATACGCGAGAACAAGATAAACGTTGCACATGCTATCCCCCCTGGGATGAACCCCGCAACCGCCGAAGATTGGCGACCTCGCGCCGGAGCACCGCGAGGCGCGTAGATTGCCGCAACAAGTAAGCAAACAAACACAGGAATGCGCCCCACGTTACCAGTAACGCCACCCACATGCGGGGATCAAGGCCGGAACCCTCCCCGCCGGCGATCACCGGCTGCGGATGTTGCGTCCGCCACCAGCGAATCGCCATGTAATCAATCGGCACATCAACGAAGCCCATAATGCCTACCACCGCCGCCAGGACTGCCGCGCGCCCAGGGTTGATGACGTAACTCCGTAGCATCAGATAAGCAACAAAAAGTAGCCATAGTACAAAGGTAAGCGTCAGGCGAGCGTCCCACGTCCACCAAATGCCCCAGACCGGTTTTGCCCACAGCGGGCCCGTCACCAGCACGCAGGTGCAAAAGACAAAACCCACTTCCGCCGCGCCGTGGGCGAAATCATCCGCTGAATCCCGGCGCTTCCACAGATACGCAATGCTGCCGAGAAAAATCAGGAAATAAGCCAGCAAGGCCGTCCATGCCGATGACACGTGAATATAAAAGATGCGCTGCACTTCGCCCATGGTGGCTTCCTGCGGGGCATAGAAAAATATCAAATAGGTGGCCACTATCAGCCACGCGTACGTCACGATGAGGTGCAAAGTGGGAGGGAAGATCTTGTTCATGACCTAAGTCTTTGTCCGATGACTGCGGATGATGGAGCACTGCCCTACTCTTCCAGGACATACTCAAACAAAAGATACGACAAAACCACAAAAATGGCGCTATATCCCGCCGCCAGTTTGATCCAGCCCGCATAATCGCTGACCGGGTCACCTTTGAGCGCTCCGGTGGTTCCCTCCACCCCGGCAATGAAAATCGGGACGGCCACCGGGAACTGGAGCACCGGGAGCATGACTTCGCGCATGCGGGTATTGGCTGCAACGGCCCCGAAGGTCGTGCCCACCGCCACGTAACCCAACGTGCAGAAGAAAGTGGTCAGCGCAAACCATCCCAGCGCCGGGATGAAGGAAAAGTTATACCAGAGGCTTGTTGCGAACACCACGACGACCTCGGCAATTCCCATAAAAAACAGGTTGGCGAGCATTTTGCCGAGATAAATGGCGCCCGGATCCACCGGCGCCAGGCGCATGCCCTCCAGGCCCGCGTTTTCGCGCTCCGCCGCAAAGGAACGGTTGAATCCCAATACGCCGGCGAAGGCAAACGCAATCCACAACAAGCCGGGCAGCAGGCGCAGCCTCTCTTCCCCCGCCGGCTCGAATGCAAAGTTGAAGAGGAATACCACCAGGAGGCCGAAAATACACATCGAGGCAAGCGTCTCGCGGTGCCGCCACTCGACGCGCAGGTCCTTCACGAAAATGGCGGAGATGACTCCTAGAGTTCGCATGAACCCCGTAGGGGCGGTTCGCGAACCGCCCCTACTTTTTAATCGTTCCGACCGTAGGTTTCACCTACGGCTAATGATATTCCCCCCCCTTCGGGGAGGGCTGTGCTACTAGCTTCTGACTCCTGACTCCTGGCTCCTTTTCGCAACGCCGCAAGGGGCGCCGCGTGGATCGGCCCATCGTACCGCACCTTTCCGCCTTCAAGCGCCACGAGCCTCTGGGCGATGGCCCTGCCTTGCTCGAAATCGTGGGTGGAGAGAATTAGGCCCTTGCCTTGCCCTTGTAGGCTCCGCATCAAATCTTGCAGCGACTCGGTGGAGGCTGCATCGAGTCCGGTGAAGGGCTCATCCAGCAATAGAAACTGGGGGGCGTGCAAAAACGCCCGCGCCAGCGATACTCGCTGTTGGTATCCGCGCGAAAGCTCGCGCACGGGAGTTTCAGCCCGCTCCTGGAGGTGGAAAATGTCAAGCACGCCGGCCACCCGCTCGGGTGACTTGGTTAGGCCGAAGAGCTTCCCCGCGAATTCCAGGTTTTCACGCGCGGTGAGCTCGCCGTAAAGAAACGTGGCGTGGGAGACGAATCCGATCGCGGCCTTCGCGACGGTGGGGTTGGCGTGAACGTCGGCGCCGTCGTACAGAACCTTGCCGTCGCTGGGGCGGGCCAGGGTGGAGAGCACGCGCAGCAGCGTGGTTTTGCCCGCGCCGTTCGGCCCATAGAGCAAGATGGAATCTCCGGGCTCGACGCGCAAGCACACGCCGCTCAAAGCCTGAAAGTCCCCGAATTGTTTGGAAACATCGCGCAATTCCAGCGCGGGTTTAGCGCGGGGTGTGTCGGATAGCATAGGACTCGAGCAGCGCGGGCGGAGCTTTCTTCAGTGTGGCCACCAAGCGCGCTTTCAATTCCAGGCGCTCTTTCCAATAAGGCTTCTCCGCGATCTTGCCGGTCGCGAAGAGCTCGTCCAAGTCGGCGAGAGAATTAAACAACTTATCCACCTCGGCTTCCAGCACTTTCTGAAGCTGGCTCGCGCTCTGCTGGGCCTTCCACTGGGGCCATTCCTTCGCCACGCGCACGCCCAGCCCCCACAGCAGGACCAGCAGGAAGCAGGCGAGCAGAAGCCCACCCATCCGCGTCATCGAGTTGGGAAGGGTCTTCACTTCCGCGTCGGCTTGGCTGGCCGGAGCTCCACCCGCCGCAGCTTCACTGGCCGCCGCTTCCCCGCTGACTCTGGCGGCGAGTTGGGCGTTGGGAGGTACGCTTTCCGCCAGATATTTCTGACTTCCCGTTTCCGCATCGGCGCCCGCGGCCTTGAACAGCGGAGAGTCCACGGAAAGGTTGGAGGGCGACACCAGCAGCTCCACGCTGTCGATGGGGTAGGCGACGGAGTCCGCGAGGTCCAGCTTGTTCGAACCGTAATCGCCATCGTATGCGACCATCGTCACCGTCAGGCCCGGTTTGAGGGGGTACTGAATGTAGAAGTCACCCGGGCCTCTGCCGGGGTTCACGGGCTGCGGCAGTGGCATGCTCATCAGACCGGCAACCGCGGCAGTGGGATCGGCGGCGGTCATGGCGAGGTGAAAGAGGAACGTGCCGTCGGAATTCACGTAGCTGCGCGGCGGGTCCGCAAGGTTACGGATCGCGAACATCTCCTGCACGTGAACCTTGCCGCCCTCTGCACGTAAGATGATGCGGGCGGACTGAATCCGCACGGGCGGCGCAGTGCGGGTGGAGTCGTAAACGGTGATATCCACCTGGGCCTGGCCACGGTCGTCGAACTTAACCGGGGCGTGGTAATTCACATCTTGATATGTTGCCTGGAGGAGGTAAAAGGAATCAGTGGGGAGGTCGCCTGCGGCCACCACGAAATGGCCGCTCGAATCCGTCACCGCGGTCGAAACTTGCTGCATCCCGCCGCGCGGCATCAGGAGCTGAAGAGTTTGATTGGCGACAGGGCTGCCGGTGGTGCCGTTCAACACCTGCCCCGAGATCTTGCCCCCCGCGGCGAGCAGAGCAGTGCCAGACCCCAGCAGCAGGATACAAGCTGCCGAAACTGTGAGGCATTTGGATGGGAACAATTTCACGGTCATGGGACGTAAACAATGCGACTACTCGCTATTCAAAATACCTGTGCCGAAGGCACCTTGGCACATCCATTTTCAAAGCAGCAGCGAGTCTTGGGCTCAACCCTTCTTCCCCGGAGCGGCAATTCGCGCACCACATTCGCCGCAAAATTTTACCGGCAAGGGATTCTCATAACCGCACGCTGAACAAGTGTACTCGATCGGGGGCGGCGTCTTGCGCTGCGCCCGGCGCGCGGCGATTTCGCGCTCCACTAGGGCATCTTCCTGCTTGAGCAGCTCGGCCTCCTGGGTCGCCGCCATCAATCCCGCCGCTTCGCCAAGATAGTTCGTGCGCAGCGCTTCATAATCTTCGCGCGCGATCTTGCCGGACTGAAATTCAAAGTCCAGGTCCTTCAAGTTATCGTAAACCACCAACCGCCGCCGCTTCAAATCGCCGAGGACGGTTACATCCAGGGGCAGAGGCCCACCCGCAGTTTCCGCGCTAAGCAAGGGGAAGATAACGTAAACCGCCATCCCCACGGCAATCAGAACTGCCAAGCTGAGTAACATGATTTTTCCTAGAGTCGGAAGTCAGAACCTAGAAGTTAGAAGCTAGAAGTCAGGAGCCAGGAGTCAGGAGTCAGAATAAAACCGCTCATATCAACGATGGTCCGAGCATAGAATTTCAAACTGGGCGCGGCCCGCTGGACCCGATATTCCGTTCTCTTCTAACTTCTATCTTCTGGCTCCTGGCTTCTGACTTCTAGCTTCTAGCTTCTAGCTTCTAACTCCTAGCTTCTAACTCCTAACTTCTAACTCCATTCTGACTCCTGACTTCTACCCCAGCCCCGTCGATTTCATTTCCTCTTCCACTGCTGTAAGTATCTTGGGGTCGTTAGCCGCGAAAGTGGGAGCTGGCGCGCCGGCAGGCTTGCGCTTCCAGCGCCGCACGATCACCATGACAATACCCAGCCCTACCAACAAGCCGACGCCCGGAAGAATCCAAATCGCCAAATTAAAACCATGGGCGGGCGGGGTCGACAGCACCTGAACACCGTAGCGGAGCGACAAATCCTGGAGAATGGCTGTCTCGTCCTTACCTTCCGCGATTTCCTTTTTGAGGAAAGCCTGCATCTCGGCTTTTTGGGCGCAATCAAGGTGCGGGCATTGGTTCAGTGGCGCGTTGCAGCCGCACGTACATTGCACTTCATTGCCGATAGCTTCCAGGGTGGGTTTTCGGGGGCCATCTCCGCGTGCTACCGACGCGGCAAGCAGAGAGGCGGCCAAGACTCCAAACCAGAAGAAACAGTGACGAGTAGTGAGTGACGATTGACGAGCAAAATGGCAGGAATAGTGACGAGTGACGAGTGACGAGCGATGAGCAAAACCGACTTGCGACATCGGACTTCGGACACCGAAATTCGGACTCTTCTGCTTGTCACTCATCACATGCCACTCGTCACTGCTTTTCTTCTGCTTGTCACTCGTCACTTGTCACTCGTCACTGCACTTTAGTACGCATCGCCCGCCTGCACTGCCAATTCCTGTGCTTGGCGCATTTCCGCCATCTCGCGCTCGACACGGCTGGGAACTAATGCCAGCAACGTGCCCAGCAGCGTGACCACACCGCCAATCCACACCCACATCACCAGCGGATTGACAAATACCTGAATGATCGCCTTGCCGGTGTCAGGATCCATTCCCGCCAGCACGGCGTAAAGATCTTCTGACAATGTGGGGTGAATGGCCACGTAACTGGTGGGCTGCTGGCTGGCCTTGTAAAAGCGCTTTTCCGGATGCATCGAGGTGAAAGCCTCGCCATTCTTGGTCACGGTGATGAGGGCGCGCGTGTATTCGTAGTTGGGATTGTCGCCTGTGATGAGGCCGTCACAGCGCAACATGTAGTTCTTTACGGTCAATAAATCGCCTTCCTGCATCAGTCCCTTCGCATCCGTTTTAAACGCTTGGCCCGCAAAACCGATAAAAAGCAGCACAATGCCAATATGCACAATGTAGCCGCCGTAGCGCCTGGTGTTGCGCATGGTTAGGTTGTAAATGGCCAGGGCGAAGTTTTCCTTGGCGGTCCTCATGCGGGTGCGCGCACCCTTCCAGAATTCTCCCAAGATGCAGACGAGGACAAAGACGGAGAGGAAGAGGGTCATCCACGCGTAAAGATTGCGCACGCCCTCGGCGAACATCGTCCCACCTGCCACCAACGCCACAATGAGCGGCAGGGTGAAATTTCTTTTCAGACTTCGGAACGAGGTCTTGCGCCACGCCAGCAATGGTCCGGCGCCGGTCAGCAGCAGGAGAAGCAGGCCCATGGGAATCGCCACTTTATTGAAGAAGGGCGCGCCCACCGTGACCGTCGCATTCTCCACGGCCTTGGAAATCACTGGGAACAGCGTTCCCCAGAACACTGCGAACACCAGCGCCAGCAAAATCCAATTATTGAAAAGGAATCCGCTTTCGCGCGAAACCATGGAATCAAGCTTGTGCTCGCTTTTCAAATGGTCGAGGCGAAGGAAAAGCAAGGTGACGGAAAAGAACAGAATGATGGCGAGGAAAACAGCAAAGAACGGGCCGATGTTGGATTGGGCGAAAGCGTGCACGGAAGAAACAATCCCGCTGCGCGTCAAGAAGGTGCCGAAGATGCTCAGGAAGAACGTCAGGATGACCAGCGCGACGTTCCAAACTTTCAGCATTCCGCGCTTCTCCTGGATCATCACCGAGTGCAGAAATGCTGTGCCGGAGAGCCACGGCAGCAGCGATGCGTTCTCCACCGGATCCCATCCCCAGTAGCCGCCCCACCCCAATACGGCGTAGGCCCAGTTACCGCCCAGCAGGATTCCACAGCCGAGCAGCATCCACGGAACCATCGTCCAGCGGCGAGTGGTGCGAATCCAATTGTCGCCCAATTGCCGGGTGATGAGCGCCGCCATGGCGAAAGCGAAAGGCACCACCATGCCGACGTACCCCAGGTAAAGCATAGGGGGATGAATCACCATGGAGTGGTACTGGAGGAGCGGGTTCAGTCCATTGCCATCCGGCGCGGAAAAGGCTTGCGAGCCCGTGCTCGTTACCAGGGAGAGTTCCTGGAAGGGGTTGGCGACGAAAAAGACGAGCAGCGAAAAGAAGGTGCCCACTCCCATCAGCACGGAAACCACGTAGGGCATCAACTGGCGGTTCTTGCGGCGGTTCTGCCAAACCACCAGGGCGCTGTAAATCGAGAGCAGCCACGTCCAGAACAGCAGCGACCCTTCCTGTCCTGCCCACAGCGCCGCGACCTTGTAATACGTGAGCAAATCACGGTTGGAATGTTCAGCCACATAGGCATTGTGGAAGTCGTTCGTGAGGATCATGTATTCCAGGGCCACCACCGCCAGCGTAACCATCAGGAAGAAACCCCAGGTGGCACGCTCGGCGCTGCGAGTGATGCGCGGGCTGCGCAGCTTGCCCCCCACAGCTCCGGCCACCAGGGCATAGGCCGCGAACGCCAGGGAGGCAATGAGGCCGACACTACCGACTTGGTTCATAAATAATCCCCCAGGGGCTCTCCTTGCAGAGGTGTGCGGGCGGCCTGAGGTCTATGCCCGGAAGCTCATTTTTCGCTGTTGAGCACGGCCACCGGACCCTTCATGCCAGTTCCCCGTGAGCCTGGTGCAGCCTGGTACTTGGAAGCGCATTTGGCCTGAATCTTCTCGGCGCGGAACTCCCCGTTGGTCAGATAATCGCCGTCCACAATCGCCTGCGCGCCGTCTTTGAAGGTGTCGGGTAACGTATCGGTTCCCACGTACGTTACGGGAATGGATTTTGTGTCTTGGGCGAGCTGGAAGCTGAGTTGCCCGCCGCGGCGCTCCACGGACCCCTGCGCCACTACACCGCCGACCCGTACATGGCGGCGCGCCGTTTGCGCCTGGGTGAGCTCGCTCACCGTCACATAGTAAGTTTTATTCTCCTGGAATCCAGAAATGCCTTCCCAGGCTACTACGGCGAGAATGATGCCGATGCCGATACCGAACTTCCACTTCTTGCTGTGCATGAGTGTACCGCGCGAGATCCGGAGGCCTTGTGCCTCCACAAACCTGATTTGTTTTCCCCTGACAACCCCAATGGAAATTTTGCACCCTCCATGGCCCATAGTCAATGAGAAAGACACCACCGGAATTGACCGCACTCAATCCGCCGGGGGCGCAACGCTTTCAACCGATCCCAACCGGAATTTCTCACCACGGGTCTGAAAGGGCGGGGCTTCAGCCCCGCCCTTGCGGCAGCCCCCTATGAGTGTCCTAGCATGGGCAAGTTTTTGCCAGGAACAAACTGTGGTAATCTGCTCGCCGGGTATCTTCCTAACTTCTTCGTGCTGGGACCGGCCGCGCCGGAATCCTAGGAAATTTCAGGAGGCCTATGGCAGACCAAACTACTCTTCAGTATCCTCTCGCGGATACGTGGCACATTAATAACCGCGTCAACCTGCGGTTGCTCGATGCTCTGTCGGACAAGCAATTGGCGGCGACGATCCTCCCGCGGGGTAAGGCGGTGACAAGTTATTTTGTGCATATTCACATGGCGCGGATCTATTGGCTCGAGCGCCGCGCGCGAGCTTTGGCAGAGGGCCTAAAGAAAATCCCGGGCGGAACGGCTCCCCGGGCGATACTGCGGGAGGCGCTTATCGATTCCGGTAAGGCCATGGGAGCATTGTTCGCCGAAGCTGAGCGCACCGGGCACACCAAAGGCACCAAGTTGAGCCCGGTGGCTTTTCTTGGTTACGCGCTCGCCCACGAGGGCCACCATCGAGGCCAGATCCTCCTGCATCTCAAGATCGCCAAACTCCCCGTTGACCGCGCTACCGGCTACAGCCTTTGGTACTGGAATAAAATCTGAAAAGCTGTGGCGCGTGGCAAGTTGTGGGCGAAAAGCATTGTGGATACCCCACAAATCCCCGCAAGTGCCCGCACTTGCCCCCAATTGGTTGGATTGTCCCCTTTTTAATGTTATAGATAGCCGACAACGCCTTCCTCTGGGGAAGGAACTCATACGCTTAAGCCTTTTAAATTCAATACTTTAAAATTTAAAGAAAAAGAGCCGAGTCGCCGCAGTTCGGAGTCAGCGGTAAGTCCGCCATCGCTCAGCAAAGGAAGCTTTTTTGCCCAGACTTGATGTATCTTATTGAAATTTAGTGGCTTACAAGAAGCAGCGAATTTGTCCACTTTTGCATCCAAGGGAGTGTGCCGGTCAAAAGCAAGTGGGTTTGGAAGGCCGGCGTGGGAAGGAGGGCAGCAGCCATGACACGCTTTTTGAAGTATTCAGCGATTGCCCTTTTGGCGTTTGTGACCTTTGTACCGGCGGCGTCCGCCCGCGGATTTTATGGCGGTCGAGGGTTCTATGGAGGCGGGTTCTACGGGGGCGTTGGGCTGGGGTTCTACCCGGGGTTTTACGGGTATTACGGCCCTTGGTACGGACCGGCCTACTACATCCCCAATGCGGGCGAAGTCGAGATTCAGACGAAGCACAAGGGTGATCAGATTTTCGTCGATGGCGGATTTGCGGGCCGCACGGGCGAACTGAAAAAGTTCCCGTTACGCGCCGGCACCCACACCATCGAGTTGCGCAATGCCAACGGGCAAACGTTTTATCAGGAGAAGATCACCGTGATCGCAGGCAAGAAGCTCAAGATCCAATCCGATTACATCGGTTGACCTTCGCAAGTCTCACCCCAGTGATGCCACGGCGCCTGATCGACGCCGTGGCGTCCCACCCTTCGCGGAATTAAGCCAAAACCAGCGCCGTTTACTTGAGCCAGCATGTTCCTGCCCGGGGAAAACTGCGTACAGACATACGGGGCGCTTCACTGGTTTTTCGCGCAACGCAACCCCCATGGGGGGCAATCCAGCCTTGACAGAATATGGGAAACGTCCCGAATGTCCCCGGTTTCCGAGAAGCCTTGCCTTACCGTCTTTCCCAAGCGATCAAGAGCTTCCAATTCGCAATGTCGGTATCCTCCAGCGTTTCGAGCGATTCGGCCAGGTATTGCAACCGCCCCGTTGCCGGAGTCTTCGTTTGTGGGAGAACGGTGTCAGGCTGTGAAAAAATCGGTTGGAGCCACGGATTAACACAGATCAGCACGGATAAGTCCTCTCTTTTCATCCGCGCGAATCCGTGCTAATCCGTGGCCTGGCATTTCTTCACACGTTCCAGGTACCCTTTTCGGGGTCCTGTGGGCATTTCGGGCATTGCTGCCGGGCCAAAACTTCGGCAAAATAATGGTGCGAGACGCACGAAAAGATTGAGAGCTCCGGATTCTGATGATGCCGCCGGACGAACAAAAGGACTTTGAAGACTTGGAGGCGAGCCAGCTCTTCTGCTCGACCTGCAAACGCGCCATGCCCGTGCGAAAGCGTCTTTTCCTGGTGCTGCTCGATAAAGAGATTTTCGACTACATCTGCACGAGGTGTGGCTCGGTGGTGGGGAAAAAGGAGCAGCCGTGGCGGAGACCGGCTCAATGGCCGAAAATCTGAGGGACAGCCACGCGCCCGTTAAAGATCGCGACTTTGTCTTCACACGTTATCCACGCTAGCAGGCGGCGGAAAAAACCTAGGTCGAGGACGTAGCGGCGACTTTACGTCGCCATAACCTGATTCGCTGCAACGCGCCAATGGCGGCGTAACCCCCCCGCTACACGTTTTTCTGCAGCCTGCTAGATCTGCACACACAGGCGACGCAGGGAGGACGCTATGAAAAAGGGGTATTGGGTCGTTGCCTACACATCGATTTCGGATGAATCAGCATTAAAGGCCTACGCGGCATTAGCAGTGCCAGCGGTTCAGTCATTCGGCGGGCGCTTTCTAACCGGGTCCACGAGCCAGGTTCAGGCCCACGAAGCCGGGTTGCCGCAGAGGACTATCGTTGTCGAATTCGACAGCTATGACATCGCGCTGACAGCTCACAAAAGCGAGGCTTACCAAAAGGCGCTTCAGGCACTCGGCTCCGGCGCGGAACGCGACTACCGCATCGTTGAAGGTGTGTAGAACCCGCCGAAACCGGGCAGATCGCGCTGGGCGGCGCAGCGCGGCGGAGCCTCCGAATTCTTACCTTTCAATGAGCACGGAGTGTCGTATCTACCTACGACTCAAGGCCTGCTCGATTGCGTGCTCCGCAAGCGGGGCCATGATTGCGTATCCTTGGGCGTTCGGATGAACACCGTCCGCACTGAGCTCGGATCGCATCCCACCTTGTGCATCTACCAACGCGCTGTAGTAGTCCAGGTAGATGAGACCCTTGGACGCGCAGAAAGCTTGCAACCATCGGTTTACTTCTTGGATTTCGCCAGTGGGCTGGATTGCCGGAACCCAGCCATATTTGCTCGCCGGAAGGATCGATGCGATCACAAATTGAATGCCATTGTCCTTTGCTATGGCTGCCATCGCAGCAGAATTGTCTTCGATCATTTCCGGCGTGGATGGGCCGGTATTTCCGGCTATGTCATTCCCGCCAGCAAGAGTAATGACCACCTCAGGTTTCAGGTGTACAACGTCTTGTGAAAAGCGGACCAAACACTGTGCGGTTGTTTCTCCGGAAATCCCTCGATTCACATAAGGTTTCCCAGGGAAGAATTCGCCCGTTCCCGGCACGCGTCCCCATCCGTCCGTGGCCGAATCACCATAAAAAACCACCCTATGCTCAGACTGGTTTGGCGGCGGAAGAGACGCGTTCTCTTTGCGATACCGATTCAGGATCGCCCAATCCAAAAGCGAGTTCTGCATCCCAGTGGCTTGCTGGGAGAGATGTGTCAATTCTTGCGCGAGTTCGCGCGCCCGGATCTGTTGCAATCCTTCCGCCGAACTAGCCGATTGTCCCATTGATTGTTGACACCAGGTGAACGCAATGATCAGCATTGAAATGTACGTCGCCGCATAAGTCCGCATTTTGCACTCTCCGTCCATTTCAGAATTTTTACTTCTTCAAAGCTCCACAAGAACCTGCATTTCGACCTATTGAGGACTGCAAAATATAGTGACGAACTGTTTTCGTAGCGCGTATTGCAATGCAGACCGCGGCTTTGCGACTCATGCTTGTCGCTCCCCCGTATCGCAGAGTTTCACTCTAGTGCGCCCGGCAGCCTCAAGCGCGAATCATTGGCGTAATCTCCAAGCCCAGAAAACGAAGGCCAGCACGAACGGCGCAATCATGGTGACTCGAACGACATATTTCCAGATCTTGTGTCCCGGCGGAACGGGCAATTGAAGCCCCGACCGCTGCTCCGCCAAATTGTTAGCTTTCTCTTGGTAAAACACAATCAGGTCTGTCACTCGCCATTGCAAAAGGCCAAAAAGCAACGCAAGCGCCAGAGCGGCAACTCGGAAGGACTGCACAAGTGAATGTGGCGGCGCAACTGCGGGTGCGGGTGACACATACGGGCGCAGGTCTAATCCCACCAGAGCGGCAAGAATCGTCGTGAATACGGTGAACGTGGCGAACCGCAGAGCACTGTAGTGGCGCGCGGCGTTACAGGTCTCCTGGAAGCTCACGCGACTGTCCTGCCGGGAGACTTCCTGATCGTTAGCAGACTTCCGCTGATTAGCGAGTTGATTCATAACTTCTTTGCTGACTACGGCTTCGACTTCTTTCATTTCGTCGTCGGTCATTGGTACCTTCCTTTCCGTGGGCATGGAACCAGAAGAGGGCGAAGGCGCATTTTCCGCCTCGGTGGCGCGCCCCAGGCAGATGGGCTCTGGACGGTTAGACGGGTGGATGAATGAAGTAAGTCATTCCCCTAATCTGAACGCAGCGCCGCCATCTTGGCGGCTCATTGCCGGCTGGAAGCCGACGCTACAAATCAGGACAGCACCCAATATAATGACCTACTCCGCATACCGCTTCATCAGCAATGCGGCGTTGGTGCCGCCGAAGCCGAAGGAGTTGGAGAGTGCGTACTCCACGTCCGCCTTGCGCGCCCGGTTGGGGACGTAGTCGAGATCGCAATCCGGGTCGGGATTCTCGAGGTTCATGGTGGGTGGGAGAATCTGGTCGCGCAGGGCGAGGATAGTGATGCCGGCCTCGACTCCGCCCGCACCGCCCAGCAGGTGGCCGGTCATCGACTTGGTGGAGCTCACGGGCATCTTGTAAGCGTGGTCGCCGAAGACCTTCTTGATGGCCACCGTTTCCAGGCGATCGTTGTAAGGCGTCGAGGTGCCGTGGGCGTTGATGTAGCTGACTTGTTCGGGAAGAATCTCCGCGTCGGCAAGCGTCGCCCGCATAGCGCGCACCGCGCCATCGGCGGTCTCATCCGGCGCCGTGATATGGAAGGCATCGCCCGACATACCGTAGCCGACCACTTCGGCCAGGATCGGCGCGCCGCGCCTGAGCGCGAAATCCAATCCTTCCAGGATCAAAATGCCCGCCCCTTCGCCGATCACGAAGCCGTCGCGCTCCTTATCGAACGGGCGGCTGGCTTTTTCCGGTTCGTTATTGCGCGTGGAAAGCGCGCGCATAGCCGCGAAACCGCCCACGCCCATAGGCGTGATGGCGGCTTCCGTACCGCCGCAGATCATCACGTCGGCGGCGCAGCGCTGGATCAGTTTGAAGGAATCGCCCACGGCATGGGCGCTGGAAGAGCAGGCGGTGCAGGTGGCGGAGTTCGGCCCCTTGGCGCCATAGCGAATGGAGACGTGACCGGAAGCCAGGTTGACGATGGCCGCGGGAATGAAAAAGGGAGAGATCCGGCGCGGGCCACCCTGGAGGAGCGCCGTGTGCTCGCGCTCGATCACATCGAATCCGCCGATGCCCGAGCCGATGTAGACGCCCACGCGCTCAGCGATAGCGGGCCTGATCTGGAGTTCGGACTGAATCACGGCTTGCTGCGCGGCGGCCAAGGCAAACTGGATGAAGGTCCCCATCTTTTTCAGTTCCTTCCTCTCGATGAACTGAAATGGGTCAAACCCCTTGACTTCTGCCGCGATAGTCGCGCTGAACCCCGTGGTATCAAAATGGGTGATGGGCGCCACGCCACTCTTGCCCGCCAAAAGATTCTGCCACGACTCCGCCGTGTCGAGGCCGACGGCGGTGAGCAATCCCACACCGGTCACGACGACTCTCCGGTTCAAGCTGTGCTCCTCCTGTGGAGACCTGCCCTGGGCGGGTCAGTTCTTCTTTGTGTGGGCTTGTATGTAGTCAATCGCATCTTTGACGGTGGTAATCTTCTCCGCATCCTCGTCAGGAATCTCGATCTCGAAGGCCTCTTCAAAGGCCATCACCAATTCCACGATGTCCAGGGAATCGGCGCCGAGGTCGTCGACAAAGTGCGCGGTGGGTGTCACTTCCGCCTCATCCACTCCAAGCTGCTCCACAATAATCTGTTTCACCTTCTCGTCGGGCGATGCCATCAGTCTATCCTCCTCAAGGTTACATGGGGGCCGTCATTCTAACTTTGCTTCCCGCAAGCGTCAAGGAATTGAATCTTTCGATTGTATCATTGAGTCATCGGTTCATTGAATCATTAGGTAAGGACAAAGGCTCTTGCTTCAATGAATCAATGACTCAATGAAACAATGATTCAATCCGCTCAGGCCATGTACATGCCACCATTAATATTCAGAACGTGCCCGGTAATATAACTTGCTTCCGGCGATGCCAGGAAAAGCACGCCGTGCGCCACTTCCGCATCCGTGCCCATGCGTCCCATCGGGATCACGCTGAGCATCTTCTCCTTAATCTCCGGGGGAAGGACATCGGTCATGGGAGTGGCGATGAATCCCGGGGCAATGGCGTTCACCGTGATATTGCGCCGGGCCACCTCCGCGGCCACGGCCTTGGTGAGGCCGATGATGCCGGCTTTGGAAGCGATGTAGTTCGCCTGCCCCACGTTTCCGGTCTGCGCCACCACGGAAGCGATATTGATGATGCGCCCCCAGCGCTGCCGGACCATCGAAGGCAGAGCGGCCCGGGTGCAGTAGAAAGTGCCATCCAGGTTGGTTTTGAGCACCGCCGCCCAATCATCGGTCTTCATGCGCATCACCAAGTTGTCCTTGGTAATGCCGGCATTGTTCACCAGGATGTCGATCTTGCCCCAGGTGGCAAGGGTCTGGTCGACCATTTCCTGGACGGCCTCGACGTCAGTCACATCGACGCAAAACTTCAGCACCTCGCGGCCCATGTCCTTCAGTTCCTGGATGGTCTCGTCGAGCTTGGCGCAGCGGATGTTGGTCAAAGCGATCTTGGCGCCGGCTTGGGCCAAAGCCATGACCGTGGCCCGCCCGATTCCCTGCGCGCCACCCGTCACAATCGCGACGCGTCCCTCCAAACTTGACATACTTCTACCGGCTCCCATCTGATTGGATTATCAAGACATCAATTCGGCATAACGGAGCGCGGGGTTTCGGCCCAGGGCAGCACTCCACTTTCGCCAGGGGCGTTAGCCCCGGGTGTCTCACCACGGTTTTGGAAGGGCGGGGCTTCAGCCACGCGGTCACAAGGCCTTCCTGACCATTACGGAGTCGCGCGCCAAACGCGCTGTGACCTCGCTCAGCGTGGCGGAGTCCTCCACGCGCAGGCACTCGGCGGCGCGATCGACTTGCCGCACCAACCCCGAAAGAACTTTGCCGGGTCCGACTTCCACGAACAACTCTACGCCCTCCTGGCGCAGGCGGCGTATCGATTCTTCCCAGCGCACAGGAGCGGTGACCTGCTGTTTTAGCCCCTCGCGTACAACCGATGCGGAAGTGACCACCTGCGCGTTCACATTGTTCACCAGCGGCACTTGCGGGTCTTCCACGTGGGTCGCATTCAGATCGACGCTTAGACGGTCCCGGGCGGGCTTCATCAGGGTGCAGTGAAAAGGTGCGCTGACGTTGAGCATGATGGCGCGCTTGGCGCCGCGCGCCTTGGCCATTTCCACGGCTCGGGCCACGGCGGTAGCGCTTCCGGCGATGACGACTTGCCCGGGTGAGTTCAGGTTCGCCGGGGAAACCACTTCCCCTTGCGCGGCTTCGCGACAGATCTCATCCAGCGCCGCCCCGTCCAATCCTAAGATCGCCGCCATGGCGCCCTGGCCCACGGGCACTGCTTCCTGCATGTACTGTCCACGCTTGCGAACCAGTCGCACGGCGTCGGCCAGACTTAAGGCGCCCGCCGCCACCAGCGCCGAGTATTCCCCCAGGCTGTGGCCAGCAACAAAATCAGGATGCACGCCCTCCTCGCGGAGCACCGCCGCAGCCGCCACGGAAACAGTAAGAATCGCGGGCTGGGTGTTGGCGGTGAGTTGGAGTTCCTCCGCCGGGCCCTCAAAGCAAAGCTTGGAGATGGCGAAACCCAGCGCGGCGTCGGCTTCCGCGAAGACGGAACGCGCGCCAGCGAAACTCTGCGCCAACTCCCGGCCCATGCCGGGGTACTGAGAACCTTGACCGGGAAAGATGAAAGCAACCTTGGGCACGATTCCTGCTTAGTGATTTAAGGAGTCAGGAGCCAGGAGTCAGGAGTCAGAATAAACACCAGATCTCGGTCAGCTCGCTTGCGGTCCCTGCTCCTTCCGAGATTTGGCCCGAATGTCTGCCACTCCCTTCTCAAGGAAGAGCTTTTTACACCGCAAATAATGGTATTGTTCTCAGATACGGCGTCGAACTCATGGGTCTTGGGTTCCCCTTCCACGCCCGTCAGGCGGACTCTATCGCTTCTGAATTGCTTCCCAAATCTCTCCTGAAGCCAGGTTCGAACGTAGTCTTCAACCTTTGACTTGAGAACCCTCGTGTCGGCCATAATCCCTTCTGGCTCCTGACTCCTGGCTCCTGACTCCTCCGCCTCACCACCGCATCAAAACCGCTCCCCACGTAACGCCGGCGCCGAATGCGGACATTAGCACCGAATCACCTTTCTTCAACCGGCCGCTCTGTACGCATTCATCCAAACAGATGGGAATCGAGGCCGAGGACGTATTCCCGATGCGGCTGATATTGCAATAGACCTTTTCCCGGCTTATTCCCAGGCGTTCACGAACCGCTTCCGTGATGCGCTGGTTCGCCTGGTGGGGGATAAAGAGGTCGAGGTCCTCCGCCGCGAGCCCGGCCTTCTTCAGCACCTGCCGCGACACGTCTTCCAGGCTGCGGACGGCCACCTTAAAGAGTTCGTTGCCGCGCATCTTGATGAAGTGTGCGCCCTGTTCGACCGTCTGGCAGGAAGCGGGCATCGCGGTGCCGCCGGCGGGAATGAAGAGGTGATCGGCGTATTGGCCTTCGGTGTGCAACTCATGCGCCAGGATTCCTGAGGGTGGTTCGACCGGCCCGAACACCGCCGCGGCCACGCCGTCGCCGAAAATGACGCAGGTGGCGCGGTCCTTGTAATCGATGTAACGCGAAAGCAGTTCGGCCCCGATGACGAGCACATGCTTCGCGGCGCCGGTGCGGATGAATTGCTCGGCCACGGTCATGCCAAAAAGGAAGCCGGAGCAAGCGGCGGCCAAGTCGAACGCACAGCAGCCGCGCGCGCCGAGTTCGCGTTGGATGAGCGAGGCCGTGGAGGGCAAAGGCATGTCGGGCGAAATGGTCGAGCAAATGATCAGGTCGAGATCCGCGGCTTTGATCCCCGCCCTTTCCAAAGCGAGTCGCGACGCTTGCACCGAAAGCGTGGAAGTGGTTTCGTGGGGCGCGGCCTGGCGACGCTCACGGATGCCGGTACGGCTGGTGATCCATTGGTCGGAGGTATCAACCACCTTCTCCAGATCAGCGTTGGTGATAACCTTCTCCGGCAAGGCCGAGCCCGTTCCTAGCACCCCTGCAACACGCATAGAAACTCCTGGGGATTGAGTCATTGAATCATTTGGTCATCGGGTCATTTGATCATCGAAGAGCTGTCCGTCGTCCGTGGTCCGTTGCCAGAGATGCGCGGAGATCGAAAGCCTTAAGCTACTGACGACTGACAACGGACTACGGACAGCTTTTCAATGACTCAATGACCCGATGACTCCATGATTCAATTTCTTTGCGAAGCCGCCGCCAGTTCACGTTCGATCTTCTCATTCACTCTTCCAGCGGAAAACTCCGCCGCGACCCGGATGGCATTCTTAATAGCGTTGGGGTTTGATCCGCCGTGGCAAATGATGCACACGCCCTTCACGCCCAACAGCGGAGCCCCGCCATATTCCGAATAATCCACCCGCTTTTTGAAACGCCGGAAGGCCTTGCGCGACAGCACGGAACCAACCTTGGAGGAGAGCGTGCTGGAAAGAGCTTCCCGCAAGAGACTGTAGACCGCTTCGATGAGTCCTTCGCTGATCTTCAGGGCCACGTTGCCGATAAAACCGTCACAGACGATGACTTCCACGCGGCCATTGTAAAGATCTCGGCCTTCCACGTTACCGACAAAATTCATGGGGAGTTGCTTGAGCAGCGCCAGCGCAGCGCGCGTCAACTCATTCCCCTTGTGGTCTTCCTGGCCGATGGAGAGCAGCCCGATGCGTGGCCGCTCTACGCCGAAGATGACGCGGTAGTAGGTTTCGCCCATCACTGCAAATTCCACCAGGTGATGCGGCTTGCAATCCACGTTCGCGCCCACGTCGAGCAGCACCGCAGCCGTGCCTTGGGTGGTGGGGAAAACCTGAGCGATGGCCGGCCGGTCCACACCTTCGAGTGCCCCGAGCACGATTTTGGCGGTGGTCATCACCGCGCCGGTGTTCCCGGCGCTGATCATGCCGTCCGCCTTGCCCTCATGCACCAGACGCGTCGTAACCCGGATCGAGGAATCGCGCCGTTGCCGGAAGGCCTTGGTGGCCTTGTCTCCCATGGTGACCGCCTCGCTGGCGTGGACGATCTCGATGGGGAGACCACGGACTTTGCGCTGGCTGAGTTCGCGGCTGA
>Ga0326727_10008064_pt1 | contig 27097 bp, 22 predicted proteins | sample MB2enrmetagenome_FD_207643 | JGI IMG/M metagenome (GOLD analysis project Ga0326727, IMG submission 207643) | Lab enriched peat soil microbial communities from McLean, Ithaca, NY, United States - MB29MY | ecosystem: Environmental > Terrestrial > Soil > Wetlands > Peat | place: USA: New York...
CTTGAGCTGAGGTGTTTCCTGTTCGGACTGGAAGCCGCCTTCTTTGCCGTATCCCGTGGTGTGGCACTCGAAGCAATTTTTTAGTTCGGCTTCCTGCAGTCCCTTTTTCAGGCGGATGATGCTCTCGAATGAGTGGGCTTTTTTGTTGAATTGTTTGAATGTGCTATACTCGTTCGCGTGGCATTCCTTACACCCCTCCGACCCGACATACTTCGGCTGCTCAGCGCACCGCGCGTTTTGTGTCTTCCAACCGGAAAGCGAAAACAGAAGGAATAAGGAAGACAAGATAATAATGGAAAGCACCTGCTTAAAATAATGCATACCCGAGCCCCCAATTTGTGAATGACCGTAAAATAAACCCGGAATTGGCGTACCCAATCAGCAACATTGCGGAAGCTTTTACGATGCTCACGTCTCTAAACCCAAAAAACTCAAAAGCATCTTTAATGCTGTAAAATATTGATTCGGATAGGGTTAAGAATTTCTTTAGTGTTTAAGTATGGAAAAAATTATCTACCTATCCATGGGTAGGGCCAATGCTGTTAACTTTAGATTCGAATGCTTTTTGGGTCACGAAGAGCACGAAGACTACACGAAGTGCACGAAGGAAAATCATTGTCAGGGATCTTGTATGGGAAAGGTTTTCCTGTGCTTTCTCTTCTTCGTGTCCGACCAATACTTTTCAGGTTCGAAAGCCGGCAAAGGTGCTTCTCCAGATCGGTTTTCTTTGTGCACCTTCGTGTTCTTCGTGACTCTGGCGGGCCTTCCTGACCGCTCCAAACTCTAGTCTCACGAAGGCGCAGGAGAACTCGAAGTTTGCTTGCTGCTATGCTGCGCTGGGCTTAAGTCCGGCTTAAGTTAACGACATTGGGTAGGGCCAGGTGAAGTACCTGAATTAACGCCAAAAGGTTAAAAAAAGGGTCGATTCCTGGTTTTAGAAAGTCTGTTTGAACGGTAAAATAGGTACTCTAAGCCATGGGAAAAGTCCTTCAAACGTCCATTTGGAGAGGCAGGCGTCCCAGGGCAGTGAACAGTGAACAGTGAACAGAAAAAAACTACTGATCACCCCTCACTCTTCACCCCTCGCTCCTTGCTCCTGCTCCCCGTTCGCCTGAATTCGGCCTGAATTTGCAGGAGAAGGAATTGAGGAATTAAGGGATTGAGGGATTGAGGGATTGAGGGATTCTGTTCACTATTCACTATTCACTGCTCACAACGTCCGGCTTCTCTGAAAACCGAATAGTGGTTATCACGCTCCCGGGTCTCTGAGAAGTTGGCAGGATTGGGGGCGGGGATTTGAAGTCCCCCTTTTCTAACGCGATTCAGGGGGATTTTTCCGATCGGATTTTGCAATTCCGGAACCGGCCGGGATCGATCCCGTGGCAGGCGCCCCTGTTCAAAATCTGATTTAGCCTTAACAATTTAGCCGAAACTCATCGGCTAATATCGATGAGAGGTAAGCTAACTTTCCGATGGACTTACCGGACTACAAAAAAAATAGCTACAGGGTAGTTCAGGGGGCTTACGGCCGTTTCCCTTCAGTAGAATGAAGAGTAAAAAGCCAGCGAGTTACCCTCTGGGATAGTTATGCGACAATCCAGTGCCGCGATAACCGGCGCGCAGCCAGGAGACAATGGACAGCGGCAGAACCTAGCCGTGCGCTTCCGGTTGACAAAAGGTTGGGCAGCGGGTCTTCTTCCGCTCTTCGCATCGAGAATCTACTTGCCGAGATGAGAGAGCGTGAAGCGAAGCGGAGCGCTTGAGATTTTCATCAGCCCCTGGAATGGCTGGTCCATCTCCACAATCAGGAAGATTGCGGCAGCAACCGACAACGCACAGACGACTAGGACCGCTAAGACCATTGCATTGCGGGGGGCGAAGAGGCCGAAACTCACGAAGATGATCGTGAGCCAGAACACTATCACCACGAGGAACGGCACCTGGATCGAGCCGCCTTCGCCAGCCAACACAAGCCAACGGGTCTCCATGATGTCGCCACTGATCTGCAGTGCCCGGGACTGGAGCCAGCGCTGGCCATCGTTCTGCGGCGCGAGTCGCATAATCCGGGCCTGTATTTCTTCGCCTGGGGGCGCCGCCTCCTGCGCGCCCAAATTTGCGGTTTGGGAGCGATCCTCCGGCCAGATCTGATCGAGCTTGTAGGCAACGATGCGCCGGAGCAGATCGCGTGTCTCCTTCGTCTCCGGCCCGTATTGGGCCAGCACACGATCTAGCAGCAGGACTTTGGCGGAAACTTGCTTGACAGCCATATCCTGAGAGTCGAACGAACCCTTGGCCGTAGAGATCACCAGCCCGAGAACGAGAGCAGCGATCGTCGCCACCAGCCCCGTCCCCAGCTTTATTACATCCTTGGAGTCCTGGCTGAGATGATTTTCGGGCGTAACGGCGCGGACGATCATTCCGAGCAGCGCGCCGCCGAACACGCATGCGAAAACGATCAAAGCGATCTTAATCGAGATCATGAGTAGTCTTGTCCTCTCTCAATGCGAGCCATTGTGGCTCGAATCGACGAGCGTTCCCTCGTCCTGCCGTGCGCGCAGTCTGCCTTCACTCAGCAGAAGGTCGCGCGTTGACGCGCTTGCTGGGCGCGGTCTTCATTTAGCCAGATTCCACATAGCCCTTCGATGGGGCTGCGAACGCCAACCGGTCAACAATCGCAATAGATTACGATCATATCGGAATGTCGTCAATCAGGAGATCCTCGATTCGGTGGATTATTTCCCAATGGTCGTATGGGTTTCGGAGACACTCGCCAAAACAGAAAAAAAGCGGAGAGGTTTCCGCAACCTCAACGTACCTGGCAATCTCGTAAGAGTCAGTTTGCAGCGAACCGGTAAACAAATGATTCGAAAATGGCGAAGATTTTGGTGCTACATTTCTCAATGACAAGGAGAGCTGCAGCAACTTCTTCGGGAAGATGAGCGTGTGATTTCAGAAAAGGTGGGAGAGATGGCTAAATCTTTGAGAGGGACAAGAATCACTTCTCCTGCCCCTCTCGTCTGATCCACCAAACGACTAGAAATTTGAGATTTCCCCGTCATCGAGGGGAATTAACTGCTCTGATCGTGTTCCAATCTTCTTGAAGTGCCCATAGTCCTTTCCATTGCCGTTGCCTTGCTTCCCATGGACCCCAAGAGCTGTTGTCGGACTTTTGCCGATTTTCAATGCCACTAACTTCTTGTTCATCGATTCATTGCTTCCGCAACACCATTGCTTTTTGAACCATCGATCAGAGTCTTTAGATCTCTCACAAAATGTTTCATCTGCTCTGCCTGGGCGCTCATTTCCTCAGATGCAGCGGCCGTTTCTTCCGAATTGGATGCAGTTTGCTGGACCACCTTGTCCATTTCGCTCACGGCTTTATTGATCTGCTCTATGCCCTGGGCCTGTTCCTGCGATGCTGCAGTAATCTCGCCAACCAGCTCGCTCGTCTTCTCGAAACCGTCTGCAACCTCCCGGAACTCCTGTTCGGTTTTGCCGACCATTTCGAAACCCTCCTTCACCTTCTTAACGGTACCTTCAATGAGGTTGGCAGTGTTTTTTGCGGCTTCGGCCGCTCTCATTGCGAGGTTTCTCACTTCATCGGCAACCACCGCAAAACCCGCTCCGGCTTCCCCTGCGCGAGCCGCCTCTACTGCGGCATTGAGAGCAAGAAGGTTGGTTTGAAACGATATTTCATCGATTGTTTTGATTATCTTGGAGGTCTCTTCGCTTGCCCTGGATATTTCTCCCATGGAGACGTTCAATTTTCCCATGGACTTACCGGCCCGTGAGACTGTCTCCTTAGTCCCTGTCATCAATTGGTTGGCTTGAGTTGAATTACCGGCGTTCTGCTTTGTCATTGAAGACATCTCCTCAAGGGATGAGGATGTCTCCTCTATGGCTGCCGCCTGCTCCGATGCCCCTTCCGCAAGTTGCTGGCTTGAAGATGAAATCTGGCCGGAGGCGGCTGCAACCTGGTCTGCGGCGCCGTCTAATTCCACAATGATACGATTAATCGGGCGGGAAATAGACCTGGCCATGCCATAAGCCAATAACAAACCACCCACTGCTACAAAGGTCACCACCGCGAAAACGATATACAGGATTTGATTGAGTTCTTTTTGCACGTCATCAAGATAGATCCCTGATCCTATAATCCACCCCCACTCCGGAAATCCCTTTACATAAGAAATCTTCGGCACCGGCAGGGCATGCCCTGGTTTGGCCCAATAATAATCCACGAACCCTGCCCCATTACTCTTGACCGCATCCACCATGGCTACAAACACGGCCTTCCCTTTTGGGTCTTTATAATCTGACAAATTCTTGCCATCCATCTCACTTTTGAAAGGATGCATGATCATCCGTGGTTCCATATCATTGATCCAAAAATACTCATCCCCTTCGTAGCGCAGACTCTTGATCTCATCCATGGCCCGGAGCTTTGCTTCCTCCAGGGATTCAGCATTCGCCTTTACCTGTTTTGCATGATAATCCAATATGCCCCAGGTCGTTTCCACCACGTGCCTGGTTTTCAAATACTTGGCGTCCAGCATGATTTGCTTAACCTTTGGGAAAAGACCTGCGAATACTGCAGAGAAACATGCTACCATGATAATTCCAAGAAGAATTATCCTCATTGAGAGTTTGAATCTGTTCAACATAAATGCCTTCTGCTCTTTCTAAGGGGGGCATCAACAATCCGATGCTCCTCCCGACTCAAATGTGATTTTAGAAATCTAAAAGTTCCCTTCGTCGAGGGGTATCAACTCTTCCGGTCGCCTTTCCTCAACATTGGGGTGATTCAGATTCTTTCCATTACCTCTTAGTCCCACGACCACTGACATTTTTGCGGTGACAGCAACGATCACTTATAAATCTTTGCAGCCAACTCCTACTTGATAGTCGGGAGCTTAGCCGGTTTGCTTTAAGGATTTGTGAGGGTAAGTGTAGAATTTCAGTGAATCCATGTCACTATTTTGTCACTTTTTTCTCACTTTAACGCCCCCATCCGAACATGGCGACCCAAGGACTCACCGCATTGATCAAAACCTGTCATGAAGATGCTCATCTGATCTACATATCTTCACAAGCTGGCCGAAACTCATCGGTTAATAGAGGAGAGAAAATCGATAGTTGTCCCGATTCTTGGCGACCCTGGGTTTTAGACTTGTGGAGGAAGGCCGGGGGAGGCGACTCGCTCTAAGATTGGTCCCCGGCTATGGCCTGCAATTGCCCCGAAATGGTCTGATCGGCATTTTCATCTTTGGGTTTTTACCGAGAAAGCTGGTCTCGAACATGATTTGGCACGTTGGTGCAGAACAGGCTCGCAATCATCTCAAACATTCCGGATACGACATGGCCGTTTTCGATTTCAACATGCCAGGAGAATCCGGTCTCGATCTTCTCCACTACGTCTCATCCATTTATCCGGGAACTCCATTTGTCCTGATGACCGGATATGATGATCTGCGGATCAAACGAGAATCGATTAGGGCGGGAGTTCAAGCATACATTCAAAAACTATTTTATTTGAATGAGCCAGCCTACACTATCAATCTGATTCAGCGCGACAATCAAAAGGAGGTTCCCGCCGCATAGCCCGCCGCCACATTTAGACTCTCTGGCGCAGGAACTGGGACAAGGAATGATCCCTTTGGCTTGAGAGGCTCTGGCCTTCAATCTCTGGTGCAGTTTGCTCAAGCAGGCAAAGTCGTTCATCCACTTCCCGCAGAAGGCGAAAGCCGGTAGCAGGTGTGATTCTTGCGCCCTTTACATCGATATGCATGAATTTGTCGAAAGCTCGACGAATATTCTTCTCTTTCTTTTCACTAAGCACTGACATGTTGTTCCCCTTCAGTTTAAGTGATTTTATCGATAGTTACGATTAATACAGCATAAATTGTACGCTAACCTATTCTTAATCCATGGTAGAATCTTTGCTTCCCATCGTACTGACAAACATAGTGTTCTGCTCCCGCTGATTGGGTTTTGCGGGCTATAATTCCGCAACGGTTTCTCATGACTTATGTTTCATACGAATTAATGTCATTGTCTCTCATTCTTCTGTCTTGTTTTCAGTCCGTACCCGAGGGATTAGGCAAAATTGATGCCTGATCCGAAGCTGTCTTACCGAATCATGTAAATGGGCCGTGGGATGTGGTTTACGCTGCATCGACCCGTCCATGGGGGGTGCTGGCGGGGTCTTTTGCAGGGCATTTGTTGCTGAAAGCTGACAATTTTTGTCACCGCCTCACGAAAAACGGCAAAGCAGCGATGAAACGCCATCCGGACCAAAAGTTAATTTCTTCTCACGGAAAATCAGGAACGTAGTTTGGCCCGCCCCTTGACTACTTGTCAGCGCTGTGGCACTACCTTTCTGCCATTTTCCAAACCTGCTTCAGCATTCAGGCAGGTTTGCGGGTGATGACCGACTGGTCACTGTTAAACTTTAGTTAAAGTGTTGAACTCAGGTTGCCGATTTTTGTTGCAAACAAATGGTTTGCCGGCCATTTGGCTCGGTTGTTGCTTTCCTAATTAGCTCTTACTCAATTGAAAGGGCTGATTTTCTCCTTCTATGTCACTAGTGAAGCTTTAGGGGCGTTCTATGGATATCGAAAAAGCTTTCGACGGGTTGATGGTGGAAACAGACAGGCTTGTGAACTTGATCGTGCGTGGTCATTCCTTTCGAGGTTTTTTTGTAGGTTTTAAACCACAGGAGTTTCTGGTTATCGAAGTCCCCGTATCGACAGAGGTTGACACTTGGCTAACTGAAGGAAATGCTGTCATGGGATCATTCTGCACCGATGGGACATTGATTCAGTTCAAGTCATCAATTACCACTTTGCTGAAGAGGTCGGCATGGCTGCTGGTCGTTTCGTATCCATCGCGGCTTGCAAAAATCTGTGATTTGAGAAGTTCGTATAGGGCGGAATGCAGTATTCCATGCAAACTGGTGACCGTGTTTGACTTACATAAATACTCAGCGTTAATAAAAAACGTGAGTGTTGACGGTTGTAAATGCGTTTTGCCGTCGATTCCACCCCGTCAAGTTGAAAAGATCAGCCCGGAAAAGAAAGTGCTTCTGGAGTTCGATTTGCCAGGCAGCCGCGGTAAAAAAGGATTACTCGGTGAGATTGTGCACATGAGCTGCAGTGGAACAAAGATCTCGCTTGGAATTAAATTCAAAGGAAATGATGATAAGGAAGCTTTAGAAGAATTGAATGAATACGTTGTGAAGGTGGCGGATATACTTTGCTCTTAAGATTATTTATCTACATCACAATTAGGTGCTCGGAAGGGAAAACCGGGAGCACTGTCAAAACCTCTTTGTGAACACTGCCGTAATCGGATTTCTCATCACCCCTCATGCATATCTGATTCTGGTTACTCCTCCTCGTCGATTAGATTTATGATGGCGTCCTTTGACTCCATCAATCTTTCCGGTATGCATCGATAATTCTTTTTATCCACGGGTAGTGAACAGTGAGCAGTGAACAGTGAACAGAAAAAAACAAAAGAAAATAATTCCTCTCGGTTCTATCGCCACGCGAGGAATAGAAAAAACTACTGAGCTGTGAACGGTGTCTGGATTTCGAACCACTAATCGCTGGTCGAGGGATTCTGCTCATCGCTCACGGCTAAAGCTAGCAAGGCTGCGGACGTGCGATCCATTTTCTTTGGCGGCTATTGTCCGGAGGAATTCCAACGCATTGCTCACAGCTTCGTTCATCTGCGGGATTCTGGGCAGACTCTGCTGAAGCCGGGTGATATATCCCCGTGCCTGCAGGCGCCTGGCCGTTTGTGCGTGATTGATGTCATAAACCCAACTGATAAGCAGCAGTCTATAATCAGTATCAGTTTTCACTTCTTCAGAATCTACAATTTTTCCTTTTTCGAGGCTCTGCAGCACCTTTTGCGAACAGCTTTCATGGCAACGCATGAGCGTGCGATTGACAGGCTCATCGAGAGCTTGTTTTCTCTCGACAAGTGCTTCCGGTTGACCTCCGCGAAGCTTCTGTCAAGCGCTATGGACCCGAACCAGGCGCGCGGCGCAACCGATTCCCCGTGGAGTGGACGTTTGCCTAACCAAGCCTGTAGCCTGCCCTCTCAACGGCTGCCTTGATTTCGTTGGGATCTATGGGCCCTTCTTCCTCGAAATCGACTTCGCCCTTTTCCAAGTCTACAACCGGATTCTTGACACCTTTTACAGCACTCAGCGTTCGTTTCACGGAATTGGCGCACACCTGACACACCATTCCTTCAATCTTTATCGTGGCCATTTTGCTCCTCCAAGAAAAAGGCTCTCTGGAACTAAGAACGTCCACGTTCGCGTTGGTGTAACGAATATCGTGCTATTCGGCCTTCTCGTCCCCAACATATTCGAGATGGAATGTCGTCTCTCTCCTGTCAAACAATTTCAAAGACACGTTTTACCGCTCGGCGTCATGTTCCAGAAGAGCGTCTCTGATTTCAGTGTGCTTCAACCCGGTCGCCATAACCAGCGCCGTTTCACCATTGTGGTTCTTGGCACTCACGTCGGCGCCGTTCTCAAGGAGCAGTTTTACCGGTTCAACGAGTCCCTGCACGGTAGCGCCCATGAGAGCGGTCCAGCCGTCCTGGTCAGCCATATTGACATTAGCGCCCTTTTCCAAAAGCAGCCTCATGACTCCCTGGTTCCCCCGAACCGCGGCCTCCATTAAAACCGTAGTCTTGTACTCGCCTTTCGCTGCATTGATGTCTGCGCCCTCACCGAGGAGGCGTTCCACCCATTCAAGGTCATCTTCAAAAACGGCCATTCGTAATGCCTCATCCTTGTCCCTGGCCTTTGCGAGCCGGTTGGCAAGTGCAATCGCTCCACGGATTCCGGTCCGATAGATTCGTGACTCCATCATCGATGTACCTCCATCCCTGCAGTGCACTATCTACAAGTGCTGCTTCGGTTCACGGGTGCAACTGCGCTTGGAGCCATGAGGCCGTTTCCACAATCGACGGTCCCTCTTGAATGAGGTTTTGCCCGCGTTGCACAGTAGATTCCACTATCCTTACGCTCAGGGCCTCTTTCCAGCGACGCTGCTCAATAAGATCGAGAGGATCAACCGGGTACGCCTCCTCGGAGAACACCAGAAATACATCGGGCCGTTTGGTCACCACTTCCTCAAATTCCGGTATGAAATATCCCTGGCGTTTGTCGGCAAAGATCGCATCACCACCTGCAATGGAAACCAGGTCGTTGATGTAAGTGAGTCCTCCTATTGAGCGCATATGCCGTCCAAACCAGAGTTCCACATAAACCCGGGGCCGAGTCAGCGGACTACGGGCTCGAATGGCTGCCGCTTCCGCTTCCATTCGGAGAGAAAGTTCCCGGCCCGCTCTTATCTCGTTCAGCAAGGCTCCCAAGACCACATTATTTTCAAGAATGCCATAGAAACTATTCGGGAGAGGCAACGCGTAAACTGGCAGCCCTCTGCCGGCAAGCTTCAATCCCAGCTTACGTTGCAAGCCCGTTGTGACAAGAACGAGATCCGGGTCAAGTTCAGCAAAGCGCTGCTTGTCAATTCTCAGGTAATCGCCGGCGACCGGTTTGTTTAGATCACGGATGTATCGGCCACAGTAGCGCGACACCCCAACCACTCGATGCCCCAGCCCCATAGCATAGAGGGCTTCCGTAGCCGCAGAAACCAAACATATCACACGCTCCGGTCGTTCAGGGAGATCGAACTGGTAATCGAGACTCTCGCAGCAGATCTTCATGGGGTATACCCTCCTTTGAGTAGCCCCTTACCGGAATCTGTCACACTAGTGCAGGAAATCAAAGGGATGTCTCTTCATTGAAACTGTTCGATACTATCGATTACGCAATCGGATATCAGATTCCTTGCTTCACTTGAAGCATTTTCCGGGCCCCCCGGCATTTCTGCCAGTAGAGGCCGTCGCGCCACCACGGGCTGCAGGACCGAATTCGAAGTGAATCCGTCATCCGAAGGTCACTCATCTCATTGCCGGCAGGCAAACCAGTCAAGGAAACTACGCCTTTGGCGTTCCTCATTTACAGGGCCCGGCCGCCGCTCAACTGATTTATATGCCGTCAGGGTGTGAGGTACGCACCTACGCGAAGAGCCTTTTTTTCCTTATTTAGTCATCTTTTGGGCAATTTCGCGACCATAGGCCCGCGCCTCTTCCTTATGATCTTCTATCTCTTCGGCTTTCAGTCTAAGAAAACTCCCGACCATGTCCATCTCGAAGGTATTCTTCATCATGGCATAAATTATCTCCGGGGCCTCTCCGCTCCAGCCATATGCACCGAAGGCACCCCCGACTTTTCCTTTCAAATTTGCCTCTTCGGCCAGCTTAAGCATTTTCTCCATGCCCCACTGGATATCTTCCCCTTCTGTGGCCGACCCGAAGGCCAAGGCATCATAGCGTTCAAGGTCCGCTGCCGTTTCTATATCGCGGACGGGGACCGTGTCCACTTCGACACCGGAAGAGCGTATCCCTTCGGCGATAAGTTCCCCAATCTTCAGTGTATTCTTTGTACGGGTAGAATATGCAACCAACGCTTTCATGATGTCGACCTCCTTCGCAGGAATTATGCGGCGGTCGCGTCATATTTTGGGATCGCCGACCGGTCGCGGGTTGGTTCCTCCGAATCGAAAAAGGCAAGCATGGTAATTCACAAGACTCAAGAGAGACAACATCGTGGTCATGTTAAGGAAAAACTGTTTTGACTGCTTCCTTGATCATACAGCTCTATATTGACCCCGGTCAATCATCAAAACTATCCAAAATGGGGAGAGGAAACTCGACGACACGTAACCGAAAGCTACTTAGGTTGTAAGTCTGTTGGATTTAACCCTCATGAAAAAAACTGCCTCATCGGGAAGTGATCGACGAGATATTCTCAATCCACTTTCTTAGAGAAAGCCCGCACTCAGTCCATCATGATGTTGTAAGGTATCGGGTCTGGCGAGAAAGTCAACCAACACCGGTCAAGTGACTAATTTCAGATTCAGACACTTACCTCAGATTTTGGTAGGCTTCTCCGATTTTCGCGCTTTTTAAAATTTCGATTGTCAAAGGAGAACTCTTTTATTTTGCGCCATAAAGTGCGGGGATTGACCCCCGTCATTCGGGCCACCTTGGAAACGTTTCCTTCGCACAGCCTCAAAGCTTCAGCCAGGTAGGTCCGTTCAAATTGCTCGATCACTTTTGATCTGGCATCACTGAAGGGGATGTCCATCCTGACAGTCATTTCGGGAAAAACTGCCGCGGAACTTCCGCACGCACTGGGGAAGTCGAACCGTTCGATGATGGGTCCAGCAGTAGTGATGAAGGCTCTTTCCATCGCATTTTCCAATTCACGGACGTTGCCGGGCCAGTTGTAATCCATTAATTGCCGCATGGCTGAGGGTGCAATTTCCTTCTGGTCGTGATAACCGATCCGATTCAGCCGATCCAGAACGTAATAAGCCAGCAGAGGGATATCCTCGACCCGCTCCCTCAGGGGAGGCACGTGAATCGAGATTACGTTGAGCCGGTAGAACAGATCGAGCCGGAACTTGTGCTCGCTGATACTTTCCCTCAAGTCCTGGTTCGTTGCTGCAATGATTCCGACGTCCACTTCGATGGGAACGTTGCCGCCCACCCTCACCACTTTCCTCTCCTGCAGGACGCGCAATAGCTTTATTTGCATCGCGGTTGAAATGTCCCCGATCTCATCGAGAAAGAGCGTTCCCTTATGGGCGCATTCGAATTTGCCGGGCTTCGTCTTTATGGCTCCAGTAAAGGCCCCTTTCTCATGGCCGAAAAGCTCGGATTCAAGCAGGGTTTCAGCCAATGCACCGCAATTGATCGCCACAAAGGGCCCTTCTTTTCGCGGTCCAAAGGAATGGATGGCCCTGGCGACCAGTTCTTTCCCGACACCCGTTTCGCCCGTGATGAGCACAGTGGGGCTGGTTATGCCAAGCCGTTCGATGAGATTGAAGATCTGCAGCATTTTGGGGCTTCTGCCGATCATACCGCCGAGGCAATACTTCCGAATGGCCTCATCGGACGGAAGGGGTTGAAATCGGGTCAGCGTCCGTTCAGGGGTTCTCATCAACACTCGAATGATTGATTCAACGTGCTTCTTAAGATGTTCGGAGGCACGTGTTCTCGATGCGCTCTCAAGTGAGACAATTGCTTCACCGGCATTGGCAAAAATAACGCAGGTGAGCGGTTGGTTCCCTTTTCCAGCAAGGGGTCTCAATTTGTCCTCGCCATCTGCGCGCGTACCGCTCGGCAGAAGACTCTCGGCCCTCTGAACCGAAGAGGCACCCGAGCCTCGCACATTCGGGTTCGACAGCACCGATACCTTAAAACCCTCGTTTTCTAAAAATCCCAAAATGCGGTTCTGAAAAGCCGAGTATTCGTCCGCCACTAGAACAACGATCTCACTGATCATTCCGCTACTCCATTCTGTATAAGGTACTCGTTCTCCAGTAGGTTGCGTTGACTGACTGCCAATTGATTCAGTTTATCCCCCGGCATGACTGCCTGCTGGTTTCCACCGCTGGGCGCGTACATTCCAGCCTCAAGAATAGCGTTCAGCTCCTCTTGCTTGATCTGCTCCGGCTTGAATTTACGGATGCTTCTTCTTTCAAGAAGAATTCTAATAGTTTCGTTCATATTGCCTCGTCTCTTTCAGGTGATGAGAAATCACTTTTCGAGAGTTTTGGGTGGCATTTTTCCCTGGATGCCGTCAATCGAGAAATGCCTCTGTGAGCGGAATCTGGTGGCTACTTCCGCCGAGTACTTGGTTAAGGCTCTAACGCTATCCCTGCGTGCTCACATAGACCAAGGATTGTCACGCCGCCCTTCACCTATTCTAAGATCACCTACCAGATAAATCACCTTCATGCGGGATTGGTCTAAACAATGGCAGATCAGCTTATTCCCTCCATCAAGAACTGATCAAATTGGGCCTCCCGGTGAAACTTGCTTGGGTGGAGAGACTTGTGGCCGCGTATTTTTCCAAGTTCGCCGGCATCGCCAAGTGGAGACAGTCATCTGTTGCAAATACCAGAGCCAACAAGCTGGTCAGGACAAAGATCGGCAGGATTATTTTGGTCCCAGACAATGCAACCGATACTTCACTCTTCTGTCTGCCGGTCCAAACAACTGGAGCGGACACTTTCAAACTGGCCCTGTACCTCATTTCTAGTGGGCTGGAGGGTGTTGATGCACGTATTGTGAATACTTTTTTTTTACACGATGAGATAATAGTCGAAGCCAGAGACGGCATAGAGGATCAGGTGCAGTCGATTGTGAAAAAATCAATGGAAGAGGAATTCAAGCAGATTATACCGGCGGTCCCGTTTGTAGCGGAGATAAGATTGGCCGACTCCTGGAAATAGTTCGGTCGCCCTGCCCGGACGGCCTCTATCAGACACTCTTTCCCACATCTGCGGGACCGACACTTCTGTTCGGCGGAAATGTGCACTTCCACTAGAGATAGGTATTATGGAGGAAAGAGGAGGAAAGGCCCCCAAAGGGATACCTGAAATTCCCCTTGGAGGCTTCACATTTGCATTTTGAGGAAAGTCCACTTCATCATCATGGCTTACTCCAGGCAGAAGCCCTTAAAAATGCATGATTCACTCATATCATATAGAGGTTTCTCAAAGGCTACTTCTCAACGGCCATTAAGCGTGCAATCTCGTCGGGGCCATGAGATCAATGGCGCCGCTGGCTAAAGCGAAGGCCACGCAACGGGCGTAATCGTCATTTAGTTCCTGCTCATTGGGCATTTCCTGTTCGTAATTCTCGCAATCCTGGCACGAAAAACCGGGCCATCTTTTGCGAATGGTGTAGTCGAGGCAGTCACCGTACTTTCGACAAAACACGTTGCGCCTTACTTCTTCGGAATTCTCCACAGCCATGTAGCGTACAGGTTTTCCCTTTTCCACGACTGTCTCCTCTGATTTTGGGGGTCCATCTTCTTTTGTCCCTTAATATCAGCCGGTTCCCTGAATTGAAATCAGGTTAAACAGGGCATTTGCATACTGCACGACTGTATTTTCCCCACGCTAAATATAGGGGCAAGTAGAGCGCCCATTGCTGCTAAAAAGCACCATTTGCCGTACCAATCTGCCCTGGACCGGAAGAGACGAAGCTGTTATTTGGATCGGCTTGCCAAACAACAGGCCCTGCCCCTTGCTTGATGCATTTCCATTGAACGGCGGTGTTCGACGGCACGTTGGAGACTGCACCGGTCCAGCGTGGGTAATTGGTCGGGTCCAGCTTCACTGCGCTATTGGGGTCCCAGCTCCCGAGGGCGGGAATACTCCCGGCCACATATACCGACTGACCCCATGTGGTGGTGCCGTTGTCACAGATAAATTGCTCTGTCGTTGTCACAACGCTCCCACCGGCGAAGTCGCCGGTTGTCGTACCGCTGCCCGAAGCGGGAGAGTTAAACACATTATTCGGGCCAGGCTGCCAGACAACGGGATTATCAGCGCTTTCGGGACGCATGATGCACTTCCATTGGATGGCGGTATTCGCCGGCATGGGGATTGTCCCGGTCCAGGCGGGATAGGGACCGTCAGGATTAAGTTTTACCCCCTGAGCAGGCACCCAGTTCCCGAGCTCGGGGATGTTGCCGGTGACATACACAGATTGGCCCCAGGTGGTGTTGCCGTTATTGCAGATGAACATTTCCGCTACTGGCCCGCTGCCGGCCGTCTTCAGCGTGAATACGAGCGTCTTGTCATTGGTAACGTCCAGGCTGCCGGTCTTGGCCAGGATTAAGTTGTTCCCCGCGTTGAACCAGCCACTGCCGGCCCCGTCGAACGTCACCTGGTCGGTAATCTGCGGCAAACTCTTCCCGTTAAGGGTGACGGCGCCGGCCTGTGCATTCTCAGCCACCAGCTCGACGATATTATTCCTGCTGGATGGCGCACCTGCATAGGTCCCGAGCGTGGCACCGATGATGACTGTCTCAGTGGTTGTGGTGCCTGTCGCGGTAGAAGTGCCGGAGAGTTGCTGTGACAGGGGAGTAGTAGTGTACGCGTTACTCTGGTAGGCGATAGTCTGGCCGTCATCCTCGTAGAGTGTGAAGCTGCTTGGCACACTGGAGGCGAATACCCGGGCGATCAGCTCGTTACGGACGGAGCCGTCCGTGCGCATACCAAGGATATTCATCGTTTGACCGTCAACGTACATCTTCGGGATGATTGCGCCGGCCCGGGCGAAGGCCGGCAGACGGAAAATTCCGTTGATATACTCCGGCATTGCGAGAAAGCTTTGGCCCGTGCTATGGAACCACTGGTTGGAATGGTAGTCGATCCACGCACCCGCCGGCAGGTACATGGCCCGCTGCGTCTCGGGATTGGAATTCGGCGGACCCGGATTAGTGACGACTCCGACCAGGAGATCGCGGCCCAGCAGCTTCTCATCACCCGTTTGACGGACGTTTTGGTCGTTCTGGTAGTAGTAGACCATGGGCGGCACTACGGGTTCGCCATAGAGGTAAGCACGATACGCCAGCGAATACATATAGGGGCTCAGCTCGTAACGCTGTCGAAGATTCGCAAGGTTGCTCGGTACGTCGCCGATCCGGTCCGGTGCTGTCTCATTGCAGGAGCTCGGGGGCGGAGCCGGAGTTGGGTATGGGCACGCATGAGTGTCGGTATGTGGCCGCCCCGGGACGTCAAACATCATGCCGTTGGCGAACCATCGGGTGTACAGATCGTTCAGGTCGCTGTTCAGTGCACTGCGTACGAACCCGCCAATGTCCGCACCGAAGTAATCGATGCCGGACATGGACATGTGCATCTGGGCATTCGCGTGTGTCGCCAGGTTGCCCAACTGGGAGCCGATGTCGTTCGACCACATACTGGCGCCAAACCGCTGGATGCCGGCTGCACCGGAGCGCGCCATCATGAAAGGCCGGCGCGTGATGCCGTTGCGCGTGTAACCGCGTGCAATGCTCTCGGCCCACTTGAGGTTGTAGAGGTTGTGGTAGTCGGCATGGGCATGCTTGCCGGAGAGTATGCCCACTGTCCAGTCCGGCTCTCCCTGTTGGTCGCCGTACTGCTCCGGTTCGCCCAGGTCGATCCAATGGCCCATCACACCGGCGGTGATCAATGGCTGCCGCTTCAGATCATGCCAATAGTCGCCGGCCGCGTCATTTGTCCAGTCAAGCATGCCGCCTGTGCCCCACCAGGGATTGCTGCTGAGGATGACGGGGGGGCAGAGAGCGGCGGGACAGGTGGGTGTGGGATTGCACGCATTATTCTGATCCTTCTGGCATTGTTTTACCAGGAACTCTCGGCCTTGGAGGTCATTGAACTCCGGAAGGCCTTTGTCGATATACGACTCCTCGATCGTCATGATCCCGATGCCGTTATTCTGATAGTCGGCGAGCTTGCTCGTTGCGTTGGGGAAGTTTACCGGGTCCCACGTCAGGCTGCCCATCCTGCTCGGGTTGGTACCGGTGGCGGGGACCCCGCCAAACCACTCAAGGTCCATCACGAAACCGTCTATGGGAAACTGGTCGGCGCGCAGGTTTGGGGTGCCTTTGCTGAGTTTGTCGTCAATCTCCGCCCACTGGTGAAAACCATATTGCGATACCCACAGCCCAAACATTTTCTTCGGCGGCACCGGCGGGTGGCCGGTCAAATCCATATAGGCCTGCCGCAAACCCGGCAGATCTTTTCCAGTAATCAGGTACCCGCGGATCTGATCGCCCCACATTTGGACGTTCCACAAGCTCCCGCTGAAATCCCAGCTTTGTTTGTAGACTTGATCGAGAAACAGGGCATAATTGGCATTGTTCGGACCCACCGCGTACATGACCGGAATTTGCGCGTTCCCGGCGGCCCCGCCGCCAAAACCGACCCTCTGGTTCCCGAAATCATCACCCGGTGTCCGTTGCTGGCGCCCGCCGGCGGTCCAGTCGCCATTGGGATTGCCCCATTGAATGAACTGCTCCCCGAGGCCATATACATTCTGCATAGCGCCCGGTGTGAGGGTCAGCCCTTTCCAGGCTTGCGCAAGATTCAGGGGGCAGATCCTGGTCAAGACCAGGTTCTGGGTCTTGTCAGTCACGGTGACGCACAACGTACTGGTATCGATCACCAGGTTCATGTCTGCCGTATCTAAAGTATTGCCTCCGGGTCCTGATTGAGCAAAGCTGCCCGGTCCTGCATAATCTATCTTAAAAACTTGGGGCGTATTGAAAATCGGGCTGCTTGGGTCAGGACCGGGTCCCAGCGCTGACAGTTCAAAGTGCACCAAGTCATCGTTTAGAAACTCCATGATCAAATAATTGTTACCTGACGTAAACTTGACGCGCTGCACGCCTGCCTGGGCTTGAACCTCCTGGTATGAGGCCGCCATCCCTGTAAGGATAAGGCCAATCCCCAGAGCAACCATTAATTTCATGCTGATCGATCTTTTCATACTTCCTCCAATTTCCCTGCTCGACACCTGCAGATTTTGCGTCAATCGCCTTACAGTTTCAGTGTTTACGGTGAGAGCCTGATGAAATGAAGTACCTGGGGAGATAATAAATCGCTTAGCCGGACTTTGCACGTAGAGTAACTGAGGATGTTCTCTCAAAGCCGATCTTAGAGCGTGTTGGGTCGGGCCAAGGTAATAACTCGGTTTTCGCGACCATTCCCTTGCTGCTCTGCATCCGAAAGGGCACACAGTGTCATATGGCCGGAACTGAGCGGGAGGTCGATCGGGCCTCCGCCTTGTCTTAGGTATCTATTATCAGATCGGGGTTTCAAGAAGGTTACAGCATTACTTCAGTGCAAAATGCCAACCTGTTGAAATAAGACAAAAAGGTAGGGGACTGTGATGCGATTCAAATTTACAGGAAAGCGAATTGAAGGATTGAGGAATTCAGGGATTCTGCTCACTGTTCACAACTCTTCACCTGCTGACACGATCTCTTTCACCCTTCTACTCCAAGTGATCCAACACTCGTCTGACTTTTGCCGCGAGATCATTGGTGCCGAAGGGTTTCTGAATGAAATTCACTCCTTCGTCCAGAATGCCCCGGTGGGTTATCAAGTCGGCGGTATAGCCCGACATATAAAGGCACTTGAGGTTCGGCCGGGTGGCAATGAGTTGTTCTGCCAGTTCTCGGCCGTTCATCTGCGGCATCACCACGTCGGTAATCAGCAGGTGGATCTCACTGGGATGCTCCTCGACAAGATGGATGGCGTGTAACGGGGTATGTGCTGCAAGCACCGTGTAACTTAGCTTTTCGAGAATCATCTTGCTGAGGTTCAGGATCGCTTCATCGTCTTCGACAAGCAGGATGGTTTCCGTACCTGTCGGGCGTTGGCCGGTCGCCTCTTCAGAGGGGATCTGTGCGGTTTCGGTCGCGAACCGCGGCAGGTAGATATTAAAAGTGGTTCCTTTCCCAAGTTCGCTGGCGACATAAATAAAACCGTCGTTTTGTTTGACGATGCCGTAAACAGTGGACAATCCCAGCCCGGTTCCCTCGCCCAGTTCTTTGGTGGTAAAAAAAGGCTCGAAGATATTCTCTCGGACTTCCTGACTCATACCCTCGCCGGTGTCGCTCACAGTCAGTTGGACGTAATCTCCAGGAATAAATTCCAGGTGATCGGCCGGGGTCGAATCAGCGATCGCAATGTTTCCGGTCCTCATGGTGATGGCGCCCACCCCGGAAATGGCATCACGGGCATTGACAACAAGATTGGCCAGAATCTGGTCGACCTGGGAGGGATCGATTTTGATTTTCCAGACATCGGGTCCCGGGGCCCAGTGCAGGTCGATATCCTCGCCGATGAGCCGCCGCAACATCTTGAGCATGCTTGAGATCGTGTCGTTCAAATCCAGTATCTTCGGGATGGCGGTCTGTTTGCGGGCAAAAGCGAGCAGTTGCCGGGTAAGGTCCGCTGAGCGATGGGCGGCTTTAAGGATCTCCTGAAGGTTCTCATAATGCGGGTCTGTTTTCCCGACTTGGTCGAGAGCCACTTCCGCCCGGCCGATAATCACGCCGAGCATGTTGTTGAAATCGTGCGCCACGCCGCCGGCCAGCCGCCCTACTGATTCCATCTTATGGGCCTGGAAAAGCTGTTCCTCAAGTATCTTTCTTTCCCCCTCAGCCCGCATGCGATCTGTGATCTCACTGGCAAAAAAGAGGGCGCCGCTCTCCTCCCCGTATCTAAAAGGAACGGCGTTGACCTCCACGTCGATTGCCGTCCCGTCGAGTTTCAAAATTTTTTCTTTCAGTAACGGAACCGGTTTTTTTTCCTCAATGAGCAGCCGGATGCGCTCCAAGACTTCGGCATGGTGATCCGGATGGAACCTCTTAATAACCGATTCGCCCAGCAATAATTCCTGAGATTTTGCACCAAACAGCCTGAGAGTCTCTCGGTTTACATAAGCGAAGTGTCCCTGGTTTTGTATAAAGATTGCTTGAGGCGCACTCTCTACGAGCGTTCGGAATTGTGCCTCGCTCTCCCGCAACGCCTCTTCCATCAACTTACGCTCCGTAATGTCCGAATAAGTCCCCAGCACACCAATCACCTGGCCGTCCTGGTCATACATGGGTACCTTGCTGGTCATCAGCCAGGCATGAGTACCATCCGCCCTGATTTGCGGTTCTTCATAGTTGATCTTGGGTCTGCCGCTCTCCATCACCTCACGATCATCGGCATCATACACGTCAGCAATTGTTGCGGAGGGAGTCTCGTAAGAGTTCTTGCCCACAAGCTCACTTGGGTCCTCATAGCCGCAATCGAGAACGAAGGGTTTGTTGAAGCCGACAAAGGCTGAGTTTCGATCCTTCCAGAACACCCGTTGCGGGATATTGTCCAATACTGACCGGAGCATCTGACGCGAGTTGAACAGTTCGTCCTGCACCCGCTTGCGCTCTGTGATGTCTGTATGGGTGCCGACCATCCTGATAGCCTGTCCTTTTTCGTCGCGGCCGGCCGCGCTACCACGTCCCATGATCCAGCGCCACTCTCCGTTCTTGGCCTGCATGCGAAACTCGACCTCGAAATCATGGCGGCGATTCTCGATACAGTCAATATTTGCCTTGAGCGCGGCGTCTTTGTCCTCGGGGTGGATACGATCTGCCCAGGTGCTGACCTCCGATGGGACTTCGCCGACCGCGTAGCCAAGCATGGCTAGATAGCCCGGACTGTAATAGACCTCGTCGGTGAGCAGATTCCAGTCCCAGAGTCCGTCCTTGGTGGCTTCCATGGCCAGGGAGAAGCGCTGCTCGCTTTCGGCTAAGGCAGCTTCCGCCATTTTGCGCTCGGTGATGTCCCGCAACAAGCCCACCGAATGCCAGCCGTTCATGAAAATAGCGGAAAGGGAAAGCTCGACGGGGATTTCCTCACCGTCCTTTCGACGAGCCACCAGTTCGAGTGTCTTCCCGGTAGCCTCACCCCGTCCTGTCTCCACAAACTTGAGGAAGGCCCCATGATGCGCGGCATGATAACGCTGAGGCGCGATGAGCCGGTGCAGATTTTGGCCGTCGGCCTCTTCTCTCGTATAGCCCAAAATACGCTCCGCAGCCTGATTCCAATAGGTAATCATGCCCTCCGGATCCATCATCAGAATTGCATCCCGGGCCGAGTCAGTGATGGCGCGCAATCGGGTTTCACTATCCATCAGGGTCTTTTCTGCCTGCTTGCGCTCGGTAATATCGTTACCAACGCATAAGATTTCAGTAACACGGCCATGCTCATCCCGGATCGGCTTGTTGGTCCAGGCAATCCAGACCCGCTCGCCATTTGCCCGCATATTTTCGTTTTCGTTGCTTGTATATCGTTCCGGGTGCTTTCCGATATCCTCGATCATCTCTTTTAGATCGCGCCCTGATCTGTCCACCTCAGGGACAATGGTCCCAATAACATTTCTTCCGAGGATCTCGTCCTTACTGTAACCGAAGAAATCTTGCGCGAACTCATTGAAGAATGTGATATGTCCGGTAATGTCCCGCCTCATAATAATGCTGTTTGCACTCTCAACGAGTTCCCTGTATTTGGCATCACTTAAGCGAGCTTCTTTTTCCGATTGCTCGATCTGTGATACACCGCGGCTGATCAGCACATAGAGCATCAAAGCTGTCACCGAAACATAGAAGCAGCCTTTGACGATGAACACATTGGTCAGTACCTTTGGATCGAGTAAGAGTATCCCCAGGACCTTATCTGAGAACAACACCCAGAGCACTCCAAGCATGAAGTAAACGGTCACAATTTTTATGGGAAATGAAACTCCCCTGGTGAATCCAATCTTTGAAGAGGTCCTCGTCATGGTTTGTCGTCGTCTCCGGTTAGCGTCCACAGGCCCCAAGGTAGTTCCCGTAGGGGTAGTTCCCGCGGAACTGTCCATGTCTCGGCTATTTGCGTTATGGAAGTTTTTATTCTAACAAACGAGAAACTAGCGGGAAACTTTAAAGTCCTGGAAGGATTAGAAGGCCGCACGCTGGAAACCCGGGCATCCTTAGCCGGACTTTGGCTTCAGGGCAATGGCTGAACATAGACCCCATGGACCAAAGGGTCCTACGCTTTCTTTGTCTTGCCAACATGTCGAATCTGAGATCAATCTCAAAGGGGCAGTGAATAGTGAACAGAAAAAAACAAAAAAAAAATAATTCCTCTCGGTTCTATCGCCACGCGAGGAACAGAAAAAAACTACCGAGCTGTGAACGGTTTCTGGGTTTCGGACCACGTTGGCAGGATTGGGGGCGGGGATTTGGAGTTTCCCTTTTCTAACGCGATACAGGGGGATTTTTCCCACCGGATTTTGCAATGCCGGAACCGGCCGGAATCGAACCCGGGGCGGGCGTCTTGTTCAAAATCTGATCTGCAAATCTTGATAAAATTGGCCGAAACTCACCGGTTAATATGGAGGAGAACTGTAGCAACTTCTTCACAGAAGGCAAAAGTGGGGCAGCTAATTGCTCAACGCATCTGCCTCAAGTTCCCGGATAACTGCGAAATAGTCATAGAGCATCAGCGTTCATAGAACGAATATTGAGGGATTCATCTGACTTTTCAGGATGTCCGGCCTTGCCACTATTCCAACCAGCTTTCCCTCTCTCGTAATGGGCAATCGGTGGATGTTTTTCTCCGTCATTATGTTTACGATCTCGCTTGCGGTCGCACTCACATCCGCGGTTATTGCCCCTTTGGTCATCAATTCCCGGACTGCTTTACCCCACAGGTCCTCTCCGCTCCGCAAAGCCTTCAGCAGGTCGAATTCAGTAATCACACCCACTACGTTGTCCTCGCTATCCGTTACGGGCATTCCCGTGATTTGAGCGCTGAGGAGCACGTGTAAAATGTCTTTTGCGGCGGTGCTTTCTCTTGTGAAGAAGACGGCTTTCACCATTATGGTTTCCGCTCTCAGGTCCTTCATAACCAGCCTCCTTTTGAGCGTGAAAAAGTCAGTGGCCCTTACCTTTAAGGCGACTGGCCGTCACCGTTCATACTCTTGATTCTCATATTGGGTCCGTCGCAATATATATGGCTAACCCTGCCGTAACACTGATCCAGTTCGAATAAGTTCTCCAGAGGAACTCCCAACACCTGGCAAAGTATGATCCGATTCACGACTGGGTGCCCAACAATGGCCATATTTTCAGATGTCGAATTTAATATGTCGTAAAATGCCGGGATAACCCTGGTAGTGCATTCGAAAAGGGTCTCGCCTCCAAGTGGTCTGAAATGCAGCATGTCGTGTCCAGATTGCCCTGAGTAGAGTTGATGGACCTCTGCGGATGTCGATTCACCCCACTCTCCAGGGCTGATTTCTCTCAGTCCGGCTCGTATCTTGGGTTCAATCCCATGAGGTTCAGCTATAATCGCCGCCGTTTCAATGGCAGGCTTCAGATCACTGGAATAAATGTTTGAGAGTGGTACATCTTGCAGCCCCTCTCTCAGTGCTCGGGCTTGGTGAATACCTTCGGGGCAAAGCGGCAATTTCTGTGCTGTCAGGTATTCGCCATCTGTTTTAAACCCTACAGCTCCATGCACCAGGAGATATACGTTCCTGATCCCCTGAACCGAAACTGCGACGACGCCCCTCCTATGGTTTTGAATGATGGTTTCCAATGAGAGCCCCAGAAGTTTTTCAACCCTGTCTCTGACAATCCCGGCGCGATTAACCCTGCAGGTGTATTCTTCGAGATTCTCAGGCGGACATTTACGCAGGTTGAGTGGTGCTTTGCATGTCCCAGTCAGTGCGCCTGATCTGTCTTTTTCAATACCCTGTTCGGCGAGAAAAATTAGATCAGCCTCATTGAGTGCCCCATCTGGTCCTAGAGGATGCATGTGCGATGCTACGATTTCGGATACGCGAGCATAGCCCATCTGTTGCAACGTTCTTACTGCAGCTCCAGCGTGATCCGGCTGTCCCTTTACAAGATCATGAAGATAGCCGCCGGCTACAATCAAATCGATGTTAAACTTCAGTCCAGCCCGCCTGAGATAGATGGCAAGGATGCGGGCGAGTTCAGCCACCATTCGTGAATGAACTATGACCTCATCCGGGACGCCGAAGCGAAGCCAAAGGTCTCTGCATTCCGCTTCGGTCGGAATGCTTTCCTCGAGTGAAAAAGGATGCTGCGTCAAACAGTCGTGTCGAGTCTCAGGTTTCATGATCTACTCCCTGTCACACAGGCCAGATTCGTTTCCGCCCATGCTCAATAGCTGGGATTATCCCAACCTGCCGCAGTCCTCCCAGCATGTCTTGGGTCCACCAACACTCGGCGATCCTGTCACCTGCAAAAATGCCGTTGGAGAATCCGAGACCCCGGAATTCAAACGAAAAGGTTCCTCCCCTGACCGACGGCGAGAAACTTCCTTGAAAATTCTGATAGATGCCTCTCAGGTCCATGTGCCCATGCCGCGTGAACTGCTACCCTCATCAATCCAGCCGCTCTACCATTTCCAGTAGGGAATTCCATGAATTCCGCCACAGCCGTTTTCTCCTCTCAATGAGTTCGCCCCTGTCCTGTTTAGCTCGAAAGGCTTTCTCCGTCTTCATTCCTGCTGCCAGGCGTTCATACTCCGCGCAGGTGTCTAATATCCGGCACTTCAAACCTTTGGACGGCATCTTCTCTTCAGTCTCATCACCTGCCATTGGAATGATAAGGGCGTCTTTTCTCGCGGCAGCACTCTCGATGACGGCCTCCTCAATGGGATCGCCACCAGCGGTATACCGCGCAGGCACGAGGAGAGTATCGCCCCTGCCGAGATGTCCGATCGCTTCCAGGAGTGCGGGCCGCTTTTCCAAACTGCACCGCTCGCCCACGCCTTCATCAATGAAGAGAGCGAAAAGAGACGACTCGTTCCGTTCAGCATGCGAGCGACAAGTAGCCTCCTGAGCGGCAAGCTCGGCCCGAGCCTCTCCACGATCTCCGTTGGATACAGTCAAGTAAGCCAAATATCTTCCCATGCTGGCCTCCTCACATCCATCAACTTCTCTCACTGGATGCTTCCAACCTATTTCCCCCAATTATTCAGAAACTTCAGTGTGAAGACCGAATCCTCCACGCCGATGATATTAAAGCAGCCATAGTCCCGTCTAATCGCATAGGGGGAGGCGATTAGTCCGCTCACCGACTGTCCTAAGTCGTAAGAATTCTTCGAAAGTTACGATCAGGAAACGTGCACTCTCACTTAGAGAAAAGTAATATGGAGGAAAGAGGCGAGATGCCCCCAAAGGGGTAGCTAAAATTCCCCTTGGAGGCTTCTCACTGGCAACATGCATGCTCTCATAAGGTGAACGTTTCGCTGTAGAGCCGGGTAATGTCTTTATCCACCAGCTCCTTTAGTTTGAGAGCGCAGGATGCGTCATCAGAGACTCTCCCCCACACCTGCGGGACCACCTCCATGATCAAGCGCTTCTGTTCGCCTGTATCCATACTCATAATCGTATCTTTAATCTCTTCGAAACTCATATGAGACTCCTCGCCGGAAAAGGTTTTTCTTGCCATCGCCCGGAATCCTGAGACCCTCAGTGTTGTGTCCCCATAACTCCGGAACCTGCCAGGCACTTTAAGGACCGTTCCAATTCAGCCTTGATTCCAACAGCGGGTAATCGCTGATAAATTCCTTGACCTCGCCGTCTTGGTTCATTGTTTCCAAGGTCGATCTCGCCATATTCAAAGCAAGATATAGATTACCGGACTCAATCGCCTCAATGACCAACTCGATCTTTTCTGCCGTCATCGTGTCTGCTGTCATCGTCGTCCTCCTTTCAGCTCTTGAGGTACGGGTCTTCACGGCATGCCGCTGACGCCTTCACAACCCATTCGATCCATGAAGAGTGGCCGATGTGTTTGGGTTCACGCTTGCCGGAGACCGGATTAATCCACTTATTGATCGTTCTCATGGGAATTTTCCTCCCCTTTTCTCATAAGTCCCAAAAATTATGTGAGAACTATGATCCGGAAATGCGCACTTTCACTTAGAGAAAAGTTCTATGGAGGAAAAAGGCGAGAGGGCCTCCAAAGGGATACCTGAAATTCCCTTTGGAGGCTTCACATTTGCATTTTGGGGAAAGTCCACTTCATGGCTTACTCCAGACAGAAGCCCTTAATAATGTATGATTGACTTATATCATAAGAAGGTTTCTCAAAGGTTACTTCCCAAATGGACTTCATGAAGACTGGCGGATCTTCCGGACTGTATCTCGGGAAAATCCCGTCCCCTGAATCTTTTTGGAGCATGGATTGAGAAAATTAGGCTTTGGGTAAAGGTGACCGCAAAAAACTCAGCCTAGGAGCGTTCGGAAGGATTATGGTCCACCCGGCTACCGAGTACCTGCAGACGAGAAAGGGCAGCATCTGTCTGCCGTGAACTCGCCCTGTGGGGGATTTTGAGTTTCTTGCCCTGAAAGGGCTGCATAGGGTAGCCCAGGGTATTTGAGAACCGCGCCACCCTGGGGAGAACAGGGCCACAAATTAGTTGTAATACCCTGAAAGGGTTACATAAAAAGAGTATTCGGATTAAATCACAGGGTGCTCGAACATCAAAGGGCCGGCTTTGCAACCCCTTGGGGTAAGAACTGGTTCTTGTTGGCGTCACAACCCCAGGGTGGCGCTCCTCTTACCCTGGGCTATTATATGCAGCCCCTCGGGGCAAAAATCCGAACCACAGGTACTCATTTGCCGGAAGACCCAGGATTATTCACCCATTGAAGTGTTTTTGCAGCCAATCGTAGGTTCTTGATGATCGACAAAATGAGATGTGCAAAGATCCTCTCCACAATGGCCACTCGCTGCCTGACAATACAGCTTGAGAAGCTTCAACTTGAGGGCAAGAATAGTGAGCTTTGAGGTATTGTCACTTATGGGGCCGGATTGCCGGAATCTTGACAGGAAAAATGAAAAGGACTGGCCGCCAATTCATTCTCGCGAGCAGTCCCTTCAGATCATCTTGATGAGAAAGGATTAAATTCTGCTATTTGACTTTTTCGCTGAGAGTCTCGCCTGCTTTGAATTTGACAACTTTTGACGCCGGAATTTTGAGCACTCCGCCGGTCCGGGGATTGCGGCCTTCGCATGCTCTCACCCCATCTCTCCAATTAGAACAAACGTTACAGGACTGGCATCCCGAAACGTTTGTTCCACGCTGTTGAGTACAGCGGTTCTCAGACCAAGTTGTGTTCAAGATGATTTTGGAGTGCCACATTGGGTGCGGTATACCACACGTGGAGCGATGGGTTGCGCTCCGCTGCACCCATCCTACAGCCGAATTGAATGTCCCATTTCGTAGTTGGTAGTTCGTAGCCAGGGTGGGTGAAGCGAAGCGCAACCCATCACCATGTCAATTTAATAGCATCTCGAACGCAAATCGGTATCAGACCACCTTTTTATTCTACCAGCGGCACCGTGACCTCGTCCACCAGGGCGAGAATCGAGCGGTAGGGGATGCCGCCGTGCAAGGCCAGGCCGATCTCGCAGGTCTTGCTGGTCGAGTACCCCGCCTCGCAACCGTAGACCTGATCTTCCAATCCCCGCAGCGCGGACTGGGTCAACTCCGGGAAATTTAACCCACGGTCCCCGGCAAAGCCGCAGCAGAAGATATCCTCCGGCATGACCACCTCG
>Ga0326727_10008065_pt1 | contig 27095 bp, 24 predicted proteins | sample MB2enrmetagenome_FD_207643 | JGI IMG/M metagenome (GOLD analysis project Ga0326727, IMG submission 207643) | Lab enriched peat soil microbial communities from McLean, Ithaca, NY, United States - MB29MY | ecosystem: Environmental > Terrestrial > Soil > Wetlands > Peat | place: USA: New York...
GCTGCTGGATTATTGGCCGTTGCAACGTGTGGAACCCGGAAAGCTTTCGGGGTTGGTGCTGGAAAAACTGCCCTTGCTCGCCCTCTCCGCCGCCTCCTGCGTAGTGACACTTTTGGCGCAAAGCGAAGCCATTCGTTCGGGCGGGATAGTTCCGCTGCCGCCCCGCTTGGGCAACGCCTTGGTGAGTTGCATGGTTTATCTTGGCCAGATGGTCTGGCCGGCGGGATTGGCGGTGCTTTATCCATTTTCGCCAAACCCCGCGCTGACGTGGGAATCGGCGCTGGCCGGGATGCTGCTGGCCGGCCTTTCAGTGGTCGCATTCGAGCAGCGGCGGAAGCAGCCGTGGCTGCTGGTCGGATGGGTTTGGTATTTGGTGATGCTGCTGCCGGTGCTGGGAGTGATCCAAGTGGGTGGACAGGCCCATGCCGATCGCTACACCTACCTGCCGCAGATCGGGATTTATCTGGCGGTGACGTGGCTGGCGGCGGGGTGGGGCGCGAAGTGGCAGGCCGGCCGTGTGGCTTTTGCGGGCCTCATGCCCGCCGTGCTTGCCGTGCTGATGCTCTGCGCCTGGAAGCAAACCACCTACTGGCAAAACAGCGCAACCTTGTGGACGCGCGATATCGCCTGCACCACGGCCAACGACGTTGCCCACTTCAACCTCGGCAACTCCTTTCGCAAAAAGGGAAGCGTGGACGAAGCCGCCATCCAGTACCAAGAGGCGGTGCAAATCAACCCCAACTATGCACAGGCCCATAACAACCTCGGCATCGCTCTTTTCCAAAAAGGCAAAGTGGACGAAGCGATCGCCCATTTTCAGAGGGCGCTGGAAATCAAGCCAGACTACGCGGAACCACACTACAACCTCGGCAAAGTTCTTCTGCAAAAGGGAAGCGTGACCGAAGCGATCGCCCATTTCCAAGACGCCCTGCAAATCAAGCCCGACTACGCGGACGCCCACGCCGAACTCGGCGATGCTTTCTTCCAAGAGGGCAAAGTGGACGAGGCAATCGCCCAATACCAGAACGTCCTGCAAATCAAGCCCGGCTATCCGGAAGGACACTTCCTCCTCGGCATGGCTCTTCTCGAAAAGGGCAGAGTGGACGAAGCGATCGCCCATTTCCAGAAGGCGCTGCAAATCAAACCCGATTACGCGGACGCCCATTTCAACCTTGGCGACGCTCTCATGCAACGGGGCAGAGTGGACGAAGCGATCGCCCATTTTCAGAAGGCGCTGCAAATCAAACCCGACTACGCGGACGCCCACGTCAATCTCGGCAACATTCTTCTGCAACAGGGCCAAGTGGACAAAGCGATCGCCCATTTCAAAAACGCGCTGCAAATCAAGCCCGACCATGCACAAGCCCAGAACAACCTCGGCAACGCTTTGCTGCAAGAGGGCCGAGTGGAGGAAGCGATCCCCCATTTCCAAAGGGCGCTGCAAATCAACCCCGGCTACGCGAAAGCACACAACAGCCTCGGCAACGCTCTTCTGCAAAGGGGCAGAGTGGAGGAAGCAATCGCCCATTTTCAGCAGGCGGTGCAAATCGAACCAGCCGATCCAGCGGCCCAAAATAATCTGGCGTGGCTCCTGGCCACTTCTCCGCAGGCGTCGCTGCGCAACGGCAACAAGGCGGTTGAACTGGCCCGGCAGGCCAATGGGCTGACCGGCGGGGAAAATCCGGTCATTCTCCACACCCTTGCCGCCGCCTTCGCCGAGGCCGGGCGGTTTCCCGAAGCGGTGGAAACGGCGCAGCACGCCTTGCGCCTGGCCGGAGCGCAATCCAACACGGGGCTGGCCGGGCAACTTCAATTGGAGATGAAACTCTACAAGACGGGCAGCCCATTCCATATCCCCGAACAAACACATTAAAGGAAAGGCTGAAGGCTGAAGGCTGAATGAAGAGTTGAAAGACGCTTATTTCCGGTTTTTTTCTTTCTGTGCGCTCTGTGCATTTTGTGGTTAGATGAATCCATGCAGGAAACGCACCGAGCCAACGAAAAGGTTGAACCCCCTGTGTTATCTCATGCCTGGCTGTTTGGATTGTTGCTGGTGGCCATCACCCTGATTGCCTATGGGCCGGCATGGCACGCCGGATTCATCTGGGACGACGATGCGTATCTGACGCAAAACCCATTGCTGACCGCGCCAGACGGGCTGCGGCGGATTTGGTTTTCGCTCGATTCGCCGTCGCAGTATTTTCCCCTGACTTATACCATGTTTTACATGGAGCGCGGCCTCTGGGGACTCAATCCGGCCGGCTACCATTTGGTCAACCTCCTGCTTCACGCCGCCAATGCGCTGCTGGTGTGGCGGGTGCTGGGGCGGCTCCGCGTGCCGGGCGCATGGCTGGCGGCGGCGATCTTCGCGCTGCATCCGGTGCAGGTGGAATCGGTCGCGTGGATCACGGAGCGCAAAAATGTGCTGATGGGCTTTTTCTTTTTGCTCACGCTGTGGGCGTGGATCGAGTTCATTGATGAAAAAACGGGGCGCCCGTGGCGCTTTTACTTGCTGGCGCTGGTTTTTTATGCACTGGCGCTTTTGGCCAAGACAACGGCCTGCACGCTGCCGGCGGCGCTGCTTTTGATTTTGTGGCTGAGAAAAATGCCGATCAACTGGCGGCGGCTGGCGCAGGTCGCGCCGTTTGTGGCGATGGGAATCGGCATGGGGCTGGTGACATTGTGGTGGGAGCGCCACCATCAAGACACGCAAGGCAAATTGTTCGACATAGGACTGGTGGAGCGGGTGCTGATTGCGAGCCGGGCGGTGTGGTTTTATGCGGGCAAGCTGCTCTGGCCGGCGAATCTGATGTTTAGTTATCCGCGCTGGACGATTTCGGCCTCTGATCCGCGCGCTTACGGTTGGGTGCTGGCGACGGCGGCGCTGGGCGCGGCGATTTGGCGGGCGCGGCGCTGGGCGGGGCGGGGCGTGGAGGTGGCGGCGGCGTTTTTTGCGGCGACGTTAAGCCCGGTGCTGGGATTCATCATGCTTTACACCTTTTTGTATTCGTTTGTGGCGGATCATTACCAATATCTGGCCTGCATCGGACCCATCGCGCTGGCGGCGGCGGGAATAAAGATTGGGCTGGGCCGGGTTGCGGCGGGGAAACCATTTCTTGAGCCGGCATTGTGCGCGGCGCTGCTGATGACGCTGGGCGCGTTGACTTGGAAACAATGCGGGATGTATGCTGACGCCGAAACGCTCTGGCAAACAACCCTTCGCCAGAATCCCAATTCCTGGATGGCCCGGAATAACCTCGGCATCGCCGTTCTGCAAGAGGGACAAGCGGATGAGGCGATTGCCTATTTTCAAAAATCGCTGGAAATTAATCCGAACTTCGCGCCGGCCCTTAACAACCTCGGCATCGGCTTTTTCCAACTGGGCCGGACGAACGAAGCGATCACGCAGTTTCAAAAGGCCGTGCAAATCGAGCCGGACTTCGCACAAGCGCACAGCAATCTTGGCAAAATCTTTTTCCAACTGGGCCGGATGGACGAAGCGATCGCGCAGTTTCAAAAGGCCGTGGAAATGAAGCCGGACTTGGCGGAAGCCCACGACGACCTCGGCAATGTTCTTCTGCAACGAGGAAGAGTGGACGAAGCGATTGCCTGTTTCAAAAAGGCATTGGCCATCGACCCCGGCGATGCGACGGCCCGAAGCAACTTGGAAACAGCCGTCCTGAAGACAAGTAAGAATTAAGAATTATGAATTATGAAAAAGCTGACTCGGTCCCTCCGACTTCTTAATTCCTTGTCCGCCATAGCCGCCTCGGCGACGGCGGATGCCTTCTTCCTTCTGGCTTTCAAGCATATCCCAAAGCGCGGCAATACGGCTCCAAAACCGGCAAAATGGGCCCAAGATGCTTCTCGTAGGCGTGCCAGCGTGCAACAGACCGGGCATAGACTGGCTGGCTGGCGTCCCGATAGGTGGGCGCATAGATCTGTTTCTTCCTGCTCTTCTCGTGGAATTGTCCCTGGGCCTCATCCCATCCCAAACCAAGAAACTGGGTGACCCGGCGCCCTTCCTTCTCGAGGTCGGCCACAATGTCTTCATAGCGCGTCTCCAGCCAGGCAAACCCTTCCCATTGCCGCACGGCCAGCCAGACATCCATTAAATTGGCATAATGCCGGGCAGAGCCTTCCAGGGAGAGGAAGGTTGCATTAATCGGATTAAGTTGAATGTTCTGAAAATAGCAACTGATCACCACATCGCGCGGATCACGCAGGGCAATGAGGACGCGCAGTTCGGGGAAGACCCGCAGCCAGATGGGAAGTCTCGACGTGGGCAATGGGTTCTTGTCCAAAATCAACTTTCCTTCCAGGCTGCCGCCCCATTCCCTCTGGACCGCTTCCAGATAGCGGCGGCGAAGGACATTGAGGCGCGGGGCGGAAATCTGCGGCGAAGCGTTGAACAATTTGCAGATAACCTGCGTAAAGGCGGGCAGCTCATCCAACGCCGCCACGACCGGATGGGCACCCAGAATCTGCTCCAAAAGGGTGGTGCCGCTGCGCGGATGGCCTCCGAGGAAGGCCAGCCCCGGTATAGCCTCGCGTTTTCGCTCCGGGAACTCCCTGGCCCAAGTGTGAAGGATATCCTTGGGCAGTTCCTGGCTCGAACGGCGGATTTGGCTCGCGTACTGGTCGTATTCCTTTAACATTTCTTCGACATTTCCCAAGCGCCGCACTAGGTTCTTGGCTTCGAGCAACATTTGCATCGCTTCGTCGAAGCGGTCAGTCCGGTTGAGCACCTCGGCCAGTTCATACCGGCTGGCATACTGCACGTACTCGTGCCGGGGACCGGACGCGATCAAATCACGCAATCGTCGTTCGGCGTCCTCGATTTTATTTTCGCGACGGTCGAGGAACGCGGCATAATAGCGGGCCTGGTCATCCCGGGGATCAATCGCCAGGCACGACGCAATGGCTTCACGAGCCTCCGCGAAGCGATGGTTCCGCTCGAACAAAATCGCCAGGGCCATGCGCGGATTGATGCCCTGCGGATCGGCCACGGCCGCCCTCTCAAACCAGGCCCGGGCCTTTTCCGCTTGGCGCAAACGCTGGTATTGATGGCCAATGTCCAGCAAAAGCTGGCCGTTGCGCGGCTCCAGTTCAACCGCCTTGTTCCAGGCCCAGTCCGCCAGATCCAATTGGCCCGCGCCACAGGCGGCGCATCCGTATTCAAACCAGATTACGGATTTGTGTGGGGACTGCTGAGTCAGCTTCTGATAAACCGGCAAGGCCTGGGAAAGGTCGAAATTCGTTAAAAGCTCGCGAGCTTCGTCCAGTTTTTTCTCGAATGAGGCCGGATTCATGAATTGCTCTGCATAGAGAGCCGCTGCCTGAAATAAAAAAATTACGGCATCGGAGGTGGCGCAGGCATTGGGATCCCTGCTTCTTCTCCCGCTTGCACGACTGTCGGCGGGAGTGGAGGAGCGGGCAGGCCCTGAGAATACAACGATGCATTGTGGAGGAGCATGTTAGCGACTTGTTGTTCCTCCGAAAGTGGCTGTGGCGTTGGGGTGTTTGCAACTTGGCCCTGGCTTTGCGTCCCTGTCCCTGAGAATAGAGCGGTTGCTAATTGCTGCCCGACCGTATTGGCGCTGGTCCCACCGCCTGCAACCGATACTCCTCCTCCGAAAGATGTTCCTCCTCCTCCAAAAGATGTGGGGCCAACACCGCCGCCGCCAAAACTGCTGCCACCACCGCCGCCAACCGATACTCCTCCGGATCCTCCTCCAAAGGACGTGGAATTGCCGCCGCCGATAGTCGTCACGCCGCCACCACCGCCGCCGGCAACCGTTACGCCTCCGTAGGGCGAGGAATCCCGGCCTCCGCCCGCGATAATGGCCGATGATCCGCCGGAGGGCGCCGCCGCGGCCGCAGGCGCTCGCGGCCCGCCATGCAGCACCGCTGCCGGTCCGGGCGCCGTGGCGCCGCCGCCAGCTTTGCCCCCCGCCGATGCCAGGCTATTGCTGAGCAGCGACAAGGTCATCGCCGTGCCGGAAACAAGGACATCAACCTCCTGCTGATCTGGATGAATTCTAACCAATTCCAGAACATCGTCTCTCTCGCCGGGCGCCAATTTGAAATAAGAGGTCTGGCCCTTGGCGTCTTTGGGCGGGATCGAGAACAGGACTCGAACATCATCCCCAACCCTTACAATGCCATTCAGATAAACCTTTGGCAGCTCCGCGGGTTTTTTATCGGCAGATGCGGGCGGGGGTGGCGGATTCAGCCGAAATACGTTTCTATCAATGATAATCGCGTAGGGATTGGAATTGTCACCGGTTCCATCCGAAGTGCTTGAAGGAGTGGCTGTTGCGGCGACACCCGTGAGCGCCCGCAACGAAGTTGCCAGGGCCATCGCGCCGGCGATTGCACGGGCCGATGTCAGTTTTAGTTTCACGATATCAACATAGCCGCAAACAGGAAAAACACCAGCCAAATCGCAAAGTTTCGGCGTCCATATTGACACTTCGCCCGCTTGCCAATACTTTGTCCCGGACAGAATGGCGCGTTCGTCTATCAGTTAGGACACGGCCCTCTCAAGGCTGAAAGACGGGTGCGATTCCCGTACGCGCTACCATCCTGTTTTAAATCCGTTTCAGATCACAGTTGAAAAGTCATTGGAATTCTGGCATCAGTCCTCGTCTGTATGCGACTAACCGCTGGTTTTCTTGGATATTTGTTCGTGGCTCTGGCAGTTGCGAGTCTGCCAGGTGTAGCGCCCGGCGCCACCAATGACGCTGCCACTGTGGCGCTCCGGTACCATTGCGCCGGCAGCGCGCAGTTGACCGGCAACACGAACCTTGCAACTCTCCAGAAGGCTCTCGCCTTGCCTTCGGCGGCTCCAGTTCGGAAATTGGTCCTGGCAAAATTTTCCCGGGTGCTGGCCAGGAGCTTCCAGTGCGGAACGAATTCGTCCGCGGCCCTTTTGCTTGAACCGTTGTTGAGCGATGTTCTGCAAACGGAATCCTTGGGCAGCTTCGGCGGCGCGGCAGCCAATCCCCTTAGTTTTGTCCTGGCCCTTCGCTTGGACGCTAAACGGGCGCAATGGTGGCGGGATAATCTTGACAAGGCGTTCGGCGGACCCGGGGAAAAATTTGCGACGGAAGAATTCAACGGATGGCGTTGGAACAGAGGCACAGCGGACTCAATTTGGATTGTGCCGGCGCGGGGTTGGCTGGTCGCGGGCCGTGGCAATGCGTTTTTGCGATTGCAGGTTGAATATCTTCAGCAGGTGAGCCGACAGGGGCGCCCCTCCCCGCCCTTGCAAGACAACTGGTTGGAAGCCGACCTGGATTGGGCGCGTCTGGCCGCCTGGCTGCCGGATTGGTCGCATCTGTTGAAACAGGCGCGTATCAAGGTCGGCATAGCGACGGAAGAGAACAACCTGCACATGAGCGCCCGGGTAATTTATCCGGAAGCCATACCGTGGAAACCCGGTTCGAGGCAGATGCCGGCGGATCTTGTGCAAAGCCCGCTCACCAGTTTTACCGCCGGGCAAAACATCGCGGCATTCCTGAATCTTAATCCCTCTTTCTCCCGGCTCGACGGCCAGCCGTTAACCAATCAATTCTACGCTTGGGCAGTCAGCGGAATGCCCTTCCTGACTTATATGGTTTGGCCGGCGGTCAACGTCACAAACGCTTTGGAAAAGCTCTCAACTGAAGCGTCGGCCGCTTTTAGCGATAAGTTGAAACAATTCAACGGCACTGAGCTGCGCTGGCTGCCAGAACGAAAAAGACTTGTTTTGTCGAACTTGCGGGTGATGGCGCCCACCTTGGAGGCTGTTCAGGATAAGACCGGGGAGTTTTTGCTCTTGTCTTTGTTTCCACGTTTGCCCGAGAACACGCCTGCTCCGGACGAGTTATGGAAACAGATCAACGGGCGCACCAACCTGGTTTATTATGATTGGGAATTGACCGGTCCTCGAATGCAAGACTGGCGGATGCTCGGCCGCATGTTATTGACCCGGTGGCGTGAGTCACCGGATGAGACCGAGGACGTGAGCACGGTTGAAGACAAGTGGGTGGAGGAAATGGGATACTTCGCTGGCAGAACCGTCACCGAGATAACGCGTGTCGCGCCCAACGAACTGTCCGTCGTTCGTGATGCGCCCCTTGGTTTTACCGGGATTGAGATGTATCTGCTTTCGGATTGGCTGAGCACCGTTGGCTGCCCGCCGATTGACTCTCAACCACCGGCGCATTGAACCCCAAGCTTGCCTCCATGCAATTCCAAATCATCTTCAATCCGATTAGCGCGGCGGAGCTGGCCAGGATGCCGCGCGAACTGCAGCTTCACATCCTCGGCGAATTTCGCGGCTTGCCCCAGGAAGTTCTCAAAAGCGATTTGCTCCATTTCGGCAAATTGGAGCGCGCGGGCAAAACCCTGCACCGCTTTCGCCTGGGCGATTACCGCGTCTATTTCGAACGGCATGAATTGGGCGTGGTGGTCCATCGCATACTCAGCCGCAACACGCTCAAGGATTTTCTCTTTCGCTCCAGCCTGCCGACGGGGGAGGATGAAGCGCTGCAGGAGAATCCGAAGTTCTGGGAAATGATCGAATCAGCCCGTCTGGCCTCCTCGAAATCGTAGCTTCCCCCCGTGCAGCGGCCAGAAATGGCTTTACAAAGGGCTGGATATGGGGGAAACTGCCGTTTTGTCCGAATAATGATGCACTCAACCCATGCCTCTTGAGCAAGTTCTTTACATGTTCGATGCTGTTACTGTCATGCGCGCTTGGCGCGTGGGCCGGCACGTCCAGTTCGTTCATGGTCAGGTGCGCTCCGGGTTGGCGCGCGGAAATCGTGGCGCAAGCCCCGGCCATCAGCGCTCCGTCGGTCGTTTGTTGCTCCCCGGATGGGCGGATTTTTTTGGGGGAGGATCCGAACGATATGGGCAGTCCCACCGACAAGCCGGGGGATCGGATCGTCTGTATTTATCCCGATGGCAAGATCAAGGTGTTTGCGACCAATCTTTACGCCGTCTTCGGCCTGAAATACATCGACGGCAAGGTGTATGTCCATCACACCCCAAAGTTCAGTGTCTTCGATGATGATCACGGCGTCGGCGTCAACCGGGTGGATTTAATTGCCAGCGACAATCCTCATCCCTGGTTGCCGTCGTTCAACGATCATATCCCTTCCGGTATTACCCTGGCCATGGATGGATATTTTTACATCAGCACGGGGGACAAGGGCATTCTCGGGGCGGTGGGAACGGACGGGCGGAAACTGGAAATGCGCGGCGGCATTTACCGGATGCGCCCTGATGGCACGGGCCTGGAAGTGTATTGCACCGGGACGCGCAATCACCTGGAGGTCGCCATCAACTCTGAAGACGAGATGTTTACTCACGACAACACCGACGATGGAGGGGGTTGGTGGACGCGCGTGACCCACATGGTGGACGGCGGTTATTACGGGTATCCATTCGATTTCAAGCCGCAACGGCCTTATACGCTCTGGATGATGACCGATTACGGAAGCAATGGGGGCGCGCCGACAGGCTCGGTCTGTTACAATGAAGATGCGCTGCCGCCGGAGTATCGGGGAAACCTTTTCCTTTGCGATTGGGCGGGGAACTGCGTCGAGCGAGTGACCATGAAACGATCGGGGAGCACCTACGAGTTTATCGCCCGCGTCGGTCGTCGTTGCTGCCCGCTCACTTCGCAGGATCGTGACCAGGAATTTGTCGGATGGAATGAATTCTTCAAGCCAGTGGGCATCACCATCACCCCGGATGGCATGGGCTTTTACATTACCGATTGGGGATTGTCCGGCTGGAAACGCAACGAACTTCTTGGACGGCTCTATAAGGTGACCTATACCGGGGAGTCTCTGGCCGCGCCCAAACCGGATTGGTACATTCCCGCGGCCACCGGCCAGAAATTCAAGGCTTCGACCCGGGAATTGGTTCAGGCCTTGTCACATCCTTCGCAGAGCGTGCGATTGGTCGCGCAACGGCGCCTGGCCGACCGCGGCAAGGAAGGCGAGAACAAACTGGCTTCTCTTCTCAAAGACACCAAAGCGCCGCCCTGCGCCCGATGGTCGGCTGTCTGGACGCTGGATGCGATTGATGGCGGGAAAAAGAAGCACAAAGTCATTCTCCGGGCCTTGAAAGACAAGGAGGCAACGGTGCAGGCCCAGGCGGCGCGGGAACTGGGCACGCGCCAGGCCAAAGACGCCGTCCGCCCGTTAATCGCGATGCTCGGCAGCACCAATGCGGCGCTGCGTTTCCGCGCCGCGACCGCTTTGGGGCGCATTGGGGATTGTAATGCCATAAGGCCCCTGGAGCAGGCCCTGGTGCAAAAGGATCTTTTCGCGCGTTACGCGGCCTTCAAGGCCCTCAACCGCATTGGCCTTTCCAATGCCAAAGCATGGCCGCAAATTGTCGAAGATTTCGCCAGCGTCAAGCCGGAGATTCGCGAAGGCGTCTTTTTTGCCACACGCGAAACCTACGACGTCGGGCTGGTCAAGGCCTTGGCGGCATTCCTTTCCAGGCAAAGCATCCCGATGGAGCCGCGCACCAATGTGTTGAATCTCTTATCCAGCCTTTATCGAAAGGTGCCGCCGTGGAACGGCGATTGGTGGAACACGATGCCCGTCATGGGCGCGCCCCCGGCCAAAACGCAGACCTGGGAAGGCTCCCCGGTCATCGCCGCCGCCATGCGCGGGGCCCTTCAGGATTCGCAACCCGCCGTTCGCCAGATCGCTTTCGACTGGGTCCGCTCTTCCCATGACACCAATGTCGCCGGCCTGCTGCGGACCATGTTTGAACACGAAACCAATGTTGCGATGCGCGCCAGCATTCTGCGCGCGCTGCCCGCCGGGAACGACCCGGACAGCCGGGCGTTGATTGGGCCCATTCTAAAGAACCCGCAGGCGCCGGCCTCCCTGCTCGAAGCCGCGCTTGAATACGCGCAACAGATGGGCGGCAATGAATGGAATGACGATTTGATTCGATTGTCGGCAAATCCGGTCAATGACCGGATTCTGGTGGAATTGTTTCAATGTTTCGGCAAAAACAAACTGTCTCAGACCGCGCCATTGCTGGGCAAAAACCTGGCCAGCTCCAATTCCGCCGTTCGACAAGGCGCCTTCGCGGCTCTGACTCAAATCGGCGGGGAGGCGGCCATCGCGCAGTTTATGCGGGCGCTGGAGGACCCGTCGGTGGATATCCGCCGGCAGTCCATCGAAGCTCTTGGCACGTTGCGGGCCAGGCCGGCTGTGCCGCAATTGGTCAAACTCAGCGCCGACCGCCAATTAGCCACGTCCGCCATCCAGGCGTTGACACGAATGCCGGATCTGGCCGCTCTGGATGTTTATTTGGACGGGCTGGCCTCGAAAAATGCCTCGCTTCGATCCCAATGCAGAACGGCTGTGACCGGCCTGCGCGACACGGCCTTGACACGGATCGAGGCGAAACTAGCTTCCACCAATGGATTGCCGGACGACACCATTGCCAGCCTGAGACAAATCTATCAAGCCAGCCCCGCCGCGAAAAAAGGCCTGCTGTTCAAGGTCAAAGTCAGACCGGTGCCGGAATATCAATCCTTCGCCCTCGCTCATCCGGGCGACCCCCGGCTCGGAGAGAAAATATTTTCGGATGTCAATGGCGTCAACTGCATCCGCTGCCATGCCATCAATGGGCAGGGCGGGCACATCGGGCCGGAACTGACCGGCATCGGCACAAGACAACCCCGCGCTTACATCGTCGAGTCGGTGCTCTATCCGTCCAAAGTCATTTTGGACGGCTACCAACAGGTGTTTTTCTACATGACAGACGACGAGGACTACGCCGGGATCGTCCGCTCGGAAACGGCCGACACGGTAGCGGTGATAGACAGCCTGGGGGTGACGAATTTCCTGGATAAGTCCAGGATCAAGAGTCGGAAAATCAGCCAAATATCCCTCATGCCCGAGGGCCTGCAAACGTGCCTTTCCCTGGAGGAATTCTCGGACCTGATCGCTTTCGTCGAAAATTCAGGGACCGGAACTCCGCCGCCGAACCCGACAGACATGGCCGCCCTGTCGCCGGCGCCGTCCGATCCCATGGATTTTTTGAAGTTGCCGCCTTTACTGCTGGCAACGCCCGCCGTGCACGCCGTGCCCGCAATGCCCGCAACACCCATGACGCCTCCGAAACCCGTAGTGCCTGCAGCACCGGTAGTTCATGCAAGGCGGCCGAAGTCTGAGCCGCATGCAGATCAAGAAACCAATTTGCCGCCCATGCCGCCCATGCCGCCTGATTTCCCGTCGCCACCCGCGCCCCCGCCATAGCGCCCGGTTTTTTGGCCCGATGCTGGCGGCCAAAATGTCAAGTATGTTTTCTTCAGTTTTCAAAACGGCTCTTGCGCAAGCGCAAGCGTCGAGGCGGTATAGATTGGCATGGATGGTAATGCCCGGTTGCCTTGCCGGGTCAGTAATGCATCCAATTTGTCCAGGGACTGATTGGCGACCTTCTGATAGTTGGCAAGGGTTGGCGCCAGATTATTGTCCGCGCCTGATGCCAACGCGGCTTGTGTGGCGGCTTTTGGGGACGAAGAAACAACCGGTGGTTGCCGCCAGGTGGCGATAGTGACGCCAGCCACCACCAATGCCGCGATGGCCGGCAAAGCCACGCGCCAGTTCAACAGGGTTCCCCGAACATACACCGCCAGGATTTCCCCGAGGGAATCCGGTTTTGCCGCCCGCAATTTGCCGGCCACTTTTTGGTGGAAGATTTCGGATGCCTGAATGTCAGGGTTTGCCTCCCCCTCCGCCAGCCTTTCAGTCACGTTTGTAATTTCCGCCAGATAGCGGCGGCAGCCTTCGCAGGTTTCCAGATGCGCGCGCAGAGGCCGTGCCTGCCGCGCCTCCAGTGTGTTCAATGCCAGCCAGACAATGAGTTCCCGGTTTTGGGCGCAAGGTTTCATAACATACCGCCTTTCGTTTTGATATCTGACAGCAGGGCGCTGAAGGCATTCATTTTCCGAAGCTTGTCCAAGGCATGAAACAAACGGGATTTGACCGTCCCCACCGGGCACCCCAGGGCGGCGGCAATGCCCTCCACCGAATCATCCACATAAAAACGCAGATGGATGACCTGCTGGTGTTTGGCCGGCAATGCCTGGACGCATTGCCGCACGAGCACCGCCTGCTCGCGCCGTTCGACGGCTTGGTCCGGCAGGGCGGCGTGGTCGGCCAGATTGCCGGTGTGTTTCTCAAATCCATCCTGATCCCGCCCGCCGGGCGTGGAAGCCGGCCGGAGACGGCTTTTCCGGAGGGCATTGCGGTAACGATTCAGCAAGATGGCGCAAAGCCAGGTGAAAAACTGGCAGCGCCCGTTGTAGCGATGCAAACTCTTCCACGCATCCACCAGCGTGTCCTGCGCCAAGTCTTCGGCCAGCGTGACGTTGCCACACAACGCGACGGCTTGTCGCAACAGCCGGGTTTCATGGACGCGGCAAATCTCACCAAACGCCTCGGCGTCGCCTGCCCGGGCCTGGTCGAGAAGACTCCGCGTCTCTGAGGTTTCGGTTTCCACGAACGTTGGACTCAGGTTGAACACATTTCGATGATACTCGAAAAACGCGGACAGCTCCATCGTGGAACTGTCCGGCCCGTCAATTTTTTGCCCCGTAAATCATGGCTGCACCGCCTTGCCAATACGCTGCGGGCCTCCCTCAATGTAAAATGGAGGGCCCTCTTTCTCGACAAAAATGAGCACGCAGGGATATCCGAGTCCGCTATAGGCAGATTTGAGTTCAAATCCACGGTCCACCCCCTCGAACACAAAACGCTGGAAGGCGAAAGGGCCATTTCCAAAAGGATCCATCACGCTCTTCAGTCCAGATTCGCCGTGCAGTTTGTATTCCACCGCGGCGCGCACCATTTCCAGTTGCACTTGACTCCTGAATTCCTTCACACGTGCTGGTTGAAACGAATTGGGGAAAGCGACGGAAACCAAAGGGTTTTGAGATTTCTGAATTTCCGCGTCGAACTTTTGTATCTGGTCTTCATATTCCGGCAGCGACAGCGTCATGATTTTCGCCAGACGCGGATACAACGATTCCATCTCTTGGATCAGTTTGAGGACTCCGGCACTCGTTCTGCCTGACGCGGCAACAATACGCGGCCAGATATTGGTGTCCCGTTCGTCATCGGCATATCCGCGAATGGTTTCCATCACCTTGGCGTCGTTTCCTGGATTCTCCTGCTGCAATGTCCGAATCTTGTCCGCCAACCAATCAGGAAAGACCAGTTTTTCAGTCATTAAGGCAGCGGCCACTGTGCCCTGGGCCGGAGCCGCATCGAATCCATCCACCAACTGCTTCAAGGTCTCGGCTGAGAACCGGCCGAAATTCCCCGCCACAGTGCTGTAAACGATGGCTTCATCGGCATATTGAACCAACGCGCTAATCAGAATGCCGTCACGGGAAACATTTCTTCCCAGCACGAACGCCGCGAGCAAATCATCGCGCGCGCCGATCTGATTGCCCTGCTGCAAATCCCACATCGCGCGCAATTGCGCCGTTTGGGCTGTCGCCTTGGTAGGGGCCAGGTGGCCAAGCGGCGTCTCCGGTCCCTGGCTTAGATCGGCGCCCCAATCACAGGGCACTTTTTGTTGTGCCGCCTCCCGCACCAATTTGAACTGGTTATCGTAGCCGGCGACGATCTGGCCGAATCGTTCCGGGAGCTTTTGACCCTGCCATTGATTTGTGCCCAGATAGTCTTTGTCTGCCTGGGGCAAATTGTGTGCCATGAGAAACGCCTGATAATAGAGCAGCGCCGGATTGACGTCCGTGCGGTATGGCTCAGCGCGTGAAACGGGCACGATTCCCGTTAAAATCAGCAACGAAAGGCAGGTGAATTTTGTGGTCTTCATAATGTTTTTCGATTTTGCCTCTGCCCGTTAATAACCGGAGCGGGCCAAAAGGTTCAATTATTTTGAAGAATTAAGAAACATGAAGAACAGCCCAGTCGAACCGCGTAGCGGCTTTCGGCAGAAAGCCGGTGACCCTCCTCTGCAAAGGCTACGGAGGGCAGGCTGCGGCGCTCTGCCGAGGCGCCGCTACGCTTAATTCTGCCCTCTGCCCTCTGCCTTTCCCGTCACACGCCGATGTCTTCGTTCCACAATTGCGGGTTTTTGGCGATGAAATCACGCATCAACTGGACGCATTCTTCGTTTTGCAAGACTTCCACCTCGACGCCGTTGGCCCGCAGATGTTCTTCCGCTCCCATGAAGGTCACGTTCTCGCCTACCATCACGCGCGGTATCGCATACAGCAAAATGGCGCCGCTGCACATCGGGCAGGGGGAGAGGGTCGTATAGAGGGTGCAGCGTTTGTAAACCGACGCCCGCTGCCGGCCCGCGTTTTCAAGGCAGTTCATCTCTCCGTGATGTATGACGCTGCCTCTTTGCACGCGCTGGTTGTGGCCGCGCCCAATGATTTTTCCGTCGCAGACCAACACCGAACCGATGGGAATTCCGCCCGCGGCGAGTCCCTTTTTTGCTTCATCAATGGCGGCTTGCAGGAATGGGTCCATAAGTTTCAGGGGTTCGTAATGTCCCGGTAGGTTTCCGGGCGGCGGTCCCGATAGAATTGCCAGACGTCGCGCACTTCCTGGATCTTGTCCAAATCCAGATCGGCCACGACTAGTTCGTCCTGGTCCCGGCTGCCGACGGCGAGCATCTGGCCGCGGGGATCGCAGAAATAGGATTGACCATAAAATTCGCCGATGGACCACGGCTTTTCCACGCCGACCCGGTTGATGGCGCCGATGAAATACTGGTTGGCCACGGCGTGGGCGGGTTGTTCGAGGCGCCAAAGATGTTCGCTCAACCCCGCGACCGTGGCCGAGGGGTTGAAGACGATTTCAGCGCCGTTCAAACCCAGGCAGCGGGCTCCTTCGGGATAATGACGGTCGTAACAGATATAAACGCCAATCTTGCCAACGGCCGTCTGGAAAACCGGATACCCCAGGTTGCCCGGCCGGAAATAGAACTTTTCCCAAAACCCCGGCGCGCAATGCGGGATGTGGCTCTTGCGATATTTGCCCACGTATTTGCCGTCGGCGTCGATCACGGCGGCGGCGTTGTAATAGATGCCGGTGCCTTCCACCTCGTAAATCGGAACGATCAGCACCAGGCCCAGCCGCCGGGCCGTTTCACACATCAGTTGTATGGTGGGGCCGTTGGGGATGGGTTCGGTGGTGGCATACCAATGCGTCTTTTGCTCGGCGCAGAAATAAGGCCCGTAAAAAATCTCCTGCAGGCAAACGACCTGGCAGCCTTTTTTTGCGGCTTGTTCAAGGAAGCCAATGTGCTTCTCGATCATGGCTTTCTTGATGACGTCCAGTGGCGCGGTGCCTTCGTGGGTGCTGCTGGCTTGAATCAATCCTCCGCGAACAATTCTTGGCATATTCCTGTGTTGAGTATCCGGCCGCCGGAGCGCGTCAACCTCCCGCGGCGGCAAATTTTTATTCTGGCTTGACGCCGCCTGTTGCCCTAGAATGCCGGAGTCTTTCGGAATTGGAAGTCAAATTTATGCCGACACTTGCCACGACAGTTGACGGACTCAAACTGAAGAATCCATTCATCATTGGCTCCGGTCCGCCGGGGACCAACCTCAATGTCATCGGCAAGGCCTTCAAGGAAGGCTGGGGCGCCGTCATTGCCAAGACGATCAGTCTCGATGCTTCCAAGGTCATCAATGTCTCGCCCCGCTATGCCAAATTGATGGCCAATGACGGCAAGGAAGTCATTGGGTGGGAAAACATCGAGCTGATCAGCGACCGGCCATTTAAAATTTGGATCGAAGAATTCAAGAAGTGCAAGGAGCTGTTTCCCGACGGCGTCCTGATTGCCTCCATCATGGAGGAATATCGCAAGGACGCCTGGATCGAAATCGTGCAACGATGCCAGGACGCCGGGGTGGATGGTTTTGAGCTGAATTTTTCATGCCCGCACGGTTTGCCGGAAAGGAAGATGGGATCGGCCATGGGCCAGGATTGCGACATTTTGCAGGAAGTGTGCGGCTGGGTCATGAGCGCGGCCAAAAAACCGGTTTGGGCCAAGATGACTCCGAACATCACCCGCATTGAGGACCCGAGCCGGGCGGCGTTGCGCGCCGGTTGCCAGGGGGTCAGCGCGATTAACACGATTCGTTGCGTCATGGGCATCAACCTGGAAACGCTTCGCCCCGAACCTTCGGTCGAAGGGTACAGCACGCCGGGCGGTTATTCCTCCAAGGCCATCCGCCCCATCGCCCTGCGCATGGTCATGGAAATTGCCCTGCTCATCCGCCAGGAATTTCCCGGCCGTTCCCTCTCCGGCATCGGCGGCATTGAAACCGGAGGCGACGCCGCCCAATTCCTTTTGGCGGGCGCGGACACGGTGCAGGTTTGCACGGGGGTCATGAAATTCGGCTACGAATGCGTCAAGCCTTTATGCGACGATTTGCTGGCCTTCATGGCCAGGCACAAATTCGATACCCTGGCTGATTTCAAGGGCAAAAGCCTTCCCTATTTCACCACTCACGCCGACCTCGTCATCCGGCAAGCCGACCGCAAAGCCGCCCAGAAAGCCGCCGCGGCGAAGGCGGAAAAGAAAGTGGTCAGCGCCGACAGCGAATGGAGCGGAGATTCTTTTGTCCAACAATCCGACGCGCTTTCAAAGGGCTGATGCAAGCCTGTCCCTTCTTCATCAACGGCGAATGGATTCAATCCCCATTGGCCGGCACCCCCGTCCATAATCCATCCACTGGCGAGGTCATCGCCCTGTGTCCCGCCGGGGGCGCGTCTGAAGTGGGCGCAGCGGTCGAAGCCGCCGCCGCCGCGTTTCCGGGCTGGTGGGAAACACCGGCGGTGGAACGGGTCCGCGTTCTCTTCAAGTTCAAGGTGCTTTTGGAGGAGCATTTTGAAGAACTCATCCGGCTCAACACCCGCGAAAACGGCAAGACTTTGGCCGAATCGCGCGGGGACGTTAAGCGCGGCATCGAGATGCTCGAGTTCGCCTGCGGCATTCCTTCGCTGCTCATGGGGGAAAGTCTGGAGAATCTCGCCCGCGGCATAGACTGCGACACCGTGCGGCAGCCGCTCGGGGTGTGCGCCGGCATCACGCCCTTTAATTTTCCCGCCATGGTGCCTCTTTGGATGTATCCGGTGGCGCTGGCTTGCGGGAACACGTTTGTCCTGAAGCCCAGTGAAAAAGTCCCGCTGACCGCCATTCGCATTGTTGAGCTTTTGCGCCAGGCCGGCCTGCCCAAAGGCGTGTTGAATCTGGTTCATGGCGGACGCGAATGCGTGGATGCCTTGTTGACTCATCCAAAGGTCAAGGCCGTTTCGTTCGTCGGTTCCACGCCTGTCGCCCGGCACATCTTCGAGCTGGGCACAAAACACGGCAAGCGCGTGCAATCCAACGGCGGCGCGAAGAATTACATTCTCATCATGCCGGATGCCGACGTGGAGAATTCGACGCGCGGCCTGATCGAGGCGGCTTACGGCTGCGCCGGCGAACGCTGCATGGCCGGTTCGACCGCGGTGGTGATTGGCGACGCCAACAAAACAGTATTGCCCTCGGTCCTGGCAGCGGCCCGCGCCATCAAAGTCGGCCCCACTGATCGCGAGGCCCAGCCGGACATGGGGCCTGTCATCACCCGGCAACATCGTGACCGCATCCTGCAATTGATCGAAACCGGCGCAAAGGAAGGCGCGAAAATTTCCGTGGATGGCCGCGGCGCGCGGGTGGCCGATGCGCCGGATGGTTTTTTCGTCGGCGCCACCGTCCTGGACGACGTGCAAAGCGGGATGACCGTGGCGCGCGAGGAGATTTTTGGTCCCGTGCTCAACGTCATGCGCTTCGCTGATTTGGATGCCGCCATCGAGCTGGCCAACCATTCGCCTTACGGAAACGGCGCCTCGATATTCACTCGTTCGGGCAAAGCGGCGCGCGAATTCAAGCATCGCATCAAAGCCGGGATGGTGGGCGTCAATATAGGTGTTCCGGCCTCCATGGCTTGGTTTCCGTTCAACGGCTGGGGCGAATCCTTCTTTGGCGATTTGCACATGCAAGGCAAGGAAGGCGTGCAATTCTTCACCCAACAAAAGGTGACCATGACCCGCTGGTTCAGCTACGGCGAAGGCGACATTTGGCAGAGGTAAAAAAGCCCCCTCTTTCCGCTCCCTCTCCCGCCGGAGGGAGAGGGCCGGGGTGAGGGAAAGCAAGTGGAGAGGGTTGGGTGAGGGAGATTAGGCGGCGTCCCCGTTCTTGGTTGACCGCTCCTAATCTTAATCGTAATCCTAATCCTAATCTGCTTTTTTCTGAGGATTAATTGGCATGGAAGAGACTGAAATCATCGCCAAACGTTGCGTGGTGAAAAACCGCGAGATTTATCTACATCTGAACGATGGACGGGTCTTTCGCTTTTCCGCCGCCCAATTCCCTTTGCTCGCCAAAGCGAAACTGGGGCATTTTAAAAAAAGATGTAGCCGTATGCTGTTCGGTCTCGGGGAGCGCGACCGTCTCGGTCGCACTCGTCGGCGTCTCGCCGACGAGACATTCTACGGCTGCGTTTTTATTTAAAATGCTCTAGCTTTTGGGGGACGCGCGTTGCGGTGGGAAGAATTGGACGAGGACATTCAAGTCGCTTCGGTGGTCAAGGGCAAATTCCCCAAGCCGCATGCCGTCATGGCGTGAGGAATTCGGGAATGGCGCGACACGACCCCACACTGACCCTTGACAGCGCATCTGGCGATGGAGGTCATCTCATAAATAAGCGGGAGTGGCGGTTCAGAACTTTAGCCTTTAGCCTTTCCACTCTCCGTAGCGGCCACTGCGGAGGACGGGCTGCAGAGGACGGGCAGAATTTAGCCGTTCTTCAATTATCCTGCCAGAAAATGTGCTGCTGTGAATTAGTTTAAAAAGTGAGAACAAACACTTGGATGCTCCATTCGAAGCAAGCAGAAATCCAAATTAAGACACTGCCCACTACTGCGCTGGTTTGACAATTTTGTAATAATTCAAAAGGTATTGCGGTTGCGCTTCGTGCCTTTGCACTTCGAATAGAAAAGGATGGCATTCCGCGAAGAAAAGTTTTGGGGCGCCGAGGGTTCCCGAATCGAAAACCTGAACGACGTGGCTGACCAGGTCAACGGGCGCATGGAAGCCAAAAATTATTTCCCGCAACGCTGCTTTGGGAATTGACACCAAATAGCGGCCATCCTCAAAACAGAGTTGCTTGCTATGTTCCGGGAGTTGGTAGATGAAACGAACTTCCTTTTCGTATGCCCAATCTATCGCTTTTGTTGTGAGGGCTTTCAGTTCAACGTCTGCCATTTGGCGCTGGTATTCGGAGAATGGAATCGCGATTCCACCATCGCTTACGACGAGTTCGTCTGGCTGGTTCACAATGTTACCTCGAAAGTTGAACGTCTCGACCGAAGGAGTCTGGTAATAGGGCAGGGGAAGCTTGATGCCGCTGCGGTCTGCGGTATAGTTGACTTCAAACCCCTCATTGCGCAATCCAGTCGGAAACCCGGCAATGGAGGTGTCTATCCCAATAGCAAATCCCGTGTGCGACTGGGCATAATGTCCCCACATCAAAACGCTCCCAGGGTTACGACTTAAGCAGAGCACTCGAAATCTTTTGCTCAACCCTTGGCGAAAACTCTGGTTTAGATGCTCGCCAAAACCTACCGCGTTCTCTGTCGGTAAGCCTACCAATGAACCGTCCGCGACAAGCGAATGAGGAAAACCCAAGCGGGCATAGAAACTTTCGTGCGACTTTGCAAAATGATCATGCCGTTCTTGGTCGAAACAAGGGCGTACCTCAAACGGATCGTTGAACAGGGCGGGGTCAGATGTCGCGAGGGCCATGCTTTTGAGAACCCCGATTTTTCCAAGATCAAGATATTTATAAAGGAGCGACATCGGATAAATATTCTCACTAACTTGTGCTTTAGCAAGTCTCGACAGCCAATGAAAGAGGACACCAAAACGCTCCGCGCTCCGCCCGCACTGTCCACCAAGTAATAAGGGAAAGCTCTTTTATTTCCCGCGTATTTTGTCAGCGTGTTTTGCCTCCGACAGGGTCATGGGTTCGTCCAAGTGTTAGCGCACTTGCTTTAAGGAAATGCCTTGGTCTGCTTTAACCACAGCACTAAGCAAATAGGCGTTGGGGTCATTGAATGTTTTGATCCTTTTCCACTCCAATTCTGACACCGTTTTTTCAATCTCATTTAATAACTCGACGATCAACTGAGGATTATCCTTCACGATGGCATGCCGGATCATAAATATGTTGTTACGAAGCACAGTAACCGCATTTTGGACTGCCAAATTCATTTCCTGTGCTTCTTTTCTTTTATCCATAGTTCATTGGCGACCTTCATCGCCTTTTTGATTTCGCTCGCGAGAGCAACATAATAGTTTCGAGACGAGTCGTTTATATCGAATTTTGGTCGGGGGAGCAAGGCAATTCTCCTCGGGAAAAAGGCGTCATCAAGGGGTCAGAAAGGGGTGCGAGCATTTCAACATTTTGTCTGCCGCGCCCCGCCCGCAGTATGCACCAACAAATAAGGCAATTTCAGAACCCCATATCGACGGCTTCAGTTTCATCACGCAGGGTCAGGGCTTGGGCGGCGGTTTGTCGTTGAGGGTCATGGCTGATTCCTTGCCGCGCTCCCGTTCCTTCTCGGCCACAAGTTGACGCAATTCTTCCGCGGTGTGGACCATCCGGCCGGAGTGCGGATGTTCCGCCGCCCACTTTCGCGTGTTTTCACAGAGGCGACGGACATCGTAGCCCGCTTCGCCCGCCAGTTCATCCTTGATGCGCCAGACTTCTTCAAGAATCGGATTCGATTTCGTACGTCAATCTCCCATCATGCGATGAATCGCATTATGCAGAGGAAGCTTTCGCGCCAGAATAATGCCGCGCCCCGCCCGCACTGTCCATCAACAAACACGGGGAAGCCTTTTTCTTTTCTGCGTGTTTTGCCGGCGACTTTTGCCTCCAATAGGGTCATGCGTTCGGTTTCCCCATTGGGCGCGAGGGTGACGCGGACGGCCGCACCGAAGTCCGCCGCCAAGGCACATTTGCGATAAAAACCAGTCAAAAAGTCGTTTGCCTTGAGGGATGGCATTTGCTACATTGATGGAACGTATGAGCGTGATGGACATTCCGAATTTCGAGCAACTTACGGACCTTGAGCGATTGGCCTTGGCCGAAGAATTGGTCACCTCAATCCGCAACCCGGAGGCGTTGCCGGCGCCAGTGGCTCATCGATTGGAACTGGAAAGGCGTTGGGCTGATTACGAACGGAACCCTGCCACGGCCCTCTCGCAAGAACAGTTCTGGGCAAAGGCGCAGGCGCTCAAGGCATGAGTCGCGAATTGGTTTTCTTGCCAGAGGTCAACCTTGATTTCGCCGAAGGCTTCAATTACTATGAAAACCTTTCGCCAGGTCGGGGAGGCGCGCGCTTCGAAGCTGCATTCAAACGGGCGTTGCAACAGGTTGAAGCGGGCATGGTTGCGCATTTTCAAGCATTTGAACATTTTCATCGCGTCTTTGTGCCGGGTTTTCCGTATAACCTCTATTACCGCCTTGTCGAGAATCGCGCGGTCATCACAGGAGTGCTTTACGCGCGGTTTGATCCCGCAAGGATTGAAAAAATGTTGAAGTCGAGGACGTAAAAAACATCAGTTTCGAGCATGTTAACATTTTGTCTGCCGCGCCCCGCCCGCTCTGTCCACCAACAACTTCGGAGAAGCCCTTTTATTTCCCGCGTGTTTTGCAGGCGTCTTTTGCCTCCGACAGGGTCATGGGTTCGGCTTCCCCCTTTTCTGTAAGGGTGACGCGGACGGTCGCGCCGAGGACCTCCGCAGCGCGGCGCAACATGGCCAGGGAGTGGCCTTCGTAAGAGGGCGATTCCAGGCGGCTGATGTTTTGCTGGGAAGTGTGGAGTTTGCGGGCGAGTTCTTTTTGGGAAAGTCCGGCTTTTTCGCGCAGCGCGGCAAGCTGCAAGGCCACGTCCCAGGCCTCACCCGCTTTCTCAAATCGCCCGGCAAAGACGGGGTCTTTCAATTGTTCTTCCAAATAAAGGTCAAAATTGGTCTTTTTCATGGTGAAATTCGTAGAACTCTACTTCAAATTCCATAAAACTGCAACATCACTTTTGATGTCCCAAATCCTCGCCTAAGAATTTTTTTGAACCGCAAAATACGCGAAACACGCGAAAAATCCAGACCTGTTCCCCCGAAAGCTTTCTGTGTTCGCGTATTTCGCGTATTTCGCGGTTTACTCTGCTTTCCATATTGGCACGGGACTTGAGATTCCACAATTCATGCGGTTTTCGTTCGAGTTTGCCTTCGTTAGGCGAGGATTTGGGTGATGTTATAAAGACGTCGAGCAACATTTCGACATTTGATGATTTGGACTCATGGTGGCCTCCGGTTGACAAATAGTCCCCTTCCCGGCGGACGCCGCGCTTCATCAGTTGATTTTTGCGCCATGCCAGGAGAATGCCTCGCCCCGCCCGCTCTGTCCACAAACAAGTACGGCGATGGGAACCCTTTCGCCGAAAAGAACAACGCAAGGACGCGGAGGTGCAAGGGCGCAAATGGAAATGATTTCCTGGCGTCTTCGCGACTTGGCGCCTTTCTGTCGCGCCATAGCCGTGGCGACGGCGGATGGTTAAAAACGGGTGGTTTTTGGGCGTTTGTCAAGAATACATACTTGACAACCAGCCCCCCGACACGCGTTTTCACCAATGTTTGCAGGGGTTTCGTGTTTTAAAAAAAAGTGTCATCATGACCTGTACAAATCCCGCCCTTTGTGCTAAAATCCTCCAATGAGCACGCTTGGTCGCGCCATATTGGAGTGTGGGAATGTCCGGGGAGCGCGACCGTCCCGGTCGCTGTGCGGGGCGTCTCGCGCCGCACTTCCGGTCAAAGATGTGTTTGGCGGGACGCCAGACCCCGCGCCCGAGACGCACGCGCTCCCAATCCATCTTTCTGCCTGCCTGAAAGGCCGGGTTAACGGAGGTCGCAAAATTTCGGATAATCGGAAATATTTCGGAAATATTTCGGAAGAACAGCCCTTTTCCGAAAATATTTCGGATTATTTTTTTGGGGAAGGATTGCCATGTCAGGCTCGCCGCGCCGACGTGTCCCGCCATAGCCCTTTCGCGACGGCGGAAGCCCCGTATCAGCTTTCGGGGCAAAGCCGGGTCGCACCCCGTCGCAGTCAGTCGCAGTGATCTTGGGAAAGGCTTTCAACCACGGATAAACACAGATGAACACTGATTACATGAAGAATAAAGAAATCCCATCCGTGTTAATGCGTGTCCATCCGTGGTTAAAGTTGGTGAAAAGGTTGACGGACCAAAAACCAGGGTGCGCCCGGCGGTTGGTAAAAGAGAATTGCGTCCTGCTGCGAAACGCTTATGCTGCCTGAATATGCCTTTACTCATTAAAAACGGAGAAATCGTCACCGGCAGCCAGCGCTATGTCTCGGATATTTTTTGCGAGAACGAAACCATTTCGCGCATCGATAAGAATATTCCGGCCGCGCCCGGCACGGAAGTCATCGAGGCGGCCGGCAAATATGTCTTCCCTGGATTCATCGATCCGCACGTCCATGTTCATCTGCCGTTCATGGGGACGTTCGCCAAGGACACGCATGAAACGGCCAGCCGCGCGGCCCTGGTCGGCGGCACCACGACGTTCATCGAAATGATTTGCCCCGGTCGCGCCGATAAACCCCTCGAAGCCTTCGAGCTGTGGCTCGGCAAGGCGCGGGGCCACAGCGCCTGCGACTTCACTTTTCACATGGGCGTCACGCGCTACGACGACGAGGCGGAGCGGGATTTCAAGGAGATCGTCAAGCGCGGCGTGAGCAGCTTCAAGATCTTTCTGGCTTACAAAGGCGCCCTGGGTGTGACGGACGACGAACTTTTCAAAACATTGCGCCTGGCCAAACAACTGGGGGTCATCACCACCGCGCATTGCGAGAACGCGGATTTGGTCCTCGAATTGCAGAAGCTGCTTCTGGCCGAAGGCAAGACCGGGCCTGAATACCATTACTGGAGCCGGCCGCCGCTGGTCGAAGCCGAAGGCGTGCATCACTTGATGACTTTTTCCGAAATGACCGGCGCGCACGTCTATATCGTTCACTTGAGTTGCGAGGAATCCTTGGCCGAGGCGATGCGCGGCTCCGCGCGCGGCGTCCCGGTGTGGGTCGAAACGCTCATTCAGTATTTGCTCTGCGACAAAACGGACGCCGAACGGGCGGATTTTGAGGGCGCGAAGTTTGTCATGTCGCCGCCGTTGCGCGAGAAGCACAACCAGGCGGTGCTGTGGAACGGGTTGAAAAAAGGCTTCGTGGCCACGCTGGCCACGGACCATGCCCCGTTTGATTTCGCCACGCAAAAACAGATGGGGCGCGGGGACTTCACCAAAATCCCCAACGGCATCCCGTCGCTGGAGGACCGCATCAATTTATACTTTACTCATGGAGTCAAACGCGGCCGGATTGACCTGCACCAGTTCGTCAACACCGCCAGCACCCATGTCGCGAAAATCTTCGGGTTGTTCCCGCGCAAAGGCGCCATCCAGCCCGGTTCCGATGCCGACCTGGTCATCTACGATCCGAAATACAGGGGCAAAATCTCCTCCCGCACGCAGCAGATGAATCTGGATTACAACGCCTTTGAAGGAATGGAAATCGAGGGCCGCCCGGAAGTGGTGACCGTGCGCGGCAAAGTGGCCGTGCGCAGTGGAAAATTTGTCGGCGATCAGGCGCGCGGACAATTTCTACGGCGCGAACCTAATCATTTTTGACGGCGATCCGCAGCTTGCCAGGGAGCCTTCGTTCTGTTAAATTTACTGGCATGAGCACAACTGCATTGCATGTGATTGAGTTGGTTAAGAGCCTGTCTGAGACGGATCAGCGGGCTATTCGCGATGCTTTGGCCAACCCCGGATTGAATCCGGAAAAGGGCCAATGGCGCAAGCTCCAGCGTCTTCCAGATGGCAGTTATTTTAATCCCAATGGCATCCCAAACGACGATCCGGTTTTCAAGGTCTTGGAGGAGATTGAGGATGAACGGCACCGGACGGCAGGCCCTTCCTCTCCCCAGTTCGATTGAGCATGTATTTGGTTGACACGAATGTCTCGGGCCTTATTCCGTCTTGTGCTGCACGAACAGGCTGAAACGCGGCTGCAACTCGCGCAGCAAATCGTGGTCCGCCAATTGCGTGGCGCGGCGAACGGCTTTGTCCTCCCAGGCGATGGCTTGGGAAAAATCGCCGTCGGCCGCGTAAGCGCGGGCCAGCGTGTCCATATAGCGGGCGTTCTGGCTGGTCGTGGCATCGCAGGCGCGGGTGGCCAGTAATACCGCCATTTTCGAGCTGCGAGCTTCCCGGTTTGTGGCAGTGGCGTAAAGGAGGGCCAGATTGTTGAGCGTCGCCACATCGTCCGGGATTGCGGCGAGGGTGGCTTCGTAATGCCCGAGGGCATCGGCGTATTTGCCCTGCCGGTCCTGCGCGACGGCCAATTGGAATTGCGCCGCGCCCAGGCCCGGCTGTTGCGCGACGGCCGTGTTCAGGCAGGCTTCGGCTTGAGGGAGTTTGCCCTGCTTGTTGAGCAGCGTGCCGTAGCTGCACCAGAAATCCGGGGTGTTCAGCCCCAGCCGCTCTGCCGCGGCGTAATGCTTCGCCGCGTCCGATCCGAGGAGTTGCGCCTCGGCGGCGGCTTTCGCGGCCGCCTGGGGTTGCCCGGCCAATTCCGCCGCGTGTTGGGCGGCGCGCGCGGTTTGCTGTTGCTGTTCCAGCACCATGGCCAAATTGTAATGGACTTGTGCGAAGTTGGGATTGTGACGCAATGCGTCCTGATACAACTGCACGGCCTCGTCCATCTTTCCCTGGAGCTTTAACGCTTGTCCCCACGCAACGTAAACAGCCTCCAGGCCGGGACTCAGGCGGATGGCTTCTTTGAATTGCGAGAAGGCCATGTCCGGGTTGCCTTGCTTGAGCAGCGCGTTGCCCAGATTCAGGCGGCCTTCCGCGTTATCTTGTCCGAGCAACGCCCGCCGATAATGGAGAATCGC
>Ga0326727_10008066_pt1 | contig 27093 bp, 20 predicted proteins | sample MB2enrmetagenome_FD_207643 | JGI IMG/M metagenome (GOLD analysis project Ga0326727, IMG submission 207643) | Lab enriched peat soil microbial communities from McLean, Ithaca, NY, United States - MB29MY | ecosystem: Environmental > Terrestrial > Soil > Wetlands > Peat | place: USA: New York...
TGGCCGACTATCTCCGCGCGCTCCGCCGCTCCCCGGACCACATCAGTCGGCACCCTCGCATTGAGCAGCGACGCAAGGGCGTTGATGATGATCGATTTTCCTGCGCCCGTCTCGCCCGTTATCACGTTGAACCCTTCCTTGAATTCCACATCCAGCTCATCGATAATGGCAAAACCCTTCACCCGCAGGAAAGCGAGCATGCTACCTCTCACCCCACTTCAGCTTATTCCGCAGCATTTCGAAATAACCCCTTGCCTCCGATTTTATCAAAGTCACGGAAAAGGCGGATTTTCTTATCATTACCTCCTCCATGTAATCGAGGGGCAGCCCCACCTGGCCATCCAGGGTCAGTATCACCTTTTCGTGCGGGGAGACGAGCTTTGCCCGCACCACCACTTCCCGGGAGAGGATGATGGGACGATTGGTCAGCATGTGCGGGCAGATGGGGGTGAGGACGATCTGCTCCAGGGAAGGATAGAGGATAGGGCCGCCCGCGGCCAGGGAATAACCCGTGGAACCGGTAGGGGTGGAGACGATGAGACCGTCACCGCGGAAGGTCGTCAGATAGTCGTTGTCCACATACGTCTCGATATTGATAATGCGCGCCAGGGCATCCTTTGCGATAACCGCGTCATTGAGGAGAGAAAGGGCAAAGATCTCCTCTCCCGCTCTCTTCACCGCCACATCGAGCATGGCCCTGGTTGAGGTGTGGTAATCACCCGCGAAGACACGGGTCAGCATTTCCGGCAACTCTTCGAGGGTTATCTCCGTAAGGAAGCCGAGGCCCCCCAGGTTCACCGCAAGGATAGGCACGTCTCTCCCCCTTACTTGCCGGGCAACCGAGAGCAGGGTGCCGTCACCGCCAAGTACCACAATGAGGTCGGTATTCTCCGCCACATGCTCCAGCTCGAACGCCTTCCCGTGGCCGATCTGCCTCGCGGAATCTTCATCGAGGGCGACCTCGAGAGATAGACCGTACCGACCGATAATGCCTTGAGCAGCAGCTAAGGCGGCCTCCTTTTTCCTCTTGCAGACGACGTTCATGCGCAACATGCGCCGGGTCTCCTCTCGCGGCCGAATCACAGCAGGTCCTTTTCTTTGAGGCTCGTGTAGCCGCTCCGGGTGATGATAATATGGTCGAGCACCTCGACCCCCATGAGCCGGCCTGCATCGACGAGCCTGCGGGTCACCACAAGGTCGTCATCAGAAGGCTCGGGGTCGTCTGAAGGGTGGTTGTGGACGAGTATGATCGACGAGGCGTTGTGCCTCAAGGCGTCCTTGAAAACCTCACGGGGATGGACAAGACTCGCGTTCAAGATCCCCACGGAGATGGTCGATATGCCGATGACCTTGTTCCTCGTATTGAGGAGGACAAGCTTGAAGTGCTCCTTTGCTTTCTCCTGAATGCCTTTTCGAAGGGCCTTTACGAGACGCTCCGGGTCGCTTATGCTGTACTGCCCCACATCGGGCTCCAGGTCCTGGCGCCTGCCCAGCTCGAAGGCGGCCCTGATCTGGGCAGCCTTCGCAAGCCCTATGCCTTTTACCCGGGAGAGTTCCTCGATCGTTGCAAGGCTGACGGCATGGATGTTTCCGAAGGTGGTCAAGAGTTCCTGGGCGATATGCAGGGCCGATTTGCCGGAGACCCCCCTGCCGATAATCAGGGCGAGCAGCTCCAGGGACGAAAGCGCTTCGGGCCCAAGTGCATGCATGCGCTCCCGCGGCCTTTCCGCCCTGGGGAGATCGTGTATGGTAAAGGAGTTCTCCATAAATGTCGCTAAAGATTATACAGGTTACACCGGCAATTACAACCATGTTTTTGCAGAGTTAGGCCGGCCTGACGCCGTTGTGAACAAACACGCGCAAGAACTACCGTTTTTTTGGCTTTTTACTGCGTTTTACCCCCTTGCATCCTCTCCAGCCCGTATTTTTCGCGAGCCGTCTCAGCGCCTTTCGCCAGATCCCCTTCTCTTGCAAGCCTTCATGGCGGCACCGACAACCGGGACCTGTCCGGCCCTTTCTTCCCGTAGTCTCCAGCTATGATCCGTGATAGAATTATGAAGATTTCCGGCGGCAATGCGCGGAAGTTATTCCCTTTGACGGACCCAACCGGGTAGCCAGGGCTCAAGGAAGGTGTGTACGGATCACGGTACGCTGCAAAAACTGTTTGGCGTTGGCCCGATAGGCGCAGTTATCAGCCTTATCCTTTTGGCGGCAGCTATGTGGATGGATCGTGTGCTGGGTCATCCGGAGATGCTGAGATACCGGTCCTTAATGGAAGCTCTCGGCACTCTGTTCGTCTTTGCTGGATTGGTCCTTCACTTTTGGACAATGTACGTCCTCCGGAACTGGTGGGCCAAAAATCGATTATGCACGACCGGTCCTTTCAGGTGGTTCCGTCATCCAATGTATGCCGCCTGGATCACTTTCATATCACTGGGCGTCGCTCTGTATCTTAATTCTTGGATCCTTCTCTTATGGGTCGTGTCACTGCAGCCGGTCTGGCACCAGCTCGTCATCCACGAGGAAAAAATGATGTTCGAGCATTTTCAGGGTGAATACCGTGCATATGCTCAACGGACGGGACGCTTTATTCCTCGCCGGGGCAGGGACATCTTATAGACCATCACTTTCCTCCTGACGTGAACGCATTGATGCTCCATTGCGAGCAGTACTCTTGAAGCACAAGGACTCCAGCGGGGCCGAAGCTTCGTGAGTGACGTCGCTGCCTGCTTTCTCCCGCTATATCTCCCTTGAGACCCCTGGATCTTGCCACTACTTGCTATGCGCGGATGCGGGCTTAAATTACCTTATCGGGTATTCCGGAAGACTTCGATTGACTTCACATATGACACGGATCTTTCTCCCGTGTCGTCGGAATCGTTCATGATGACTATGCCCGCTATGGATGGAGGGTCCACACCGAAGGCTTCTCTGTAGTCCCGCACGATATTGACCTCTTCTTCGCACCAGGTACCCGATTTTTTGTCGCCCTTTTGAAGGGCCAGCAGCCTGATGCTATTCGAAAAGGGGCTCGCCATTATCGCCTTTTGGTCTTCGCGGTTTGCCCAGACGTAGCTCAAGGTGCTTTGCGGCGGATACTCACCGTATATCTTCCTCGCGAGAGCATATTCCATTCTTTTGAGCCTCCCTGCTTTTTCAGGATCGTACTTGAAGACGATCTGAACGCGGATCGGGTAGTCATCGCCGGAACTCTTTTCCGGGTCGCCCTTTCGGTAGACGTTCTCCACCTTCCAGCGCCACCTCACCCAGGGAAACTCGTAGGCGTTAAATTCCCCCTTATACACAAGGGCGGACGCCGCCCCATTGCTTTCGGCCTTCAGACAGCACTCCCCTTCTTTCGCATCGATGGCATACATCGTGTGCTTGCGCACGTTGGGAAAGAAGAGAGGACGCCAGCCATCCAGGCCCGTGAAATCTTCCCGGAACAGCACCTGCCTCTCCTGGGCATAGCACGGGGGGACCAGGAAAAGGGACAGGAGGAAAACTACGATGAACCGCTGAATCGGCGCGGCCCTGGTTCGTCCCACCGCCATTGCGGCGAGACCGCCTGTTTCTTCGTCATCCGTCATCTTCTCAATCTTTGCCTGTCCGCGATCGCGCGGCGACGACAGCGGGGAGGCCGTCCGGATGTCCCGCTCTCGGGCAACATCATTCTCACGGATTGAGTATATGCATCCTTTGTTAAGTCGGCGATGCAATAAGGCTGAAGTTTGCGTTAATTCCCTCTGCCGGCTCTGTGCGAAACCGCGCGGAATGGCGCATACGCGCGCATCGGAACGTTCGGTTTCCAGCCGGTGCCTCCCCGGCCGCTCGGCAGCCTCGTGCCAGGCCGGAGGAAGGTTCCCGCGGGAAGGCCGATAGGGGACCCGCTTGACGCTCCGGATACCGTTTTCTGCGCGATCAGGTCTTGTGGGGAAGCCTCTTCCGGTACACGCGCCCGGAATTTGTTCGTTCATACTGCCGAGAAAACCACCCTCTCCGCAGATGCCTTGGCCTGCTTCTTCAGGCGTGCGAGCACCTTGCCGAACTCGTCCAGCGATATATCCCGATCGCCGTCCGGAATTGTCAGCGCCACCCCGCTTACCGACAACAGAGGGAAGCATTTCTCTTTGCCGTCTCTATCCAGTGTGATAATATGGTCTCTCTGCCGGTCCTCCGCATCATGCAGGCTCACGGCATCATTGCCGAACTTGTCCACAATGGCCCTTATGGTATCGTGGAAGCGGGGGATGTCCACAGCCTCTCCCGTAAAACCTGCAAAAAAATCATCACCGCCTATATGCCCTACGAAGAACCTGTGCGTGCTCGACGCTTCTTTTAAAATATCGGCAAACAGTAAAATCGCCCTATCGCCCTGCCGAAACCCATACTTGTCATTGAAAGCCTTGAAATTATCAAAATCAAAGTATCCGAGGACGTAGCAACAGTCCCTGTCGATAAACATCTGGTCGATGTAAGCGTTGATCATATTATTGCCGGGCAGCTTTGTGAGCGGGTTTTGATCGCGCGCTACCTGGATGTTCTTCTCGTTGATCGCGTTGAGTAATGACCTCGTACTGAGAAACCCCTTATACTTCCGGTTCTCGGTCAGAATAACCCCCTCCGAGTTCTCATCGGCTGCAAAGGCCTGGAGGATTTTTTCGAGCTTTGCGTCTATCTCCATGACGGGACGCTTTACCACGAAGTCTTTCAGATTTTTTCCAAAGCCCTGGTTCATGAGCAAGTCTTTGCCGTATTTCGAGTAGACAAATTCCTTTATTTCATTTTCCCGCACTAACCCGATTGGCTCGTCATGCGTGTTGATAACAGGGAAGAAAGTGTTGGTCTTGTTCTTGCGGAAAACCTCGAAGACGTGGGACATATTGGTGAAATCTCCCTTCTTCCCGGAATGCAGCCATATGGGCTCAATATATTCCAACCTGTCGTTAATCAGCCTTTTGTCCGGTACTCTGCCTCGGGCATCCTTTTCATTCAGGAGTGATACCAGGCCGTACGCGGCCTTCAACTCGGCAATCTCGACCGTTGGTCTTTGAATCAGGAAGCCCTGCACCAGATCGCACGCTATCTGCCTGCACGCATAGTATTCCTTTTCTGTCTCCACTCCTTCCGCGATGACCGCAATGCCCAATATGTGAGCAAGATTCACGACATTCGAGACGAACAGTCTCTTTTTCGAGTCCGACTCTATGCCGGCTATGAAGAATCGATCTATCTTGATGAAATCCGGTTCGGCATGATACAAGAGTTGCAGACCGGAGAAGCCTGTTCCAAAATCATCTATTGCCACGCTGTAAGCCCGGCGTCTGAAATGGTCGAAAAGGCTGGTTCGCGCGGCAAAGGAGATGACATTATGTTTCTCCGAAATCTCGAAGCACATCGCATCCGGAAGAAGCCCGATGTTCTTTAAGATGTCTGAGGTGACGTCTATCGAATATTCCGGGGATGAAAGAGACCTGTTATCCAGGTTGAAAAATAGCTTTACCCGCTCGTGTCCCCCGATGCAGGCAAATTTCTTTATCGCCTTTTCCTTTAGCCATACGTCGACCTTATGAAGCGCGCCTTTCTCATACGCGGCGTCGAAAAACTCCTGTATGCTCTTGTACCCCACGTTTTCACAGTTCCTCAACAGGGCTTCATAGGCAAAGCAGACCCCGGTGTGGATACTCACTATAGGTTGAAACGCGAAGTCCAGTTCGTTCATAATGAGATGTCTCCAACGTGCGTCTTCCAAAAGGGTCCTCCTCTCGTCCGTGTTTTATCACACAGTTTATCGGCCGAACCGATGAATATTCCAGCAAGTCCGTGTTAATGATCTGTTAATTCTCACTGCGTGCAGCGAGGATTGCGTGGACCGCTAAACGCGAGCAACCCGTGGGCGACGTGTGAGAAGGGGACTGTTTATGGCGCCTTTTGGCGGGAACCCGCCGAGTGCCTCAAAAACGTTGGCGGCGGCTTCCAGGGCAGACCCCAAAGTTGGGTCCGGAATAGAGGGCAGTTCGGAAATTGTGGTGACCCACACGCCGTTTTTCGTGCATGCTTCGACGTCGATATTGTCCGACCCTTTGAACATTGTGGCAATAATTCGTAAAGAGGGGCAGCGGGAGATAAGCGCTTCGTCTATTACCACATCCCTTCCGGATAAGATGATCGCATGCGCCCGGGTGACATACCGAAACTTTCCCTCCCGGCAGTTCTCACCGAACTTGCCAAGGACCACCTCGGAGGTACCGCTCAGGAGATCTACAACTTCCGGTGGTAGGGAATGGGTTACTACTATCCGGCGGATTTTCATGATGGAAACATGCTAAAACAGTTCGGTTAAGAAGAATTTAAGCTTCTGTTAATTTTTTGTGAATAAACCTTTCTGCTGCTCCGGTCGGGAACAGCAGAAAGTGTTTGTCCCTATCGGGCAACCCTTGCGGGGGCGTGCTGCTGCGCTCTTAAGGGGCTTTTCGTCGTCTTTCAGCGGGCGCTCCGTCAATTCTGACTGAGATCCGCGAGCGGTGCGCAGAAAATCGTCGCCTCTGACCAGGCCTTCACGCGCTCCGGACTTCTGCTGTCTCCCTTTGCCCGCCGTCCAGTATTTTCCGGATGTTTTCAGAAAGGGCGTCAAGAGTGAAGGGTTTTTGCATAATATGGACGCCCTGCCCGTCCGCACACTGTATGTCATCATCCGGTCCATAGCCGGTGATGACAAGACAAGCCATGTCCGCCCTCAGCTTTCGTATCTCCCGGTACGCCGCCAATCCTCCTATCTTGGGCATAACCATGTCCGTGATGATCAGATCGAAAATGTCCGACTTTTCGGCAAACACCGACAACCCCCGGGCCCCGTTGGGCGCAGTGTAGACTCTATAGCCCATGGCGGTGAGGGCGTCGGAAACAACCGGACGGAGTTCATCGTCGTCTTCCATGAGCAGGATCGTTTCTCTCCCCCTCACAAAGTGTTTTTGTGCCTCGGTTTCCCGTATGACACTACCCTCCGCGCCGGGAAAGAAAACACTAAAAGATGTGCCGGCGCCCTTTTCCGTCTCCACCAGGATAAACCCTCCGTGCTTCTTTACGATGCCGTACACGACGGAGAGGCCCAAGCCTGTGCCGTTTTCCTTTGTAGTAAAAAACGGGTCGAATATCTTGTCCACCATCGATCTCTCCATGCCGGCCCCCGTGTCCCTCACGGTGAGAACGAGGTAGTTACCGGGCTTGGCATCCGGCGGATAGCCAGCGGCGCAATCGGCGGTGACGGACGCAAGCGATGTCTCTATTGTCATCTCTCCGCCCAGGGGCATTGCTTCGCGTGCATTAACGACAAGGTTGAGAAGGACCTGGTTTATCTGACCGACGTCAAGATTTGCAGCAGGCAAGTCGGGAAGGCACGCGATTTTCATCTCGATGTGCTCACCCACCATTCTCCTCATCATCTTCTCGAAGTCATGAACGACCTGATTCAGGTCAACGGTTTTCAGCTCAAGCACCTGTTGTTTGCTGAAGACGAGAAGTTGTTTCACGAAGTCCTTTGCCCGGGAGACCGCAGCTTCAATGCTCTCGCAGCGCTCCTGTATTTTCTGCCCGACCGCGGAAAAATCGCCCGGACTCCTCGGAGAAAGCCTCTGGGGCGAGACCTGCAGCTTCATCAGCTCGGCGTTCCCGAGCATAATAGTGAGAAGATTATTGAAATCGTGGGCAATACCTCCGGCTAAGCGGCCGATCGTCTCGAGTCTCTGGGATTGAAGCAACTGCTGCTCCAGCACTTTTATCTGCCTCAGCTTCTCCACCATGTTCCTCATGGCAGAAAAAAGCTGGGACGATTCGTCCCTCCCTTCCGGCGTGATTTCCACTCCGAGATCGCCCTCCGCCAGTCTGTTGGCTATTTCGACACCCTCCTTTAAGGGTCTTGTGATGCTTCGCGTGAGGATTACCGCTACTGCTATGGCTGTAGCGACGATCATAAAACCCATGATAAGGAATATATTTCTGGTCATCTCATACCTCTTCAGGGCCTGATCGTAGTAGGATGTGCCCAACTCCTGCTCGTATGCCGCAAGCTCCGTTGACAACTGCTCGAGCCTGAAGACCTCGGGCCGAAGGTCTTTCCTGTAGAGGCTGGCTGCCTGAAGCGTCTTGCCTCTGTTAATCAGCCCCAGGATCCGCTCGGCATGGACCCGTGCTCCGGATAAGGTTTCCCTGAGCTGGATCAGCAACTCCTTGCCCTTCCTGGTCTCCTCAAGCCTTTCGAGCTGATCCAGGGCGTTCTGGTATGTGGCGCGGGCTGTAAGTATGCGCACGTGCTCGAAAGCCCTTTCACTGTCGTTTTTGCTCAGCAGGGCTGTCAGCACTGCCTCGTCCACCGTATGCTTGGCATCCTTAATCAAACCGGCATACCACGTCTTGATGCTGGTGACCCGCACCGCGTTATTCATCTTTTCGCTGATTATCTTCATGCTGGAGAGTCCAAGAACAATCAACACCAGCATAAAGATCAGAATCAATATCATACCTGCGCTGAGCCTGGTCCCGATTCTCATCCGCCGTAAGTCCATGTTCCGTCAACCTCCGTCACGCGCGTCGCTGCCGGACCGCATCTCTCCGGTTCTCCCAATCTTTAGGGCAGTGGCGGGCTTTGAAATCAGCGGGTCGTCGATCTGCTCGTGGCCTTTCGGTCACCCTTCAGGATCGGTTGCGAATTATAGGTTATCGATTCCACGATTTTTTCCGCCCGTTTTAACGCGATGCGGGGCAATGGAGCGTAGTGAAGCTGAGCAACGTACTTCTGCCCTTCATGGGTGACCCACCAAAGGAGACGTACAAGCGCGTCTGCCCTGGCCCTGGTCCTGCCGCCGTAACTCTGCTCCTTATAAACGGCGATCCAGGTAAATCCGCTGATCGGATAACCTTCGGCCGTAGGCGTATCGGTGAGGGAAACATTCGTGTCATCGGGCACTTGTTCGGGAACCGCAAGGCCGATAGATCTTGTGTGTGGCTCCACGTAGCGTCCCGACTTGTTGCGTATCTTTGCGATAGTCATGTCATTCCCGAGCGCGTAAATAAGCTCCACGTAGCCAATTGAATTGGGGATCTGGCGCATCAGACCCGCTACCCCGGGGTTCCCCTTTGCTCCTTGTCCCGTAGGCCAGTTTAACAACTTTCCCGAGCCGACCTTCTCTTTCCACTGTGTGCTCACTTTGCTCAAATAGTCGCTGAAGATGAACGTCGTCCCGCTTTCATCCGATCTATGGACAACGTTTATCGGCGCATCGGGAAGCTTTATGCTCGGATTGACGGCCGCAATCCTCGGGTCACTCCACATCGTGATCCTTCCAAGAAAAATATCCGGGATAACGGTTTGATCGAGACGGATTTGAGGGTTTCCCGACACATTGTAGGCAATCACAACACCTCCGAGACAGGTAGGTATCTGCACAATTCGGGGGAAAGCACCTTCGCCTGCCGTCTGGTTTATGAAGGCGTCCGTCCCGGCAAAATCAACCGCTCCTTCGAGAAGCTCCTTGATTCCACTTCCCGAGCCCACGCCCTGATACTCGATATTGACACCGAAACGGTTACGGTAGATATCGAATATGGCCGAGTAGTAGGGAAGAGGAAAGGTGGCGCCTGACCCTTTAAGGTTGGTCTGGTCACCAATGGATGAAGCAGGGAGAAAAGATAGCCCCGTTAAAATGACGGCAAGTGAAATCACCGCCCTCAGCCACTTATTCATGCCCATCACCTCATTCTCTTCAAAATGCTCTTACAGAAGAATTTTATGTTACCTGTATTCTGTTAATTGAAGACCCTTTTTTCTGTTAAAACCATGTTAATAACGAGGCTGATTTCATGCTCCCCATCGAAGAGATGCCCGGCGGATTGCGTGAGTACCTGGAGGGGCAGGAGCGGGATTTCAGGGTGCAGATTTTCGGGACGGCTATCAATGATGAGACCATTACGCGGGTGCGGGCGGGGTACCCGGCACAATGAAAGTGAGCTGAGCCGCTCTACCGGCAAGCTTACGTGAGGGCTCAAGAAGGGCTCAAAGGCAAGACGCACAAGAAATTTATTAATTTTATTCACGAAATTTACAGCCATCATTTTTCCCTTGACAACAACGTTGAAGAGGGCTACTTTGACATCATATACTGACCGGACGGTTGAGGTACGAGAATGCACGAAAATATGAAGAAAAAACTGGTCGATGAGGGCATCAAATTGTTTGTGAGAAAAAGTTACAAGGGTACATCAATAGAAAACATTACCGGCAAGGCGGGTGTCAGCAAAGGAACCTTCTACTGGCACTTCAAAAGTAAAGAAGATTTACTTGTGCACATATTAGAACAATATGAACACAGTTGCATAGATTGGGTTATCAGTGAGTTGGGCTCTACCGAGGCCGATTTCCATAAGAAATATAGGTATTTTCATAAGATCAGCACTGAGTTCGCCTATCGAAACAGGGATCTTTGTGTAGTTTTTACGACCCTTGCCGCCGAATTCTCGGGAAGTAAAACTTCAGCGGAAAGAAAGATTAAAGCGATTTACCAAAAATATCGTACTTTCCTTCGCGGTCTTATCGATCAGGGGAAACGGGAAGGTTGTGTAAGGCAAGACCTGGACAGTGAGATAGCCGCTCACCTGTTGAATGCGATGAACAGCGGCAATCTGCTGGAGTGGTATATGAACTACGATGATATTGACGGACAATTACTGGCGAAGACATACAGGAACGTCACGCTATCGGGAATACTTACTTGCGAGGATAGGGAGCGACAATCAGTTCTCACTTGATAAGAGAATAAGGCAACGGGCCCGGGGCGTGTAACTAATGACGACCCCACGGCAGTCACCGTCGGTAATTTGGTGCGCTCCATAAGTAACTAACCGGTTAGTTATTACGGCCACCTGGGGGTCAAAGGGATAAGAGATTGGCAGAGGTCCTGACGACAGCCGGGCCGCAGTCGAAAGCCGGGCTGTACTAGGAAACAAAGGGGGGGTTGATTATGAAAAAGTCTCTTGCCGTAACGTTTTTTGTAATCATGTTTCTGTCTTTGGGCTGTCTTGCCGCCAAGGCCGGCTATGCCGCAGAGAAGGTCATTGCTCTCAGGTTTGCCAGTTATGTGCCGTCTACCACGCTTGAGGGCAAGACGATACAGGATTGGGCGAACGAAGTGCAGAAGAGGACCAACGGACGGGTTAAAGTCACTGTTTATCCGGGCGCCACGTTGATGCCGCCTCAGCAGACCTACGATGGGGTAACGAAGGAAGTTGCCGACATCGGATACGGGATTTTTGCTTATCATCGAGGCCGCTTTCCCCTCACCGAGGTCATAGATCTCCCTCTCGGGTATAAGAATCCCGGCGTTCCCACAAAGCTCATCAACGCGTATTACAAGAAGTTCAAACCGAAAGAGATGGACGATGTGAAAGTGCTCTTTCTTGAAGCCCACGGCGCCGGCATTCTGAGCGCAAAAAAGCCCGTTGCCAGACTTGAAGATCTGAAGGGCATGAAGATACGGGCGAGTGGTCTGAGCGCCAAGATCGCGACTGCTCTCGGGACGTCGGCTGTCGGTCTCCCCATCACGGACGCTTATGATGCCCTTTCAAAGGGGGTTGTGGATGGTCTACTGCTCGACTGGGGAGGCACTTATAATTGGAAGCTTGGGGAGGTGCTCAAGTACCACATCGAATGCCCCGGCATCGCATACTCGACAGCCTTCTATACCGTGATGAATAAAGACAAGTGGAACACCCTTCCCGAGGATATCCAGGCAATCATCGACAAGCTGGATGAAGAATGGATCGACAGGGTGTCGAAGAAATGGGTAGCGTGGGAAATGATGGGAAGGACAAACCTTCAGAAGATGGGCAACAAAATCATCACTCTCTCTAAAGATGAGAACGCCCGTTGGGCAGCAAGGGAGCGACCCATTCTCGATGAATACGTGAAGAATACTAAGGGGAAGGCATTGCCGGGAGATGAGGTACTCAAATTCTGTCTCGATTTCTTGAATGTGAATGACAAATAGGCGAAGCGCAACGTAATTCTCTTGCACGTTAACAGGTCTTGCCGGACTACGCGACCGGTGAGAAGTGCTATGGAGGGGCGATTCCGATTTCCATCGGGACAGGCTGTGAGCCCCGGAGAACCCGAACTCGGAGCAAGGCGACGAGAAGGGGTGGCTGCGTGAACCTGTCTCGTGGAGACGGCGACGTAAGCCCCGAAAACAGGGGGAAACCATGAAAAACTATCTAAATATCATGCTTGTCATCAATAAAGGTATGGACTGCGTTGCAGGCGCATCACTCGTGCTTATCATGCTCCTGACATCGCTCGACGTGGCCCTCCGGTATTTGGGTTATCCAATCCAGGGTTCCTACGACATGGTATCCATGGGAGGAGTTCTTGTGATCGGGTTTGCCCTTCCCAAGACCTCCTGGGACAGGATGCACATCCACGTGGACATCCTCACCGTCAAGCTTCCCGGTCAAAAGAAGGTTCTCTTTGAGCTCACGACCCGGGTGATAGCGATAGCCCTGTTTATCCTTATCGGCTGGAACTTGAGCAAGCTGGGGGCCAGTTTCTTCAAGACGGGGGAAGGTACCCTTACCCTCGGTATCCCCCTCTATCCTGTTGCTTATGCCTTGGGGGTGAGCGCATTTGTCGAGTGCCTCGTGCTCCTGGCAGACATGGTGAGGGTATGCTACGAAGGGGGACAGCATGAGTGAGGTTACCGTAGGCGCTATCGCCCTCTGTTTCTTGCTGCTCTTTTTCCTTACGGGTATCGAAATGGGTTTTGCCATGACTATCGTAGGATTTGTGGGCTATGCCGTACTGGTTTCCACAAAAGGTGCTATGACGATGATCGCAAAGGACTTCTTCGAGACCTTCTCATCCTACGGACTGACGGTGATACCGCTCTTCGTCTTTATGGGGCAGATTTCTTTCAATGCAGGCATCGCAAAGCGCCTCTATGACGGAGCAAACAGGTTTGTCGGTCATATCCCGGGAGGGCTAGCCCTGGCCACCGTAGCAGGGGTAACGATTTTTAAAACCATATGCGGCTCTGCTGCGGCGACCAACGCCACCTTCGCTTCAGTGGCCATACCGGAGATGGACCGATTTCAGTACAGCAAAAAGCTCTCCACAGGCATCGTCGCCGTGGCGGGCACGCTCGGGGTACTCCTTCCCCCTAGTGTGGTCCTCATCATATTCGGGATGGTGACGGAGCAATCGGTGGGAAAGCTGTTTCTCGCAGGACTCGTCCCGGGCCTTCTCCTTGCCGCATTGTTCGTGGTCGTGATCATAGGCTGGTGCAAGATTAACCCTTCAGTGGGTCCGAGGAGCAGCCGCCACACCTGGAAGGAGAGGATGAGCTTCCTGCCGGAGATCGTGTGGCCTCTCGTGATTTTTGTGCTTATGATCGGCGGACTCATGGGAGGGGTCTTCACACCGACAGAAGCAGGCAGCGTGGGCACCCTTGCAGTGCTCCTTCTGACGTTGTTCAAACGGGACCTCGATTTCAAGGGCTTCATCAAGTCGGTGATCGAGTCGCTACGAACCGCGTGTATGGTGCTGACCCTCATTGCAAGCTCGGCAGTGCTCGGCCATTTCATCGCCGTCACCAACATACCGTCCGTAACTGCCGAATGGGTGGTCTCCCTGCCGATTCACAGGGATATCATCATGTGCCTGGTCTTTCTCATCTACCTTACCGGGGGGTCCGTCATCGACGACCTTGCCTTCATGATCCTTGCCACACCCATCTTCTTCCCTGTCATCATCAAACTCGGATATGATCCCCTCTGGGCAGGCATCATGATCTGTCTTACCGTCGTGGTAGGGGGCGTCATCCCCCCGGTGGCAATGAACGTATTTATCGTACGGAACATCACCAAGGTGCCTATCGGCATCATTTACTCGGGCGTCTACCCTTTCCTGATCTCGATGGTGCTCCTGATAATATTCCTCTTCCTCTTTCCGCAGATTGCAGTCTTTCTTCCCCATGCACTCATGAAATAGGAGGGGATGGAAAGAGAATGACTCGAGCCAAAGATAAGGCGCACGACAGACTTCGGCTGCGACAAAAAGCACAAAATGGAGGAAATGACATGGAAACAACAAAAACAAAGAAAAAAAGGGCGCCGGCCTATGATGCCGGGCCCATCAACCTCACGATAAACGGGCAGGCTCATGACCTGCATATTGGCAATAGACCCGGAGAGATCGAGCCCTTTCATACATTGTCCTTCACGCTCAGAGAGACCCTCGGCCTTACCGGTACGAAGATCTCCTGCGACCAGGGGGCCTGCGGTGCCTGTACCGTGATTATTGATGGGAAGGCGGTTCTTTCCTGCAAGATTTTGACAGTGGAATGCGACGGAGCAGCTATCACCACTATCGAAGGCCTGAAGAACCCGAAGACAGGGGAACTCGATCCCCTTCAACAGGCATTCGTTGATCATTCGGCGTTTCAGTGCGGCTTCTGCACACCGGGAATCATTATGACTGCCAGGGCGCTCCTCAATGAAAATCCTCACCCTACCGAGGAAGAGGTCAAGGATAGCCTGTCCGGCAACTTCTGCCGGTGTATCAGCCACTACCAGGTGGTCAGAGCCGTCATGTCGGTCGCAAAAAGGTGAGGTGAAAGATGGGCGCCAGTTACAAATATATAGGCAAGGTTGCACAACGTAGAGATGCTCATGACATCGTGACAGGAACCGTACGCTACACGGATGACCTGAAATTTCAGAACCTCCTCTATGGAAAGGTGCTGAGAAGCCCTTACGCCCACGCGCTTATCAAGAGGATTGACAAGAGCAAGGCTGAAAAGCTGCCCGGTGTCAAAGCCGTACTTACCTATGAGGACATCCCCGATTGGAGAGGGGGCACGCCCCGCACCGTGCGCATCCTTGATAAGAAGCTCAGGTACATGGGCGACGCAGTGGCGCTGGTTGCTGCCCAGACTGCAGAAATCGCAGAAGAGGCTCTCGAGTTCATCGATGTAGAGTATGAGGTGCTGCCGGCGGTCTTCGATATGGATACGGCCCTCAAACCCGGTGCGCCCTTGGTCTGGGATGAGTTCCCCGGTAACATTATCCCCGGGGGGACCATCCTTTACGGACCGAACTGTCTCAAAGGCGTGGCAATGGGTGACGTCGAGAAGGGGTTCGCAGAGGCGGATGTGGTTGCCGAGGGCACCTTCGGATACGAGAACATACCGAACGCATTGCCCCCGGAAACGGTGGGGGCAGTGGCACTATGGGAGGAGCCGAATAGAGTGACCATCTGGGGAACCAGTCAGGCTCCCTACATGGACAAAATAACTCTCTTCCATTTCTTCAACAGAGAGGTAGAGATACGATGCATCGGATCTCACGTCGGCGGAGGCTTCGGAACGAAGATTATGTGCTGGCAGGTTCAGAGCTATGCGGTTCTTTTGAGCAGGGCCACAGGGCGGCCGGTGAAGGTCATGTTTACAAAGGAGGAACACATGGCGGCCTTTACCCTGAGGATCGGCTCCCGTATCAGCGCCAGGGTGGGCATGAAGAAGGATGGGACATTGACGGCCATAAAAGGCACGTGGTATGTGGACACCGGATACTATTGCTGGTCGACCCAGGCCCAGGTGGCAATAGGCTCGGGTGAACTTATGATCATGGCCCAGTGTCCCAACTGGGACCTGCGGAATATCATTGTGGCCACGAACCGAAACGCGTCGGGCGCTACAAGGGGATTTGGCGGCCAGGAACTGAAGAGTTCCTTTATCCCGATCCTGTCTCTTGCGATGGAGAAGGCAGGACTCGACCCTTTCGAGGTGCTTAAGAAGAATTTCGTCAAGCCTGGTGGCGGGTATTTCTGGCGAGACGGAGAGTGGTACAAGTACCGGGGAATCGATTTTTCGAAAGCCATGACGAAAGGGGCCGAGGTCTTCGGATGGAAGGAAAAATGGAAGGGATGGCACAACCCCACGGCCACGGATGGCTCGAAGCGGCGGGGCATAGGCGTGGGTGTCCACGGAAACGCGGACATTGGCGAAGACGCTGCAGAGGCATACGTGCAGCTCGGCTACAATAACACTGCCACGATCTTTCTCTGTATGGTGGAGCATGGGACAGGCCAGAAAAGCAACTATCCCAAGATGGTCGCCGAGGTGCTACAGATACCACCGGAGCGGATCGCCATGACACCCGCCGATTCGCTCCTGACCCCTTTCGAGTTCGGACCGGTGGGTTCACGGGGGACCTATGCGATAGGCAGCGCCGTCATTAATGCCGCAGAAGACGCGAGACGGAAGCTTCTCAAATTTGCCGCCCCCAAGCTGGGCGCAGACCCCCAAGACCTGGATACGGCTGACGGCGTCGTTTTCGTGAAAACAAATCCGGAAAGAAACATGAAGTGGAGGGCCATAGGTAATGACCGGACCATACTCGGCTATGGACGTTTCGAGCAAGATTTCACTATGTGTAACTTCATGATGAGTTTTGTCGAGGTCGAGGTCGATACGGAGACAGGGAAGGTCAGTGTGATCCGCGTGGTGAATGCCACGGACGTGGGTCAGATCATAGACCCTCAGGGCCTGGAAGGCCAGCTCAACGGGTGTCTTGGTTCCGCCGGCATAGACAGTGCGATCTTCGAGGAGACGATCATTGACCGCCGGACGGGACATATCATGAATGCAAACATGGTCGATTACAAGTGGAGGACCTTTTCCCAACTACCGGAGGTTGAGCATGTAGTGCTCGAAACACCCTTTCCCAGCCATCGGTTCCATGCAGTAGGGGTCGGGGAAATATCGACGTCCCCCGGACCTTCGGCGGTACTCATGGCCGTCTCCAATGCCGTTGGCATCTGGTTGCACCGGTATCCGGTGACGCCCGACCGGGTACTTGAGGCACTGGGCAAGATCAACAGTTCACCCGGCTCAAACCCGGGTCAGGGAGGTGCGAAATGAAGCCTTTCACGCACCGTAACGCGCGCTCGATCGCGGAAGCGACCAGACTCCTTGCGGCCCACAAAGGAAAGGCAAAGGTCAATGCCGGAGGTACTGACCTCCTGTGTGCCATGAGAGAGGGGTGTCTCCCTCGGTATCCTGAGACGATGATCAATATAAAAACTATTAATGGTCTGGACTACATCAAGAAGAATAAGCGCGAGCTGAGGATAGGCGCGCTTACCAGGCTGGCCGACATTGCCGCGTCGCCGGAAGTCAAAGAAGAATACGGCCTCCTTGCAGAAGCGGTCCACTCGGTTGCCAGCCCGCACGTACGAAATATGGCCACGCTGGGCGGAAACTTGGCTCAGGATGTACGCTGTTGGTACTACCGGTATCCGCAGCAGATCGGCGGACCTATCGTCTGCCTGAGGAAAGGCGGCAAAATCTGCAGCGCCCTTGCGGGCGACAACCGGTATCATTCGCTCTTCGGAGCCGCTCCGCTTAACGAATACCCTTGTTCGAGCCATTGCCCCGCCCACACCGATATGCCCTCCTATCTTCACAAAGTCCGGAAGGGTGATCTTGCAGCAGCCGGACGGATAGTAATGAACTACAATCCGATCCCCGCGGTCACCGGCCGGGTCTGCCCCGCCTTTTGTGAGCCTGAATGCAATCGGAATGAATTCGATGAGTCGGTGGCGATTAACTGCATCGAGCGCGGGATGGGAGACTACATCCTGGAAAAAGCAGATGAGTTTTACGTGTCACCCGGAAAAGAATCCGGTCGAAAGGTTGCCATTATCGGCTCCGGACCGGCAGGACTTACTGCCGCTTTTTACCTGAGAACAGCCGGCCATGAGGTTACCGTTTATGAAAAGCTTCATGAGGCGGGAGGCATGCTTCGCTACAGCATTCCACCTTTCCGTTTGCCCAAGGAGGTGGTGAGGAAACAGATCAAAGCGCTGGAGGGCATGGGAATTACCTTTAAGGTCGGGATAGATGTCGGTAAGGATGTCACGATGAATGATCTTCTGGGCTGCTTCGATGCCGTCTTTCTGGCCGGCGGAACGTGGAGGAGCCTGAAACTGGGAGTGCCCGGTGAGAACGCCAGGGGTGTCCATCATGCCCTGGACTACTTGAGCCGTATCAATTCCGGAGAGAAGATGCACGTGGGCCAGACGGTGATTATCATAGGCGGAGGGAGTGTCGCCATAGATGTAGCGAGGACGGCGAGAAGATCAGGGGCCGATAAAGTCCATCTCGTCTGCCTGGAGTGCCGTGACCTCACCTCCAAGGATAGGATGCTTGCCCTGGACAGAGAAATCCTCGAAGCAGAGGAGGAGGGGGTGACTGTCCATTCTTCTCTTGGAGTAAAGGAGATTGTCACCAAAGACGGCAAAGCAATCGGTCTGGAGACGATGACGTGCCTTTCGGTCCGGGAGCCGGATGGTTCCTTTAATCCGCACTATGATACTACCTGCACGGCCCGGCGCCTCCGGGCCGACAGTATAATAGTCGCGATAGGCCAAGGTGTTGATCAGTCTCTGCCTGGAGCCGGGTTTACCCGCACCGCCGGGGGCACAATTTCGGTCGATCCGCAGAATTCTGCTTCGGCCGTAAAGCGTGTCTTTGCGGGAGGTGATATTGTAACCGGCACGTCAACGGTGATCCAGGCAATAGCCTCGGCACGACAGGCTGTCTACGGCATAGAGGCGTTGTTCGGGGCAGACCGGACTGTCGACGTAAAGGAGGAAATGGACGCTGATTTCAGCGAGTCCACCTTCCGGGATATACCACGGGTCAGGGTCCATGAGGCGCCCGTATCTGAGCGGGTCAGGACTATCGATGTCGAGGATATACCGGGCCTCGCCCCCAGTCATATCGAGCGGGAGGCCAGCCGGTGCTTCAACTGCGGATGCCTCGCAGTGGGACCGTCCGACATTGCTATGGCTCTTGTGGCGCTCGATGCGCGCATCATCACCTCAAAGAGAAACCTCCCTGCCCGGATGTTCTTCAACGCCAGTGCAACCACCTCGACCGTCCTCGATGCTGACGAATTGATAAAGGAGGTCCGGATTCCCAGGGCGCCAGCCGGGGCTGTTCAGCGGTACGAGAAGTTCACCCTGAGAAAACCGATTGATTTTGCAATTGTGAGCGTCGCATCGGTCATGGCTGTCCATAAAGGGGTCTGTGCGGATGCCCGTATAGTCCTTGGCGCAGTGGCGCCTGAGCCTTTGCGGGCACGGGCGGCTGAAGAGTTCCTTAAGGGGAGACGCCTCGACGAGGATACGGCCGCGGAGGCCGGTGAATTGGCGGTCAAAGGTGCCCTACCCCTCAGCAACAATGCCTATAAGCTTGAGATTGTGAAGGCCCTGGTGAGAAGGGCCATAGTGGGCAAACCATAGGCGCAGGGGGGCATCGTCTACCGGTGCACGCTTATTATCACCCTGCCCCATGAGGTGGCAAAGAGGGTTCTGCAGCGCCGGAGTACGGCGCTTCGTGCCGGAGGAAGCGAAGGATTTGCAATAATTGCCGGGAGGCTGTAACGCGCTGTATGTCGCCGGGTTCCACCGAAACGAACCGGGCAAGGGGGAAGAATATGAAGACGTTGATGAGCAAGTCCGGCTGGGAGATTGTGGAAGAGGAATGGCCGGATTTCAGAGGTAAGATCTTCAAAGACAGGCCCCATAATGTAGTGGAAATGCTGGAAGACACCGTGAGCAAATATTCGGACAAAATAGGTTTTATTTGCGGGGATTGGCGGTTGACCTACAAGGAATTCCATGCGCTGGTGAACAGGATGGCTGCAGGACTGGAAGATCATGGCGTGAGGAAGGGTGACCACGTGGCCGTGCTTCTGGGGATACAGATGGAGTTCCCCCTTGTCTTTTTTGCATTGATGAAGCTTGGAGCGGTCGTTGTGCCGCTTAATACCAGGTTTAAGGGAGAGGAGCTGGCCTACGAGATAAACGACTCCGAGAGCATGATGCTGATTGTGGACGAGGAATACTGGTCCTATATAGAGCATGTGCGGGATCGACTCAAGACGGTAGAGAAAATATTCTTCAACGGTGCAAATCCCCCTGAGACCACGTATCCGTTTTCATTACTCAGGGAACATGAGCAGAGCGTTTTTACGCGGGCAAAGCTTTCGGAGTCCGACCACGCCACCATCATGTACACGTCCGGCACCACGGGAAAACCTAAGGGTGCGGTGCTCCACCAGCGAGGTTTCGTCCTCATGGCGATGCTTTATGCCGATTTTGTCCAATTCGAGTCGGAAGATAAGATGATCTGCTGCGTTCCCCTTTTTCACGTCACGGGTCTTGCCATGGTGATGCTGGCCTCCATCTTTGCGGGCGTTGCGTGTGTGTATATAAAGCACTTCAAGACCAGGGATTTCCTCGAGGTGATGGCCAGGGAGAAGATAACCGCCTACACAGGCGTCGGTAATATTATCTGGCTCATGATTAACCATCCCGATTTTGGCACTTTCGATTTTTCCTCTTTCAGGATCGCCATGCTGGGCGGCTCTCCTATGACAGAGGAGATGCTGAGCGCAATGAACGCTAAACTCCCGGGTTGCAATGTCAGCGCCGGGTACGGATTGACTGAGAGCTTCGGTTCGGTGTGCACTACACCGTACAAAGACCGCTTCAGGAAGATCAAGGCCTGCGGTAAGCCTCTTCCGCTGGTTGAGGTCGCGGTGATGGGTGATCAGGGCAACGAGCTTCCACCCAACAGTGTCGGTGAAATCGTATTGAGGGGTGCAAAGATCTTCAAGGGTTACTGGAAAAACCCTGGGGCTACGAAAGAGACAATAGTCAACGGATGGCTCCATACAGGCGATATAGGCAAGATCGATGACGAGGGATTCGTCTACATACTGGATCGCAAGAAGGACATGATCAACAGGGGCGGAGAGAAGATATACTCACTGGAAGTGGAGAACCTCATATTCAACTATCCTCACGTCCTGGAAGTGGCGGTCGTGGGCGTGCCCGACAAAGCGATGGGCGAGGCGGTGAAGGCCGTGATTGCTTTGAAAGCGGGCAGGCAGGCAACGGAGGACGAGATCAGGCGGTTTTGCGCGGAACATCTCGCAGACTACAAAGTGCCTAAATATGTGGAATTTGTAAATGCCCTTCCAAGAAATCCGGCGGGGAAGGTAATAAAAGCGGAACTGCGGTATATACCCGGTCGGTAACTATTCATGAATTCAATAGAGAGAGTTTCCCATGCCGCTATGGAAGAAAGCGTGCGAGCTCGGTTTCGGGCGTATCCGGATTCTGGGGATAAGTATACTACGCACGGCCCCCACACGTGATAGACCGTCCCGGCCATCAGATTTACATTGACATCACTGCCGCTTGGGTCAGATAATATCGCGTATGCTTCTTACCGCCCTTGTATTTTGTCTGTTCTTTATACCCGGCACCGTGCTCTACGCGTATGTCGACCCGAGTGCGTTTGGTTCCATAGGGCAAATCATCTTTGTGATACTTAATCTCGCGATGCTTGTTGTCGTTACATGTTTCAGATCGATTAAAACCCTATTGGTCAGGATCAAACGATTAATCAGCAAATGAATCCCCCGGACGAGACCCACGGTCGACGGTTGCCGGCAAACGCATCGTACGTTGACCCCCGTGGAAGACTGTTCCGGGAGGATGACGGGATGATACGACATATATTTGCGGAGCATGCCGCTTTTTATCGGGACCTCTTCAAGAAAGGAGTGATCGGCCGTTTAAGCGATAAGGGCCTTCTCATCGAAAGTCATATAGCTCAAGACAGGGGCGACGACGGTTTGTTCATCACACATCCCCGAATCGAACCGATTTCTTACCCCTTCGAATGGTCTCCCGCGATGCTCAAGACCGCAGCATTACATACCATAGATCTGGCGGTGGAGCTGGCGGAACACGATCTGACATTGCAGGACGCGACCCCCTATAATATTGTCTTCGACTGCTCGCGTTCGGTGTTTGTGGACTTTACGTCCATTTTGCCGGTCAGCGGCGATTTTCTTTGGAAGCCCTATGACCAATTCCTTCGGTTCTTTTACCTTCCCCTGCTTCTTTATTCACTCGGAGCTTACCGTCTTTCCAGGATGGCGCTATACAACTATTATACGGGAATCGAGTATTCGGATGTGCGACAGCTTTTGCCGTTCAAAATGAGACTCCGGAATTTCTTGACCCTGGACTTGCCGTATTACGTTGAAAAAGTCTATCCCGGCATTCAGAAGCTGCCCCTTTCCCGGTATATGGACCGAAATATGAGAAAGCGCTTCTTCTTAAAGCTCAGAACAAAAGTGGAGAGGATAGAGATTAGGGGCGGAACCAACACATGGAGCGGCTACTATGACAAGACGGACATATCGGAGAAATATCGCGTCACTCAGCAGGTGCTCAGGGCGGTGAAACCGGTGCGGGTTCTTGATATAGGGGCCAACACGGGACAGCTCTCTTTTCTGGCTGCGGAGGAAGGCGCCATTGTGGCGGCGGCGGACAATAGCTGGGAATGCACGGATATCGTCTTCCGCGAGGCCGTAAAACGCAAAGCGCGGGTTCTTCCCCTGTGCATGGACGTGCTCGTGCCTACCCCGAGCTTCGGCTGGAATCTGTGCCAGTACAGCGATTTCTTCAGTCGTTTCAAGTCTGATCTTGTCATAATGGGGGCTATTCTGCATCATCTTGTCCTGAAGCAGTGGCAAGATTTTGACAGGATTGCCGACTTTGCGGATAAGATAACAGAGAGGTACTTGTTGATTGAATTCGTGGAAGGTGAGGATGAGATGTGCAGGAAGCTTGGGCCGGCCGTGCCTGCCACCTACACGCGGCAGGAGTGCATCCGGGCCCTCGGACGGTATTTCAGGATCGTGAGTGAGCATCCTCTTACGCCTACCCGAAGGTTTTGTCTATGCGAAAAACGATAGAATCTCTCAAGGCAGCCTTCGAGGAGAGCCACCCGATACTGACCCTTTACCTGCTCTTTTCGTTTTATGTTGCGCTGGCCGAGCTGACGATCTACTACGAGGACCTGAGGAGGCTCCTTTCCCCCCTTGAAATCCTGCAAGGGAGCCTCACCATCCTCCTCCTTATTGCGCTGCCGGCATTGTCTTTCTACCTGGCTCAGGTAGTGCTGCTCATGGCGGCGAGACGCGTGACGTCCGCCGGGCTCGTTGACAGGGTTTCGCGGGCCCTGTTCGCTGCCAACACCTTCGCGGTCTCCACCCTATGGATCAGCTCTTTTCTGCTGCTGACGAGAAAGGCTGTCCTTGTCAGGCACTTGCCCGAAGAAACGCCTTTGTTCATAAAGCTGCCATTGATCCTTGCAATAGTCTGCATACCTCTTCTTCTGGCGATAAAGGTGTATAAACGCAACAATCCACCGTGTGCCCGATCTGCCTCGAAATGGTCTCTTCTTGCGCTCGCCGGTGTCTTTCTTCTCACGGTGACGGTCGGGCTTTTGCCCGTCGCGGGCTCCGGTCCTATGCCTGCGGACCTGAAGGCCCCGAAACAGGCAGCCAACAAAAAATACCCCGATGTCGTCCTTATACTTATCGACGGCGCAATGGCCGACTACTTCTCCCTGTACGGATGCAGCGAGAAAACTTCTCCCTACGTCGATCAATTGGCCAACGAGAGTTACGTGTTCACCAGGTTTTACCCGTGCAGCTTCCCCACATTTCCGTCACTATTGTCGATTTACACGGGCCTCTATCCGATCACGCACAAGAGGTACACCTGGTTTGACGCGTATCGTAAGGAGCAGAAAAGTATTTTCGATATCATCGCTGCCATCTACGACATACATTTCATAGGCCTCTCTCCGGAGCGGTTCGGTTTTGGCGGAAACGTGCACTACCGGGAAAAACGCGGTTTCAATATGTTTTCCTTCCTGAATAGGACGATTTTTCGAGATAAGACCGCGATGATAAGGTTAAAGAGAATAACCGTTCTTTTTGAGGGTTACTACACCAAGGCAAAGAATGATTTCGAAATAGTGGCCGATTCGTTCGAGGAGAGCCGCGACGTGGTAAGTTCCCTGGATACGGTCCTGAACGAAAGAGGTAAGAAGCCGCTCTTTCTTCATATCCATCTCATCGATGCGCACCCGCCATTCTATAGAAAAGGCTCATCTGCTTCGGTGAAGCCTCACGTGAACCGGTACTATGGGAAATTGGGCCTGCCGGTGGAGATATTCCATGACATAGAACGTGCGTACTCCGAACACCTGAGCAATGCGGACGCACAGGTAGGCGAAATCGTCCAGAAGTTGAGAGCGTACCGGCTCCTGGATGAGACCGTGCTCGTGGTAACCTCGGATCACAACCTGTTCCTCGGCCTGGACAAGCCCCGGTCCGCTCCTTTTCAATTTCCCTTCGAAGTCCCCGTGCGCAGGATACCGCTCATTATCAGGGTCCCCCATGAGAAGGGTGGGTACATCGATCACATTTCGGACCATACGGATATAGCCCCGACCCTGCTCGACATTATGGGCATAAAAATACCTCAATATATGGAAGGATCAAGTATGTGGCCCCTTATGAAAGGGGGGAGCACCCGAATTGCGCGTCTCAGCAAAAAAGAGAAGCACTATGCCATCTATTCGCTTTCCGAGGGGTCCGGCGTAGGACTTGACACTTTTCAGATCATAGATGACCATGTCTACGTATACAACCCGAATAAAAAAACGGGCAGAGTCTTTGACGCAAATCTCAATGAGTTAACGGACGGAAGCATGGTCCGGAGGTATGAGCGTATAGTGAAGGAAAAACTGGGCAGGGAACCGGAATAGAATATGTCGGTGTTTTTCCGACCGATAGTCCGCGCTGTCGGAGCGGCACTTGATACTGTGGGGGAAAAAGGTGTTCTCACGTAAGTACGGGGCACACAAATAAGACCCTGCACGTGCACCCTCGCAGGTGAACTTCATACCGAGAATGACATACGGTGCCTCTTATTATTCTTTTTGACTCGGTCTTGTTGTCCTTTGATAGGTCGAGGCATTCCTTCATGTAATATTGGGCCCCGGATTCTTCTTGAACGTCGAACGTGCAGGTGATAATTGCTGAAATTATATGAAAAAGGAGAAGATGTTCTGTTCTTGACGTCTTCCGCGGCCGTTTCTTGACTCACTGTTTTCATGATCGTACACTTAGAAGAGTCCGTCGCCTTTAAAGGCACACCTCCGGCCGAGAGCCGCGATCGATCACCAGAACGGCGACCATCCGGGGCGTGAGATGAGGCGGGGTGAAACATAAAAAGGTCTCACAGGGGGTCTTCGTGAGCGATGACATCTACGAAAAACTGGCCGCGCACTTGCAGGCCCTGGGCATGGGCTACCCGCCGAAGGATGAGCTGCGGGAGATCCTCATCGAGAGTTTTGCACCCATCGAGGCGGAGGTGGCCCTCGCCATTCCCACGCGGGTCATCCCCTTCCAACCGGTCCCCGCTTCCGAGATCGCCGCTATGCTTGCCATGCCAAAAGGCGACGTGGAAACGATCCTCGCCACCCTCGCCCACCGGGGGATGCTCTTCTCGGGAAGGACGGCCTCGGGCGAGGTGGGCTACGCGCTCCAGCAGTTCGGCTATGGTTTTCCCCAGACCTATTTCTGGGGAGGTACCGCGCGGCCCCTTGCGAAGAAAATGGCGGGACTGGTCGTCAGATACGGCAAGAGGGAGCAGATGCGCAACGCCTACGGCGCCACGAAGACAAAAGCACTTCGTTACGTGCCGGCGTCAGCCGCCTTTACCCCTGAAGAACACGCTGTGTTCCCCTTCGAGATGATGGAGGAGCTCATCGAAAAGGTGCATGTCATCGCCCTCGCCCACTGCCCGTGCAGGGTGACGGCCGAGCTCATGGGCAAAAGGCGGTGCAGCCATCCCCTCGAAGCCTGCATCAAATACGACGATTTGGCGGAATACCTGATAGAGCACTCCCTCGGCAGAGAGATCGACAAAAAGGAGGCCCTCGCCGTGATCAGGGCCTCGGAGGAGGCGGGCCTCGTCCATCTCGTCGACAACGCCAGGGAAGGCATCAAGCACACATGCAACTGCTGCGGCTGCTGCTGCTGGTCCGTGGGCTCCATACGCCGCAGGTCCATTCCGAGGGACGTACTCATGGCAACCTACTTCCTGAGGGAGACAGACACGAGCCGCTGCACGGGGTGCGGGGCGTGTGCGGAGATATGCCCGGTGAACGCCCTCACCATGGAAGAGGGCGTGCCCGTCATCGATAAAGAGTGGTGCATCGGTTGCGGTGTCTGCGCGGTACCCTGCAACAACCAAGCGGTCACGCTCACGAGGAGGTCCGATGCGATACCGCCGAAGGACTTCCGCACACTCCACCGGCAGATCCTGAAGGAGCGGGGCCTTTCGTAACGGGCGTCTCTTTCGGCATGGTACAACATCTCGTTTACCATGGCGAGCTGCCCCATATCCGCAGAATTCTCTGACAGAGACTCAAAAAAAAGAGGAAGCCCAACTCTGAAGATGGTATAATGAGCGGGCGCAGGTCAGGCACGCCGCATAGGGAGATGCCGAAAACGGATGAAAGGCAAACCGCATAAAATCACAAATAACAAATTGACAGACTCAATCCACACGCTGGCGGTCTTGTTCAACCAGGGCCGTTACGCCGAAGGAGGAGCCCTCGCAAAGAAACTGACGGTGCGGTTTCCGCAGAATGGGGTCGGCTGGAAGGCGCTGGGGGTGATGCTCACGTTGCAGGGAAGGAGCGCGGAAGCGCTGGAGCCTATGCGGAAAGCGGCAGAGCTTTTATCGGGAGACGCTGAAGCCCATAGCAACCTGGGCGTCATCCTCAAGGACCAGGGCAGGCTCGCGGAGGCCGAAGCCAGCTTGCGCCGGGCCCTTTCCATTAAGCCGGATTACGCTGAAGCCCATAGCAACCTGGGCATCACCCTCAAGGACCAGGGCAGGCTCGCGGAGGCCGAAGCCAGCTTGCGCCGGGCGCTCTCCATCAAGCCGGACTACGCTGAAGCGCATAACAACCTGGGCAACGCCCTCAAGGACCAGGGCAGGCTCGCGGAGGCCGAAGCCAGCTTGCGCCGGGCGCTCTCCATCAAGCCGGATTACGCTGAAGCCCATAGCAACCTGGGCATCACCCTCAAGGACCA
>Ga0326727_10008067_pt1 | contig 27089 bp, 26 predicted proteins | sample MB2enrmetagenome_FD_207643 | JGI IMG/M metagenome (GOLD analysis project Ga0326727, IMG submission 207643) | Lab enriched peat soil microbial communities from McLean, Ithaca, NY, United States - MB29MY | ecosystem: Environmental > Terrestrial > Soil > Wetlands > Peat | place: USA: New York...
AGGCTTCCTGGCCAAGGGGATCGAGGTGCTGCTGCTGACCGACCCCATCGACGAGTTCTGGCCGAACGCCATCGGCACCTACCAGGACAAGCCGATCCGCTTCGTCACCCAAGGGGCGACCGACCTGTCGGCCATCAAGGGGGGAACGGACGAGGCCGACCAGCGGCCCGAAGCGGCGGCCACCGATGCGGTCGCGGCGCTGATCGCCGCCTTCAAGCTGACCCTGGGCGATGCGGTCAAGGACGTTCGCAGTTCGGACCGGCTGGTCGACAGCCCGGTCTGTCTGGTGGCCGACGATGGCGACGTGGGCTTGCGGCTGGAACGCCTGCTGCGTCAGCACCAGCAGACGGCCGAGCGCCCCGCCCGCATTCTCGAGTTGAACCCGCGCCATGGCCTGATCCGCCGCCTGGCGCAAGACGCCACCACCGACGGCGCCGCCGACCGGCTGGCCGATACGGCCTGGCTGCTGTTCGACCAGGCCCGCATCGTCGAAGGGGAAGCCCTTCCCGATCCGGCCGGGTTCGCCCGCCGCCTGTCGGCAGTGCTGGAGAAGCTGGCGTAAGACCAAGCTGCGCTGATCGGACCCGATCAGCGCCCCTCAGCACCTGTCAGCCGTTGGCCGCTCGCATCAGCTCGCGGGCGCTCAACGCGCCAACCAACCTGCGATGAGTCAAACTCCTCGCAGGTTGGTGTCGGGGGAGACAGGGCGCGGAGAGGGCGTGAAAAATGCGAGTAGGGCCGGCGGGGATGCCGGCGCTCCTCCTTTTTTTCACGTCGTCGAGACGCCCATCCCATGGCCGGTGTTCCTTGACTGGCCAAAAGCCGCGAACTCCTCGGCGGTGGCATAGGACTTCTGGGTGCCGGGCCGGGTGATGGACAGGGCGGCGTAGGCTGCGGCCCGATTCAGCGCCGCCATCAGGTCACCCCCGGTCATATAAAAATGTGCGAAGGCGCCGATGAAGGCGTCGCCGGCCCCAGTGGTGTCCTTCGGGGTCACCGGCACCGGGTCGATGCGCGCCGTCCGATCGGCGGTGACCAGCAGCGCCCCTTTTGACCCCAAGGTGACGATCACCGTGCGGATGCCCTTGGCGATCAGCGAGCGGGCAGCCGTTTCCGCCTGCTCCGGGGAGCCGACCGGCATGTTGGAGAGCAGGGCCAGTTCGGTCTCGTTGGGCACCAGATAGGTGACCTTCGACACTTTCTCGGGATCCAGGCCGGGGGCGGCCGGGGCCGGGTTCAAAAGGGTCTCGATGCCATGGCGGTGACCAAACGCGATGGCGTAATAGACCGTCTCCAGCGGGACCTCCAGCTGCAGGATGATCAGGGAGCAGCCTTTCAGGTCGTCGGCGGCGCGGTCGATGTCGGCCGGGGTCAGATGCCCGTTGGCGCCCTTGATGATGAGGATGCTGTTCTCGCCCGACGGTTCGACGAAGATGGGGGCGACGCCGCTCGACGTGCCGGGCACCTTCTCGACGTGGCGGGTGTCGATGCCGAAACTGGCGAAATTGCGGATGGTGTTGTCGCCGAAAATGTCGTCGCCGACCTTGCTCACCATCAGAACGGCTGAGCCCAGCTTGGCCGCCGCCACCGCCTGGTTGGCGCCCTTGCCGCCGCAGCCCATTTCAAAGGACGGCGCCTCAAGGGTCTCGCCCTTGACCGGCATCCGCTCGACATAGCTGATCAGGTCGACCATGTTGCTGCCGATCACGGCGATTTTCTTGGCCATGGTAAGCCTCCCCTCCCCTAATGGTTGAAGCCGGCGATCTGGCGCTCGGCCTGGTCTGCTTCGCCGCCGCTTAAATGTCCCAGGCGCACCGTGAAGCGGGCGGTGGCGCCGCCGGCCAGGCTGCGGACATGGCCCTTGGCCTTTTCCGCCAGATAACCTTCCGGTTCGCAGGTGGAGGGGATGGCAAAGGCCGCCACTTTCTGGTCGCTGTTGACCAGGACCCAGCGGACCGTATGGGGGAAGACGTCGCGGTTATAGGCGATGCTGAAGGCGTCGCCTTCGGGCCGGCGCAGCAGCAGGCGGGTGTCGCCGTTGCGGTCGGCCTTCAGGTTGCGGATGTAGAAGACCTGTTCGGGGTTGTAGCGATGGGGCTGGTTCAGGGTGGCCATCACCGACGGGTCTGCCGCCAGCTGTCCGAGCAGCATCCGATAGTCCTCGGTCGGCCGGACATGGGCGGGGATGACCGTGCGGACCACCGTATCGGCGGGCGTGAATCCGGCGGGCTGGACGATGCGGCCGCCCTCGACGAAGGCGAAATTGATGTGGCACATGTACATCAAGTCCATGGCATCGCCGGACAGATTGTCGACCTGCATGGCGATGTCGAACAGGGCGTCGTCGGGACGCAAGGTCACGCTGGGGCGGGCCAGATAATGGGCGCCAAAGCCCATGACATACTCCCGCCGGCCGGTGAGGGCCAGCCACGGTCCCGTCTGGTCGGATCCCATGGCCAGTCCGGCGCCGTCCATCGGCGCGCAGGGCATCTCGCCATGCAGGGGATGGGTGTCCTGGGGAGAGGGACAGCCGTTGGCCAGCAGTCCGGAGTGGTAGGCGAAGCAGCCATAGGTCCCGACGATGACCTCGGCCGGCCGCGGCTGGCTGAACATGTCGGTCATCGACAGGTCGATGCCGTCGAACACCGCGTCCCAGATCATCTGGCCGAAGAAAGGCAGGATGACCAGATGGCCGCGGCGGTTGGCGATGCGGATGGCCTCGATGCCGCTGGGGTAGCGGAACAGTTCGGCGGTCATGCCGGCAAAGCGGGCGATGGTGCGCGGATGGTCGGTGAAGAAGTGGCGCTCTAGGGTGATCTCGGTCGTTTCCATGGCATGCCTTCCGTGACGATCTGGTCCGGTATTCAAGACCGGACGCGGTATTTGTAGGCGTTGATGACGATGACCAGCAGCAGGAACGCCCCCCAGATGAAGTCGATCAGGTGGTTGGAGAAGCGCAGGATCTGGAACCCGCTGGAGAGCAGCATCAAGGCGATGACGGCGATGCTGACGCCGGCCACCGTTCCTTTGCCGCCGGCCGGATTGGTGCCGCCCAGCACGGCGATCAGGATGGCCTGCAACAGGTACGATGTTCCATAGTCCGACTTGGCGGCGTTGGTCCGCCCCGACAGCAGGATACCGGCGATGGAGGCCAGCAGGCCGGTGGTCATATAGCCGTAGAAGATCATCTGGCCTTTCTTCAGGCCGGCGAACACGGCCGCCTTCGGATTGGTGCCGATCAACATCAAGTTGACTCCGAAGGTGGTGCGCGACAGCACGAAGGCCATCGCCGTGGCGACGCCCAGGAAGACCACGAAGGGCGTGGCAAGCCCGAGGATCTTGCCGTTGCCGATGAAGTCCCAGGCGGCGGGGAAGCCGACGATGGCCGGTCCGCCGGTCAGCACCAGGGCGATGCCGGCAAAGATCTGTCCGGTCCCCAGGGTGGCCAGAATGGGCGTCACCCGAAGCCGGGTGATCAGGAAGCCGTTCAGGGCCCCGGCGGCCAGGCCGATGGCCAGGGCCAACACGATCCCCACCAGCACCACCGGAAGGCCGCCGCCGGCGGCCACCTCGGCCGGGGTGATCATGCCGTGGAAGAACAACCCGGCCAGGATGCCGGACAGATTGGCGATGCCGATCACCGACAGGTCGATGCCGCCCGTCAGCATGGCCACCAGCATGGCGATGGACAGCACGCCCAGTTCGGGGAACAGATAGGCGATGGATTCGAAATTGTAGTAGCGCAGGAACTTGTCGGGGTTCAAGGCGGCCATGATGACGAAAATGGCGATGGTCATGGCGATCAGCTGGGCGATGTTGTTGTCGCGGCTGATCAGGCGGCGGAAATCGATGACAAGGCTCTTCATGGCGGGAGTCCCTTACGCTTGCCGCTTGCGGTCGCGCCAGGCGGTGGCCACCGTCGCCAGCACGATGATGATGCCGACCACCACCAGCTGCCAGGTGGTGTCGACCTTCATGATGATCAGGCTGTTTTGCACCATCACCAGCATGAACACGCCCAGCATGGTGCCCAGCACGCTGCCGCGGCCGCCAAAGATGCTGGCGCCGCCCAGCACGACGGCGGCGATCACCTCGAGGTCCATGCCGACGAAGTCGCGGGGGTTGGCCAGCCAGATCATGCTGCAATGGAGCATGCCGGCGAACCCGGCCAGGGCGCCGGCGGTGCAGTAGATGAAGAAGATGGTCTTTTTCAGGTTGAAGCCGACCCGATTGGCCGCTTCCGCCCCGCCACCCAGGGCATAGATGGAGCGTCCGATCATGGTGTAGCGCAGCATCAGATGGACGGCGAGCGCCAGGCCGAAATAGACCAGGACCATGGCGGTCAGTCCCGAATGGCTGCCATCGGCGCGGGTCAGGGAAAACAGTTCGGTCTTGGCGAATTCGATCAGAACGGGAGGGAAGCGGTCGATGTTGATCATGCTGGTGCCGACCACTCCCAGCAGGAAGCCGCGCACCATGCTGCCGGTGCCCAGGGTTACGATCAGCGGCACCATGCGGAACTTGTAGACGAAGAAGCCGTTCAGGCAGCCGCACAGGATGCCGATGACCACCGCCACCAGGAAGGGCAGGGCGATGCCGACATACCCGAAGTACAGCATGCCCTTGACGGTCAGATACATGGCGGCGACCGCGAAGGCCGGGAAAGAGACGTCGAAGCCGCCCGACAGCATGACGATCAGAACGCCCAGCGCCATGATGCCGATGACGACGTTGCTGCGCAGCAGGCTGAACATGTTGTCCAACTGCCAGAACGCCGGATTGACCAGTCCGATGGCGATCATCGCCAGCAGCAGGATGGTGGCGATAATCACTTCCGATCGGCGGAATATGGTCATCCCGTCCCTCCCTATCTGAAGGACTTCAGCTTTTCGCTGATGTCCTCTTCATTGATGACGGCGGTGTCGCACTCCTCGACGAAGCGGCCACGGTGCATCAGGACGATGCGGTTGCAGTTTTCCACCAGTTCCAGCACGTCGTCGGAAATCATCAGGACGGCCAGGCCATGGTTGACCGCCAGGTCGCGGATAATGCGGTGGATGGCCGCTTTCGAGCCGACATCGACGCCCACCGTGGGACCGTTCAGAACCAGGACGCGGGCCTGGGTCAGAAGCCAGCGGGCCAGCACCACCCGTTGCTGGTTGCCTCCCGACAGTTCGCTGACCAGTTTTTCGCCGGTGGGGGTGGCGACCTGCAGATTGGCGATCATCTCGGCGGTCATGGTCGCCGCCTTGGCCCGGTCGATGACCGTGTGACGGGCGATGGTGTCGTAGGAGGTGGCAAGGATGTTGCGGTTGATCGATTGGGTCAGGAACAGGCCTTCCGACAGGCGGTCCTCCGGGACATAGGCGATCCCTGTGGCAATCGCATCCTGAACGGTGTTCAGGCGCGCCGGCGCGCCGTCGATCAGGATCTCTCCCTGGTAGTCCGGCTCCATGCCGAACAGTGCCAGCGCCACCTCGGTGCGGCCGGAGCCTAAGAGGCCGGACAGGCCGACGATCTCGCCCGGATGGATGGCAAGCGCCAGGTCGGTAAAGCTGTCTGCGAGCGTCAGTCCGCGGATTTCCAGGCGGGGCGGCGGCAAGGGGCCGGGCGGCGGGGTCCAGTGATAGGTTTCGGCCGAAATGTCATGTCCGGTCATATGCCGGATGATCAGGCCCTCGTTGAAGTCTCCGGTCGGCCCTTCGGCGACCTTGCGACCGTTGCGGATGACCGTGATGCGTTCGCTGATTTCCAGCATCTCGCGCATCTTGTGGCTGACGAACAGGATGGCGATGCCACGGCGCTGGATGTCGCGGACGATGGAAAACAGGGTTTCCACCTCCTTGCGGGTCAGCGCGGTGGTCGGCTCATCCATGATCAGCAGACGGGCGTCCGACATCAGGGCGCGGGCGATGGCCACCAGCTGTTTGCCGGCGGTGGGCAGGGTCTCGACGTCAGCTTCGGGGTCGATGTCGACCCCCAGTTCGTCCAGGGCGCGCCGCGCCAGGCGGCGCACCGAACCCCAGTTGATGAGATGCCGACCGGCGCGCAGTTCGGTGTTCAGCGCCAGATTCTCGGCCACCGTCAGGTTGCCGAACAGGGAAAAGTCCTGGTAGATGACCTGGACGCCCCTGGCGATGGACTCGATGGGGGTCAGCTTATGGACCGGCTGGCCGTCGATGCGGATGGTGCCGCCGTCCGGGCGGTAGACCCCCGACATGATCTTGATAACGGTGGATTTTCCCGATCCGTTCTCACCCGCCAGGCAGTGGATCTCGCCCGGGCGGATGGCGAGCGAGACATCGTTCAGGGCATGGACCCCGGCGAAGTGCTTCTCGATATTGCAAAGTTCGATAAAGGCGTCCGACATGATCTTTCCGCTGGGTGGGGCCGGACCGCCAGGTGGGGCGATCGCAGGGCCGGCCGGGGAGACGGATGCGCGAAGGCAGAGGGGCGCCGCGGCGCGGCGCCCCACACTCACGGGTCAGAAGTTGTACTGGCCCATGTTTTCCTTGGTCACGCCGACCCAGCCGGCGCCGTACAGCAGATTGGACTTGGACGCTTCCGGCGACTTCAGGTCGGTGTAGCCCGGCAGACCCAGGTTCAGCCCGGCCTTGATCTCGGCCGACTTCTTTTCCAGGGCCATCACCGCCAGGATGTTCATGGCATAGCCGGCCACCGCCGGATCCCAGAACTGGATGTACTGGATGTTGTCGTTCTTCAGGTACTGGCCGGCGACGGAGACCAGGCCGGTGCCGGCAAAGAACAGCTTGCCGTTCAGGTTGCGTTCGGCGATCAGACGGCCGGCGCCGGCCGAGGTCGGCATCGGGCCGCCCAGGATGCCCTTGAGGTCGGGATAGGTGGCCAGGGCTTCCTTCAGCTTGGTGTAGTCGGTGTTGGCGTCGTCATAGGTTTCCAGGCGCTTGGTCACTTCCTGCATCTTCGGGAAGTGGGCCTTCTGATATTCGACGGCGCCGTCGATCCATTCGTTTTGCGATTTCGAGGTCAGGCTGCCGACGGTGGTGACGTATTTGCCCTCGCCGCCCATGGCCTTTCCCAGGACCTGCATCAGATTGGCGCCATAGGCCTTGTTGTCGAAGGCTTCGAGAACGAAGTCGGCGTTCTTGATGTTGGAGGCTTCGTGGGCGATGACGACGATGCCGCGGTCACGGGCCTTTTTCAGCACCGGTTCCACCGCCTCGACCGAGAAGGGGACGATGCAGATGGCGTCCACGCCCTGGGCGATCAGGTTCTCGACGATCTCCACCTGGGCGGCGGCATCGGCCTGGCTGGGGCCGACCATCCAGGTATCATGGGCGGTGTCGGCGGCGAATTCCTTGACGCCATCGCGCATGCGGTCGAACCAGGCGATGCCGTCGACCTTGACCACGGTGGCGATGGTGAACTTCTTGCCGGCCGCCGTGGCGGTGATGTCCTTGCGAACCGCCGAGGTGTCGACCGGGCCGTTGGACGCGGCAAAAGCCGGTCCGCCGGCCAGGGCGGCGACGGTCAGCAAAGTGGAAAGCAGCTTCTTCATTCTTTTCCTCCGCTGGACGTTCTTTATGGGGATGTCCTTGGTTCGCCGGATCATCCTTTTGGGGCCTGGTCCCACAGGCTTGGGGGGCCGTCCCTTACGGCGAGATGATGGCGATGCTGGCGCTGGCGCCGATCCGCGATGCGCCGGCTTCCAACATTCTCAGGGCATCGGCACGGGTGCGGATGCCGCCTGAGGCTTTGACCCCCATGGTTGGGCCGACGATACGGCGCATGAGGGCGATGTCTTCCACCGTGGCGCCGCCCTTGGAATAGCCGGTCGACGTCTTGACGAAGTCGGCTCCGGCCTCCTGGCTGAGGCGGCAGGCGGTGATTTTTTCCTCTTCCGTCAAAAGGCAGGTTTCCAGGATGACCTTGAGAACCGCCCGGCCACAGGCCCGCTTGACCTGGGCAATGTCGTCGCGAACGGTGGCAAAATCACCGTCCTTCAAGGCGCCCAGGGCGATCACCATGTCGACTTCGCCTGCGCCGGCCGCCACCACCCAGGCCGCCTCGGCGGCTTTGACAGGGGTCGGAATGGCACCGAAGGGAAAGCCGATGACGGAACAGGTGAGGACGTTGCTGCCCACCAGGGCTTTCGCCACGGTGGGAACATGAACCGGATTGACGCAGACCGAGCAGAAGTGATTCTGTCGGGCCTCGTCGCAGTACCGCAGCACTTCGGCGCATCCGGCGTCGGGGCGAAGAATGGTATGGTCGATCAGACGAGCAAGGTCGCTGGCGGATTGGGCCGGTGGTACGGAACCCATCGTTGTTCTCCGGTGGTTGAGGTAACCTGTATTGCTTCTTGGGTGTTCTCTTTATAACATTTTTGTGAGAAAAAGATCTCATAACCGGTGAGCCTGCGTCAATATGAAAGGCACAGTGTGTTAATATGAAAACAGTCGGGGGCTTTCCGGCGGCGGCTGTGCAAAGGGTTCCGGCTTTGCTCCGCCCTCCGGGGGCCGCATCGTTCCCCGTCCCACCCTTTGATCGAAGCGTCGTGCCATGAGTGATCGAAAGAACCAAAGACTTGGTCGTATTGCCGATGCCCTCAAAGGGAAAGAGGCATTGAAACTGAAAGATGTCTCTGAATTGCTGGGTGTCTCTGAAATGACAATCCGGCGTGATATCGCGTCTTGCGATGGTTTATTCAGATATCTTGGCGGATATATCGTAAAAGGGCAAAATTTCGTCGATAATTCGTTTTATGTATTTGACAGGGAACGGGAAAGTAACATCCAAAATAAACGGGATGCTTGCGTCCTGGCAGCCAGCTTTATCGAGCCGAAAGATACCATCTTCATCGATTGCGGGACCACCATGCCCCATCTGGCCCGCCGCATTCCCAATGACTGGCGGGTGACGGTGGTTTGTTTCTCGCTCAACATCGCGAACATCGTTTGTGAAAACGCTAACATCACAACGATCCTGCTGGGGGGGGTCTACCAGCCCAGCAGCGCGTCCTTTTCCAGCACCGAAGCGCTGGAGACCCTGCGCCGGATCGGCATCAACAAGGCCTTCCTGTCGGCCGGCGGGCTTGATCCCGACCATGGCGCCAGCTGCTCCAATTTCCACGAGGTGCCGGTCAAGCAGGAGGCCATGCGGCGCGCCGTGCGCAAGTATCTGGTGGCCGACTCCACCAAGTTCGGCAAGGTCCGCCCGGCCTTCTTCTCGTCCCTGGACGGCTTTGATGCGGTGCTGACCGACAACGACGTGACCGACGACTACCGCGAGCGCTTGGCCAGCGATGGCGTGACCCTGATGACGCCGGAGGTGTGAGGACAGGCTTGAGAGGCCAATGAAAAATGGCCCGTGGGGCAGGCCTCCGCGCCGGTCTGGTCAGGCAGGGACGCCGGCGGACGCCGGTACGACTGGGCCAGTTCCGCCCTCTCGCTCTAGAAAGATGACATGGCCAGCAATTCGTTCAGCAGATGGCGGCCTTCCGGCCAGGCGCCCAGGCCCGACTTGCCGTTGATGTGGCCGGCCCGTCCGATATCGGTGAACCTGGCCTGCCAGCTTTCGGCGAATTCGGCCGCCCGCTCGACGGCGACATAGCTGTCGTCGCGGCTGGCGATGACCAGCGACGGAAAGGGCAGCGGATCGCGCGGGATGGGAGCCAGGCACCAGGTGGAGGGAGGCGTGCGCGATTCCTGTTCGACGTCGGCGGGGGCGACCAGCAGGGCGGCGGCAACGCGGCCGGTGGCGCCGCTGCGGGCCCAGTGGGCGACCAGGGCGCAGCCCAGGCTGTGGGCCACCAGAACCACCGGCGAGGGGGCGTCCTCGACCGCCCGCTGCAGGTTGTCGATCCACTCGGACAGCACCGGGTTGTCCCAGTCCTCCTGCTCGACCCGCCGGGCGCCGGGTGTGGAAATCTGCCAGAGTGTCTGCCAGTGGGAGAGGCCGGTGTCGCCCAGCCCCGGCAGGATCAGCATGGTGGTTTGACGCATCCGTTCCTTCCCCGAAGCCGGTAAGACAGCTCACAAGATATCGCTACTGTAGGGCTATCCCATGGAATGCGCCAAGCATTCGAAGACGTCACCCTCGGCGGCGATGCCGCGGATATGCCGCCGATGCCACAGGGCGAAGAACAGCAGCCGCCACGCGGCCTCGCGCGCGCGCTTGTCGTCGGAGGCAAACACCGCCTTGACCCGCTCCGGCGCGGCGATGGCCGCGATGCCGGGATCGGCCGCGACCAGGGGACCCAGGCGGTCCCCCTGGTCGCGGATCCAGTCGCCCACCGGGACGGTGAAGCCCTTCTTGCGGGCGAAGGCGGGGGAATCGGGAACGTTCCGTTCCAGCCAGCGGCGCATCAGATATTTGCCCCGCCCGTGACGCAGCTTCAAGTCTTCGGGCAGGCAGAAGCCGAAATCGCCCACCACCGGATCCAACAGCGGGGTGCGCCCCTCCAGGCCATGGGCCATCAGGCAACGGTCCAGCTTGACCAGCAGGCCATGCGCCAGCCAGTCGACGCAATCGGCGGCCTGGGCCACCTGCAGCTTGCTGCGGCCGGCCTGCGCGCAGGTCCGTTCCGCCGCCAGGATGCCGTCGCGCCAGTCCGCCGCATCCATGGTGAGCACGTCACTGTCCGAGAATGGACCCTTGCGCCGGCGGACCCGTCCGCCCAGCCACCAGGGGCGGATCTGGCGGCGGTAGCGGCCGTAGCCGGCGAAGATCTCGTCGCCCCCTTCGCCGCACAGGATCACTTTCAGATCCTTGGCGGCCTGTTCGGCCAAAATGTAGGTGGGGACGATGGCATAGTCGGCGGTGGGATCGTCCACCGCGGCGACGATCTTGGGGAGTTTCTCCCAAAAGTCCCGGGCGTGGACCTCCACCTTGATATGCTTGGCGCCCATGGCCCGGGCCAGCTTATGGGCCTCGTCATATTCGTCGTGCACGCCGGTCTTGGGAAAACAGGCGGTGTAGGCCTGGACCGGGTTGGTGGCAAGCTTGGTCATGCAGGTCAGAATGGCGGCGCTGTCGATGCCGCTGGACAGGAACAATCCATAGGGGACGTCGGCCCGCTGATGGACATTGACCGTATCCATCAGGATCTCGTCCAGGCGGGTCAAAGCCTCGGCCTCGCCGATGGGACAGGGGGCCCCGGCCGGCAGGGCCGGGTGGACGCGGCGCTCGACGACGCGGCCCTTGACCACCTTCAAGGCTTCGCCCGGCAGCAGGCGGCGGATCCCTTCGAAGATGGTTTCGGCCCCGGTGGTGAACTGCAGTTGCAAAAGTTCGCCGGCGGGCCGGCGGGCCATCCTGGCGTCGACCAGGCCGGCGGCGATCAGGGCCTGTGGTTCGGAGGCGAAGGCGAAGCCGCCCGGGGTCTCGACATAGTAAAGCTGCTTGATGCCGAAGGGGTCGCGGGCGACCACCAGGGTATCCTGCTCGGGATCGAACAGGGCGAAGGCATACATGCCGCGCAGCTGGGCGACGCCCGCGAGGCCGTGGCGCTCGATCAGCGGCAGGATCGTCTCGCAGTCCGATCCGGTGCGAAAATTGTAGTCGGCGAGCGCGCCTGCCCGCAATTCCACATGGTTATAGATCTCGCCATTGGCCACCAGCACCGTCCCCCGGGGACCGAACAGGGGCTGGTCGCCGGTGGTGAGGTCGATGATGGCCAGCCTGGCATGCACCAGACCGACCGATTCCAGGCGATACTGGCCCGTTCCATCGGGGCCGCGATGCAGCAGCGCCCGCTCGAGGCCGTCGAGGGTCGCGGCGGCGGGCCCTGACCCGTCCGCCGTCATTTGTCCAGCAATACCGCACATCAGGGCACCATCCTTCGAAAGAAGTCGCCGTAACGGGCGACCACGGCATCGCGGCTGAAATTGTCGCGATAATGGCGATAGGCCTGGTCGGCCAGGCGTTGACCCAGGTCGGGCAGGGCGATGATGCGGCCCATGGCGGCCGCCAGCGCCGCCGGGTCCTCCATCGGCACCAGCAGGCCGGTCCTCTGGTCCTCGATCAATCCGGCCGGCCCGGTCGAGGCGGCGGCCACCACCGGTTTTTGCTGGACCCAGGCCTCGAGGATGACATTGCCCAGGGGCTCGACCCGGGACGGGCAGACCAGGCTGTCGGCGGCGGCCAGAAGATTGGCGCTGTCGGTCCGCCAGCCCAGGAAATGCACGCGATCGGTCAGGTTCAGAGCCAGCGCCTGTGCTTTCAACTGGGCCTCCAGCGGACCTTCGCCGGCCAGCCACAGATGGGCCAGGGGGACGCGTGCCATGGCGTCCAGCAGGACGTCGAAGGCCTTGTCGGAGTGTAGGCGTCCCAGGGCCAGGAAGACCGGGACGCCGTCGGGGGTGGCCAGGTCCGACCGCGCGATCGGGGTCGCCGTCACTTCGTCGACGAAGTTCGGCAGATAGCTGGTCTTTTCGCGCGGCCAGCCCTTGCCGACCAGATAGTCGACGATCTCTTCGGTGTTGGCGACCAGGTGGTGGCAACGTTGGTAATACTTCAGGTCGTAATAGCCCCCCAGACGGGCCACCCGGACAAAGGGTCCGGTGGGAACGATGGAGGTGGCGCGGCTCATCCAGGTCATCACCAGGTCGGGGGCGAAGCGGGTGATGTGGCGCTTCAACAGCCAGCGGCTGACCGGATCGCCCGAATAGAAGAAGGGCAGTTCCACCGGCTGGATGCCGCCGGCCAGCAGATCCTCCTTGCAGGGGGCGTCACGCCGGATCACCACCGACTGGGTGATGTCGGTGGCCGCTAGCGCGATACACAGGCGCGAGAAGAAATTCTCGGCCCCGCCGCGCTTGTCGCTGCCCATGACCTGGATCACGCGCATGGACGCCCTCCGCTGCCAAGGGGGCGGTGCCGTCGAACGGCATGGGGCTGGGCGGGACGGGACGGCAAAAGTGAACCTCGATCTGCTTTGGCGGGACGGGGGCCGGGCGCGGTCACCATAAGATGCCGCCGAAAGGCATGCAAGGTCGGCCCCCGTCACGGATCGTCGTGGCGCCCCTGGTACCCGGCCCCGGCGACGAACAGGCCGCCGCGGTAGGACTGGGCCAGGTAAAGATTGTAGACGTCGGCGATCCGGCTGCCCCAGGGCAGCTCGACCTGGCGCAGCAGGGTGACGGTCTCGAAATAGGGGCCCAAATCGACCGCGCCGTCATCCTTGGCCCGCGTGATGAACAGGCCGTCCCGGCCCTTCAGGGCCAGAACCTGCTCCTCGTCATAGTAGGACGGGCGGATCGGTCCTTCCAGGAACACCGGGGGATGGTCGGGCAGGTGGAACGAGACCGGTCCGGTCGGTTCATGCTTCTGGGTGAACAGGAACACCCCCGGGTGGGCCTGGCGTTCCTCGTCCACCGCCTGGGCCAGCCGGTCCCAGCCGCCCAGGCGCTTCAAGGCATCGACGCGCACCGGCAGGGGCAGCCAGGCGGTGGCGGCCTGCAGATAGACCACGCCGGTCATCAGCGCGCCCAGGATCGGTGCCGCCCGCATCACGGCCGCCAGCCGCGGCCGCGGCGCCGCCTGCCAGGCACCGGCCACCGCCATCACCGCGCCCAGATAGGCCGGCCCCGGCCAGTGGGCCTGCACCACGCCACTCTGGGTGTGGTAGACGAAGAAGGCCAGGACGGGAGCCGAGGTGGCGCCCAGCAGGAAGATGGCGGGGCGGCGCCGGCGCCAGCCCTGCCACAAGGCCCAGACCATGCCGAACAGGCAGGCCAGGAAGATCAGCGGCGTCACCAGGCCGGCCTGGCTGGCCAGGAACAGGGCCAGGTTGCTGCCGGGGTGGGGGATGTCGGTGTCGAAGGCGTGTCCCAGCTGCTTGGCAAAGGATGCGCCGTGGTTCAGGAGGTTCCACAACAGCAGGGGCGTCGTGCACAAGCCGGCGAGCCCGGCGGCGATCCAGCCTTTGCGGCGGCGCCACCAGGGGCGCAGGGGCGCGAAGGCCAGGAAGGTGACGGCGACACCGGGCAGGATCAGGGCCATGGTGTATTTGCTGATCGCTCCCAGGCCCAGGGCCAGTCCGACCACGAAAATGGCATTATCCCAGCCCTTGACCATCAGCCGGGTCAGGGCCCACAGGACCAGGGACCAGAAGAACAGCAAAGGCACGTCGGGAGTCATGATCACCCCGGCCGCGCCGAACAGCAGGGTGGCATTCAGCCACAGGGCGGCCATGGCGCCGGCCCGGCGCGAGGCGAAGGCCAGCCGGGTGGTGTCCCAGACCAGGACAGAGGTGACCAGCGCCGCCAGAGCGGCCGGCAGCCGTACGCCCAGCGCCGTATCACCGAAGGCGGCGATGCCGGCTTCGATCCAATAGGCCACCATGGCCGGATGGTCGTAGTAGGACAGTTGCAGGGGGCGCGTCCATTGCCAGTAGTAGGCTTCGTCGGCCGACAGGGGCGCCAGGTCGGCGACCAGCAGGCGCAACAGGGTGACGGCCAGCAACAGGATGGCCACCCCCACCTCGAGGCGCAGCGGCGATGCGGATGGGGCAGCGGGAGCGGACGGGGCGGGCTCAACGGAGGGTTCTGACCAGGACATCGGCGATGGGGCTCTATTGGCGGTGCGGCGGGCGGAAAACAGGATGCCCGGCCGCCATTTGCCAGGAAAGGCAAGGCCTTTGTCAACCGGGGCGATGGGGTCGGGCCGGCCGGCCGGGGCCACCCTGGTGGCGTGAGTTCCGCGACCCGTCCTTACGGTTGTGGAGTGGAACCGTCTTCAACCCAGCGTCTGCCGGGCGTAAGCTCTCTTCCAGGGCCCCTGGGGAGCTGGGGGTGTGTGGACGGTAAAGCGTCACGGCAACGGACAGGATCTCCCATGACGAAAAATATCGTATTTTGTGCCGATGGCACCTGGAACGGCACGGGTGGGCCGGACGAGATCGCCGGAACCTGTCCGACCAATGTGCTGAAGTTGTTTCGGCGGCTTGCCGGCGGGAGCACCCTCGACAACGAACAGGGCGCCGAGATCGAGATCACCGCCGCGGCGACCAACACCGATCCGGACCAATGCGCCAAGTATCTCCACGGCATCGGGGATACCAGCAACATGCTGGCGAAGGCGGCCGAAGGCTCGCTGGGGCTTGGCCTGATTGCCCGCGTGTTGCGGGGCTATACCTTCATTTCGCGGAATTATGAGACGGGGGACGCCATCTACATCACCGGTTTCAGTCGGGGTGCCTACACCGCCCGCGCCCTGGGCGGTCTGATCGCCGGCATGGGCCTGCTGGACTGGCGGGCGCTTGGGCTGAATCCCGGTGGCGCCGATGACGAAGGCTACAAATATGCCGCCTCTGCCTGGTGTTCCTATCAGCATGCCAGGACCCATTCTTCCGAACTGAGTTCTCTGTTCGGCCGTTTGGAATCGGCATTTGCCGATGCGCCGGACTTCCTGTCGTGGCTTGCCTATCGGCCAAGCTATATCGAGGATGTCAAAATTGCGGCCATCGGTGTCTTCGACACGGTGGGAGCCCTGGGCATTCCGGTGATCGATCCGTCGGACATGGCGCGCCTCGATCTCCTCAAATTTGCCGACACGGCGCTCAGCGACAAGGTGCTGCAGGGGTTTCAGGCCATTGCCGCCGATGAGCAGCGCGTCGACTTCACGCCGACCCTGTGGGATGATCGCCAAGGGGTAACGCAGCAGTTGTTTCCCGGAGCCCATAGCGATGTCGGAGGCGGCTATCCGACGGACGGGGGCGAGAGCGGCCTGTCGGATATCGCGGGGGCCTGGATGCAGCAGAAACTGGCCGGCGCGGGAGTCCGGTTCGGCGAGGACGCCACCGTGCCGGACGGCAGCGCGCTCGGCCCGATGCACGCGCCATGGCTTACCTCCGACTTTTTCCAGCGTCCGACCGCGCCGCGGGTCTTTCCGGCGAAATCCCAGTGCGCGCTGACCTGCCATCCGACGCTTCAGCAACGCCTGGGGCAACAGGTGAAAACCATCAATCCCGGCAACGCCGCCGGCGATATCACCGCCGCCTATGTCCCGGTGGCGTTGATCCACGCCGGCTATGTCTCGGTGGCGGGCATGGCCGTGGTCTAGGACCTGTGGACAGAGGCTTTGACGGGGTGGCAGCACCCTCATGCTCGTGAGGATGCGCGTCCGAACTGGCCAGACGCGCCCTACGAGCTTTGTGCCGACCGTCCGTGCCGGTCGTCATAAAGGTTGTCGAGGGCTGTGCCGTAACGCGCGACGATCATGTGGCGGCGGACCTTCAGGGTCGGCGTGCACATTTCGTTGGCCACCGAGAAGGCCTCGGGCGTCATCAAGAAGCGGCGAATCTTCTCGATCGGCGATAGATTGCGATTGACCCGCTCGACCGCTTCGGCCATATGCCGGCGAAAGTCGGGGTCTTGCACCAACGTCGGCAACCGGGGCGACTTGCCGTGGGCCGTGGCCCAGGCGACGGCGTTCTCGGGATCGGGAACCAGCAACGCCACAATGTGGGGACGGCGGTCGCCATAGACCATGGCCTGGGCGACCTCGCTTTGCAGGGTCAGCAGACATTCGATCCGTTGCGGCGAAATGTTATCGCCGCCGGAATTGACGATGATGTCCTTCTTGCGGTCGGTGATCTCGATGAAGCCATCCTCGTCGATGCGACCGATATCGCCGGTGTACAGCCATCCATCCCGTACCGTTTCACGGGTGGTCTTGGCGTCATCCCAATAGCCGCACATCACGATCTCGCCCTTGACCAGGATCTCCCCGTCTTCGGCGATCTTGACGTCGATGCCGGGGATCGGCGGGCCGACGGCATGAAGTTTGACCCGCTCGGGCGGTGTGCAGCTGATTCCCGGCCCCGCTTCGGTCAGCCCGTAGCCTTGGAGGATCCTTACGCCGAGAGCGGTGAAGAACAGTCCGACCTCGTAATTAAGGGGCGCGCCGGCTGACACCATGGCTTTCAGCCGTCCTCCGAAACGGGCGGCAACCTTGCGGCGGACCATCAGGGTCAGGACCAGATCGATCAGTCGTTCCAACGGGCCGAGAGCGGCGGGCCTTTCATAACGCTTGGATCCCAAGGCCACCGCCTGGCGAAACAGAAACGCCTTGAAACCGCCGCTGCGGGCAATTCCTTTGAGGATGCGTGACCGCATCAGTTCGTAGAGCCGCGGGACCGCCGTCATATAGGTGGGACGGACGTCGAGCATGTTGGCGGCCAATTGCTCGATCCCTTCGGCGTAATAGATCTGTGCGCCGATGGAGATCGGGAAAAACTGTCCCAAGGTATGTTCATAGGAGTGGGACAACGGCAGGAACGACAGGAAGATCTCATCATCCAGGCCGATCCCGTTCAGCAGATGATGCCCCGCACTGCAGTTGCAGAGCATGGCGCCGTGGCTGAGCACAACGCCCTTGGGGGCGCCACCGGTTCCCGACGTGTAGATGATGCAAGCCGGGTCGGTCCTCTTTGCGGCGCCGACCAGGTCTGAAATCCTGTCCGGGTGGGTCGAACCCAAGGCCAGGACATCCTCCCAAACACGGATTTCGATGCCGGGATGTTGCAGCATTCCCAGCGGGTCGATGGTGATGATGATGGGCGGATGGTCGGCCGAAAGGGCGGCGGCGATGACGCATTCCGCCAAGGCCCGCGTCGAGACGATGACGACGCGCGCTCTCGAATTGTTCAACTGGTGCAAGTTGTCGGCGACCAGATTGGTGGTGTAGGCAGGCACGCAGATGGCGCCCGCGGCCATTGTCGCCAGGTCGGCGATCAGCCATTCCGGGCGATTCTCCGACAGCAACATGACGCGATCGCCCGGTTCGAGGCCGATCGCCTGCAGACCGCGGGCCAGCAGATTGACCCGGTCGGCGACCTCGCGCCAGGACAGGGAGGTCCATCTCTTGTTCGCCCGACGCCACAGGAAAGGTCGTTCACCGAATTGTTCCGCCTGCCCGAAAAACATCGCGGTAAGGCTCGCCACATTGGCGTAGTTGATCGCGGCCATCCTTGGTCCACCCGTATTTTCTTAGGCTTTGGCGAAGTTCTGCGACGATTTTCCCGCCCTGGTTCGCCAAAGCGGGGGAATGGTTACAGCTTTCTTTGCGCTTTTTCCAGAAGAACAGCGGATCGACCAGGGACGGGTTTGCCGGGATTACCGCAGGCACAGCGCCAGCAAGGGCGCCAGCAGGACGCTGGTCAGGCCGGCCATGATCATCACCAGACCGGCAATCGATCCTTCCTCCGCGCCCACCGCCCGTGCCCGTACGCTGCCCACGGCGTGCGCCCCCATGCCAAACAGGGCGCCGCGTGCCATGGTCGAGCGCAACGGCAGCCATTTGAGGAGCAGGTCGCCGACGGATGCGCCCAACAGTCCGGTAATCACCACGCAGATGGCGGCCAATTCGGGAACGCCGCCGACGTCGCCGGCGACGACGATGGCAAAGGGTGTGCTGATCGAGCGGGGCAACAGGGTCAGCCGCAGCGACGGCGACAGGCCCAGCAGGCCGGCCAGAACCCAGGAACTGCCCATGGCGAGGGTGGTGCCGGCGATCACGCCAATCGCCAGGACGGGCCAGTGACGCCGGATCATGGCGCGCTGCTCGTAGATGGGGGTGGCAAAGGCGACCGTGGCCGGACCCAACAGGGTCAGCAGCCAATGGGTTCCCTTGATGTAGTCCCGGTAAGTGACGTGCAGGCTCAAGGCCAGGGCGAAGCACAGCGCCCAGGTGGCCAGCAGCGGCGAGGTCCACCAGCGGGCGTGCCACTGGTGGACGGCGCGGGTCAACAGATAGAAGCCCAGGGTGATGCCGGCCCAGAACAGGGGATGCCAGTCGCCCCGAAGAGCCAAGCCCAAGGGCGTGTCGGCGGGCAAAAGGTCAGTCGGCATGGCCGACCCTCCAGCGAAAGGCCAGATCCACCACCAGCGCGGTGCCGGTCATCACCAGGACCGTGCCAACGGCGATGACCACGACGATTTTCAAGCCCACCAGTCCGAACAGGTCGCGGTGGTCGAGAAGCGCCATGGTGGCCGGGGCAAAGAACAGCAACATATGGTTCAAGAGCCCGTTACTGCCGCGGCGCACCCAGGCCGTCGGCACCCAACCCAGGGCCAACAGCAGCAACAGCAGCAGCAACCCGACCACCCCGCCGGGGAGCGGCAGCGCCAGGGCGCGGGCCAGGGCATCGGCCAGTTCCCAGAAGGCGAACAGCCAGGCCACCTGGAGCAGGCGATTGCGGCTGAAGACGATGTTGGCACGACGCAGCATTTTGCTCTCCGAGAACGGTTTGCCGGACGATCGCCGGGCAGCGGACGGACGGACAACCTCTGCCCGGCCCTGTCGGGCCAGTCCGCTTTCTCCCTATCCATTTCTGTCTTGGAATGGCCACTTGGGGGTGGTGTTGGTCCCCGTGATCTTCAAGGATCATCTATAGGACTTTTGCTGCTATGTAGGAAATGAATTGATAGAATAAGGAATATGCCAAAGGGGAATAATCATGGATTTACGGCAACTGCGAGCGTTCGTCGAGGTGGTGCGTCAGGGCGGATTTTCCGCCGCCGCCAGGGTCGTCAATGCCACCCAGCCGACCATCAGCAAGGCGGTTCGGCAGTTGGAGGACGAACTGGGCATGGTGCTGTTGTCCCGACAGGGCGGGACCCTGACCGGTGCCGGCGACGTGGTCTATCGCCGCGCCGTGGTCATGCTGGCCGAGCGGGACCACATGATGGGCGAACTGGCCGCGCTGAAGGGCCTGGAGGAGGGGCGGCTGCGCCTGGGCTTGCCGCCGCTGGGCAGCCCGATCCTGTTTGCCCCGGTGGTTGCCGAGTTCCGCAGCCGGCATCCGGGCATCACCATCGAACTTTTGGAGCATGGCAGTGCGCGCCTGGAAGAGGCGGTCCTGGCCGGCGAAGTCGATTTGGCGGTATCGCTGCTGCCGGTTGCCGACAGCTTCGAGTGGCAGGACGTCTGTGATGAACCCTTGGTCGCCTTGTTGCCTCCCGGCCATCGCCTGGCCGGGCGAGCCTCGATCCGTCTGACCGATCTGCTGGACAGTCCTTTCATCCTGTTCGAAAGCGGCTTTGCCCTGAATGGAATGATCGACCAGGCTTGCCGGCGACGCGGTTTCATCCCGCGGGAGGCGGCACGCAGCGGCCAGGCCGATTTCATCATCGCCCTGGTGGCGGCCGGCCTGGGTGTCGCCCTGCTGCCGCGGCTGACGGCGCTGCGCCGACTGCCCTTGGCGGTTCATGCCGCCTTGCTGGACGAGCAGGACCTGCGCTGGCGGGCCGCCCTGGTCTGGCGGCGCGGCGCAGTACTGTCCCCGGCGGCGCTGGCCTGGTTGGCCTTGGTGGCGGAGAAAGGCGCATTGAGCCTGGCCGCCGATCCTCGGGTCGATCCAGCGCTTCCCCCTCGGGGAGAAGGGATGGGATGAGGGTGGCGCTCACCCCCTCATCCTCCCGCCCAGGCGAGCGGCCCCTCCGTCTCCTCGAGGGAGAAGGGCTGTCGGGAGTCCACGGCAACGTGACTGTCGGCAGCACCTAACGGGGTGGCGGCGGTCCGTCGGGGGTATCCGATCCACCAGGCCCCTCGGGTCCACCCGGTCCGCCCGGACCATGCCCGTGCATTTCCGGAGGGTGGGGCGGGCGCCAGTCGGCCAGTCTTTGGCGGCCCTCCGGGCTGAGGTGGGACAGGGCGTCCGGCAGGGTGGCGTTGATCAGCGTCCGCACGGCCTGCGTTTCATCCAGCACTTTGCGGAAGGCTTCGGCGTCGAACGGTTCGCGGCCGAGGATTTGCTGCAGGCGCTGGGGCAGCGAGCGCTCCATCCGTCGCGCCTTGTCGATCTCGGCCAAACCCGGGGCCAAGGCCTGCCGCAGAATCTTGGCATCGGCCGGCGACAGCACACGAGCCATATCGTCCAGGATGCCGGCGGCATCGGGGGGCGGCATGGGACCCGGACGGCCGTGAACCACGTGGGCGAGCAGTGCGGCGCCCAGAAAGATGTTCAAGGCCAGCGAGGTTGGAAGCAGCCAGCGTTTCAGAAAGACGATCAAAGGCATCAGAATCCCAGGGGCTGTGATGGGCGGGAGGCGGTGATCAGCAGGGACAGCGGGGCCTCTCCAGTGGTGGAGACGGTGGTGGTCGTCGTGGACTCGGTATCGGGCAGTTCCGCCCCAACCAGACCCCCGAAAATGGCCGCCAGGACCATCGGCAGGGCATAGCGGCGGAGGACCGGCCAGCGGGGGATCGACCACCATCGGGAACGACGCGCCGGTGCCCGATCGATCCGGGCGAAAACGGCGGAGGTCAGGTCCTGCATCCTGGCCGCGGAAATCTCGGGGCTTGGCAGCGTACTGCGGATGAAATCATCAAGACGGGGATCGGTCACAACACATCTCCCAGGCCTGTGATGCCCATTTCGGTAAGGGCCTTGCGCAGTCCCTTCTTGCCCCGGGCCAGCAGGGCTTCGACGGCCGACACCGACAGTTCCAGAACCCGTGCCGCCTCTGGGCCGCTGATGTCGCTGAAATAGTGCAGCGACAGCGCTTCCTGCTGGCGCGGCGGCAGGGTGGCCAGCGCGCGGGCGACCAGCGTCTGGCGCTGGCCCGCCAGCACCGCGTCCAGGCTGCCGGGTGCCGGGTCGGTCACCTCGTCGGCGTCGTCCAAGCCGGCCATGGCAGGGCGTCGCCGCCGGTCGAGACTGGCATTGAGGACGACGCGATAAAGCCAGGTGGAAAACCTTGCGGCGCCGTCGACCTGCCACTGGGCTGCCTTGGTCCAGGCCTTCAAGAACGCCTCCTGCACCACGTCATCGGCCTCCTGCGGCGAGCCGACGATCCGTTGCGACAAGGCCAGCATCGCTTTGCCGTGGCGTTCCATCAAGCATTGGAATGCCCGTCTGTCTCCGGCCGCGATCTCGACCAGAAGCGCGTCATCACTGAGAGGGGCCAGGCGATCCTGTGCCGTGCCGTGGTGTTCCAAATGGTATCCCTTGCGTGCCACGCTTCCTGTCCCTTCCACGCGGGGCGCAGGGCAATCCATGCGGCAGAGTTGACCGATCCTACAATATTTCCGGCAAATTTTGCCGGGTGGGTGGGCGAACTCTGCCGCCCATCCCCATTCCGGTGCAACGGGGTGACGCGGAAAATGTCGGCAGTTCAAGGGGGTAGGAAACGAGCGGCGATTGGCATGATCCATGCTTCCCGGTTGAGATCGACGGTTGGTCATGGGCCAGAACCGGCGATACTGCTTTCATAGTAAAGATAAGTATAGTTGTGGCTCGTACTGCCACTATCCGAAAATAAATCAAGTTAAGAAAATTTGTTCGCACGGAATCCCGACGCTCCTGAGTGAAAGATTGTGTATCGAAGCGCATCTTTTCATTCTTGGGGAGACAGTGGATGACAATATCTTCCGCAACGAGCGCCGCAAGCGCTCTTCACCTCTATTATTTACGACTTTCAGAAAATCAGTCGGTCTCGTCGACGTCGGATGACGCGGCGTCCACGACCACGACGTCGGCCTCGACCGCGTCCAACAGTTCGACTTCGTCGGACACCAGCAATTCACTGACGGGCACGCTGAGCCTGTTGAGCAACGAGATCCTCGCGGCTTTGACCCAGGCCTCCTCGGATGATGGGTCGTCGACGGATACGTCCTCGTCGACGGATGCGTCCGCGTCGGCAACCGCATCCTCGTCCACAACGGAGTCCTCCACCGATGCGACCACGGCGATGATGGGGCCGCCCCCGCCCCCGCCCCCGCCGCCGGCCGACAGCACCCAGGACAGCGACGACAGCACCGATTCGTCGTCGTCTTCGTCGTCGTCTTCATCGACCAGTCTCACCTCGGCCGAGCAGGCTCTGGTGACCGCCATGCAGACGGTGTTGAGCGATCTGCAATCGGTTGATGGAGATTCGACGGCCTCGACTTCAACCGCGGCGGCGTCGGGGACGACCGCGACGACGACGGACGCCGCCACCAGCACGGCCTCGAACGCCTCGACCGCGACGGACTCAACTTCGTCCACGACGACGTCAGCCACGACAGCGACGTCCACCACGCTTGCGACCGACATGCAATCCCTGCTGCGGGCGCTGCAGGCCTTCCAGTCGTCAGGGAACCCGCAACAGACGGGAAGCGGGATCACGGTTTGATCGCTTTATTGTCCCTCGGCCAAAGCTTACGCATCCGACGGCATGGCCGTGGCATCAACGGCCGCTGGAGAGCATCGTGCGTCACATGTGACGCTTGATGCTCGAGACGAACGGTATGGCCGCAGGGCACCGGAAGGGCACAACGCCCTTCCGGAGCCCGGCGAAACTGCGTTATTTCTGCAACAGTGTAGCAATATTCTCAATCGAGAATATTGATGTTGCAGCGCACGTCGGATAGAAACGCAGGAGACAATCGAGCTGGCCCGTTTTTGGTGCCGGCGGATGAACTCTCCATGAACATCGACCTCGCGCGTACCTTTCTCGAAATCGCCGAGACCGGCAACTTCAACAAGGCTGCGGAACGCCTGGCCGTGACCCAGTCGACGGTGTCGATGCGGATCAAGGCCCTGGAAGACGAACTGGGGCGTCCCCTGTTCGCGCGCAGCAAAGCCGGGACCGAACTGACGACAGCCGGTGCGCAGTTCCGCCGCTATGCGACCACCCTGGTGCGGGTGTGGGAGCAGGCCCGGCAGGAACTGGCGCTGCCACCCGGGTTCCGTTCGGTTTTGACGGTAGGGGGGCAGTTTTCCCTGTGGGACCGCATGCTGTTGCGCTGGGTTCCCTGGATGCGGGCGGCCATGCCCGATGTCGCCCTGCGGGTCGAGGTCGGATTATCCGATGGCCTGATGCGCAGTCTGTCCGAGGGCCTGATCGACATCGGCGTCATGTATTCGCCGCAAAGCCGGCCGGGGCTGGTGACCGAAAAGCTGTTGGAAGAGCGCCTGGTCCTGGTGTCGACGACGCCCCGGGAGATGGGACAGTGGGACGGCGGGTACGTGTTCGTCGACTGGGGGCCGGAGTACCGGGCGGCACATAGCCAAGCCTTCCCCGACCTGTCGACGCCGGCGGTGTCGGTCGGTCTGGGCGCCCTTGGCCTTCAGCATATCCTGGCCAACGGGGGGTTCGGCTACTTCCCCATGCGTGTCGTGCGGCCCTTCCTGCAATCCGGGCGCCTGTTCGGCGTTGCTGACGCGCCCGAATTCCGCCGTCCCGCCTACATGGTGTATTCGGCGGCCGACGAACAGGCCGAATGGCTGCGGACCGCCGTACGGGGCCTGCGCTACGTCGCGTCGCTGGAAGCCGAAGACTAAAGCGCTATCGGGTTCTAAATCCCGACCAGCCGTGAGCGGATGGTATCGATCAGGTTCAACAAGTGATCCTGCTTGACCCCGTCGCTGGCCAGCATCCGGCAAAAGACCGGATCCTTCAGGATGTCCGAGAGGGCGGGTTCTTCGGCGCCACGGAACCTGCTGCCATCGCTGCGGCCGCCCCTTGGCAAAGGGGGCAGGCTGAAGCGGGGCTGTCCGGGGGCGACGACATCTGGTTTGCAGCGGCTGTAAACCATATCGAGGCCTCCATCCTTGAGGGTGCCGCCTGTCAGCGGCGTCTCCTATGGTCAATCAATATCGCCAATTCAAAAAAAAGTCCAAGAATCTTTGAAGATTCACTAATATATTTTTAACGAAATTATCTATATCTCTAATTTATCATGAAAAAAATTTTGCAATGCAAAATCGACATTTCAGGTGTCAAGAATAGGTCGGACGGCAGGGGGAGGTGGTAAGGTCAATATTCCTTTTTCCCTGGGGTCATGAGGGCAGCCAAATGCTGCGGTAGAGATGAAATTCACGTCATCTCATCGATCGGATTGGTGGCGTTCATTTGGTGCTGATGCGTCGTAGCACAGGGGGCGCGTCTGCCGGCAGGCCGTCGGCCCCGGACCGGTGAAGGCCGTCGCGACGAATGACAGGCGCGGAGACCTGTCCTACGGCAGATAACCGTGGTGGGGCCGGCCCTTCCGCCTGCCCCACCGGTTGCCGGAAATCAGACCGTGACGGTGTCGGCCAGTTGCCGGAATTCGGCGATCTGATCGAAGTTCATGTACCGATAGATGTCTGCCGCCTTCTCATCGACAATGGTGACATACTGCAGATATTCCGCCGGCGTCGGCAACTTTCCGATCAGGGCGCACACTGCCGCCAGTTCCGCCGACCCCAGGTAGACGCGGGTGTCGATGCCCAAACGGTTGGGGAAGTTGCGCGTCGAGGTCGAAATGGCGGTCGACCCTTTGCGAATCTGGGCCTGGTTGCCCATGCACAGGCTGCAACCGGGCATCTCCATGCGAGCCCCGGACCGGCCCAGCACGCTGTAGTAGCCTTCCTCGTTCAGGATCATCGCGTCCATTTTGGTGGGCGGAGCGATCCACAAGCGGGTGGGAATGTCGGTCTTGCCGTCCAAGATCTTTCCGGCCGCGCGGAAGTGGCCGATGTTGGTCATGCAGGATCCGATGAAGACTTCGTCGATCTTGTCGCCGGCAACCTCCGACAGCAGCTTGACGTCGTCCGGGTCGTTGGGGCAGGCCACGATGGGTTCCTTGATGCCGGCCAAGTCGATCTCGATCACCGCGGCATAGTCGGCATCGGCATCGGGGGTCAACTGGACCGGCTTGGCAATCCAGGCCTCCATGGCCTTGATGCGTCGCTCCAGGGCGCGGCGGTCGAGGTAATCGTTGGCGATCATCCACTTCATCAGGGTGATGTTGGAGCCGCACCGTGCAGGCGGCGGCCGACCGCTCGGCCGACGCATCGGTCAGTTCGAAGGCCTGTTCCACCTTCAGGTCGGGCAGGCCCTCGATTTCCAGAATGCGGCCGGAGAAAATGTTCTTCTTGCCCTTCTTCTCGACGGTCAACAGGCCCTGGCGGATGGCATAAAGGGGAATGGCATTGACCAGGTCGCGCAAGGTGACGCCCGGTTGCATGGTGCCCTTGAAACGAACCAGCACGCTTTCCGGCATGTCGAGCGGCATGACGCCGGTGGCGGCGGCGAAGGCGACCAGGCCCGATCCGGCCGGGAAGGAGATGCCGATGGGGAACCGGGTGTGCGAGTCGCCGCCGGTTCCGACGGTGTCGGGCAGCAGCAGACGGTTCATCCAGGAGTGGATCACCCCGTCACCGGGACGCAGGGAAACGCCGCCGCGGGTGGAAATGAAGGCCGGCAGTTCGCGGTGGGTTTTGACGTCCACCAGCTTGGGATAGGCCGCGGTATGGCAGAACGACTGCATCACCATGTCGGCCGAGAAGCCCAGGCAGGCAAGGTCTTTCAGTTCGTCACGGGTCATCGGGCCGGTGGTGTCTTGCGATCCGACGGTGGTCATCCGGGGTTCACAATAGGTGCCGGGACGGACCCCCTGGCCTTCCGGAAGACCGCAGGCGCGGCCGACGATCTTCTGGGCCAGGGTGAAGCCCTTGCCGGTATTGGTGGGCACCGACGGCAAGCGGAACTGGGTCGACGGGGGCAGCCCCAGCGCCTCGCGCGCCTTGGCGGTCAAGCCGCGCCCGATGATCAGCGGGATGCGGCCGCCGGCCCGCACTTCGTCGAACAGGACGTCGGACTTCACCGTGAACTCGGCGATCACCGCGCCGTTCTTCAAAGCCTTGCCGTCATAGGGTCGCAATTCGATGACGTCGCCCATCTCCATTTTCGAGACGTCGAGTTCGATCGGCAGCGCGCCGGCGTCTTCCATGGTGTTGTAGAAGATCGGGGCGATCTTGCTGCCCAGACAGACGCCGCCGAAGCGCTTGTTGGGGACGAAGGGGATGTCCTGGCCGGTGAACCACAGCACCGAGTTGGTCGCCGACTTACGCGACGATCCGGTGCCGACCACGTCGCCCACATAGGCGACCAGATGACCTTTGGCCGTCAACTGGTCCAGTAGCGTCAAGGGGCCGCGCACCCCCGCTTCGTCCGGCGTGATGCCGGGGCGCGGGTTCTTCAGCATGGCCAGCGCGTGCAGCGGGATGTCGGGCCGCGACCAGGCATCGGGGGCCGGGGACAGGTCGTCGGTGTTGGTCTCGCCCGACACCTTGAAGACGGTGACGGAAAGCGAGGCGGGAACCTCGGGCCGCGACGTGAACCATTCGGCGTCGGCCC
>Ga0326727_10008070_pt1 | contig 27084 bp, 23 predicted proteins | sample MB2enrmetagenome_FD_207643 | JGI IMG/M metagenome (GOLD analysis project Ga0326727, IMG submission 207643) | Lab enriched peat soil microbial communities from McLean, Ithaca, NY, United States - MB29MY | ecosystem: Environmental > Terrestrial > Soil > Wetlands > Peat | place: USA: New York...
TCGCCAGAACTCCCTCACACAACAAATTCAAGTGTTTGAGGCGCGCGCGGTAGAGGCTTACTGTGATACAAATCCCTCATCCTTATCCTGTTTTGTAATGGATTTCTCATATTTCCTAATGCGTTTTTCCGTCCTCGCCGCAGTTTGGGCATTGAGATCCTTGCGCCGAGAGCAACTGGGCGTGCTTGAGCGAGAGAGCCCCGCCCTCGCCTGAAAATTAGAGATGCAATATCTGGATTTTCGCCGGCTCGCCCTAGTGCAAGTTAGATTTCCGTGCAAGATCGCATGACGGATATGGAAAGTTCTGCGGTGAAAGAAAAGGATACACTCCTAATCCTCGGAGAAATCCGTGACCCCCTAGATCAGAGCCGGCAACGCCGCATCATCTAAACTGCTGGAAACAGCGTGCGTGGCAAATCTGGGCGGCAGCGCTGCTGCTCACCCTTGTCTATCTGGACTTCCCATAGGCAATTCGAAATAAAACCGACATTGTTATTCTTAATGGGACAGAGATCTCGCTCGTGAAGCTCCAGAAGCCCAACTAGGATGCCCGGTGCAAAGCCGTCTCCGGAATACCGGCGCGTCCCTAATCCTGGTCCTCATGTCGACATCACTTCGTTAAGGTCGGCGACACGAGCATTCTGCAATCCGCATGGTCTGGCGGGAAAATGAACCGCTGGTCAACCTGCTGTCACCACCGAGCCGTATTGAAACTCTGATTGCAGATGCAGACCAGGAGGGTGTCCATGATATGTTTCACTCGAAGGCGGACAACACTGTAACTGTCCGATCGGTATTCGTGATTGATCCTCAGAAGAAAGTCCATCTTAGGATAGCCCATCCGGCCTCTACCGGCCGGGAGCGTTTCGCTCCAGCTCACGGACAAATTCAGCGTTGCCACACCGGCCAACTGGAAGAATGAAGAGAACGTTGTCATTGCTTTCGCGATTAAGTAAGAAAAGAAGCTGAAATCCCAATCTCCGAAGGGCTGAAAGGTCCTCACGCCTTAGTTGAGGATGACGCCGGAGAAGAAAAAAGAACCCATCAGGTCCGGTCGGAGGGATGCATGTTCTTTAAGCGCTACTATCTGGGTTGTCTTGCGCACGCCTCCTATATGATTGGCGACGAGCAGACACATGCAGCAGTCATTATTGATCCACAGCGCGACGTTGGCCAATACGTTGAAGATGCCCAGCGTCTCGGATTTTCCATCCGCCATGTCATGCTCACGCACCTCCATGCCGACTTCGTGGCTGGCCATCTTGAGCTGAGGGACCGGGAGGGGGCTGCAATTTATTTGGGGGCGCGGGCGAAGACGGAGTACCGGTTTGTTCCGATGCCAGACGGTTTTGTTCTCGATCTTGGAACAGTTCGCCTCAAGGCTTTGGAAACCCCAGGGCACTCCCCCGAATCAGTCTCGATTCTTGTCTATGATCTTGCCGGGGATGGAAACAAGCCTGAGGCGGTGCTCACTGGCGATCTTCTGTTCATTGGTGATGTTGGCCGTCCCGATTTGCACGGTACGCTGGGGTGGACGGTGCAACAGCTGGGGGGAATGCTCTACGACTCCCTGCGAGAGAAGATTCTAACGCTGCCGGATGAGACACGCGTTTATCCGGCGCACGGCGCCGGCTCCCTCTGCGGAAAAAATTTGAGCGACGAGGAATTTTCCACTATCGGCATACAGCGGCGGGTTAACTATGCGCTCCAGCCGATGACCAAGGAAAGATTCATCGCTCTGGTGAGCGCCGATCAGCCTGATACACCCGATTACTTTGTCTACGATGCCATCCTGAATGCAAAAGAACGCTCCACGCTCGAGGTGGCTCTCTCCCGGGCTCTTATTCCTCTTTCACTCGATAAGCTCATTGAACTGAAAGAACAGCATGTCCAAATCCTTGATGTCCGTGAGCCCGAAGAGTTTGCGGGGGGGCATTTCGCCGGGAGTCTGAATGTTCCTCTGGGCGGAAAGTATGCAACTTGGGCCGGAACGATACTCGAACCGAGCGAGCGGGTTGCGCTGATCGCCGGGGAGGGGCGCCAGGAGGAAGCGGCGATGCGTTTGGGACGGATCGGATACGATAACATCGCGGGCTATCTTGCAGGGGGCATGCGCGCCCTGGAGCTGCGCTCCGACCTCGTTCGACAGACCCGGCGCATCACGGCACCCTTGCTGGCGGAATATCTTGCTGCTCCCGACCCGCCGTTGATCTTGGATGTCCGCACCGAAAACGAAGTTGCTGTGAAGCGGATTCCCGGCAGCTTCAATATTCCCCTGCAGCGCCTCAAGGAGCGCATTGGAGAAGTGCCTTCCGGCAAAATGGTCGTGGTTCATTGCGAGGCCGGATACCGCTCCTCCATCGCTTCAAGCCTGCTCGAACAGCACGGCCTGCAAAATTATGCAGATCTTATCGGGGGGATCGGAGCCTGGGAAGCCATGAAGCGTTAATCCGTCTGCGCTTATTTCTGAGATTCTCTCTGAAAATACGTGTGTCGGCGGTTCAATTCTGCCCCCGCCGCACCACTTCCAAGAAACGTTTGGGTAAATCTACCCACATTGAAATGAGTATTTTAGCGACTGGCTTCTGTAATCGAATCAATATGTAATAAATTCGCGGTGTTTATCATGATTGAGCCGCGAATAAAAAATGCGCGTGGGTTGCCGGTTTGAGCAGTACGAAACCGGCTTAGCCGCTGGGATGGGTCATGAGGTATGGGCGCATCCGCCAGTGAATTACGTTCGCTGCTAGCGGCCTTATGTCAACGATCGTGTCGGGGGCGATCCAGCTGCGGTGTTGGCATCGGACCGCCCCCTGATGTTGTAAATCCCCAAATATCACGGCACGCCTTTCGTAGTCCTTTCGGCTGCATTTCCTTCTTTTTCTTTGACCAGTATTCGAGTTGGAGTTGAAACTGTTGGGATTGGCCTGTTTCCATTCCAAGGCCTTGGCTACCACGACGACCGACCATGCCAACCGCGGGAACCAAGATAGCGCCTAATTGAGCGACTCGACATCGGAGGACACTGCGCGCTCCATTTGAGCCTCTCAATTTTCCAGCACCGCAGCTTGTTTCCACTTCCGATAAACCGCTGTGTAAACCTACCTACCCTCTTCCTATCGGGCCGTTGATTCCGGCATGGCTCTAGATTTTACGCAAGATCGGCGAAAACCGCCTCTCGCTTTTATCCTTGGGCAATGGCCCGCATAAAGGTTTTTGGGCAAAGGAGCCCTGTTTAGCTTGGTAACGGCCAAGAGATTGTTCGCCGACGCCATTGCCGGTTATGGCTGAAGACTCACCCCACTTTTGCTTGCTGAGTCCAGCCGCAGAAAGAGCTACCGGCCGAACGTCAGGCGCAGTCCCGTGCTCAAGAGAACGTCATTGGGCTTCGTGTCCAAAACTGGATTGCTATTGTAGCGGTCACTAAAAGTCACGGTCCAACCCAGCCAGGTCTTCAGAAGCGTTACGACGCTGGAATCCAAGTTGAAGAGGTACTCCCCGGACTCGGTCATATCGGGAAAGAAGACGGCGCGTTCCTTAAAGGATGATCGCTTGCTCAGCTTGAGCGTGAGTTCTTCCCCAATCAATGCTTCACCGAAGCTGCGGTCCAGCCCGGTCGAATAATTCTCGCGGTCGAGTGCCCCGCCGGCGAAAATGTCAAAGCTGGCACGTTCCGTCTTTATGGCATGCCATCCTATGCCGCCGCCGAGTGTGAGACGTAGATCCAATTTCTGGAATTCATCGTTTTCAAGATCAACTGTGCTGAAGGCGAACACCTTCGGGGAAAGGTTGATGTCATATCGAATGCCGCCGCGCTTTGCGTTGGCGGTGACCTGGGAGATGCCTGTCGTGCTATTCTGCGAGTACAGGGTGGTCATGTACACACTGATCTTGTCACGCGTGGTGGTGCGGGCTGCGTTGAAGCCAAAATTGAAGGTGGTTGTATCCGAATTGCCGTGGGAAAGGCTGAGGCCCGTGTCCAGATTACCGCTCCAGAGGTCACCCAGGCTTGGGTTGCGCAGCCGCTCGAGCTGAGTCTGGTAGGCTGCTTGTTCTTCTTTGGAACGTACGGTCTGAATTGAATCCTTTGATATGGTGATGGTCCCGGCGTCGCTGGTGTGGACCGCAAGCTTGCCGTCGGCGGCCCCCACTGTGCCCACCAGGCTTTGGCCGTCCTTCAGGGTGAGGTAAATGGGTTGATCCGCCGTGATCTCCGTGACTGCATCCAGCGGAACACTGACGATTCCGGCAAACTCCGACTTGATGGTCAGTGCCTTTCCATCCGATTTTACAATCGAGCCTATCAGGCGCTCGCCGTTCTTCAAGACAACCTGGTCGGCCACAGCCATGGGCGCAATCAGAATGGCCAACAGGATAGCAACACAAAAATGCCTAGACATACTTTCCCTCCTTTGGATTAAGGCGCCGGCTTGGGTGCTCGAACAGCCCGTTGGAATGCTCCTGAGGCTCAGGCTTACACGAGTTGGGTCGTACAATGCGCGCAACGCTTGGCCTTTAATGGAATCACGGACAAGCATTGCGGACACTCCTTTGTCTCCGGCGCAGCCGGGGCCGGTTCCTCCTTCTTTTTGAACCGGTTTACCTGGCGGATGAGCATGAATATCGCGAATGCGACGATCAGGAAATCCAGAACGGTGTTGATGAAAAAACCGTAGTTAATCGTCACGGCCCCGGCTGCTTTAGCCGCAGCCAGGGTCGGCTGGGCGGCGCCCTTAATTGTGACGAAGTAGTTTGAGAAATCAGCCCCGCCCAGCAGTAAGCCAATGGGCGGCATGAGGACATCAGCCACAAAGGAAGTTATGATCTTCCCGAATGCCGCGCCGATGATGATCCCGATTGCCATGTCGAGCACATTGCCTCGCATCGCAAATTCCTTGAACTCTTTCAACATAATCGTTTCCTCCTTTAGCACCAAATGATGCATTGCCGGATCAGGACGCCTGATCGGCAGCCCACGAATATATCCCCAATGCCGCGTCCATTCCGATGTTAGGTCAATCGTGTTTTAGAGATCCGCCTTCCGAGATCTCCGGTGAGAGGCGTCGGCATGGGCGCTACCGGCAGTCAAGATCGGTCTTCGCCAAACAGGCCGCGGTAAGTGAAACCCGCAAGAATGGCTCCCAGAATCGGCGCAATCCAGAAGAGCCAGAGTTGAGAGAGGGCCCAACCACCCACAAAAATCGCCTGGCTGGTGCTGCGCGCTGGATTGACAGAGGTGTTGGTCACCGGGATGCTGATCAAGTGAATAAGAGTGAGACCAAGCCCGATGGCGATTGGCGCAAATCCCTGTGGAGCACGTTTGTCGGTCGATCCCATGATGATCATGAGGAACATAAACGTCATCACAAGTTCGCAGATGAAAGCGGCGCCGAGGGTATAGCCGCCCGGAGAGTGATCTCCGTATCCGTTTGCCGCAAAACCGGCGCTCAGGCTAAATCCGGCTTTGCCGCTGGCGATTATAAATAAAACCAACGCCGCGACCGCCCCGCCGAGCACCTGGGCAGCAATATATCCGAATAGCTCGCTCCCCTTGAACCGCCCGCCCGCCCATAGGCCAAACGATACTGCGGGGTTCAGGTGACACCCGGAGATATGGCCGATTGCGAATGCCATGGTCAAAACCGTCAGGCCGAAGGCCAATGCCACGCCCACAAACCCGATGCCCAGTCCCGGAAAGGCGGCCGCCAGGACTGCGCTTCCGCAACCGCCGAGCACTAACCAGAACGTTCCGATAAACTCCGCACCTACTTTGCTTGCCATTGGAAACCTCCTTCTGATCGACTGTTGGTGAACCATTTGCCGTGTGGCCGGTTTTGAGACGATTTTTCGTTGAGCAACGAAATCAGCAACTGCCCACCCTTGAGCGCACTTCCAACGCCTTCCGCTATTAATCTACGCAGCGTTTAGCTCCCTTCCTATACAGGTTTTTGCTTGTTCCGCCGGACTCCTCCAGCCCATAGTTGGCGGCAATATTGATGTGATTCGGGGAAGCGAGCAATTCGGCTTCGCGCTGGAAGCGTGCCGCGCGGTCAGCGTCCCTGGCGAACTCTTCAGGCAGGACCTTGATCGCCACGTCCAGCCCAAGCTTCTGATTTTTCGCCAGGTGGACTTCCCCCATGCCGCCCTTGCCGAGCGGCCCGGTGATTTGATAATGGCACAGTGTCTTTCTGATCATGAGCAGGGCACCCTCCTGGGCGACAGCCCGTGCAACGCAATGAACAGCATCTTAGAACTTGAGACTATTTTACCAAATTAGATATTCAATGACAGCGAGGAATAGGCGTCGCACCGGATTCAATGTTTTGCGTTGCTGCAAAAACAGTTTTTAGGGAACCCTAAAAAAGGGAGGTAGGGTTCCTTGACATTCGCGCTACCAAACAGCCAAGGGATCGCAGCGTCCGATGAGAGCGGGCTGGACCTTCAAAAACAACAATCGGCGATAAGCTAAGCTCCGTTTTATGGTTTTGACGGAAAGGCAATCAATCTTTTCGGCGTTGAATTCGAGCTGCCATTCTGAGTGTTCAGGCGATTAAGGGAATTGCATCTGCTGGAACGCAGGCGCAAGACCGGAAAAAGACGGATAAGCAGCCGGATATCCCGACTTCCGGCTCGAACGCGGATTCCGGACATTCGGTCGTGCTCCAGGGGGCAATGTGCCAGAGGGCTGTTGACCAGCTTGCGGAATCCGTTTACCGGGGCGATGCCTCTGCCGTGTTGTCGTGGCGGAAGGGGCTTGGCTGTGTCCCAGACTGCACCCGTCAGAATCTCAGCCTAACCAACTCAAGCCCACTCCGAAACCGGTAGATGGAGGTTGCAGGAAGAATACAAACTCGTGATGGTTGCCAAAGTGCTTCTGGCTTGCACTGGCCCTAATCTCTTGAAAGTTGAGTTTGGTGTCATTAAAGTAATGGCTACAAGCACATTGGGACTGGGTTTCAGCTCTGATCCCATGACATACATTTTGCGATTTGGAGGAGAGAATGCGAACCATCTTCACGATAGCTTTTTGTCTTCTCATTGCGGTAGCCCTGGGGACCCCATCGACTACCCAAGCGGCCAAGGATGTGATGCTGACCGGAAAGATCACTTGTGCTAAGTGCGAACTGAAACTTGAGAAGGACTGCGCAACCGTGATCGTCGTCAAGGAAGGCGGAAAGGACACCGTATACTACTTCGACGAAAAATCGCACAAAGCGAATCACGATGCCATCTGCCAGATGGGCAAGGAAGGCACCGTGACAGGAACGCTATCGGAAAAGGATGGCAAAAAATATATTGCCGTCACCAAGGTTACTTTCAAAAAGTAGGGGTAGCCCGCTATGCCTGTAATGGCAAGACATGAAGGCTCCGGCTCGCCAACTTGTCCAATAGCGTGTAACAGTTGAACCGCCGGCGGCTCCAACACTTCCCTCAGAGCGCCGCTCCACAGGGGTTGCACATGGACGTTGACAGGGCGACTTCGCCGCTGGCTACAGCCGGCGATTGCGGCAGTCGGAGCCACGACCACGGATGTTTCAAGCGCACGCCCCTTTTTAATGACCGGGCTCCGTAGTGCCAAGCCTTTTACCCCTCCCGAAATATCACCGCAATCCCCTGCTCCTAGGCCGATGAGGGTGCCAGTTGTGGCTGTCCGTAAGGAACGAAGGCTAATATCCTGTCGCGTCCAAGATGCTCCGCGTCTGTTCGACGGCCACAAATGTGTCATAATATATAGGTAGAGCAAGTATTTACATTAATAATGGAAATACATTTCAATTATCTATTGACCCCAATGGAATGACCGTATATATTCCCTTTAAGTATTATCTTAAGACCAAATGAGGTGCCCCATGTCTGAGCGAAAGCATCCGGAGGAAAAAATCAAAAGCAAGATTTGTGAGTTTCCCTCCGAATCGAAGTCAGAAGAACTGCAGCTTTTAGTCAAGGATCCCGCATACATATGCGGAAATTGCGGGCGCTCTGCGGCCAGCTCTGAGAATCTCTGCCAGCCACAGAAGCTGTTTTCTGCATGGTAAGCTTTTGATGCGCGTGCGAAAGCATCTTGCAGTGAAGCTTTTGCAAAACCGAGCGCAATGAGTAGATGCTCCAGGAGGTTCCGCGAAAGAAGCGGAATCTCCTGCCTTCATCCTATCCTCCATTGAGGACTACAGGTTTTCATCAACGAATTTTAGGCACCCAGAAGTGACAATACGTTCTCTGGAGTTCTGGATAGCCTCCTTTAGGCCGCCCGGGACAAACCTATAAGATTCTGGCTTCTGGTTACTTGCTGCTGCGGCGAACAAAAATCTCGTAACTTACTACTGGTAATCGTCATTAGGAACACCGGCACTTATCCGGACAGCGTCTAAACCCGCTTCGCCGGGATGCCGTGCCAGCGCGTGCCTGCAGGCAAGGTCTCTCCCTTCATGAGCAAAGACATCTCGCCCAGAGTGGAGCCCTCAAACATTTCCGTGTTGTATTGAAGCAAAGCCTCCGCGCCGAGACTGCAGCGGCGGCCGATGCGCACGGGGCCCGTGCACATGACGCGCCCTTCGAAAAGCTGGGTTACCGGGCCCGCATTGTCGTTGAGCGCCGCCTCGTCGCCGATCTCGATGAGGTCGAAGTCCGTGAACCAGCTTGAATCGATGTAGCAGCGTCGGCCCACTTTTATGCCAAACGCGCGCAGTGGCCAGGCGATGAACGGTGTCCCTCGCAGGAGTTCAATGAAGAAGGATGCGCAAAGATTCGAGTAGACGGCATTGACCAGCTCCGAACGCCACACATAGCCGGACCAGAGCGGGTGCACACCGGCCGCGTAGCGTCCGATAACCAGATATTTCAACAGGATTGTCGCGAGCACGGCCAGGACTCCGGCCGCAAGGTAAAGCAGGGGCACCAAGGCCAGCCAGGTGGTCAAGCCGATATAATCCTGGAGAATGTCGGTCGCGTTCAGCATCAGCGAGATGAGCGCCACGAAGATTGTCAGCGGGAGGACTACACGGAAGAACTCAATAAACAGGCGCAAGGCGACCAGCCGGGCCGGTGGGCGGTACAAGCGGTCTTCCGGGAAACGCTCTTCAGTGCGCCTGCGCAGGTTGATGGGAGGCGAGCCAAACCAAGCGCTGTCATCAGGGACTACGCCTTCCGGCACTAGGGGCGGGATCGAGAGCGTGCCCACGAGGACGCTGTTGCCAAGCCTTGTCCCGCCCGGGAGCACGGCTCCCGCTCCGCCGAAAAGGCGCCGTCCGGCGTGGACTTCGCGGTACTCAATCCAGCCGCCGCGCACCCTCGGGGCACCGATCAGGACCTCGCCGCCAAGAAAGCACTCCTCGCCTGCAATGAACAGGTCCGGTTGAAAGCGCACGGCGTCAATTTCGGAGCGCCGGCCGATTCGTGCGCCCAGAATCCTGAGCCACGGCCGCAGATACAGTGTTGTATAGAGGCTCTCGGTCACTTCCAGGCTCATATCCATTACCTGGTCGAAGAACCACTTGCGCACGTGGGCGGCTCCCCCAACCGGATATCGCCCCTCGCGCAGCCGGCCGATCAGGAGCCACTTTGTAGCCCAAATGCCCAGGCAAAGCATGACGATGAACGAAAGCCCGATCAGCGGCGCAGTAACGAGAAACGAATAGCCTTCGTCCATGTGGCCGAGATGAGTGACGAGCATCAGTCCCGGAAACACCGCGGACAGAGGCACGAATGGAAAAAGCAGGACGCCGAGTCCCTGGACTGCTGCCACCGCGGCATTCCAGGGATGCCTTACGTCAGCTGCTGGCGCGAATCGCCCGGCGGGTGCGGCGGGTGAGCCCGACCACAGTTTCCCTGCCGGCACGTGCGCCCCGTCCGGGAGCATCGAGAGGTCGGCAAGTCCCACACCATCTTCCATCACGGTATTCGCACCGATTGCGCAGCGGTTGCCGACAAAGCAGTCCCGGCCGATCGACACGGGCCCGATGTGCAGATTACCACCTTCTACCCAAGAGCCGTCAAGCGAGGTGTCCATTCCGATGCTGGTACCGTCGCCAATACTAACCGCGTCAAATGTGGTCAGGCCGTTTGAACGGCGGCCGCTCGCGCCGAAATAGACGTCCCGTCCGACCCTCGCGCCCATGAGCCGGTAGTAAAGACAGACCCAAGGCGTGCCTGCGAGATAGTGGACAGGTGCCGCATGGATGACGGAGCGGACCAGCCAGAAGCGAAAGTAGTACCAGCCCCAGAGCGGATGGGTCCCAGGACGGATGCGCCCGAGCAGGAGCCATTTCAGGACGATCGAAAATAACAGAAGGACGGGAGTCGATGCGAGCTCGACCGCTGCCGCCGCCAACAGCGCCTCGGGAATCGAATGGTCGGCAACCACAAGATAGCCGTAGGCGAGGAACGACCCAAGCCACTGCCATGCGTAAAGGCCGGCGAGAAAAACAACGCTTGCGGCTTGTCCTGCAGCGCAGGCCCAATAGGTATGATTCGAAGTCTCGCGGAACGGCATTGCAGCCTGTTTGGCGGCAGGCGAGGTACGCAGGCGCGCGAGACCCTCGGCCGTTGGATGCGCGTAGAGATCCGATAGCGAGAGGCCGGAGAAACCAGGCTCACGCCGCAGGCGCGAAACCGCCAGCGCCGCAAGCAGGGAGTGGCCGCCGAGCTCGCTGAAGAAATCGGCGGCCGGGGGGATGTCGTCGCGGCCGAGCACAGAACTCCAAACACCGAGCACAATCCGCTCCGCTTCATCGCGACCGCCGGCGGGCGCACCACCAGGGCTGCTCACCAGGGGGGCATGCGGCGGCGGCAGGGCACTGCGATCGACTTTGCCTGACGCGGAAATCGGGATGGCGACGAGCTCGTCAAGGTAGGCAGGGATCATGTACGGCGGCAGGCGCTGTGCGAGTGCGGCGCAGATGGCTGCCCGCTCGAGCGTCGCACCCGCTCTGGGGACGGCGTAGGCAGCTACTCGCTGGCTTTCGGCGTGGACCGCCGCCGCCGCCGCCAGCACTCCCGGCTGCTCAACAAGCGCGGCTTCGATTTCCTCGAGCTCGATGCGGTAGCCGCGGATCTTAACCTGGCTGTCCGTTCGGCCGAGGTACTCGAGCTCGCCCTCCAGCGTCTCGCGCGCAAGATCCCCGGTTCGGTACGCGCGCAGGGTTTCCTCGCCCGTGCCGACGCGGACCAAAATGAATTTCTGCGCGTCAAGCTCAGGTCGATTCAGGTATCCACGCGCGACGCCTGCGCCTCCGATACAAATCTCTCCCGGCAATCCCGTCGGTACAGGGAGCCCTTTTTCGTCCATAAGGAAAACGATGTAATTGGCGATGGGCCGCCCGATAGTCACATTCCTTTGCGGCGAAAGCGCCGACGCCGTAGCGATGACCGTCGTTTCCGTCGGTCCGTAGGTATTGACGATGACTCGGCCCTGACGCTGCCAGCGATCCGCCAGCCCGGAGGGGCAGGCTTCGCCCCCGAGGATCAGAAGTCGAACCGTGGAGATGTCCCGTTCAAGCATGGAGAGAAATGTCGGTACACAGGAAAGGACCGTCACGCCGAGCGCTTCCATGTGCATTGGGAAATCGGGGCCTGAGAGGAGGACGTCGGGTGTTCCGGCGACCAGCGTGGCTCCGTGGAAAAAGGCCATCCAAATTTCCTCGACGGACGCGTCGAATGCCGGGGAAGCCAGTTGAAATACCCGGTCTTCAGAGCGTATTCCGTAGAGTTGGGATTCGGCTCGAATAAGGTGGGCAACATTCCGGTGTTCGATCAGCACACCTTTGGGACGCCCGGTCGTTCCGGAGGTATAGATGATGTAACAGAGATCGGCAGGGGAAGCGCCGGTCTGGTCGCGGGAAAGGCGAGTGGAAGAACAGTTGGCGATCTCGGACCGATCGGTGTCCAGGAGCAATCGCGGAGGGGCGTCGGCCAGAGCCTCCGTCAACCCTGACAGGGTGACGAGACATTTGGCTCCGGAATCCTTGAGGATGAAGTGAAGCCGCTCCGGCGGCGTTTGAAAGTCCAGCGGAACATAGGCGGCCCCCGCCTTCAGGGCGCCCAACATCGCGATATAAAGGTCTTCAGAGCGTGGGAGAAAGATGGCGACCCGATCTTCGCGACCTGCGCCGCGCGCGCGTAAGGCATGCGCCAGCCGGTTGGCTCGTTCCTCAATCTCCCCGTATGTCAACGCGCACCTATTGCATTCAACGGCTGTTTGATCGGGGCAGCGGTCCGCCGTCGTTTCAAAGAGTTCATGAACCAGCTCGTCCCGGATAAGCCCAGGATCCTCTTTGCCCGAGGCGCGGATTCCCTTCGTGAGGCAACTTTGTGCAGCTTGATCTTGAGTCATAAAATCCCGATCAACTCACTCTGCTTTCCCGGTGGATTGGAAAGGGCCGTCCACCACTTTCGGCACTTTTCATGGGCACCAATCCGATTGGATTAACATCCATAGAGCAAACGTTCAAATTCAATGTTACCCAAGTTCCTCGTGAATCGCTATAAGGCGAGAAGGAGCGTTTTATTTTAAAGAGCATTGCAGGTTTAATCATCGATAAAACGGGGGATGGGGCTGTTGTTGGATGGGGCGGGACTTAGCCGGCACAAGTTACTTGATGTCAAACCAGGCAGGCGCGGTCTCGCTGGGGAGTCATGGTTGCCCCCGAAACAATCTGCAACGACCGCTTCGACTGGACAACTCGCGCTGAAGGCTCCCGAATTACCAGTTTGTAAGATGCTTCCTTCTGCAAACGTCCTCGAAGTGCTAGAATCGCACCCACAAAGTCTTGACCATCGTTTAGTATCGACCTAATGGGAGACGCCAAAATGAGAAAACCGCTTCCTTCCTTGTGGCTTTTACTTGCCTCTATCAGTGTGGCGATCGTGGCTGCGCAGGCGGCGGACCAGGAATCCTGCGCGAGCCTGGCAAAGCAGAAGCTTGATAAAGTGACGATCAGCTCTGCAGTCTTTATGAGCGATCCGCTGGGTTTTTTGCCGCCCAAAACACCTGGAGTTTTCGGCACTCCTGCGGGTCTGAAGGTTTCGGCGCAGTTCTGCCGCGTAGTTGGATTTATTGAACCGGTGAAAAACTCGCACATCAATTTCGAAGTCTGGCTGCCGCCCGCGGCCAAGTGGAACAGCAGATACTTTGCTGTCGGCAACCCGGCCTTCGAAGGGGCGATCAAATACCAGGGACTGGCCGGCGCCATAGAAAAAGGCTTCGCAACGGGCTCCACCGATACCGGGCACCAGGATCCCGGCCATAAATGGGCAATGGGTCAGCCTGAGAGGGTGGTCGATTGGACGCATCGAGCCGTGCACGAGACAACGGTCGTGGCCAAGCGATTGATTCAGGCGTTTTACGGGAAGCCGCAAAGCTACGCGTATTGGGATAGCTGCCATAATGGAGGGCGTCAGGGACTGGCGGAGGCTCAGCTTTACCCGGGGGATTTCGACGGCATCGTGGCGGGGGATCCGGCGTACTATCTCACGCATCTGCAGGCGGGCTCGGAATATCTGAGCTGGGTGGCGTTGAAAGACGGCATGGAAGCGCCCGCTTTTATTCCGCCGGCCAAATATCCGGCAATCCACCGGGCGGCGCTGGACGCCTGCGATGCCAAAGACGGGGTGAAAGACGGCGCGATTGAGGATCCGACGCGGTGCAATTTCGATCCGGCGTCCATGCAGTGCATGGGAGCGGATAACAATTCCTGTTTGACGGCGCCACAGGTGGAGACGGCCCGGCGAATCTATGCGGGCGCAAAATTCGCAGACGGCACGCAGATCTATTCGGGATTTGAACCGGGAAGCGAGCTGGTCTGGAACGCCATGATCGCAGGACCCGAACCGCTCTTTATCAACAATGGTTTTTTCAAGTTCATGGCATTCGAAGATCCGGATTGGGATTTCCATACTTTCGACATCGACTTGGATACCCGCACGATTGAAGCGCGCCTGGGACCTGTTATCGATACAACCCAGACCGATCTGACAGCCTTCAAGGCGCGCGGGGGCAAGCTCCTCATGTACCAGGACTGGAATGAAACCTGGGTCCCGCCGCGGACAGCCACGACCTATTACAAGAGCGTTGTCTCGGCCATGGGAGGGGAGAACCAGACCAAGGACTTCTTTCGACTTTTCATGATTCCGGATTATGGAATGTGCGCAGGAATGAATCCAAACACCTTCGACGCCATTGGAGCAGTTCAGAAATGGCGGGAGCAAGGGATTGCCCCGGATCAAATCACCGCTAATTATGCCGACAGAGGTCGGGTCTACAAAAAACGGCCGGTGTGCCCGTATCCGCAGGTGGCAATTTATAACGGGAGCGGCGATACGAACGATGCCGCAAATTTCCACTGCGGCGCACCGAATTGGTGAAGACAGCCTTTGATTTTTGCCGGGCGTCAGCGAGGGCTCAAAAAGGCGTTAATGAACCGCGGATTTATCCGCGCAGATCCGCGGTTCGAGTGAGGTGGGTTCATGTTAGTTCAGGACATTATGACGAGTCCCGTGGTTGCCATTTCGCCGGATGTCAGTCTCCAGGATGCCTATCAAACGATGCAGGAGAAGGGAATCCGTCACCTCCCGGTGCTGGTGCTCGACAAGCTCGTTGGTGTGATTACTGACCGCGACCTGCGCCTGGCCACGAGCGCATTAGCGCCGAAACCGTTCCCTTCGGGCGCGAGGGTTTCGGCGGTCATGCGCACATTCCCTTTCACGGCCGACCCGGCAGATCCGGTGGAGGATGCCGCCCGTCTCATGCGGGAGAAGAAAATTGGCTGTCTGCCCGTCACAAACGACGACCGGCTGGTCGGCATTATAACCGGACTCGACCTATTGGATGCGCTCATACGCATGACAGGCGCCGATAAACCGTCGGGACGTCTTGAGGTGCGTCTTGCCGACCGTCCCGGCGAATTAGCGCAGCTCGCCAGCTTCATGAGCCGCCGGGAGCTGAACATTCACTCGATTCTTACCTATCCCGAAGGAGCCGAAAAAATCCGGGCGGTTCTGCGGGTTGGTTCTATCGAAATGCGCATGCTTGCACAGGATTTGCGCCGTGACGGATTCGATGTTCTTTGGCCTCCCGCAAAACCATGCCTTCCGTAATCTATCATCCCGCGTACCGGAACTACAGTTTTGGCGAGGATCATCCTTTCAGCCCGCTGCGTGGAGACATGATGCTGGATCTCCTGCGAGCCATCGGGCAGACCGTGAGCCCGCTTGAGCCTGAACCAGCCACCCGCGCGGATATCCTCAGCGTTCACGATGAGAGGCTCGTGACCCGCGTGGAGGCGCTCAGCGCGGGACTGGACGTTCCCGACTGCGAAGCCTACGGCTTGGGCACGCCGGACAATCCGGTCTTTCCAGGCATGGACGAAGCTGCCCGCTGGCATGTCGGAGGGACCCTCAAAGCCGCACGGCTTATCTGTGAGCAAGGGGCAAAACGGGTCTTGCAGCTGGGCGGGGGCCTGCATCACGCGCGCCGCGAGTTCGCCTCCGGTTTCTGCATCTACAACGACCTGGCAATTGCGATCAAATACCTCACCCGGCAGGGGCTTTGGGTTGCCTATCTGGATATTGACGTCCATCACTGCGACGGCGTTCAGCAGATTTTGTATGAGGACATGCGTGTGATGACCGTCAGCCTTCACGAGTCGGGAAGATACCTTTTCCCGGGTACAGGCGAAATTCACGAGCTAGGCTCCGGGCCAGGACGTGGCCTGAAACTGAATATTCCCCTGGAACCGTTTACAGAGGGAGACAGCTACCTCGAAGCGTTCGAGACGGTTCTGAAGGCGGCACTAGGCCAGTTCAACCCGGGCGTATTCGTTGTCCAGGCAGGAGCCGATGCACACTATGATGACCCGCTCGCGGATCTGATGCTGACCACGCACGACTATGAAAAGATCTTCAGGCGCATTCTGGAATTTGCCGACACCTTCGCCGACGGGAAGGTCCTCTTTACGCTGGGAGGAGGATACTCTCTCCGTGCCGCTCCCCGTATATGGGCGATGCTCTATTTGATGATACACAACCTGCCTCTGGTCGAGGCTCTCCCCCCGGCGTGGCTCGATAAATGGAACCACGTTATCGGAAACAAGCTGTCGACCTTCCACGATTTGAACCCAAGCTATCCCCCTATCCCGAATCGCGAAGAGATCGCTCACCGCAATCGACAAGTGACCCAGCGTCTGCTGGATTTGACGAGCCAGTACTGGTTGTAACGCCGGTGGCCCTTCGGGCCTCTGGAACGGCCACGGGTTTTGGCTGTAGCTGAGTCGTGCCGATGGCACCATCAGCTCAGCGGAAATTTCGCGATTGCTTCCATTTCACAGAGCAGGTCGGGCCGGCACACCGGCGCGTGGACCAGCACGTTCGGAAAGCCGCGAATCCCCTTTCGGGTGAGAATGTTATCAAGGCTGGGTGCGTCGGCGGGATTCTTCAGATAGGTGATCGCCGAGACGACATCGCTCCACGAAGACTCTTGCTTTTCCAGAAGAGTCGAAATATTGAGAATCATGCGTTCGACCTGTGCCTCGAAATCACCCCGATGCACCGTACGCCCTCTCTCGTCGACGCTTGCGGTTCCGGAGATGAATAGGGTGATTCCGTTGGGTCCCTCGATCTTCATTCCCCGGGAAAAGTCGGCGCCGTACAACCAGGCTTCATTCAGAGTTGGTGTGGACATGGGCTGCGCGACGGCTTCGGTCTGTTCGATGGCATAAAGACTCAAACACATGGTGCGTGTCTGAATGGGAGGCGCTCCTCCAATCCCGGTGCTGGCAGGAGGCAATCCAAGGCCTTGCTCTCGAAAAAACCTGGTCCGCCCGGAGTTCAGTCCGCCATAGTCGCAGTCTATATTGCGAAGGTGGATCCAGGTCCTTGCCACGTCTCGAAAGCTTAAGTTTTCTGTCTTGAGCAATGTTCCTGCAGCCTGGAACATGCTGTAGGCTTCCTCTTCGGAATTTCCGGGAAGGCCGCATATATTGGCGAGTAATACGTGCTTGCGTCCGCCGAGCAGAAACACTCGTCCGGTCTGCTGCAAAGGGGATGTTATCTCACGCGTCACTTCCGGGCCCGCTTCCGGGATGAGGACATAAGCCAGCAATTCAATCGCGAAGCTCTGATCCACGGGGGCCTGCTGAATGAGAGTGGAAGCGGGTGCGTAGAACGCATTTCCCGAAAGTGAGTTCATAGCCTGAGCGCTAGTTTTCCTCGAAAGTTCGAGATCCCTTCGGATGTTTCGAAAGAACACGGTCTCGTGTAAAACGTGTTCCGTTGAGCCTCCCTCCTGCTGAATAGCATTGAAAAGGGCTGCATAGACGCTGTTCGTCTGGCTGACGATGTCTTCTTCCATCCTGTCCGGCCGGCAGGCAATGAACAGCTCCTTTGCCAACGGACCGAGATGACGGCGCATTTCCCAAGAACCAACGGCCGGGGTAGCGTTCTCAAAAACTTGCATATCAGTTATGAATACACTTCCGGGTATCCCCCAAAATCAAAGGTGATACCGTATATAACACTGATCGTCTTGTTTGGTTTCGATATATTCTGAAATTTGTCGGAATGCGCGCGTCCTGCCATCGATGGTGTCACTTTTTCGGTTCGAAGCGTCCGGTTTGGAAACTGGCGGCCGTCGAGCTTGTGTTTGTCGTAACAGCGGTCGCGCCGTCCGCAGCGCATGCCTCCGGGAACCTTGCCTGCAATCCCATTCGGAATCACAAAACCATAGATCGCAGGGCAGCTCCCGTTTTTCAAGGCCGTGCGGCTCTCGAGAGCCGCCCCCACATGAATCCGCAATTTGCATTTTGGGATCTGCCGGTTTTTGCAGCTTGTGTCAAAAATTGCCGATAAGAATTATTTGCAGCCACAAGGCGGGACGAATGCTCAACAATCGACATCTTAAAAGCTTCTTGCTGTTGCTTGCCCTTCAACCGGCCCTCTCTCCAGGAGCGGATTTGTACCGATGGGTGGATCAAGAGGGCACTGTTCATATGACGGACAGCCTGTCGCAAGTCCCCACTCAATATCAAGACCAGGTCGGCATGAAGACATTGCGGACGGCGACACAACCCGAGGTGAGCTCGGGGGCACCCGGTCCAACTTCTGCAACCGGTCTCAGACATGCTGCAATCCAATACCAGGCGTTCGAAGGTTCGTCGAGGAGAATCATCATACCGGTTACATTCAACGAATCTGTCACGGCCCGGATGCTGCTGGATACCGGATCCCCCGGTCTCATGATCTCGCCTGAACTGGCAGAACGTTTAGGGCTCCTCGAGGACCAGGGAGGGAATCTCATAGTGATGGCCGGCGGTATCGGCGGTTCAGTGCCTGCCATCCTTTCGGTGGTCGACAGTGTGAAAGTCGGCGATGCACGCTCGGAGTTTCTGCCGGCCACTATCACTCGGATCCCCTCGAATGAGTTTGAGGGAGTGGTGGGCATGGACTTCATGGCCAATTACAGGGTCGGGATAGACACTAAAAGCAACATTATTGTTTTCGATGAACTTCCGCCTCAAGCTGACAGACCGGGCGGCCACGACGAAGCCTGGTGGCGCTCCAATTTTCAAAACTTCCGGAAGTTGAGAGCTCAGTGGAGTGACTATCTCGACAACCTGGGAAGGGAGTCCCTGACCTCAAGCGAGAAAGAAAGACGTACTGAACTTGTTAAAAAACAGGTTGAGGAAGCCGATAAACTCTGCCGCAAACTGGAACGATACGCACGAGACAACTCCGTTCCCACCAATTGGAGGCATTAGGTCACCGGGATTTCGAATACGCATCAGACTTGCGGCCGCTTTAACGGTTTGGCTGTCACATCCTACTGAAACCGGAAAGACCTGGCAATCAGCCAGGCTGCGCAGGCGGCTGCCGCCGCGAGCGCCAGCAGCTGAGGCAGGGCGGATAGCGGTGAATCGCCGAAACTCACCAGCTTATGCATCGCTCCCATCGCCCAGCCGGTGGGGAGAGCGAGGCTGGCCGTTTGAGCCCAGGCGGGCGTAATTTCGACCGGCCACCAGCATCCTCCGATGGCCGCGAGAACATTGGAAAGAATGACGCCGATCGCCATGATCTGGCCTTCGCTTCTTCCGAAGTTGCCGAGAAGCATACCCAAGAGCGCAGCGAAAGTGGCATAGGCGCAGAGAACCAACAACACCATAGCCAAGTGCGGCCCCCAGTCAACCTTGAACAAAAAAGTTCCGGCAAGCATTGCGAACGCAATCTGGATCAATCCAATGGCCAGCCTGGAGAACAGCTTTCCGAGCACCACCGCACTGCGCGGCAGCGGCGAAGAGGCCAGCCGGCGCAGAATGCCCTGCGTCCGTTCCTGGTACAGGCTGAGCCCGCCCGTTGTAAACATCGTCAGCAGAATAAACTGCACCATGATGCCGGGAACGGCCTGTTGAAATCCAACGGGAACTGTTTGCCGGGCGCCGGCCGGCTTGACCTCCAGCGTGAGCTTGCGCGGGATAGCCCGGACTTTTCGAAGAGACTCCGGAGTGACTTCACCGGTCCGCTTATTCGCTGCAATTAGGTCGGCCAGGATAGAGTAGGCGGCGCGTTTCACCCGGATCTCGTCATAATCTGCAGTCAGGCCTGTCCCTGTCCGGCTGAACGCAATTGTGGCCGGCTTCCCGGCTAAAACGGCTTCGGTGAAACCAGGGGGAATGGTGATCCGCCGGGTGTACAAGCCCAAAACCACTGCATCCACCCTGGCGACTTTGTAGCCGGCCGTTTCAAGGCTGCTCACAAACTCATCGGCAAGGAATCCTGCATTCTGGCCTGAGAAGACGCCAATCGTCTCCGCACCCGCTGATCCCGACATTCCGCTTGTAATGGTACCGATGAAGTAAAAAAACACGATCGGCATGAGGACCGCCCAAAACCACGTGCTCCATTCCCTGAGGAAGTGCGGCAAATCTTTGCGGACGAGGAAGAACGCGTCCCGGATCATGATGTAATCCTAAGAGAGAAATCTCCAGCGCAGTCTCCAGGCGCCGGCAGCGAAGAGCAGAGCTGTGAGGCCAAGGACTGCACCGAAAGCCGCGGCGAGTCGGGCCGGGTCGGCATGGCCTGCGAGAATGTCTTTGAACCGGAGCAGCGCCCAGGCATTCGGAGCCCAACGGCCGATGCGTGTAAGCGAGTTCGGCATGAGCTCGAATGGGAAGAAACATCCGCCCAGCATCCCAAGCGTCATCACCAATAGGTTCGAGAGCATGGTGGCGCCGCGCTGGTTTGAACAAAACGTGTTCAGGAGCATGAGCAGCATGTACATTGCGCCGCCGCAAGCCGCGATCCACAGCACAGCAAGAACGGCTCCGCGGATTTCGGCGCCGATCAGGAATTTCCCGGACAAAAGCGAGACAATGCCGAGAGCGGCGAAAATGAGCCACTGCGCGAGGACTTTGCCGCCGAGGAAGCCAGCCATCGTACTCGGCGTTACAACAACGCGCCGCAGCGTGCTGTGGGCTTTTTCCTTCCAAATATCATTCGCTAGGCCGAAAGCCAGGAACAGCACGGCCAGAAACGTCATCGAAGGGAACATCGCCTCACCGATGTTGACTTGGCGTCGGCCGGGATTTGGCTCGATCGCCTCGACCGTCACTTTGATCACCAGCGGATCCAGGTACTTGCGAATGTCGCTGAACAGATGGCGATAGCGGATACTCGAAGCTGCAATGTCCGCATCGGATGGCTGGCCATTGCCGGAGAACCGGTTCAAATCATCTCCCATGATCTGCTGCAGACGCCAGGCGCCCTCTACCAGAACCGAGGTCACGGATTCAACGATGTCCGGCATGATCGATTGAGAAGGATTTGTAATGAGCTGGATCGATGCTTGTTCGGTCCCGAGCACCGCCTTGCTGAATCCTTTTGGAATAATCACCAGGGCCGATCCATCGCCGGAGTCGATGCGCTGGCGGCCCTCCTCGAGCGGTACCTGCTGCACGGTGAACATTTCTCCCAGCTTGTCCTGTGTGTAGGCGTGACTCACAAGCGCGCTGAGGAAGGTCTTGTCCTGGTCAGCAATCAAAACGAGCCCCCGGGGCTTTGCCTGCTCGCGCCCGAAAAACGCGGCCAGCAGCAGGCCGACCATCAGCGGCGTGCCGATCCAGGCAGCCAGCGTCAGCGGATCGTGGCGAAGCCGGCGGATATCTTTGAGCGCGGACAGGAACATAAAACGCATGGCTACTCCCTCAGTTCCTTGCCGGTGAGTTTGATAAACAGGCTTTCGAGACTGGATTGCGTGAGCGTTGCCCCGCGAATGTCCGCGCCCGCCGAAGAGAGCGCCGCGAATACTGACGGGAGGCGGTTGGATGCATTGGGAGTGGATAGGATCGCAGAACCTTCACCGACTGGCACAACCTCGATACTATCGAGTTGCGCGAGAGCTTTCCGGACCGCTTCCGTGTTCCAGACTCCAGTAAGTCGAAGCAGGTCCCGTTCGCCCATCATAGCGCGCAGTTCGGCCAACGTCCCCTGCGCGATGAGCCGGCCGTGATCCATGATGGCGATGCGGTCACAGAGCGATTCAGCCTCCTCCATATAGTGGGTCGTGTAGAGCACGCAGGTCCCGGCCTTCGCCTCTCCCCGGATCAGGTCGAGAAGCCGGACACGGCTCTGTGGATCCACTCCGACGGTCGGCTCGTCGAGCAGAAGGATCTTCGGTTGATGCAGCAGACCGCAGGCGAAGTTGAGGCGGCGTTTCATGCCGCCGGAATAGCGCTTGACGGTTTCCTTCGCGCGATCCTGGAGACCGGTGAGCTCCAGGACCTTTGCGATACCCTGTTTCAGTTCAGACCTGCGCAGGCCCTGCGCCCCGCCCCAGTATTCGAGGTTTTCGATCGCGGTGAGGTCGTCATACAGTGCCAAATCCTGTGGAACGACGCCGATCGCGCGCCGGGCTGCCGTGCCGTCGCGGACCACGTCGTGGCCGTCCGTCTGAATCCTGCCTGCAGTCGGTGTCAGGAGGCCGGAAATGCACCCGATGGTCGTGGTTTTCCCGGCTCCATTTGGCCCCAGCAATCCGAAAATTTCCCCGGCATGCGCCGTGAAAGTCGCGTCATCCACGGCGGCGATCTCACCGTAAATTTTGCGCAGGTGCTCGACTTGGATCATCAGGAGTTTCCCTCGCGCATCAGTGGCGTCTCCCAGGCTGCGGTAACTGCAGGACTCTGGTTCCGTGTATTCGACGAGCCGGCCAAAATCCCAAGCCGTTCAGCGTTCAATGGAAAACTGCTCCGTCCTGCTAATATGCCGTGTAAGTGGGGACAACGTTCTTGTACTTTGCAACCAACTTGTCCCAGTTGCGGGGCAGATCGATTTTCTTTGTCACAAAACTGTTCTCCCATCCTCCCGCGCTCCTGAGAAGTCCTATCCAGGCGCCGGGTCCTCCGGCGACCACAATCATCAGATCGTCGACACTGGGCTTCGTCGGCGGCAGCGGTGTGCCCTGGCCACCTTGAACGGCGGGAAATGGCGAAGCCGAATTTTCCAGGATAAACTCCTTGATCTTCTTCTTCGTCCACCCCTCGCTGGACAGCACCTTGGCGTGCGATGGAACCACAAGCAAGCAGGACATGCTGCCCGGATTCAGGCTCGCATAGGTTTCGACGTAGCCTTTAGCATTCGTATCCCTTGGGATGGTTTGTATGTACGTGTTTGGCAGAAAGAGAGTCAACGTGCTGTCTTCTTTTTTGAAGCCACGTTCAACCTGCAAAGGTTCCCAGGGGCTCTCTTCCTCATATTCGCCAAGGACCAAACTGTATTTCCCCGGATTGCCTAGGACCCCCATATCTTCGATGCCCTTTCTTGCGCCCCCGATATTCTTCGCAATCAAGCTGACGGCACGTCCGATGGCCGCGTTGGCCATATCCCCGGGACTCAGAGCGCCCGAGCTGCAATTAATGTGGATATCGTTGCGGATTGGCCCGTTGATTACAAAGAATGGCGCCCATGAGCCCGTGCTCACGCCGAACGTGTCGAATCTCGACCGCTGGTCCATCAGAGCTTGGACCGCTGTGATCAGGACCGGCATGTGGGTGGGAAGAGCGCCCGCCATCACGGCGTTGATCGCTATCTTTTCAACGGTGGCTTTTCCCAAACGCGGTATGACTTTAGCCACCACGTGTTCAGCCCGCAGGTCTGTCCCCGTCATCATTTCCGCCACCGCTTTTTCGGTGGGCGGCGAAATCGGCAAGCCATCCGTCCAGCCCTTGCTGTAAAAGAAACGGTTTACGGCCTCGTAGCTGCCAGTAAAGGCAATTCTGGGCAATGGCTCGAGTTGCTGCTTGGGTGATTTCTCCCCGACGGTCAGAGGCTTGGTCAGCGCGGCAACAATATTTTCCATCGCGGCGGCGACGCCGGCATCAATTTCAGATTTTTCATTGGTTTCACAGGGAATGGACGTCCCCAGGACTCTTATTCCCGGCATGCCCCTGCTTGACGCCGCCGAGCGTGCGTCCGTGACAAAACCCTTATTGGCCAGTAGCACGACCGGCCTTCCAAAGTCCTCGATCGCAATTCCGTTGTACACGAGGAACTTTGTGCAGGACCCTCAGTCGCCCACGGCCAGAATGACGGCATCAACTCCTTTCGCCCAGGCTATGAATCTTTCCCGATTGGCCGACTCACTCTCGACGACGTTCGCTCCGCGGGAATCAAAGAGACTGGTTTCACAGTCGGGATACATCGCCTTCAATCGTTTTTCCACCGAGGCGAGTATTGGTCTGGAAGCGCGCTTGAAATTGGCAAACAGCCCAATCTTCCTACCCGCCAGAGTGTTCAGCCTCGGCGAGATTCCACGGGGCGGTATCGGGTCCGCTTCCGCCCATGGACTGAGGACCTTAAACTGAGGCTCTGAAGCATTCCCGGAAGACTGCGCCTTGGAAGGATCTTGCCCTGCTATGAAGACAAAGACCCCCGTGACCAAGACACCGAAGATTTTGCGCATAAGACTCCCTCCTTCTTGTCTCATGGTTAACCACCTGCGGGATTATAGTATGACAAATAGGGGGACAGGCTAAGGAATTCCCCAGTCCAGGACCAAGGGAATTGCGTCACTCGGAATACTGGACCGCCAGGCTACGGCGTATACCTGCGGTGTCGCGGCTATCGAATCCGTTTTGCCATAGGACGGACAGGAGTTTAGCGAGGATGAGCTTTCCCGAGAGCTGAAGGAGGATCCGGTGCAAGGAGCCCGCTAGGACCCAATGGCACGCTTTGCCCGGGCCAAGGGATTGGCCGTCGACGTGCGGGAGCGCATGACCATCGAAGATCTCCACCGGGCGGTGGACAAGGGATATCCTGTCGTTGCGGCTTTCCAGGCATGGCGTGGCCGCCCTGAAAGCAGTAGAGCCGACTGGGAAGACGGTCACTATGCGGTTGTAATCGGTACCGACGAAAAGAAGGCTTACCTTATGGATCCTTCGACTGCGGGTGATTATGCCTTCATCCTGATTTCGGAATTCCTCGCCCGGTGGCACGACTACGAACCGGAACCAGCCGGGCTCAGGGTCAACCTCGTGCGCTTCGGCATGATACTCCGTTCAACCCCCTTCGATAGTTTCGTGCTGGCTTACCTCTGAATCCAGGCAGAAGGGGTGTTGTAGGGGACATTCAGGAGCACGGCTTCGACCTGGTGGATTTTGCCGTCCTTGATCTTGAACAATTCGCCGATCATGAAGCTATAGGGCGTGTCGAAAGGCGCGCTCACCGTCAGCGTTTGACCCAGGACCGAGCCCTCCTTCAGCTTTACAGCCGTCGTCCTGCCATCGTGGTCGAAGAAAATGACCGTATACACAAGCCCTCGCTCTTCATCCACTACGGGGAAGCGCCGGTCCCGGATGCGAGTGAAGAATTTGGAAAATTCCTGCTCGATCTGCTGGCCGCAGGTCAGCTTCATCATCGGAGAGCCGGCCGGATTGTTTGCGGTTATGTTGCCGTTTTCCACGCGTGTACAATTGGGATCGAAGGGAGCAATGCCTCCCTTCGCCTGCACGAGCGCCTCAAAATAGGAATTTGCAATTTTAATCAGCTCCTCGCGCGGACGCCGCTCGGACGGTGCAAGCGCCTCGTGGAATATGGGCTTATCGACCAGCGCTGCAGGCGGCTTGCTCGTGGGCCCTCCCGCGGAACGGGCAATGATTGCTTCGACTTCGCTGATCATTCTGTTCTCCACCTTGAGTCGAAGGGCTACGATCTGAGGATGGCCATGTTCGATGACGACGCCCATGAAGCCCACCTGGCCGCCTTTGGGATCCGCGAAATAAAGCTTGTAGGTTCCGAGCGCCTCGGCCACGCCCCACATCCCGTCCCCGAGCTTCAGCGCGACTCCGTTTTCGGTGTAGCGGACGTTCTTGGTCAGCGGCAGACGGGAAGGGTCATGCGCCACGACGGCCGCGAGATACTGGTTGACGAAGCCTTCCAGGCAAGCTCGATCGCAGAGCTCAGCCGCGGCGGCATAGCCCGAAAAAATGGAAACGGTCAGCGCGAATCGCGCTATTGCGGTCACAGGTCTAACTCGCATGGTTGCCTCCTCCGAAGAGCCCGGTGTTGGCTGCTATTTTCGTTTCGGACACGGCAGATTTCAATTGATTTCTCCCGGCTGTCATTGAGCAGCGGCCGGACGGGTCATGTGCAAGTCCTGTCTTCAAAGACACAGTTTGCTTGTTGTGCCCTTGCGGTTTTGGAAATATCATGCATTTGATTTTCCCGGTCCTTTACGCGGGGGAGTGGCTTTGTATCACGAAGGCTCTGTTTTCGTCGGAGGAGGAAGCAATGCGCACAAGGGCACGAAGTCTGGTCATGGCAGTCCTGCCACTGTTGTTACCCTGTCTTCTATTCAGTGCCGACTGGCCGCAATGGCGAGGGCCATCCGCTGACGGAGTTTCGGATGAAAAAGGACTCCCTCTGGAGTGGGGCCCGGAACTCAATATTCTATGGAAAAGCCCGTTGCCCGGATTGGGCACGTCCACTCCGATTATATGGGGAGATCTGGTGGTCGTCACGTCGCAAATCGGCGAGGGACCCAGAGATGCCAAAAGCCAGGACTTCGCCGGCGCCAGTACTGCAAGGAAAGAAGGGATTGCAGAAAAGCAAACAGTTCAGTTTGTAGTCCAGGCTTTTGCGCGCACGACCGGCCAATTGCAGTGGAGTTACAGTTTCGATTCAGCAGGGGAACTGCCTGCCACACATAGCAAGCACAACTTGGCAAGTCCCAGCTGTGTTACCGATGGGAGTCTGATCTATGCCTGGTTCGGAACAGGCCAGCTCGTGGCCGTGACGATGAAAGGCAAGCTGGCGTGGAGCAGACATATTGGGAAAGAGTACGCTCCCTTTCAGGTCCTCTGGGGACATGGCAGCTCACCTTTTCTGTATAAGGACACCTTGCTGCTGCTATGCGAGCATCCCGCAGGCGCTTACCTGCTTGCACTCGACAAAACCACAGGTCAAGAGCGATGGAAAAAGGAGCGCGGCAAAGACAGCCGGTCCTACACCACGCCGTTCCTGATTTCAGGCGCAACAAGGGACGAACTGATTATAAACACGACGCCTCGTCTGGAGGCGGTGGATCCCAATAACGGCAATATCCTCTGGTATGCGGGGGAGCCCGATCGCGTGCCGGTCCCCTCGCCGGTTTATCACGACGGCATCGTCTACGCCTCGCGCGGCAATTTCGGCAGCCCCTACATGGCGGTGAGGATCGGGGGTGACGGCGATGTTTCTTCCTCGCACGTAATATGGGAAGTGAAGACCGGCGCGCCCTACGTCTCATCGTTGCTCTATTACCGTGGTCTGCTTTACATGGCTACGGAAAATGGGATTGTCAGCTGTATCGATCCCGCCAACGGAGAGACTATCTGGAAGGACCGCCTTGGCGGCGTATTCACTGCCTCGCCCGTCGCCGCCGAGGGCCGCATTTACCTGGTCAATGAGGCCGGCGAGGCTTTTGTCCTGGAAGCGGGAAAAGAGAAGAAAGTGCTGGCCCGCAATAGTTTTCCCGAACGCACTCTGGCATCCCCTGCGATCTCCCATGGGCAGATCTTTTTGCGCACCGATGAGCACCTTATCGCCATCGGTGTGCGCCAAGCTAAA
>Ga0326727_10008071_pt1 | contig 27075 bp, 22 predicted proteins | sample MB2enrmetagenome_FD_207643 | JGI IMG/M metagenome (GOLD analysis project Ga0326727, IMG submission 207643) | Lab enriched peat soil microbial communities from McLean, Ithaca, NY, United States - MB29MY | ecosystem: Environmental > Terrestrial > Soil > Wetlands > Peat | place: USA: New York...
TCCCAAGGTTGACCTCCTGCGCGCTGGCGTTGAGGCGCGGGAATATCATGGCAATTGCAAAGAGAAGTCCGATGGAACTTCTCTTCGCGCCGTTCTGCACCGACGTTGGTAAAAAAATTTCTTTCATTGCAGGTTTTTCCTTATTGGTTTTTTATTGTTCCGCGTTTCATTCGACCGCAGTTCACCACGAACTTATAGGCTAAGTTAGGTTTTAAGCGCGACTTTGTATATGGGGTGAAATCCTAACGTCACATGGCACTCTTTATGCTTTGGAAAAATTCCGCATGTGAAAGCTGGCCGTTGCCTCTATTGTTCCTGTCCCAGGCTTGCCCTCCAAGGCCGGATCCATAAAGTCTGGTTTAAATGACTTGGGCAAACACCCCATAGCGCCCATGAGTCCTTTCGGCTTAAGCTTATAAGCTTATGTTGATTAGAATCAAAATTAGTTACGAAGCCAAATGACTTATGAAAACACAATTCCAGCCAGCCCCGTCCGGGGATTCAAGTCAAGTCGCGGCTCGTGACGAAGGTGATATAAAGAAGGACCAAGGGGTGCATGTGCGCGGCCATGACACGCAGACCAGGCGGGCCGAGGCGCGGATTGAGCAGGCGGAGGCGCGGACAGAAGAGGCCAAGACGCGGACGGAACAGGCGGAGACGCGGACGGAACAGGCGGAATCGCGCACCGATCAAGCCAAAACACGGACGGAGCAAGCGGAGACGCGCGCAGAGGAGGCTGAGACGCGGAGCGAGCAGGCGATACGCGACTCGGAACTGAGTTACCGGCGGTTATTCGAAGCGGCCAAGGACGGCATCCTGATTCTGGAAGCCGACACGGGTCGAATCAGCGACGTGAACCCGTTCTTGATTGAGATGCTGGGCTTTTCGCACGGCGAGCTCGTCGGCACACCCATCTGGGAACTTGGCCCGTTCAAGGATGTCGTGTCCAACAAGGCCAAGTTCGAGCAACTGCACCAGCAAGGGTACGTCCGCTATGAAGACCTGCCACTGGAAACGAGGGATGGCCGCCACATTGCCGTGGAGTTTGTCAGCAACGTCTATCAAGCCGGCGACCGTAATGTGATCCAATGCAATGTTCGCGACATCACGGAGCGCAAGCGGGCGGAGGAACAAATCCGCCTTCTCAACGCGCAACTGGAACACCGCGTCGTCGAGCGCACGGCGCAGCTCCAGGCCGCCAACCAGGAACTGCAAACGTTCAGTTATACCGTCTCCCACGATTTGCACGCGCCGTTGCGCCATATCCAGGGTTTCGTCGAGCTGCTGCAAAGAGAGGCCGGGCCATCGCTTCCGGAAGAAAGCCTCCGTTATCTGTCGAAGATTACGCAGACGACGACCAGGATGCGGAATTTGATTGACGACCTGCTGGCCTTCTCGCGTGTCGGACAATCAAAGATGCAAAAGACGGAGGTCAATCTCGACCAGTTGGTTCGGGAGATATCGGACGATTTTAAGGCGGACACGAAGGAGAGAAGCATTGTTTGGACGATCCACCCCCTGGCGGCGGTGCAGGCCGACCGCGCCCTGTTGCGCCTGGCGCTGGTCAATCTCATGGCCAACGCGGTGAAGTTCACCGGCGCCCGCGCCGAGGCCAGAATCGAAATCGGTTGCGCTCCCGGCGGCAATGGCGAGACGGTGATCTTTATTCGCGACAACGGGGCCGGCTTCGATCCGCGTTACGCCGGCAAACTGTTCGGCGTCTTTCAGCGGTTGCATACCCAGGAACAATTCGAAGGCACCGGCATCGGACTGGCCAATGTCCAGCGCATCATCCACCGCCACGGCGGGCGAACGTGGGCGGAAGGCGTGGTGGACGGCGGCGCGACGTTTTACTTTTCCATCCCAAAACAAGACGGAGGCGCCCATGAAAACTGAGATGGCAATTCCCAAAGAAGAAAGAGGCTGAACATAAAATCTCCGCTTCACATCCTGCACTTGGAGGATGACCCAAACGATGCCGCGTTCGTTCAATCCACCCTGGAAGCCGGGGGCATCGCTTGCGCGGTGACCTGCGTGCAAAACCGGGAGGATTTTGTGGGGGCGCTCGAGCGCGGCGGCGTTGACTTGATCCTTTCGGATTTTTCGGTGCCCGGATTCGACGGGTTGTCCGCATTGGAGATCACGCACGGCAGATGGCCGGACATACCTGTGATCCTCGTGTCCGGGACGTTGGGCGAGGAACGGGCCATTGATGCGCTCAAGAGCGGCGCGACGGACTATGTCCAGAAGGAACGTCCCGCCCGGCTCGTTCCGGCGGTGCGGCGCGCCATGCAGGAAGTCGAAGAACGGGCCGAACGGGGGCGGCTTGAACGACAGTTCATCGAAGCGCAAAAGATGGAAGTGATCGGCCAGTTCGCCGGCGGCATGGCTCATGACTTTAATAATCTCCTCGCCGTCATCATGGGTTACAGCGATTTGACGATCCAGAAGTTCCCCGATATCGAGGAGATCAGGATTCCTTTGGAGACGATTAAGTTAACGGCCGAACGCGCCGCCGCCTTAACGCAGCAATTGCTGATCTTCAGCCGCAAAGAGAGCGTCCAACTCCGCGTGCTGGATCTCAATGTCGTGATGCACGGACTGGAAGCCATGCTGCGGCGGCTCATCAATGAGAACATCGAAATGAAATTTGTTCCCGGGGAGGCGATAGGACGCGTCAAGGCCGACTCCGGCCACGTCGGGCAGGTGCTGATGAACCTGGTCATCAATGCCCGCGACGCCATGCCCAATGGCGGCAAGATAACTGTCACCACAAGCAATGCCACGCTGGATGAAAACTACGCGCGCGCGCACCCGGGCGCCCTCCCCGGCGACTACACGATGCTCAGTGTCAGTGACACGGGGACGGGCATGACCAACGAAGTCAAAGCGCGCATCTTTGAGGCATTCTTCACCACCAAGCCCAAGGGCAAAGGCACTGGATTGGGACTGGCAACCTGCCAGACCATCGTGCAGCAATCCGGCGGTCACATCGGCGTTGAGAGCGAGGTGGGCAAAGGCACGACTTTCAAGATTTATTTTCCGCGAGTCGAACAGCCGGTTGATGCCACGGCCAGGCTGGTCCAGACCGGGCCGTTGCCGCGCGGGTCGGAAACCCTGCTGGTGGTTGAAGATGAGCCCTCCGTCAGGCATCTGGCTCGCGATGTGTTGGAAGCCCAGGGTTATGAAGTGCTGAGGGCCGCCAACGGCCAGCACGCGTTGGCTGTGGCGCGGGAGCATAAAGGAGCGCCGATTCGTTTGGTCATCACCGATGTCATCATGCCGGTGATGGGCGGCAAGGCGATGGTGGAGTGGCTGAAAACAACCGAGCCCGATCTCAAAATCCTCTTCACGTCGGGTTACACGGATGACGCCAGCGCGCACCACGGGGCGCTTGAGACAGGAGTTGAGTTCCTGCCCAAACCTTATACGCCCGCCACGCTGGTCTGCAAAGTGCGGGAAATGCTGGATGCCGCGCCGGGAACAGCGCATTCATGAAACAGCCCGGCATGGCCAGCAACTCCAGTCTCAGGCCTTCTTTCCGGGAAACCGCCAGGGGGTCTGACCCAACCGGACGGGAGAGAAAATCGTGAAGCGTTTCGATGTCAGGTATCGATTGAGCGCAACGTTTTGTTTGCTGGCGGCACTGCTATTCGTCGTCGGCTGGCAGGGCGTCCACCACTTGCGGCAACTGGATCGAGAGATGCAGAATGTCATCTACGACCGTTTGTCCGAAGAACAACAGGTCCGCGAGGCATTCCAGCTCTCCGATCTGAACAGCCGGCTTCTGCTATCGATCTTTTTGCTCGACGAGCCGGACGAAATCAAAGGCCTGCTCGTCCAGCGCGCTGCCAACAGCGAACGCATTTCCGGGTTGATTCGCGCCATCGAACCACGACTCAACACGGAAGAGGAAAAGCGGCTGCTCGCCGCCGTCGAGGCGGCTCGGAAACCTTACGTGGAGAGCTACAAGCAGGCGCTGGCGAAGCTGCTGGACGGGCACCAGCGCAACGAGGCGCAGAAGATGATGATGGAACACGCTCTGCCATATATCGGTGTTTACCATGCGGCTTGGAGCGCCTTCACCCAGTGTCAAGTTGACAAGATCGAGCAGGGCATAAAGCAGAGTAAAGCCGACTTTGTGGCGGCTCAGCGGCGCCTGGTGTTCCTGATTATCCTGGCCTGTCTGATCACTGCCGCCATCGCCGTTTACGTCACATTTCGAATCAGCCGGGAAATTGCCGGGCGCCAGCGGGCAGAAGAAGCCCTGAACCAGTCGTACGACCAGTTGGAACAACGGATCCGGCAGCGCACCGAGGAGCTGGGTAAAACCAACCAATCTCTGCAAGCGGAAATCACCCGGCACAAACGGACGGAAGAATCGTTGCGCAAGAGCGAGGAGAAATTCCAGGGCCTCTTCGAAAGCTCCCGCGACGCCATCATGACCCTGGAGCCTCCTTCCTGGAGTTTCACCTCTGGAAACCCGGCCAGCCTGAAGATGTTCCGGGCAAAGAACCAGGAGCAATTCATTTCTCTCGGCCCAGGGGACGTGTCTCCCGATCACCAGCCGGACGGGCGCGCCTCTGCCGGGAAAGCCAGGGAGATGATAGAGACGGCCTTGCGCGAAGGCTCCCACTTCTTCGAGTGGACGCACCGGCGGCTCGACGGCGAGGAGTTCCCCGCGGAAGTGCTCATGACCCGGATGGAACAGGGGGGAAAGGTGATGCTCCAAGCCACCGTTCGCGACATCACCGAGCGCAAACGAGTCGAGGAGGTCCAAACGCTCCTGGCCTCGATCGTGCAGTCCTCCGACGATGCCATCATCAGCGGGTCGCTGGACGGGAACATCCTCACTTGGAACCAGGGGGCCGAGCGCATCTACGGTTACGCCGCGAGCGAAGTCATCGGCAAATCTGCCGCAATCCTCGTGCCGCCCGATCAGCTTGAGGAGATTCGGGTAATCCTCGAAAAAATCCGCCGGGGCGAACACATATCGCACCATGAAACCGTCCGCTGCACCAAGGACGGTCGCCGCATTGACGTGTCGCTGTCGGTCTCGCCGATGAGAGATGCATCGGGGATCCTGATCGGCGTTTCCACAATCGCCCGTGACATCACCGAACGCAAGCGGGCGGCAGAGACGCTGCGCGCATCACAGCAGATCATCGAAGGGATCATCAACGCCATACCCGTGAGCGTATTCTGGAAGGACAAGAATCACGTTTTCTTGGGATGCAACGCGGTCTTCGCGCGCGATGCGGGATTTGCCGATCCCAAGGACATCATTGGGAAAGATGATTACCAGATGGTGTGGCGTGATCAGGCGGAAAAGTTTCGCGCCGATGACCGCCAAGTCATCGAGAGCGGCTGCTCCAAGCTTTCCATCGAAGAATCCCAGACGACCCCCGCAGGGAACACCATCAGGATTCTTACCAGCAAGATTCCTCTGCGCTGTTCCAACGGGGAGATCAGCGGCGTGCTCGGAACCTATATGGACATCACCGAGCGCAAACGGCTCGAGGCGCAGTTGTTTCAATCTCAAAAAATGGAAACAGTGGGCAAACTGGCCGGGGGCATCGCCCACGAGTTCAACAGCATCATGACCGCCATCATCGGACACAGTGAATTGTTGCTGATCGATCTTCCTCGGGAAAGTCCGCTGTGCAAAAATGCGCGGGAAATCCGTCAATCGGCGGACCGGGCGGCGGCATTGACGCGGCAGCTTTTGGCCTACGGACGCAAACAAATACTGCAACCGGGAATCCTGGATTTGAACAGCATCCTGGCCGGCATGGAAAATATGCTGCGCCATTTGGCGGGCGATAAGGGGGAGGTCCGCATCACGCCTGGCGCCGGCCTGAAAGCCGTGAAAGCCGACGCGGGACAAATCGAGCAAGTGATCGTGAACATCGCGATGAACGCCGCCGATGCCATGCCCAATGGCGGCACACTCAGCCTGGAAACGGCCAACGTCACGCTGGATGAGTCGTATGCCAGCCGTTTTCCAGGATTAAAGGCTGGAGAATATGTGATGCTGGCCATCAGCGACACGGGCGCCGGGATGAGCGAGGCAGTGAGAACGCGTGTGTTCGAGCCGTTTTTTTCAACCAAGCCGGTCGGTCAGGGAACCGGGTTGGGCCTGGCCACCTGCTACGGCATCCTCAAGCAAAGCGGCGGGCACATCAGCGTCTATAGCGAACCGGCCCGGGGCACCACCTTCCGGATTTATCTGCCGCCAGTCGAAGCGCCGGCGAATATTCCCGTCCAGCGCATTGACGCGCCGGACTTGCCGCGCGGGACGGAAACCATTCTGCTGGTCGAGGACGATTGCGCCTTGCGCGAGATGGCGGTGATATTGCTCACGCGGCTGGGGTACACCGTTTTATCGGCGGCCAATGGCGTCGAAGCGTTGAGCTTGAAACAACAACGAGGCGTGGGCCATGTGGATTTGTTGTTCACCGATGTGGTCATGCCGCACATGAGCGGCAAGGAATTGGCCGACCGCGTTCGTGTGCTGTATCCGCACACCAGGATTCTTTTCACCTCGGCCTACACCGAGAACTCCATCGTGCATCAAGGGGTGCTCGACGCCGGCGTGGCCCTTTTGCAAAAGCCGTTCACCCCGGGCGCGCTCGCCTGCAAAGTGCGCGAAACGCTCGATACCCAATGAACCAGGATCCTGATAAAACGAATGATTGGCCCGCCGAAAAAAACCGGAAAATTCTGGTCATTGATGATAATCGCGCGATCCACGATGATTTTCGCAAGATTTTTTGCCCCGACAGCATGGCAGCCGCAACCCTGGATAAGACCGAGAAGGAGTTATTTGGGAAGCGGCCGAATTTAACCCGGCAAATCCGATACGAAATTGACTCGGCCTATCAGGGACAGGAGGGAGTGATGCTGGTGAAGAAGGCGTTTGAAGAAGGGCGTCCATATGCCATGGCCTTTGTGGATGTGCGGATGCCACCCGGCTGGGACGGCGTGGAAACAACGCAGAAGATGCTGGCCATTGACCCCGACATCCAAATTGTGATCTGCACGGCCTACGCTGATTATTCGTGGGAGGAGTTGTGTGAGAAGATCGGCAATCGGGATGGGCTGCTCATTCTTAAAAAGCCGTTTGACAATGTGGAAGCGCTGCAACTGGCGCGCGCGCTCACGGAGAAATGGTGGTTGCTCCAACAGTCCCGGCAAAAAATGGAGGAGCTGGAGAGCCGGGTCGCCGAGCGCACCCGCGAGTTGGAATGGAAGACGGCGTTCCTTGAGGCCCAGGTGAACTCCTCCCTGGACGGGATTCTGGTCGTTGACCAGAACCAGCACTCCGCTCTCCAAAACCAGCGGTTTATTGACTTGTTCAAAATACCCCGGCGCATTGCTGAAGAGAAATCCGACAAGAACCGGCTCCAGTGGGTCACGGACTGCGTCAAAAACCCGGAGCAGTTTCTCCAAAAAGTCCTCCATCTCTATGCTCACCCGGATGAAATCAGCCGCGATGAGATTGAGCTTAAGGACGGGACGATTCTGGACCGATATTCGTCTCCCGTTGTTGGCCAGGACCAAAAATACTACGGCAGGATCTGGTCGTTCCGCGACATGACCGAGCGCAAGCGGGTCGAGCAGCAACTTCGCGTGCAGACCACGGCGCTCAATGCGGCAGCCAATGCCATAATGATTACCGACCACAATGGCACAATCCAATCGGTGAACCCCGCTTTCACGGCTCTGACCGGCTACGGAGCAGAGGAGGTCCTCGGACAAAACCCGCGCATCCTGAAAAGCGGCAATCAGAATGAAGCGTTTTATCGAAACCTGTGGCAGACGATTTCCTCCGGCCGGGTGTGGAGCGGGGAGCTGACCAACCGCCGCAAGGACGGCAGCTTCTATGTCGAAGAGATGACGATCACCCCCTTGCGGAATGCCGGCGGTGTGATCGCGCGTTATATCGCCATCAAACAGGACATCAGCGAGCGCAAGCGAGTGGAGGAGGCGTTGCGTGAGTCACAGCAGATGATAGAAGGCATTATCAACGCGATACCCGTGAGGGTATTTTGGAAGGACAGGAATCTTATTTACCTGGGCTGCAACGCGGTCTTCGCGCGCGATGCGGGGTTTGCCGATCCGAAGGACCTCATCGGGAAAGATGATTGCCAGATGGTGTGGCGTGATCAGGCGGAAAAGTATCGCCGTGATGACCGCCAAGTCATCGAGAGCGGCTGCTCCAAGCTGCTCATCGAAGAAGCCCAGACGACCCCTGAAGGGAATACCATCACGCTTCTTACGAGTAAAATGCCTCTGCGCAGTTCCAAGGGGGAGATCAGCGGCCTGCTCGGGACGTATCTGGACATCACCGAGCGCAAACGGCTCGAGGCGCAGTTGTTTCAATCTCAAAAAATGGAAACGGTCGGCAAACTGGCCGGCGGCATCGCGCACGAGTTCAACAGCATCCTGACGGCCATCATCGGCCAGAGCGAATTGCTGCTCAAGGATCTTCCCCCGGGAAATCCCCTGTGCCAAAACGCGACCGAAATCAGCAAAGCCGCCGAGCGGGCCGCAACTTTGACGCGGCAGCTCCTGGCCTATGGGCGCAAGCAGATGCTCCAGCTTGAAGCCCTGGATCTGGACTCCATTGTCGCCAGCATGGAAGGCACCTTGCGCCATTTGCTGGGGGGCGGCACGGAACTGCACATTGCGGCTTGCGCCGGACTTAAAGCGGTGAAGGCGGACGCCGGGCAGATTGAACAGGTCATCATGAACATGGCGCTCAACGCTTACGATGCCATGCCCAACGGCGGCCAACTTACGTTGGAAACCGCGAATATCTCGTTCGACCAGGAAAGTGTGGGCCGCGATCCAGAATTGAAACCGGGCGATTACGTGATGCTCGCCATCACGGACACGGGCGCAGGCATGACTGAGGAAGTCAAGGCGCGTGTCTTCGAGCCGTTTTTTACGACCAAGGACGTTGGCCAGGGGACGGGGCTGGGATTATCCACCTGCTACGGCATCGTCAAGCAAAGCGGCGGTCATATCAGCGTCTATAGCGAACCGGGCCGGGGCGCCACCTTCAAGATTTATCTGCCGCAAGTTGAAGCGCAGACAAAGATCCCCCTCCGGCGTCCTGACTTGCCCGCTTTGCCGTCCGGGACGGAAACCATTCTGCTGGTCGAGGATGATCCCGCCTTGCGCGAGATGGCCGCCACATTGTTGAAACGACTGGGTTACACGGTTTTGGCGGCGGCCAACGGCATCGAAGCCTTGAGCCTGAAACAACAGCATGACACCGGGCACATTGATTTGTTGTTCACCGACGTCGTCATGCCGCATATGAGCGGCAAGGAATTAGCTGATCGCGTGCGGGCTTTATTTCCGCACACCAGGATTCTTTTCACCTCCGCCTACACCGAGAATGCCATCGTCCATCAAGGCGTGTTGGAGAAGGGCGTGGCGCTTCTGCAAAAACCGTTCACGCCGTCCGCGCTGGCGCGCAAATTGCGGGAAGTGCTGGATCAACCAGGCATTCAGAAACCGGATTCCGCGCAGACCACATTCGGCTTCACAAAGATCGCGGATGGGCTGCCCCCCCCCAAATAGCGCCGGCAGACATGACTCCCAAAGCCGACTTTGCACATGGGTAGAACACCCCATAGCGCCCGCAAGACTTTGCAAGTTATTGTGATGCCATGAAAGCTGACGGAATGCAGCAAACAGGCGTCCCGGAGGGCGCAGGAATTCGATGCCAGGCGCGCCCACCCCATCGCATTCTGGTGGTGGATGACGAGCCGTCCGTGCGCCAGTTCAACGCCAGAATATTGCTGGATGCCGGCTACCATGTGGACGCCGTCGAAGATGGGGCTGTCGCCTGGGACACTCTTCAAGTTAAAAGCTACCACCTCCTGGTCACAGACAACGACATGCCGAAGGTGACAGGCGTTGAGTTAATCGAGAAGGTTCGCGCCGCCCGCATGGCCCTGCCGGTTATCATGGCCACGGGATCTTTGCCAGAGGAGGAATTCAACCGTCGCCCCTGGCTGCAACCCGCCGCCACGCTGGTCAAGCCCTATACCTTCACGGAATTTTTGGGGACGGTGAAAAATGTCCTGTGCGCGGCCATCCCGACAGCCATGTTGGTCTTCTGTCTGCCTGCGTTAATCAATGCTCAGGAAATGACACTCCAAACCCCGTCGAACTTCCATGTCGTATCCTCGGACGATGCTGCGCGACTCCATGCTGTAGTCTTTTCGGTCGCCGCAAACACGGTCAACAATGCCCGAGAGGTGAGACAAGCCCCGGAATCGAAGCTCCAATCCCCGGACATCGCTGATCGACCTACTGCTGTGGTTCTTCAGGTCGTCGGAAAGTGCGCATTCTCCGAAGATGGCGTCACGTTCACCAATTTGGCACGCGGACATATTTTTGGGCAAGGCGCCATCATCCGTACCGGCGAAAACGCGCGGACAGATCTCTTTTTCCGGCGCACTGGAACCACCGTCCGCCTCCAGGCCGGAACCGAAATAAAAATCGAGAAAATGGCTGCGACCATCAAGGACGGCGTTCCGGCTGAGCATACTTTGCTGGACCTCCACACCGGAAGAATCTTCACGGTTGTCCGTTGCAAGGTGGAGGGCACCACATTGGAAATCAGGAATGCGGCCGGCCGCTCAGTGGTGGAAGGCAGCGGCATCGGCAGGTACATCATCACCGCCGATGGAGCTCATGTCTCGGCTATTGGCTCCGCCATCCCCATTAAAGTGATAGGCGAAAATGGAATAACCATTATTGCCGCTGGACAGCAATTTGCCAGGAAAGACGGCAAAATGCTCCCCGTGTCCCCCAGCTTATACGTTAAAGACCTCATCCAACTGGATGAACTCCGGGCGATCTCGGAAGGGATCCCTGCGGAGCACCTGTCGGCCAGGCCATAAGCGCAATCCTTCCATCTCCTAATCTCAACATATGAAAACACCCCCCCCAAAAAAACAATGGACCTTCGGTGAATTCGTAGCAGGTTGTTACCGCGCCTGGGGAAAAGGCAGGGCCGAAGGAATTATCCGGCTTGCCGTCAAGTCTCACATGATTGAATTTCGCGGACAACACCGCATCGTGATTGCTTGAAACCGCCGCCGCCGAACCCCAGCGGAACTAAAATCCCAATCCATTGGAGGGAAGAAGGAGTCCAAGTCATTAGGATTGGCCATGGTCATATTGAGATGGCCACGAAGGTTGGCGGCCTCCATTTGAAACCGGATTATTGGCAAGGACACCTGCCGCAGCTTGCGTTGAACGCTGAAGCCCAAAAGAATTTGGCCTCAAGGCCGGAATGGCGGGCGACTTGAGAACTGGAAAGTGTCTGGTGCAACAGCCCTGAAGCGGGCCGGATATGCGCTTTAAATGCCGTTCCAGCGGCGATTCTCATGCGGCTTGGCGGGCCTCTGGTTCACTCGTTTAATCCCCAATGGTAGTAAGCACCGTAATGCTGGCCGTAGAGTTCCTGGAGCGCTTGCGCGGAGGTGCTGGTTCGTTCCACGATCAGCCTGACGCAAGAAACGGGGGAGGCGATCAGGGCCTGCGAAGGTGCTGCTCTTTGCGGCTTTGCCGGATTGGCCAAAGAAACGCCGGCAGCGGCCACTGGCGTTGATATCGCAGCGCCCCGGGCGTTTGAATTGGGAGATCTGTTCTGGTCTGAGTGTGTCGTCATATTCTTATCCTTTCCGAATCTGCTTTTTGTTTAGTTTGAGCCGCCGTTGCGGTTCCGGCTTCGCAGTGCGGGGAATAAGAGGAAGGGACTGCCCGTACCCGTGGCGGTCGCTCGCCTGGTAAACTGAGCTCTGTTGGCAAACACAACTTAAACCACAAACCCGGCAGAGCAAGACAAATCGGCATAAATCGTCTGACCGGGGCACCATGATGGCCAGGAGCAGCGGGAATCGGGGAACCGCCCCCTTTTCGGCGATAATCCCAGGCAAATGGCCGATGAGGCAAGCACATTGTCGGCCGCGGCCGGTCGGGACGAAACCTAAATTAGCGGGCCTCGTCTTAGTGCATCGCGGCCAGCAGTTCTTCCAGGGAAACGGCGGCGAAGCTGGTGGCGGAGTCGCTCATCGCGTAGGGGATAATGAGTTCGCGGCCGTGCAGCAACGCGCCGCACGTATAGACCACGTTGGGCACGTAACCTTCGCGTTCGGCTTCGTTCGGGGAGAGCAACGGCTCCCGCAAGCGGCCAATGACTCGTGACGGGTCGTTCAAATCAAGCAGAAATGCGCCCAGACAATACTTCCGCATCGCGCCAACGCCGTGGCTCAACACCAGCCAACCCGCTTCCGTTTCAAGGGGTGAACCGCAGTTGCCGATCTTGATGAATTCCCACGGCTGCGCCGGCGCCAGCAACCGCTGGGGCGCCTGCCAGAAATGGATATTGTTCGAGGACATCAGCAGAATATTTTCATCGTCCTGGCGCGACAACATGGCGAAATGGCCGTTGATTTTGCGCGGGAACAGCGCCATGCCTTTGTTCTGCACGGCGGGGCCATTAAGCGTGCTGAATTTGAAATGGACGAAGTCCGGCGTCTCCAGCAATTGCGGCAGCGTGATCTTGCCGTCGTAGGCCGTATAGGTCGCGTAATAGGTGAAACTGCCGTCCTCGTTCTTGAAACGGACGAAGCGCGCGTCTTCGATGCCGTTGCTCTGGCTTGGCGCCGACGGAAAGAGAACGCGTTGCGAAATGCGGCGGGAGGGAGAGAAACTCACTTCGTAATTCGATTCCGCCAGCAACAGAATGCCGCGCGCCGCGCGCGTCGCCGTCGCGTCGGAGGTGTCCGCCGTCAGGCCGGAAGCCGCCAGAACCTGGCGCAGCTCCTTGAGTGTGAAATCGTCGTGCAGCCGGTCCAGGACGCGCCGGCAAAAATCATTTTGCACGCCCGCCTCTTCCAGTTTGTGGGCAAACAACGCTTTGTCGTAAGCGGCGTTGGACACCCGCTCCGGCTCCGTCGCAAAAGGCACCGGCGGCGTGAGCCTGATCCGATTGTGCGCGCTGATCGTCCCAGTGCGGAAGGTGATGGAGGAAATGTGTCCTTCCCCGGTGGCCCGCAGGCTCAGCACAAAACGCAGTTCGTCCCGGCCCAAACCGGACTGGTCCGGGTGTGGCACGATGGACGGATTGAACAGCGCGGCGGACTCTGGTGAATACTCGTGCGTAAAATAAGCGCCGATGAGCATTTGCCGTTCCGGCGAGGGCTTCGCGCCGGGTTCGAGATAGATCTTCACCTCATCGAAGCGTCTGCAAAAAAAGCTCTCAATTTCTTCGTGCCGGATGGCGAAGTCGCCCAGCACCCGGCCCAACAACCCGGCGACTTGCTCATGCGGGAGCGCCATGATCCGGGCGACAATTCGCCGCGCAATGTCGTCGGTGGTGGGACGAAACGGCCGCAGCAGCACCCGCGAACGATCCGGGACCAAAGTCGGCCCGATGCGCCTGGCGTGGAGGGCGGGGATTGCGGGTTTATTCTCCAACGGGTTCCTTGAAGCTGGTGAGGGTGTTTTGCAGCGCCTGCTCTTCTGCGAGGGCGAGCAGAAACGCCAGCGTGGATTCGGCGCCTTGATTTTGGCTCAACCGATCCACATGCAGTCCGTCGCGGCAACCGCCGGTGCCTGCATCGTAGAGCGCAAGGCCCAGATCATTTCGACCGAGAAACCACTCGAAGGCGCGGCGCGCTTCCGCGACCCAAAACATGTCCCCCGTGGCGTGATACGCTTCGATGCAGGCCGAAATCGTGGCTTGGGCCTCGATGGGTTGTTGGTCGAACTGCGCGCATTCCTGGCCGCGACGGTAAAATCCGTTTGAGCCGATGGGCCGGAAAGCGCCGCTGGCGGAAGTCTGAACCGTGACCAGCCAGCGCAAGGCTGTGAGGCCGGTCTCCAACATGGGCGCGTTGTTCATGCAGCGTCCGCTGAGAATGAGAGCGTGCGGCAGTTTCGCGTTCGCATACGAAACGACTTCTTCAAACCAGTGCCAGTCCGCGGTGGCGGTGTCGCCGTAGCTCTGCATGAGCCGCGTGGTGAGCGCCTCGCGAATCTGGTTGGCGCGACGGTCGCCGCCGAACCGCCGCAGGTATTCGTCAATGCCGATCAGGGTGAAGGCCCAGGCGCGGGGCGAGGCAAATTCGGCGGCCACGGGCAGCGCCTGCTCGAAAAGCTGCGCGGCGAGCATTTGAAAACTGCCCTGGCCCGCCTGCGACACGCAAAGACCGAGCGCCCACAGCGCGTGACCGTGGCAATCCTCCGATCCGACTTCCTCCAGCCATTGCCGGTTAAAGCTCATAAAATTATGGAAGCGCCTCCTCTTGCGGTCGAAGGCATGATTGAGGAACGCCGCGTACGTCGTGGCGCATGGGCCGAGGCGCGGCGAACCGTGGCCCAGACGTTGCAGCAGCAGCGCCAGCACCAGCGCCCGCGCATTGTCGTCCGTGCAATAGCCTTCCGCGAAGTTCGGCACGGTGAAACTGGCGTGCTGGAATATCCCGGTCGAATCGCTCATCCGAAACAGATGGTCGAGCTTCATTTCCGGCAACTGCCCGGGCTGTTCATCGAGCGTCTTGATGGGCGAAGATTTCCGGCCGACGAAACTATGGTCCTGCCGGGCCTGCTCGAACGACGCGGCATACAATTGCGCCACGCGCTTCCACACCATCTCGCGCCCGAGTTTGTAGGCGTTCTTGCGCATGGTGTGGCGCAACGGTTCGTCCCGCAGCAATTCCACCACGGCGACGGCGATGGCCCTGGCGTTGCGGAAGGGCACGAGCTTGCCCCGTTCCGCTGTCAATAATTCCGCGGCATGCCAGTAGGGGGTGGAGATGACGGCGTTGCCCGCGCCAAACGCGCAGGCCAGCGTGCCGGATGTAATTTGAGCCTCGGTCAGATAGGGCGTGAGATAAATGTCCGCCGCGCCGATGAACCGCATCAACTCCTCCAACTCGACGAAGCGATTGAAGAACACGACATGCTTTTGCACGCCCAGATCTTTCGCCTGCCTCTCCAGGCTCAAGCGATAGGCCTCGCCTTCGTCACGCAGCAAATGGGGGTGCGTCTGGCCCAACACGATGTAAACGATGTTGGGAAATTCACGGACGACTTCCGGCAACGCCGCCAACGCGTATTCGATGCCCTTGTTCGGCGACAGCAATCCGAACGTCAGCAACACCTGTTTGCCGGCCACCCCAAACTCGTCCTTGAAATAATTCGGGTCCGCGAAGGGCATGTCGGGAATGCCGTGCGGGATGAGATCGATCTTGGCCGCCGGCGCTTGATAGACTTCGCGCAGGAATTCCCGGCCCCGTTCGCTCATCACCACCAGGCGGGTTGAAAGCCGGATCAACTCGCGCATGGCTCGTCGTTGCACCGTGTTGGGTTCGCGCAGAATCGTGTGCAAGGTGGTGACGATGGGCATCTGCAGTTCGCGCAGCAGGGCCAGCACATGACTGCCCGCCGGCCCGCCGAAAATGCCGAATTCATGTTCCACGCAAACCACGTCCATGTCCGTGATGTTGAGGAAATCCGCCGCGCGCAAATAGGAAGGCAGATCCTGCTCCGCGATTTCGAAGCGCACCTCCGCCGGATACTCGTAACCGCCCGCGACATCATTGACCGGCACCACCAGGCATTGCATGGCCGGGAACTCCGCCGCCATCGCGCAACGCAAATCGGTCGTGAACGTGGCGATGCCGCATTTCCTTGGCAGATAATCGCCGAGAAACGCAACCTTGCGGATGGCAGATGCGGGCTGCATGAATCTTTGTCCGACGGCACACAAAGAGGCCGTTACGGACAATTCTTATAATGCCCCACCCGGCAACATTGACCAAGAACCATTTTAGCAAGGCAACAACCTCATACCGCGCGAGGCGGTCCACCCTATCGGGGGAAGACCAGTCCCCTAAAGCCAAACACGATTCGCATTCCCTCGCAAACAGTGGTGGGAGTGGCGGGGCTCGAACCCGCCACAAAACCAATAAAATCAAGGGTTTTGCGGGGGTGCCATCACAAATAGCCTCACAGATTTCCGGTCTCTCTGCGGATTTGCAGCGCGTCGTTGAGTCTTGGCCGCGACTGAGTGCGCCGCATCAAGGATGCAATCCGCGCTATCGTCAAAGCCGCGACAAGCACCGGCTGCGAGTGACTTATGCGATTACCGATACACCTCGCGGCGGTGGCGGACACGGTTGATGCGTACAATGCGAATATCGTCCGCAATCTCGTAAACCACGCGGTAGTTCCCCACCCGGATGCGCCAGTCGTTTTTGCTTCCGGCCAGTTTGCGGCAACCAGGCGGACGCGGGTTCGTCGCCAGCGCTCGAATCGCCGGGATGACACGGTCGTGAATCTCGGAGGTAAGCCGTGACAGGTCTTTCTCGGCCACCCGTTCAAGCAGGACGCGATACATTGTCACCTGCGGGTGCGCTCGGCCAGGTATTCATCCAGCGGACGGTAATGCAACGGCTTGCGGCGGGCGCGTTTGAGCCAAGCCACATCCTCGGCGTCCTCCACGCGCTCCAAAAGTTCTTCATAATTCTTGATGGGGATGATGACCGAGACAGGTTTGCCGTTGCGCGTTACGATTTCGGGTTCAGGCAATGTTGCTTTCATAGTCGTGAATTACCATCTCCACGTTCAGGCACGCGGAATGTTCTCCTCTTCATCCAGCGCGCGGAAAGACGCCGCAGCCAGAGCCGCGAAATCGTCATCCGTCAAATCATCAGACATGGGAACACGTTCGACGATGGCATGTCGAAGCTGTTGACGCTCCTTTTCCGAGAGCTGCTCGACTTCGCCAAGAATTTGGGCGACTGCTTGTGTCATGCCCTGAATATACACGGACGGAAAGAATTGAGCAAGCGCCGGGGCACGGAAAAGGGGACCTGTGAACGAGGACAGCCAGGACAGGGAAGTAAAACGAGCAGAACCGGGCAACGAACCATTTTGCTCGCCGGTTTTGCGGTTGGATGGTGTGGTGCCTGGCGAAATCGCGGGGCATTGACCTGGTGGAGACGTTTGAGCGGGTCCAAGGGGCCGATGGATTGTAGCGCAAGGTTGCCCGGCGAACGGTAGCGGAGCACAAGTGAATCTAGCGCGGTAGCGGTTTTGCCAGTGAAAACCTGAACGGCCGGTTTCGTGCCTGTGTTCCCCTGGATTTGGCCTGTTTTCTAAACAGTAGATTATTCTTGACGAATTCAAAACCTTCTGATACCGATCATTCTTTCTTTTTCACAGAAATACGGAAACACGGAAACAGGCTGCATAATGAAGTTTTATGACAACGGAACCAAATGAAAATCTGGCAGAAGCAATTGGAGCATTTATTCTAACTTGTGGAGGGGCTGAAATGGCGACATTTTTATGGATCGGGAATCTGAGCAAAGACTTAATGCTCCGAGATGTGGCGATTGACATGCCGTTCAGAAAACGCATTGAGCTCGTGCGTGAATTGATCAAACGATCAAGCTGCTTGGAAGCAGACAAGTCACGTGCGCTTTTGCTTTGGGGCGAAGTAAAACAAATTGTTGAGGGCACACGGAACAAGGTTGCGCACAGTCCGCTCTGTCGGAATCCGAACGGTTCAGGTGAGTGGGGATTAATTGACGTTAAGAAAATGAAGGGCATCGGCCCATACCAGGTTGAACCGCTACGGTTTGAGGACATACTTAGAGAGGGCGCGAAGCTTGCGAGGGTTCTTCCTGAACTGTTGAAAGGATTGGGCGCGGATGTAAAAAGCGCGTCGGGAAGCAATGTAATCTAATCACTGATTTGGCAAGGCTGGCATTTTGTGAAAATACCAGTCGAACCGATGTTTGCATTTGGGACACTTACATGCCTGAGAAAATAGAATGTGATTTGCCGGAGCAAACCACGAGCTGTGCATTTCGCCGTAAAACGCACAATTGGGGCAAAGGGTTATGTTGAAGGTCGCACACCAAGAACGTTCCTTAAGTTCTGCGTCATCATGCTCTTGTTGCTTCTTAAGTGCCGTGTCAATTGCCTGCCTTTCGGCTTCGGCGCGAGCTTCTTTATCCTGTTGCCTCGCCAAATCAAACACCTCTTGAGCCAATTGCAGTTGCTCGACCCGATATTTGATATAAAGAGCGATGGTCCTTTCCTTGTGTCCCATCGCTTCAGAGAACGCACGCGCCATTGGGCCGGGTGCAAAACGGCAGTCCATGACTTCCTGTCCTGCTACGTCGTAAAACTGGCCTTGATTCGGTTGCATCGGACACCGTTATTTTGACTGTTGGGGAACCAAAGGCAATTCAAAAGTGGGCCAAGACTGGAGTTCTGTAATCAGGTATGGCCAAGGGTTCCCTGGTAGTGGCGGCATTGGCCCCAGCGTTGCGAGGACCGGCGGGGCGCAATCCTGGGGACAAGGACGATACGACGAGGCACTTGTCGGGGCGGAGCGTTCGCGTGTTGGCATTCCGCCGTCGCGCAAGGCGCTAAGGCGGGACGAGTTGGCTTGGCCTTCGTGTTTTCAGCAAGCCGGATGATCCACCTTCGTCAAGACTGCGGCGGGACAGGCGACAACGAGGAGGAGATCTGAAGGGCCGAACTATTTGCGGCTGCGCAACACCCACAAGGCTGCCGCGCTCAAGCCCGTCAGTGTGGCGGTGGACGTTTCCTCCGGCGCCGGACTGATGGCGATGCGTCTCTGCGATCTCATCTGCTCTGCGCGCATCATAATCCGGAATGACTCTCGAAATGCGGGATGAAAGCAGTTCGCGCGGAGTCGCGGAGTGCGCAGAGTCCTGTATCTGTGCCATCGGTGGTATCCGTGGTTTTGGGTTTGTTGCTCGAAAGAAACCACGGATTGCACCGATTTCATGGATCCGCATCGCCCGGTCTTCCAGAGCGGCACAATATTTGGGGCCAGCCGGACGGTTTTCCCAAACCGGTCCGATTCATGGAGCAAACTCACACGATCCCGGGCATAGACGGCAAGCGGCGGCATTCTCACAATGCGGGGAGTGGCGGGAGTGGCGGGGCTCGAACCCGTAACCTCTGCCGTGACAGGGCAGCGCTCTAACCAATTGAGCTACACCCCCGCTGGAGTGAGCCAGAACAATAGTGAAACTTTTTCCCTCCGTCAATGTTCAACCTGTATAAATGGCGATTCGGGCAGCAGACGCCAAGGAGGTGGGGGTGGGGAACCCCGCTGAAGAAACGTACCGCTACCCGAATCAAATCCATTACCAATTTAAAGAACTCTGCGGAGAAGTCAACGCTTAAAACACCGTCCGCGTCAAGCCAATCTCACCTTGGCGAAATCTCCGCGCATCATACCACAATCATCGGCTTTTTCCAGGGCGAGTTTACCACACCTGCACCGAATCCGCCTTGAAGATGTTCTCCAGCAACTGTTTATAATCCGGCCCCGGCTGCGTCAAGTCCGCCACAATCGTTTGATGGCCTTCGTCGAGTTGCTGCTGCGTAATGATTTCCCTGACAAGCGCGTCTTCGGGCCGGGTCAAAATGTGCAATAAAATTCGCATGGCTAAAACCGGATGACGCAGGTTTGCGCCGCCGCCAACCGCGCCAGGTCCGCGTCGGAAATCTCCCGGAACGGCGCGGCGGGCTGTCCCAATTCCCGCAATGCCGCCGCGTTTTTCTGCACATGGATGGGCCGGCCGGATTGCGCCAGGATCGGCCAATGCCGCGCGTATCCCTCTTCCTCCATCAGCCTGCCCGCCGCCTCGCCCAATGCCAGCACCGCCTCCTCCCGCAAATAGACCGTAATCTCCACCTTCTCCCACGCCGCCACCCCGGCGGCGATGCGCACGGCTTCCGCCGGACGCGCGCTGGCGCGGGGGTCGCCGGTGACAATGAACAGCACCCGGGGCTTCATGGCGTCAATTGAAGCTGACAAACCGGTCGGTGGCGGCGATCAGGTCGCTCACCACGGCCAGTCCGGCGAACGTGGCCTTATCGTTGACAGGAAGCCCGCGGCGTTGCGCGCCGTAGGCGCAGGCATAGAGCTTGAGCCCGCGCGCGGCCAGCGATTGCAGGCGCGGCTCGCCGATGCCGTGGACGGCGTCATCAATGCAGTAAAGATACACGTCCACCCCCTCGTCCAGGGCCGCCTCCGCCAGGCGCAGGCCGTGTTGAAAGCCCGGCTGGCCGGGACGGGTTGAAAGCAGAACGCCGAGTTTTTTGCCGCGCAACGACATGGGGAGGAAATTAGGCGAACGGCCCCGGCGTGTCAAAGGGCGCCTGCCGCATTTTCGGGGGAATTGAACCTCTGTTTTTTGGTCATCCACATTGCCTTTCCAGCCGGTTTTTTGCAAAATGAGGGACCGGAAGGGGATGGGTTTGCCCGATGGACGCTCTCATCCTGAAGGTATTATGAACATGCTCAGGCCCAGGCGCTGCTTTTGCCCGCGTTGGCCGGCGCGGAACGCCGCGCTTGCCGGCTCGGCCCTGGCCCTGCTCGCCGCAGCCGCCACCGGCCCCGCTGAAACGGACATCCGCCGCGACGCCATCGTGCAAGCCGTCGAGCAGGTCATGCCCTGCGTCGTCAACGTCGCCACCGAAAGCGTGGTGGAGGCGCATAATCCCATCGAGGAGCTGTTCTACGGCTCCCGCGCCCACAGCTCCCTCGGTTCGGGCGTGATCATTTCCGACGACGGCTACCTGCTGACCAACCTGCACGTGGTCAACCGCGCCACCCGCATCCAGGTCAAGTTGTCCGATGCCGCCGGCGGCGGGGTCTATGAAGTGCAGCATGTCTATGTCGTCACGCCCAAACAGGATGTCGCCCTGCTGAAGATTGTTCCGAAGAAACAGGGGCAAAAATTCAAGGCCGTCCGTTTCGCCAGGAATGACGATCTGCTGCTGGGCGAAACGGTGCTGGCGCTGGGCAACCCGTTTGGCCTGGGCGAATCGGTCAGCCGCGGCATTCTCAGTTCCAAGAGCCGCGCCCCGGCCCGGGCCAACGAAGGCCTGAGCATGGAGAACTGGCTGCAAACCGACGCCTTGATCAATCCCGGCAACAGCGGCGGCCCGCTCATCGACCTGCGCGGGGAGTTGATCGGCATCAACGTGGCCATCCTGGAAGGCGCGCAGGGCATCGGCTTTGCCATCCCCATCAAGGAAGTGCGGGAGGCCCTGGGCGATCTGTTCAATCCCGAAACCGCCTCGCGCTGGTTCGGCGCGCGGGTGAGCGTGGATTGGCCGCTGGCGGTGGAGTCGGTGGAAAGCAACAGCCCGGCCGCCCAGGCGGGGCTGGCCGTCGGCGACACCATTGCGCGCGTCAACGGCCGGGCGCCCGGCGGTTTCATGGAATTCAACCGCCTGCTGCGCGAGGAGCCGGATTTGGAGTTCGTCTTGACAGTGGACCGGGGCGGCGCGCGCCGCGACTTCAACGTGGCGCTGGAGCCTTTTGCGGATTTGTTCCGGGAGCGCCTGGGCGCCGATCTGCAGGGCCTGACGCCCGAATTGGTGGAGCAACTGGGCCTGGGGCGCCTGGGCGGGACGGAAACCGGCCTGTTCGTGGCGCGGGTCGAGAAGGACGGTCCGGCCGACGCGGCCTCGCTGTCGAAATATTGCGTCATCAACGGCATCGGGGGGCGGCGTGTGAGGCACGACCTGGATGTTTTCCGGGCCTTGGCGCCGTTGGGCAAGGGGCGGACGGTCGAGCTGTCCTTCCTGGCGCCGCAAACGCGCGGGAACCTGATTTTAGGCTATCAAGAAGAAGTGGCCAGGGTTAAGCTGCGGTAAGCGGGCCGGCTGTCCGGTCCCGCCACGCAGCCATGCCCATGATGATTGAGGTGTCAAATCTGACCAAGCGCTACGCGGGAAACACCGCGGTGGAAGACCTGTCGTTTACCGTGGCGCGGGGGGAAATCGTCGGCCTGCTTGGCCCCAACGGCGCGGGCAAGACCACCACCATGCGCATCCTGGCCTGTTTCATCCCCGCCACCTCCGGGGACGCCCGCGTGGCCGGCCTGGATGTATTCTCGGAGGCGGACGAGGTGCGGCGGCGCATCGGCTACATGCCGGAGAACAATCCGCTCCATCCCGATATGCGGGTGCGGGAATATCTGCGGTTTCGCGCGCGGCTCAAGGGCCTGGGCCACAGCCGGACGCGGCAGCGGGTGGAGGCGGTGATTGCCCAGTGCGGCCTGGCGGAAGTCGGCAGAAGGATTATCGGGCAGCTTTCCAAGGGCTATCGCCAGCGGGTCGGGTTGGCGGACGCGCTGGTGCATGACCCGGAATTGATCATCCTGGACGAGCCGACCATCGGGCTGGACCCCAGCCAGATCCGCACCGTGCGCCAGCTCATCAAGCAATTGGGCCGCCGCCACACCGTCCTGCTGTCCAGCCACATCCTGCCGGAGGTGGAAATGACCTGCAACCGGGTGCTGATCATGCGCGAAGGCCGCATCCTGGCGGCGGATTCGCCGGAGAATCTGCAGAAGACCATGGGCAAAAACGGCCAGGTCATCGCCGAAATCGCCGCTCCGGTGGAGGAATTGAAGAATTGCTGGGCGCAAATGCCGGAGATCGCCCATTACAACATCGCCGCCGCCGAGGGCGAATATCACCGTTGCGCCCTGACGGCCGTGGGCGGGCAGGACCTGCGCCCGCTGGTCTTTGCCCTGGTCCGGGAGCGGGGCTGGAAGCTGCGCGAACTGTCCCGGGTGCGGCATTCCCTGGAGGACATCTACATCCGGCTCACCCGGCCGGAGAGCGAGGAGGAAAAATTCTGATGCAGGTTTACCGGACGCTGACCCGGCGGGAGTTGGGAACATTCTTTTACTCATGGATCGGCTACACGGTCATTGCCGGCGCGGTCTTTCTCATGGGCCTGTGCTTTTACACGCTGCTGGACAAACTGCAGGGCGAGGCGATTCCCATGCCCATCACGGAGTTTTTCTTCAACTTCTATTTCTGGCTGATCCTGCTCTTCGCGGCCCCGGTCATCACCATGCGGCTGTTTTCACTGGAAAAATATTCCGGGACCTTTGAGACGCTCATGACCGCGCCGGTGGGGGACGTGGCGGTGGTGCTGGCCAAGTTCACGGCCGCGCTCATCTTCTTCATGATTATGTGGCTGCCGTTGCTGGGCTGCGTGTTGATTCTCCGCTATTTTGCGCGCGGCTCCAGCCTGTTGGAAACGGGGGCGTTGTGCAGCACCTTTCTGGGCATCTTCCTGCTCGGCGCCCTTTACATGGCCATCGGCTGCTTCGCCTCCTCCCTGACCCGCAACCAGATCGTCGCCGCCATGATCAGCTTTGCCATCGGCGCCGCTTTCTTCCTGGTGAGCTTTTTGGGGGACCAGTTCCCGCTGCAGCCCACCTGGGTGACGCGGGTGCTGGATTGCGTGTGCGTCTGGCGGCAGATGCAGGAATTCGCCCGCGGCGTGGTGGACACGCGCTACATTGTCTTTTACGTGACCGCGGCCGTTTTCTTTTTGTTTTTGACTTGCCGCGTGGTCGAAAGCCGCCGCTGGAGATGACATGGCCGCGCCTCAACCTCCAAAACACACCTTTTCTTACGGCCGCCGCTGGCTGCACTGGCTCAACACCGCGCTGGCCGTGGCCGCCGTCCTCGCCCTGGCCGGCATGGCCAATTATCTCGCCGCCGGCCATTTCAAACGATTCCAGTTGGACCGTGATTCGGCCTTCAAACTCTCCGCCCAGACCCTGCGCGTCCTGGAGAGCCTGACCAACGATGTCAATGTCACCCTCTTCTTCGAGCCTCACGGCGCGAACGAGGAGATTTATGGGCTGGCTTCCGGTCTGCTGGCCGAATACCAGGAGGCCTGCCCGCGGCACATCCACGTCAAGACCCTTGACTACGACCGCCAGGTGGGCGAGGCCAAGGAGTTTCTGGCCAAATACAACCTGAACGGCCTGAAGGAAAAGGACTTCGTCCAGATCGAGAGCGGCGGGCACACCCGGCTGGTTTACGGCAAGGACCTGGCCAATTACGATTTCAGCGATTTGCTCGCCGGCCGCAGCAAATTCGTGCGCCGCAGCGCCTTTCTGGGCGAACTCTACTTCACGGGGGACATCTACGACGTGAGCCATCCGCGGCCCATGATGGCCTATTTTCTCAGTGGCCACGGGGAGAACGATCCCGAGGAAGAAAAGGCCAACAACGGCTATTCCCGCCTGGCCGCCATCCTCACCAACGAAGTCAACTGCAATTGGCAGAAACTTTCCCTGGGAGGCACCAATGGCATCCCGGCCGATTGCCAGTTGCTCATCGTCCCGGCCAGCGCGCGCGAGGGCAAAATGACCCCCGACGAGCTGGCCAAGATCGCCGCCTACTTGAAACAGGGCGGCCGGTTGCTGGCGCTGCTGACCGCGCCGTCGGGGCTGGAGTCGGTCCTGGCCGAATGGGGGGTGGGCGTGGGCGACGCGCGCGACCGCATCGTGGAGACGGACAAAAATTTCACCCTGCCGGATGGAACCTTTTTGACCGCGAAACTGATGCCGCATCCCATCATGAACGCCCTGGCCAGCGATAAAATGCCCGTGCGCATGGTGTTCCCCCGCGCGGTCTATGGACTGGAGGACCGGTCCAAGGCGCCCGGCGCGCCGGAGGTGACCGTCCTGGCGGCGACCAGTTCACAGGGCATGGATGAAAACCGGCAGGTTGGGTCTTTCCCGCTGCTGGTGGCGGTCGAGCAAGGCGGCATCCAGGGCGTCAATTCCCCCGGCGGCCGCGGCACGCGCATGGTGGTGGCGGGCGACTCGGATTTCCTGGACGACCAGGTGGTGGACTTTGTGGGCAACCATGTCTTTGCGCAACTGGCCCTGAACTGGCTGTTGCAGCGCCCGCAAATCATGCTCGACGGTTTGGGCCCGCGGCCCATCAAGGAATACCGGCTCTACATGACCCACGCGCAAACCCGGGCCGTGCGCTGGCTTTTCCTGGCCGGCCTGCCGGGCGGGGTCCTGTTTTTGGGCGGCCTGGTGTGGTTGCGGCGAAGGAGTTGATCTGGTGGGCCGATTTTCTCCATGCCCCGGCGGGAGGCGGCTTCAATGAGTTGGAAGTCCACCGGCGTTCTGCTGGCCGCGGCCGCGGTGTTGTTTGCCTTCATTTGGCTGGTGGACCGGCCCCTGCGCCAGGAGCGCCTGCGCCAGGCCAGCCGGGTTGTCCTGCCCGGCTTTGATCCGGCTGCTGTCAAAACTATTGAAATCAAGCCGCGCCGCGTGGACGAAATCCACGCCGCGCGCCAGGGCCCGGCCCATGAACCGTGGCAATTGACCCAGCCCATTTCCTATCCCGCCCGGAGCGAGCCGATCCTGGCCCTGCTGGGCGCGCTGGCCCGGTTGCAGTGGGAGGACCGGATTACGCCGGGCGAGTTGAAGAACCAGCCCGAGGCCCAGGAAAAATTCGGCTTCACCCAGCCCCTGTGCGAAGTAGCGCTGCGGGATTCCGGCGCCTCGCCCAAGATTCTCATCGGCCAAACCTCCGCTTTGAACGACCAGGTCTTCCTGGAGGTGGTCGGCAATCCGGACATTTATCTCGTCGGCACCGACTGGCTGCGGCTCATCCCGACGGACATGAACCAATGGCGCGATCTGTCGTTCCTGGACCCGGCCCGGCTCTCTTTCCAGTCCATTCAAGTGCGTTCCCCGGGCCGGGCCTTCGATTTGGAGCGCGATCCCACCAACCGCCTCTGGCTGATGAAAAAGCCGGTGGCGGCGCGGGCCGACAGCGCGCGCATTAATGAATTGCTCCAACGCCTGCAGGCCCTGCGCGTCCGGCAGTTCGTCAGCGACGACCCGCGCGCCGATGTGGAATCCTACGGCCTGCAAGCGTCGCCGCTGACGCCGGACCTGGATTTGTCGTTTTGGAACGGCGCCAATCTGGCGGCCCAAGTGGAGGTGGGGGCCAGCCTGTCCAACCAGCCCAGCCTGGTCTTTGCCCGCCGCCAGGCGCCCGGCAACGTGGTGGCGATTGACCGCGAGGCGCTGCGTCCCTGGCAGGGCGCCTACACCAATTTTCTGGATTATCATTTCATCAGCGTTTGCCCGGATGTCATTGGCTCGATTTCGGTGCAAGGGCCGGAGGGGCAGTTCGCCGTCCGGAAACAAACCAACGGCCCATGGCTGGTGCGCGGCGCCTCAACCTTTCCGGCCGACGCGGAGTTGATGCGCGATTGGCTGGGCTCCTTCACCAACATCCAGACGCAAATCGAGAAAACCGTCGCCACGGATTTTGCGGAATACGGTTTGGCGCCGCCGCTGTTGCAATACACGCTGGAATCGGAGGGCGCGGCTTCCGGAACCTCCAACGCGCTCATTGCCCGCATCGAATTCGGCGCCGGCAAAAACGGCCGGATTTTTGAACGCCGCCCGGATGAATCCTTCGTCAACCTCGTCAGCCCCGATGATTTCAACCGCCTGCCGCGCGCCGCCTGGGAACTGCGCGACCGGCGCGTTTGGTCGTTCGACACCAGCAACGTGTTGAGCCTGACCGTCCATCAACTGGGCGCGACCCGCAAATTCCTGCGCGATCCGCAGGGAGAATGGACTTTTGCCCCCGGCTACAGCGGGCCGCCGGCTGTCAACTGGCCCGCCCTGGAGGAAGGGGTGCATCGCCTGGGCGAATTGCGCGCCGTCTATTGGGTCGAAGGGAGCGACGCCCAGGCGCGGGACTTCGGTTTTGCCAAAACGGATTTCAGCCTGTCCTTGGAAGTCAAACGCGGCGACCAGACCGAAACCTGCTCCATTGAATTCGGCGGCCGCTCTCCTTACTCCCATCCCTACGCCGCGGTGGCGCGGAACGGGCAGCGGCTCGTTTTTGAATTTCCCGCCGATTTGTACGATAATTTTGTGGAACACGACATGACAATCCCGGCGGCCCTGCGGTATCACCACTAAACCAAGAGATGCGCCCGCTGTCCCAGAGCACGATCTTCCGCCGCGCCCGGACGCTGTTCCGATGGTTCCGCATCTGCCTGTGGTTCGTGCTGTTTCTGGCGGTGGCCGCCGTGGCCTATTTGCACCTGGTCGGGCTGCCCGATTTCGCCAAAAGGCCCCTGTTGCGGCGGCTGCTGGACGCGGGCGTGGCGGCTGA
>Ga0326727_10008073_pt1 | contig 27071 bp, 18 predicted proteins | sample MB2enrmetagenome_FD_207643 | JGI IMG/M metagenome (GOLD analysis project Ga0326727, IMG submission 207643) | Lab enriched peat soil microbial communities from McLean, Ithaca, NY, United States - MB29MY | ecosystem: Environmental > Terrestrial > Soil > Wetlands > Peat | place: USA: New York...
AACGGATCATGGTTGATTTCTTCCATAGTTTCAGGGTGCTTTCCCGCTCGCGGGGCGCAGGCGCATCTGCTCGCTCATGCGAAACACGGCTTGGTTAGTAGGATTGAGACGCCGGATTTCTTCCAGTTCGTTCGCAGCTTCGTCAAACAAGCCCCAGGATTCATAAACAGCCGTCAATAAAATTGCCGAACCGCGGCAGTCCGCTTCCAGTTGTTGCAACTCGGACAGTTGGTTGGTCCGAAGCAAATAAATGGTGGCGGGCGGCGAGAATCTGGGTTGGCCACGCACGGTTGTTTCAATGTGCCAGAGGTAGGTCTCGCCTGGGAGCAGGGATGGGTCTCCCCGTGACCATGCGAGATTGGTGGCAGTACCGGAATCCAGTTCGGCGAACTTGGCGCCGGAGTGTTCAACCACCAGCTTGTAATCGTTCGCGTTCGGGATCCCGTGCCACCGAAACAAAGGAGAACTGGAGCGTATGGCCGGACCAAGCGGTGCAATCAGAGTTGGCCGGCCCTCCGCATCACCGGCACCTAGCAGGCCAGAATCCGCGTTGGAGTTGGTCAGAACCGCCGCCATATCGGGGGCCGCCGAAGCCCTTCCAGACCACAGCAGTTCGACGACTCGTTGCACGCACCACGCGGGAAGCGCGGTCTTTTTTGGCGAAACCAACTCACCCACCTCTGTGATTACCACAACCCCGGATGAGTCGAATAATTGGACAGCCATCTTGGGACCCGTTCGCGGCCAAAGCAGCCACGCGGTCAAGCCAACCAACCCTACAAAACAGGCGGCGTAGGCCAGGCGCGTCTGCCAGCCACGGAAAGCGACGGACACGCCATTCCACCGACTTGCGTGCGACGGGGTTGCCGCCGTCGCCACTTCGTCAATAGCCGCTGCGTTTCCAGAAGGAAAGACCAGAACGTAAAACGTGCTGCCAACCACCTCCGCGAGGTCCTGTCCCCCTTGCTGTGTGCTCCACCGTCCAGGCAACGACGGGTCCTGTTTCAATTCCACCAGGCTGCATTTGCCCCCTTGGCTGGCATCGATGGCGCTCTGGCAAAGGCAAACCCTGCAATCATGAAACCGGGTCTCCGAAGTGCGGACGGAGCAAGACAAGTCTTCGGAAGGCTCTCGGAAGACGTTGATCGCAAAACCGTCCTGCACCAAATCTGCTAGAGGCTCCTGGACCTGAACCGCCAACAGAGCCACTTGGGACTGAAACGTCCCCAACGGCAGATCGTGAAAGCGCGCGGCACCCGAAGCATCAAGGAACTGCATCCAGACGCGGTTCTTGGGAGAATTCGCTTCGGATAAGGCAATGCCTTCGACCAGAACGGCTGCTCCCCGCCAATCCACAATTCTGTGACCGCGTACCCGGCACTGGACTTCGACATCCAGCACTGTGCCGACCTCCGTGTCCCAGCGCGATGGATGCAAGTTGAAGCTCACAAAATCGTCGGCCACAACGATACCTTCGCTGTCGGAAAAGGATCGGTTCGACGCCAACGCCGCCAGTTTCTGCAGCACAGACTTTCCCGAACCGTTAGTCAATAGTTGTCCGCTTGTCATACGAGCTGGATCATAAGATGGTTTCTAGGAATCGGCAAATTCATCGCCATATTCGCCCTGCTGGAAGGAAGGCGGCGGTTCGAAGAGCGCCTTCAATCGCTTGACGGCGCGGATTGTCTCGCCAAGCGGCTGGCCTAGTTTCCGGGCCATGTCCCCGAGCCGCTTTCGCTTGATCCAGTCAAGACACTCTTTGTCTCCGGCGATGCGGCGAACGAGGGCCAGACAGGATTTGTCCTCCTCCACGGCTTTCCGGGCAACTTCCCGCAATTGATTTGCCATGCCCGCGTCTTGGTCCCACGAAGCGGCCTCCATGAGGCTTTGAAGGTACTGCAGCGCACCCTGGGCCATATCCTCTCCGGTCGTTAGCAATCGAGCGAGTGGCTTTGGCTCGTCCTTCCGGAAAGCCAGCCATGCGGTCTCGTGGCTCACGATCTTCGCCGCCATTTCATTGAGCTTAACCTGCTCGTCGAGAATTTCAAAGAGCATCTTGACATCAAGCCGGCGTTTTGGCCCGTCCGATGCCGAAAAACCCCCGGAAGCCGCCGCGCCGGGGTCGGGCGCCTGCGATGAATTATTGACGTTGGTGCCCGAAACGGTGCGGCGATTCAGTTTATTCCCTCGGACAAAAATGCTCACCGCGAAATCCGTCCTGACAAACAGCTTGGTTGGGCACTGGGGCTTCTGGCGACCGCAAATGGGGCAACTCTCCCCGGCGAAATAGTTTTCCCAATCTTCACCATCCCAAATGTTGACGTTCTCCTCCAACGCCTCTTGTTTTGTGATGCGATTGAAATGCGCGGCCCTGGCTGTGCAGTGGAAGAACTCCTTTTCCTCATGCAGCGGAGGATTGCGCCCCTCAAGGATGAGGCGCCGCTTGCCCACCTGCCGATGGGTGAGTACATCAAATACCAGCGGTGTTTCATGGGAAGGACACGCCGCCCCGTCATAGGGCCTGACGTGTTCGGGACACATCCGCTCACGGACAAGGGCAAAAAAAAGGCGAAAAGACTCGCCAGGAATTACATTCCTTAGACGTGGATAATACATTCCCACGGAGAATGCACCCGGCGCGAATGGCGGCGGCAGGAGCGATGGCGAATCGGGTTTGGCGGGCCGTTTGTCACGTCCCCTGACCGCGTTGGCCAAGAACGACCAGAGCGAGAGAGGATTGGCAGGATTGGACTTAAGGAATTGCTCCCTCCAGCCATCTAGGCGGTGCTTCTGGGGGCAGTTCGTGAAATCTCCACAGTCACATGCCCAAGTGTGCCAGACCGTGCCCCCCGCCGCGGAGATTACGGCTGTGGAATGCTCATCCGTTCCTGCTTGGCGATATAGCGTCAAGGCCGACTCATCCGCCCTTGTCGGCCTCGTCCAGGAGATTCGCAAAGAGTCCCTTCCACGCCGCGTCCTTTCCCAACTCAGAATCAGCACCGACCCCTTGCCGAACCGAACCATCCGGGGTCCCAACTGTAGATCCAGGAACCCCTCGTCCACTTGAAAGATTCGCTTTTGGCCGCGCCGCATATTGCTTGGCGCGTCTCCGGCGAATTCCAGAGCCACAGCCGGCTCATCATCAAGCCACGAGATGTCCATTCTTCTTGCCTGCTGCAAGCTCAGCGGCAGGCGAAGACGCTCCGCGATGATTCCGGCATCGGACATTGTGTCGTGATGTTCGGGATATCCAGTCACACGCATTTCGAGGGTGTTCCGCACATCAACCAGCCGGGAATTGATGTGCGCGACAAGTGCTTGCGCTGCGCGCTCCCAAGGAGCAGATGGTTCGACCCGCCATTCGGCGTCGCCGTCTGGAAACGGCGGGCAATTCCAGACGCCGCACCCCCAAGCCACCGCCAATTCTACCGCCAGGCGCTGCCTGTGTTCCGGGGCGCATGAGATGAGGCGAGGGCGCAAATGTTCCCCAATGGAGTCTGGAGGCGGCCCGAAACCGGCCGGCGCCAAATAGGACAACCAGCAGGCCAGGCGCGACACCGGATCGTCCTCAAAGGTGTCAAAGAGGGCGCTTGGCAGATCCAAGTCTTCGATTTTCCATTTGGCGGGGTTAGTGTCTGCAAGGCGCTCCCGTTCCCCTCGCCGAAACCGGTGAACGGCCTCGAAGATTTTCCGAACATTTGCCTGCCGATCCGACTTCATGTGTCGCTCTTATTCAACAACCGATCCGGCTGGCGGAGCATCTCCGCTGGCGCAAGCCGGTTGACTTTCAGCACAACTTAGCATGGGCTGCTGAGGCGCCCAAATCCAACTTCAAGAGTCCAAAAGGCCATCGAAATCCATGATCGGAGAATCGTGATTTCTGTTCAACCTTGAAATGGCCATTCAAATGATCACACTTTGATGCAATCGGCTCAGGGGCAAGCCTGTTGCATTATGCGGGGAAAAGTGCAATACGCGACTATACTGGACCGCTTGGCGGCTGATCCATCGGCCGCGAAAGCAAACGCCCGCGTCGAAATGCGGCATGGTGTGTTGCCGCAAAGCCGAATTCAAGAGAAGCACATGATGAAGACAAAGGCCCAAAAAATACTCCTTCCGGCCGTGCTGATCGCCGGTCTGGGCTTGATGCCGGCAGGCCATGTGGCGGCGCAGACATTCACAAACCTGTACAACTTCACCAACGGCAACGACGGAGCCAATCCGTATGGAATTCCGTACGGAGTGATTTTATCGGGCAGCACCCTGTACGGGACGGCAACGTTTGGCGGCAGTTCGGGCAATGGTACGGTGTTCGCGCTCAACACCAATGGCTCGGGTTTTACGAATCTGCACAGTTTCGCGAGGAGTGATCGCGCTACCGGCGCCAACAGCGACGGCGTTGAGCCGAGCGGATTGATTTTGTCCGGCAACACGTTGTATGGAACGGCAACGTTTGGCGGCAGTTCGGGAAATGGCACGGTGTTCGCGCTCAACACCAATGGAACGGGTTTTACGAATTTGCACAGTTTCACGGCAACTAACCCCATGACGGGCGTCAACACCGACGGAGCCAATCCGTTTGCCGGATTGGTGGTTTCGGGCAACACTCTGTATGGGACAGCGTGTAACGGCGGCGGTTCCGGGACTGGCACCATATTTGCGCTCAACACCAATGGAACTGGTTTTACCAATTTGCACAGTTTCACGGCAACTAATCCCATGACGGGTGCCAACACCGACGGAGCCAGTCCATTTGCCGGATTAATTGTGTCAGGCAACACGCTTTACGGGACCACGTACAACGGCGGCAGTTCGGGCGCCGGCACAGTGTTCGCGGTGAATACCAACGGCACGGGTTTTACGAACCTGCACAGTTTCGCGGCGCTATCCGCCGCTTCTCCGAACGGCACCAACACCGATGGCGCCGAGCCCTTTGCCGGATTGATTGTGTCGGGCGGCGCTCTGTTCGGAGCGGCATCATACGGCGGCAGTTCGGGCAACGGCACGGTGTTTGTGCTCAACACCAATGGAATGGGTTTTACGAACCTGCATGTCTTCACGGCGTCCTCCTCTTCTCCTCCCTATGGGGCCAACAGCGACGGAGCATACCCCATTGGATTGATTTTATCCGGCAAAACCCTGTATGGGGCGGCGAACAGTGGCGGCAGTTCGGGCAACGGCACGTTGTTCGCTGTGAACACCAATGGCGCCGGTTTTGCGAACCTGCACAATTTCGCCGCAACTAATTCCAGTACTGGCATCAACAGCGACGGCGCTAATCCGAATGCTGGATTGATCTTTTCAGGCAACACTCTGTACGGGACAGCCTATTATGGTGGCACCTCAGCAGATGGCACGGTTTTCGGCCTTTCGTTGCCTTCAGTTAGCGCGCCGCCACTGGCTATCACGCTTGCCGGAGCCAATATTATTTTGACGTGGCCGGCCAATGCCACGGGGTTCAATTTGCAATCCGTCACGAACCTCGTTTCACGGACTGCCTGGAACGCCGTCTCGCCCGCCCCGACCGTGGTAAACGGGCAGAATGCGGTTACCAATCCCGTTTCCGGCCCGGTGATGTTTTACAGGTTAAGCCAGTAAACGCCATAAGCCCGTTCCAGCAGCAGCAAAGGACATTGAGAACAGGTGGAGTGTCCCCGGCGACAGCCCGCCGCCATGCTGGCGCAGGCTCCCACGATCGCGCGCCAGATGCCTTCGCGTCGAGTGTGCTCACTCCCCATCGGAGCGTTGTGAGCCTTTCTCCATTTCGTCACAACATGCCCGGATTGAAAAAGACTTTTACGGCAAAATCTTGGCCGTTTGCGCACAATGCGGCCGGTAGGAAACAGGCCTCAGCCTGCCATGTTCAGACTCCACGAACCTGATAAAACTGAAGGCGTTGTCAAATGACCGCCGCTGTGCCGAACCCTCGAGCGCCACCCCGTCCCGCGACGGATGGGGCAGCCTCGTTTTCCCGCACGGGCGCAGCTTCGAGGCGGAGAAACCAGCCGGTTGACGAGACGGTCCAGGCTCAAGTCATCGCCCCGTGCGCCGCGCCCTTCCGCCATCTCGCCTGTCGCCTCTCAATCAGGCTGCTGCCCGTGGCATCTCAGGCCACTTCATTAAGTCTGACGCGGGTGGAGTGGTTGCTGCCTGCGCCGGACCTTGCTGTGATGCTCGCTGTCGTAAGTCAGTCACTTGCTTTCCCGCGTTTGCGGGTGCCCGGCTTTTGCATCTCGCGCTGTCGCGCTTCTGGCCTGTGTGGTGGTTGCCTCGGCCCCCGCCCTGTTGTCCGCCGACGGCGTCGCGCGCTGGCCCCCCGCCGAGGTATTCGCGGGTGGTCCCCTTTTGGGCCAGCCGTCTTGGGGCAGCACGGGGGGGCCAGCGAGGCCCCCGGCGAGGGACGGTCGTGCAGGGCTCTTGTGGCGTGCCTAACGGTGGTAGTCAGGTTTCGTGTCTCGTCGCGGCGCCAAGAGAGGAAGCCGTATGTCTCGGGATGACTCTTCCATCTCGTTCGCGGATTTCGCGGCCCAAGTGAGGGTGCTGGCAGCGGAGGCTAGCCGCCTCAGCATGCTCGCTTCCCGACTCGAGGAGCGCCAGGACAGATTCGGGTGCGCCCTGGAGGAACTGCTGCGCAAGGCTGGGTGCATCGCCCGAACCCATGTTTTGCCCCCACGGCCAGGGCAGGGCGTGTCCTCGGTGCTCCTCGTCCCTCACCCTTCTTCCGCTGGTTCCTCCTTATACATTGACGGGCCGGCTTCCGCCTCTTTTTCAGTGCATCAGATCAAGGATTTTTCGAAGCTCCTCCAGCGCTTGAGGGGCCGGTCTGATCCAGTTTCCTGTTTTCTCTGGCAGAACTTGTCCAGCCGGGACCAACTGCTGCTGAGGAACTGTCAGCCTTCCGGGCCAGGCTCGCGCCAGGCCAAAGACCTTGTTGTTCAACTGCTTAACAAGATAATCGGGGGTTCCGGCTTTTACGAGGTGGAGCGATTCAAAGCCGTGTCAATGCGGCCTGAGACGAGCGCTCTTGTGCGACTCCCTCACCTGGGTTCCCACCTGTCAATTCTCAATCGCTTTCTCCTCGAGGATGCTTATCCGCTCGAATTGTCGAGGAACCCGGGCATTAGTCTCCCCCCGCTTGTGGCTGTCTTGATGGAGACTCTTCAAGCAGACACCGGTGCCGCCACCGACCCCCACTTGGTCGGGTGGAAGTCTGCTGGGGCCATTCGAGACGACCTCGAAATGGCCACTCACCAGGAACATACTGAGCACGCGGTCAAGCAACTGGTCTTTCGCTTGCGCCGCGTGCTCGAAAGCCACGGCGTAAGTTCCTCCCTGATCCAGAACGATCCTCGCCGCGGGTATCGCTTCGCTGTGCGGCGCAAGGTCGAGACCGCAGCCCACCACGACGACCATTGAGTATGGCTGAAGCCGTGACAAACCGTCGAACAATCTTCTGCTGTTCTGCCCAGTGTGATGTGCGCCGACGATAAAAAGTGCCGGGAGGCAATCCTCCAAGCCAGCCCGCTGGCGACGTTCCAACGGCTCATCGCCGAGAACGACGCGCTGATCCGCAGCCCGGATCTTGGCAACGGCCGCCTCATCGCTTCCGCCAGGACCGCAATTTACACGGAGTTGGTTGGCGAGTGGGCGGAAGAGCAACGGGGCGTCTTCGGCTACGACAAGCCCTTCGCCGTCGTCGCATTGGGGGGGACGGGTCGCGCGGAGATGTCCCCCTACTCGGACAACGATTTCGCCTTTCTTTTCGAGGACGCCTTGGAGGGGAATCCCTTCCTGCTCGAACTCCAGCGCCAGGTTCTGCATTCCGGAGAATTCGAAAACCGCTACGGCTTTGCCTGTCCGGCGCTTCCTTTCAGCCTTGATGACATGCCGAGCCTCTCGGGCAAGCAGCTCAACTCGTTCCTGGACATGCGCCCCGTTTTCGACCCTCATGGCCTGGCGGCACTGTTTCGCGAGCGCATTCATTCCACGTTCGACCCGTTCCAGCACTTTCTGCATGTGCGCGGCTTCTGGAAGGATCAGTGGGAGAAGGCGGCTTGCGAATGCGAGCGGCTTGACCGCTTCGACATCAAGAACGACGGGCTGCGGGTGTTCCTGGCGGGCGTCTGGACGCTCGCCGGAAAACACTTTATCCACAGTTGCGAAGTTTACCAGACCCTCGACGATCCGCGCGATCTCGAGGCCTACGACTTTCTGCTGCGCATCCGGGCATTCGTGCATTTACGGCACCAGGGTCAAGAGCAGCGATTGGCCGGGGGCAATCATTCCGAAGATTTGCTCCGCTTCGATGACTTTGTCTGCTTTGGAGAGTTGCTGGGTCCCGAGGCTGACAAGCGCGCCCGTTTTGAGTTCGCAAACGACGTCCGCGCGCGCTTACTTTCAGCGCGCCGGCGTGTGGCAACCTTCGCCAAAGGCGTCATCGAGCGGGAGCTTAAGACAGGCAGAGAAATCAGTCCCGGCGGTCCACTCGTGTTTGGCGCGGGCGGCCTCCGCCACGCCACGTCGCACCAATGCCAGACGCCTGGCGACAAGAGCCGGGCCGCACTGTCCTTGGTCCTGGCCTCGCAGCGATACGGTGTCCCGATTGATCCGTCCGAACTTCAGGCCACATTCCGCGCGGCTGGCGATTGGCTTGTGCTGGTGCCGGAGTTGTCGGAGCTTTTCTTCGAGCCTCGGGGAAGCCTGGCGGATTCTTTCGCGTTTCTTTCCCAATTGGATGGCGCGCTCGATTGTCTATTTCCCGGGTATGCGAAATTTGAAGTCTCGTTGGATGGACGCGTGATGACCGAGCGCATGTCCCTCCGCGGAGCGCTGGAAAGGCGGAAGCTCCAGGCCCTAGATCGGTATTTGCGTGAGGGCCGGGCGCGGCTCGCCAACTCCGTCTCGGCAGCGCCACTCGCCGACTCCACCCAACACGAGCTGGCCGCCGTCGAAACCGCACGCCTGGATGCCGACCATCTCGCGGCCGTGAAACTCGCCCTCAAGACCAAGCGCCTGCCGCTGACCGCCGATGACCTAACCACGCGCCAGGACGAAACGCTACCGCTCCATGAGCGCTATGCCAGCGGCTTTTCGGAAATCCCGCTGTCGGAGTATTATGCATCCTATGTGTCGCAATGCGGCTTCTCCCGCGAAACGATGCACATCGTTGAGTTCCTGGTAGCCAATCGGCGTGCCTTCAAGGAGCGCTCTGCGGCGGGCATCAACGATGCACGCCAAATCGAGGAATTCGCACAGCTTTGCCAGGATGAAAATCGTTTGCGCTCCTTGTTTGTGTTCAACTGTGCAGACCGAGTGGAATGGGATTCGGAGGAAAGCGACCCTGCGCGCTGGTTCAATACGCGGGAGCTTTACGCCAAGACATTGCAACGCTTCCGCCCGGCCGGGGATTCCACCCGTTTACTGATGACTGCGGGATATTCCCCGGAACAAAGGGACATCCTCCAGGACTTTGGCGAGGATTTTTTTGGTGGCGTGTATTGCAAGTATGCTATTCGTTTCGGTGAGCACCTTGTGCGATTGGTTAAAGAACCGGCCATGTCTGGCCCGAAGGCGAGCATCCTCCGGGACGGCGCCTCCACAATCGTGGGTGTAGCCGCGCGGGACTACCGAGGCCTGGCCGCCTCGATCAGCGGCGCATTCTGGCAGCAAAAGATTGATTTGCGCCAGGCCCACATGTTCTCGGCGATGGGCCACGGTCTGGCGCTCGACTTCTTTCATGTGCCGCCCCAGGACAAGCCCCTGATGCCTGACCTGACCCGATCCATCGAGGAAGCCATCCAGCGGCGACTCCACATTGGGGAGTCGGACGTGTCGAAACTGCCCCGCATTCAGGGGGTCGTCGGGTTGAGGGAGTGGCGAGTCGGTCTATACTGCCTCCGATTCGAAACCGCTCAGGACGTCAGCGGCCTTGTTTATGCGCTTACCTACAAGATCTTCCGACACCTGCGTGGAAATATCTTCGGCCTGACTGCCCATGCGACGCGCGGGCGGGGGTTCATCTCCGTTTATCTCAGCTTGCCCCCGGACCTCTCGCTGGAGCAGGCGCAGGTTATCACGGCAACCCACTTTTGATATTCCAGAGTTTCATAAGTTTCATACATTGATCCGTGGAGGGACGCTCGTTCCAGCCGACAAAAAGCTCACTCACGTCATTGCGCTGCATGGTCAAAAGTGTAATGCAGATTCCCTTTCCAAAACCCCCACGCGCAGATTTCCCCAGACGATTCAGAATGAAGCCGGCGTGCAGGCTTGTGGCTTTCACAAAAAATCATGAGTGCCCTATGTCACCGCCATCTCCGCCGATGCACCTGGCCAAGTGCCCAACTCAAGCCGCGTCATTTCAAAGCCCGGAGTATTGCATGAGCCATTCTTCGACAGCGCGTCTGGTCGCGGGCGAAACGGATGCATTCCGGGCGGCCTTGAGTTCTCCTCGCTCCCAGGTCCCGTTCTCCCCTCGGACCACGGATAACGTGGCCCGTTCCGGAAAGAGGATGCGATATATAAAAACTTCGCCGTCCTCCACCCGCTTGGCATAAGTGGCAACACAATTGTCTTGCGCGTCCCCTTCATCCAGTAAATCGGCCGGGGATCGCAACGGAATGATGCAATTGGCGGCGCCGGGCAATGGCGGCCGAGGGAACACGCAGGCCTTGATCGCCGCAGGAGCATTTTGACAATATTCAAGCGCCAACTCGTCTTGCACGCAGAGCAACTGGTCTCGCGACTGAAAAACGGACCTTCGCCCCGGACGCACAGCCTGTTGCATAATAAGAATCTGGTGGAGCGACTCGGCGGTAGCCGCGCGGTATTTTTCCGCGAGTATTTCCGACACCTCGTGCAATAATCGAGGCGAAATCTGGCGCCAGAATTCCGAATCACCCACCAACTCGATCACCCCAGCGTTGACGACCTCAAGATGCGACAAGACTTTCTGGACATCGGGATCACCCAAGGCAGCACGAAGCCGCCCCAAACGACGCAAGCTCGCCGACTCGGCTGGCACCTTTTTTAGGATGTTGACCACCGCATCCGTGGCTGGAAAACCGAATTGTTGAACCAGCACATTTTGCTTGAGGTGACTGAAGCGAGGACACTGGATAGGCGCTTGAAACCGGCCGATGTAATGATGCGCCAGCAGAAAAGCGATGGCCGGGTGCGTTGAAACCAGGTCCATCGCCTGGGGATCCCCCTTGAGGAGATGCAGAACGGACCATTGCTCGGATGGAAATCTTTCAACGAGGTTCGCGATAGCCTTTGGAAAAGAAAACCGGAACGAATCAAACGCGCGCTTCCGCTCCGCCGCGAGGTCGCTACGCACGCGAAACTCCAGCGCGAGGTCAAGTTGCTCCTGGGATTCCTTCTTTCTTGCCGCATGCCCTGGGGACCTCCGGTATGGATGGATGAGCCGGAAAGTCGGCCAGTAAGGGCGCCAGCCTGAAGACGCCTCGGTCTTGGTGACCGCGGTCAAATCCGGCCATGTATTGAGAACGGTGACCGCCTTTTCCAGGAAAATGCAAAGCTTCCCGGTCTTGAACCGAAACCCAGGTTTGAAGCCATCAATATTCATGCGGCAATGTTCGTTTCGTTTATTCGCGCATCTCTTCACCACGCTATTCGGACCATGGCAATTCGTGGTTTCCGAACATCTCCCTTGTTTTCCAGAATATCCCATTTTCTGCGAGAACAACGCAATTGTCTTAAAACCTTGCTGGCAACCAGAGCCGCGCCTTCACCGCTCTTTGACTTCGATCCAGGTTTGCCGTGTGATGCCGGCGCTGGGATCGCGCACAGTCAATTCGTGCCTCCCCAATGCCAGCAAGGCCACGCTACGGCCGTCTTGGCGGCGGCATTCCAGCGAATCGCTGGACCATTCGGCCTCGTCCGACCCCTGTGCGCTCAAATAAAGACGGCGGCCGTGATCGGGGAGGTCGGGGTCGAGATAGAGAATGGTGCCGGGCAGGGGAAAGGTGACGCGCAAAGTTGACGCGGTGTCGCGCAAGACGGCCCGGCCCGCCAGCCAGTTGTCGGCGCCGGCCAGCCATTCCCGGTATTCCGGGCCGAGCCGGACCCGTCCGGCGTCGTCGTAGTCGTGAATATCGTTTCCCGGAGGCAGGTTATGAGTAATGAATTTCTCATTGACAGCATCTTTCCGCGAGGAGAGCTTGCCGGTGAGGGGATCTAGCCCGCGTTCCACAATGTCCGCGGGGCGGGCATACCAGCTTGTGCCGAATTGGTCGTGGAGATAATCGAAGAGATCGTGGAGAACGGGCGCGGCGCTGGTGACGCCGGAAATGTGGCGCATGGGGGAGTTGTCAAAATTCCCGACCCAGACTCCCACGGTGAATTCAGGCGTGTAACCAAAAGCCCAGTTGTCCCGGAAATCCGAGCTGGTCCCGGTTTTGCAAGCCACTGGAAAGTCAAAACGCAACGAGGATTCTGGGCCGAAAGCCTCCGCTCGGGCGTCATTGTCGCTGAGAATGTCGGCGATCAGCCAGGCCGCGGTGGCGTCGCCGACGCGCTCTCCGGCGTCCCGGCCGGGGGCGGACGGCACGAAGCGGTAGGGCCGGCAGACGCCCATGCGCGCGAGGCAGGAGTAGGCATTGGCCAACTCGAGCAGGCGCGTCTCGGCGTTGCCGATGGCCAGGCCAAGTCCGTAGTAGTCGTCCGAATGAGTCAGCGTGGAGAGCCGGCAACGTCGCAGCAAATCGAGCAGCGGAGCCGCTCCTCCCAGCGATTCGAGGACCCTTACCGCCGAAATGTTGAGCGAATTGGCCAGCGCCACGCGATAGCGCACGGGGCCGTAACAATGGCGGTCATAGTTGACAGGCGAGAACAAGCCGGTGCTGGTGGTAAAATCCGTTGGCACATCGGCCACGATGGAAGCGGGCGTTGCGCCCCGTTCAAACGCCAGCCAGTAAAGGAACGGCTTCAGCGCCGAACCGGTGGAACGCGGCGCATACGCGCCATCCACCTGCCCGGATTGCGCCGAAAAGTAATCGCGCGAGCCGACCAGGGCGAGCACGTTGCCGGTTTGATTCTCGATGACAACAATCGCGCCTTCACCGGCGTGTTCGGCCTGCAACGCGTCGAGTTGGTTGCGGAGGATTTGCCCGGCGAAGCGATTGAGAGGCAAATCCAGCGTGGTACGAACACTGGAATTTCCCGCCGCCACACCTCCGTGTTCCAACAGCAAATCCACAAAATGCGGCGCTTCGAAGGCGCGGCTGCCCTGAGCCAGCCGCAGTGGCTCCTGCAAGGCGCGCTGGAATTCATCTTCGGCCAGCCAACCGGCCCCGCTCATGCGCGTGAGAATCCACTCCTGGCGGCGGCGGGCGGCGGCGAATTGCGCGTGCGGATTCAATCGCGCCGGGGACTGCGGCAATCCGGCCAGCAATGCGCATTCGGACGTGCTGAGATCGCGCAGCGGTTTGGCAAAATAGAATTGGGCCGCCGCCACGCAGCCGCGGTTGTAATTGCCGTAATCCACCCGGTTCAGGTACTCGGTGAGAATTCGCTGTTTGTCCCAGACTTGCTCCAGGCGTAGCGCCTGTGCCGTCTCGATGATCTTGGCCCTGAAGGTCCGCAGCCGGGGCGCGCTCAACTTGATCGTCTGCTGTGTGATGGTGGAAGCGCCGGAGATGATGCGCCGGTTCCAAATCAACTGCCATGCGGCGCGCACATCCGCCCGCCAATCCACGCCGTGATGGCTCCAGAACCGGCTGTCCTCCGCCGCCAGAGTGGCGCTGACCAACGCCTGCGGGATTTCCGATAGGGACGCGGACTGCTGGAAGGGATGGTCGCCGTCGCGCGACAGGCGCAGCGACTCGCCGTTCCGGTCCAACAACTCGACCGTCGGCGGCGGAGGAGTGAACAAGACTGGCGGCAAGGGGACGAAGGAGATCAGGATTGGCTCAATCAGGATCAATACTATCGTCACGCACAGCCCCGTGATGAGAAGCCGCTTCATGATTTTCGATCGAGGGTTTGGGAGCGGGCTTTTCATTTTCCCTCCAAGGTTTGCGTCCCGGTCAACCCGAAACGCTGTGGATGATACATTTCCTCCACCTCGCCCGAAGGCGCACTGACCGCGCCCGCCGCGCGGACGCGGGCATAATACGACAATGTGTAGTTTCCGGTCCGCAACACGTCGGCGAAAAACAGAGCGCGATCCTTGCGAAATTCGTGAAAGTCCCACATCCATTCGTTGCCGCTACCATAACCGGCGGGCACCGGTTCCAGAATGGCCGGCAACGGATCATTCACCACCACGTAGCGGGCCGCTTCCCGCGCCGATAATTCCAGTGTGACCAGAACGCGGTCGCCGACAGTTAATTCGCCGCCGGAAGGCTGGTTTTCCCCGTCCAAGCGCTGATAGGTCCGTTTCAATCCGAATCCCTCGTCCTGCCGGGGTTGTGTTGCGCCGGGCGGGCGGATTTCGAAGGAGGCGGTGGCGTAGAGGCGGTGCGGCGGTGAATTTAAAACGGCTGGAAACGGCTCCGCATCTCCTTTCAAGACGAAGGTCTTTTCAAACAAAGTCTGCTCCGCATCCAGCCGGAAGGGAGTGCTTTCGCCGCGCCAGCGCAACTCTCCGGCGGCGGGCTGGAGGGAGCTTTCGACGCGGCGCGAGTATTCCGTCACGGCCAGCATCGCCCAGGCGTCGCCCTGGGTCGTGCCCCAATGCCCATCGCCCTGTTCGCGCATCAGCGCGTCAAAAAGTGATTGCACTTCCCGGCTGTCGGGTTGCAGCCGAATCCAGGCCAGGAGGCGGATGGCCAGTTCGCGCGCCGGGCAATCGAACCCGTTCGGTTCCACGCGGCGGGAAGGCTGGTTTGTCGTCAATAATTCCCTGGCCATATCCGGCGGGCCGTGGGCTTGCAGGACGGCCAGGGCCAGCAGAGCCTTGTCCTCGGTTGAAAGCTGGCCGCGCCGGGAGAAGAGTTTTTCGTGGTAAGCCGGTTCGCCCCGCCCGGCCAGCGCCAGGGCGTAAAGGGCCAGGCAGGTGTCGGAAAGGGAGCTTTCGTTGCCGCCCGATTGGCGCAATTGCGCGCTCAGGCCGGAGAGCAGCTTTTCAAATTCCGGCTCGGGCAGCGTCCAGCCGTGCTCTTTGGCCAGTGTCAACACCATGGCCCCGTAGGCGCTGGCCCAGAGCATCGGCGCGCGCCCGTGCGGCCAGTAGGCCAGGCCGCCGCCGGGCGTTTGCATGGTCAAGAGCCGCTGCACGCCGGTATTGATCGCGCGCGCGGCATCGTTGGAACGTCCGACCATGACAGAGCGCAACGCCGGCGCGTCGCCCAGCACAATCCACGGCAGCATGCTGGAGCCGGTTTGTTCGGCGCAGCCGTAGGGATAATGCAGCAATTGCGAGACGGCCTCGCCCAATTCGCTCAGGCGCGTGTTGGATATGCGGATGGTAACGCTGCCGGTTCCAGCCAGGAACTGTGGGTTTGCCCTGGCAAACAAGTTGGTGGAAAGGCCATCCACGGTTTGCGAGATTGTCTGATGCAACAGTGGCGAAACGTCACCGACATCAAGGGAGCATTCCGTCGCGTCGGTGAATTGCTGCGGGGCGTCGGCGAACCAGGCCCGCCAAATCCATTTCGCCGATCCAGCGGCGACGAAGGCGACGGGGAATTCGGCCGGCTCCGAAGCGCCGGCGGCGATTTGAATTTGTTGGTTGGTGCTGTTGGCTCGCGCCTTGTCATCCAATTCCAGTTGCACAATGACGCCGCCCGAGTGTTGGCTCTGATTGTGAATCACGGCGCGCGCGACGAGTTGATCGCCGACATGGGCGAACTGCGGCAGCGCCGGCTCAATCAGCAACGGCTTGCTCACCTCAAAGGCCGATTGCCCGGCGCCGAAGCGGCCGTCCAGGTGCGCCACCGCCATAATGCGGTAGCGCGTCAAACTATCGGGTGCGGGAAACTTGGCGGTTACAGACCCTTGCGGGCCGGTGACCAGAGTCGCGTTCCAAAACGCGCAGGCGAGGAAATTCTTCCGCACGCGGATTCGGCCGCCTCCTCCTCCCGTGTAGCCTTTGTTGGCAAATCGGCGCGGTTCGGGGTCTTCCGGCAGCAGGTTCCTCAGGGATATGCCGGAATGGACCACCAAGGGACGCGGCGCGAAGAAAACCGCGATTGGATCGGGCAGGCCGGGGTCGCCCAGGCTGAGGATACCCTCGTCCACTGCATAGAGCGTCACTTCCGCGCCGGCCGCGGGCGCGTTTGAAATATCGTTGACATCGACCGTGACCTCCACCGATTGGGCGGGAAGATAATTGGTGGCCGGGCAAACGACGGACACATTCAGCCGGCTGGCCGGGTCGCGGACGGGCAGCAGGCAATAGCCGACGCGGTATTCCGGTTCCTTGACTTCCCTCGGGCAGTCGTCGGAACCACGCAACAGAAGGACCGAGACGAAGACGTTGGGCGGGTCGCTGTGCTCGATGGGAATTTCAATGGCGGGCGCGTTGGCTACCAGCAGCGTGGAGAAGGAGCGGAGCACGCTGCCGCGCTCGACAGTTACCCACGCCGCGCCGCTGAAAGGGGCCTTGACCAGCAGTCGCGCCGTCTCTCCGGGCGCGTACTCGGGCTGGTCGGGTTGGAGTTCCATGCGGACTTCATCCCGATAATTCCAAGCCAGGCTGCCGGGCGCGCTGACGGAGAGTTCAGGGACAGGAGCGGAGACGGCGAATACCAGGGAACTGGCGGCCTTGCGCCCGTGAGGGTCCGTGGCGGAAACCTCCAGCACGTATTGCCCCGGCTCGACAACGGCCAAGTGCTGCATCGTCGGTCCGTGGATTTCGATTCCGCGTTCGAACACGTTGGAATAAACCGTCTGAGTACGATAGCGAATGGTCCTGCCGGCGCCTTGCACGCGCACCGGCAGCGACTCCACGCGCTGGAGTTGGAGGCGCGCGGCCACCGGGTGCGGCCAGGGTTTGCCGTCGGCCCCGACGGCCACAATTTGCAGAGGGGCTTCCTGGCTGGCGGTCCAAACCGAGTTCGTCTGGCACAAGCCCAGGTAAAAATCCGAACTGTGGCAGGTGAACTGCGCGGCGCTGGAAACGGTTTGCTGATCCAAGTCGGTGGTTTCGACCAGAAGCGACACAAAGCGCGGACCGGGCGCGGCGTTATTGGACGGCATTTCCGGCGTGATGACGCAGCCGTTTGAGTTGGAGATTCGCGTCTGGCCGGTGAAGGCCAGATGCGAGCCATGCGAAACGCCGAGGAAAGTGAATGAATCGAAACCCGCCGGCCTAAAGCCGCCTTCATCCACCTCCATCGTCCATTTGACACGCGCCTGCGTCAGTGGCTGGCCAAAGTAATAACGGGCGGAAACGGGAATCTCCACCTTTTCGCCCGCGGCGTATTCGGACCTGGCTTGCACGCTCACTTCAAACGGGTTGGGCTGGAATTCGGCGACTTGGAAGTGATGCCAGTAATCCGAACCGCCAAGACGGAAGCGCGCGGAATAATCATCTCCGCACGGCCCCGCTGGCAGGGGCACATCCACCGAGCAGGCGCCGCAGGCGCTGAACTGGACGATGTTGGAAAAGAACGATTTTCCCCGCGCGTCAAAACATTCCAACGTGCCGGCCAATCCGGGCGTAACCGCCAGGCCGTCGGGCGTCCAATCCCGCGCCAGCGCCTTGAGATGGAGCGTTTCATTCGGACGGTAAAATTCGCGGTCGCTGAAAACCATCACGGGCCGGGTGGGCACGGCTTCACCGGGCCAGAGGCGCGGCAAATCGAAGCCGTAAAGAGGAATTTCGTGGTCGGCGATCTTTAATGCGTGGAAATCCTGTCCGAGCGCGGCCGCCAGCCATTGCGCGTTGGTCGGATATTTCAGGCGCGCCAAGCCGCTGGCATCGGTAAGACTCTCTTGCAGCACTTGGTTTTCATCGTCGAGCAATCGCACGGCCGCACCGGCGGCGGGCTGTCCAGTGCTCTGCGAAAAGACAAAGGCATCCAGGTCCCCGCCGGCGGATTTCCAGGCCAGGCCGAGATCGGTCAATTGGATGAGTGCCTGCGTGCCCAGGCGCGGGTTGGACCGCTCGCTCTCGCGCGCTCTCTCGGCCTCGACAAAAACCACCCCGGTCTTGCGCCCGCCCAGGATCTGATTCCAGTCCAATATGACGTTGGTGGCGGTGTCCGATTCCGGCGCGCCGGCCAGTTCTTGATCGAAGACGGTTCGACCGGGGATTAAGTTGTAATCCAGACGCCGGTAACGCTCGCCGAAGTCGCCATCCTCAGGCCAGGGGCGGAAGTAGCTGTCGTAGCCGCGCAAGGCGTAAATCGCCGCGTCCGGTTCCAGCAATTTGGCGCGGAGACGGACGGACGGCACGTTGACGGCCAACAGGGGAAACTGGCGGCGGCCCACCGCCTGCTGGTCCTCGGAAAAGGCCGGAAAATAGAGGCGCGCAGGGATGGCGGGCATGATGATGTTCGTCGCAGCGGCTTTGTCCAGGGTGAAGGATTCTTCGGCGGGCAATCCGGTCCGCGCGACAAGCTGGTAGGAGGTCCCACTGTGAAAATCGCCCTGCAAATTCAAGCATCGGCCGTCTGGCTCCGCCGTGATATTGGAGGCCAACGGCTCCAGTTGAATCCAACGATTCCACTGGTTGGTCAACGACGGGGCGACCGGCTTTGAAAACCGGAGGACAATCGAAGCGCCGCCTTCGAAAAAGTGATGCGCGATGGCTTCCTCGAAAACAAACGGACGCACGTTGCCCAACTGGATTTCGACGCGGGCGCGCAGACTCAATCCCTTTTCAAGCGCGGGAAGGCCAGGCCGAAGGAGCAATCGCCAGCCTTTGCCAACTGCCAATGGCTGTTGCGGCGCGGCCAAGACCAGGTTGGAGGCGAGATTGGCTGGCAAGCCCAGGCGCTGGTAGTTCCACGGCATGCCTTCGTTTGTGCCCTGCCATATTTCCGCCGCCCGGCGCTGGCCCCCTTCGTCGCGGAATTCGATGTAGGGCGCCAAGTCGGCGGCACGAACCGGAGCGTTGAAAACGAGCGTGACTTCCTCCTCTGAGTTCATGTCCGCATGGTTCGGCCCGCTTGTGGGATAGACGACCGAGAGCGGCGGCGTTTCCACGCGCTGGCGCAAAACGGCCGACGACGGGCGTCCATCCGCGCCCGTCAATCCGGGCCGCAGGGAAAATTCGTAGCGGTGGTCCAGCGCCAGCGGTTTGGACGGCAAGAACACGCCGCTGCGTGGGCTGAGCCAGGTGAAAACGCCGCCCAAAGTCGGCTCTATGACCATTGGCGACGGTTCCGCTGGGTGGCCGATTTTTTCCGGCCCGACCATCGGCTGGTCAAACCGCAGTTCAAAGGTAGTGGCAGGACCAGGCGGTGCAGGATTGAGAATCAGTTCGACGTGTTCAGAGCGGTTGTGGTGGAGACCGCAGCCCACAAGCAAAAGGGCGGCGCCGGCGGCAAGAAGATGTTTCATAGGTCAACAAGGCGTTTTCAACGATTAAAGTTTAGTGTTGACTACGCGCCGCCAACAGGACGCGCGCAGCCAAAGTCCGGCGATGGAGGAAAAGGCCAAACCAATTTGCGAATGGAGTGGGCGGAGGAAAAATGGAACCCAGACCATCTACCTGATCTCGCTCACGAACCTCGTGAACGAAATCAGCTTTGAAAATGGTTATCATAGAGGTCTCTCTTTGTCACGGGAAAAATGAAAGGGAAAAATAAAATGGCCCGCACCTTTGGCGATTTTAGAGCGCGGATGGGGGAAACCAGATTTTAGGGTGTTTGGTGTGATGATTTTCGGCGGATTCCTCGCGCTCTCGCCTGGAGCCAGCGAGCGGCTTCAGCCTTCAACGCGGGGTCGAGTTGTCCGGTTGTTGAGATAAAGGATGAGGTCGAAGACTTTTCCGCGAGGAGGCTGGCGACAATCATAATCATAGCACGCCGGGTCAGCCAGAACGAATGAAACGCGAACTCAAACGGGCTGGGACGAAAGATTTCTCCCACAACTTGGGACTGGACATGCTGATCCTCTATATCCACATGCAAAGTTCCACGCCCATCCAAAAGGCGTTCGTTGTCGCCCGGAACAGGCAGACTGTAGACAACCCCTACGCGGTCCATCCGGGAGATAATTCTCCCCAACCGGGTGCCAGCGGTTACATCCGCGGGACGATGCGGAGCAATTAGCGTCTTGATCACAGATGGCCTTTGCGGAATTTTGGGAGTTTGAGGAAACTGCCGACCAACGCAGTTTCAATTCCCTGTCCGGGGACCGCGTCTATGACTTGCAATTGCGCCTGCATGACTGTTATGCCCTAGAGCCACCAGTACGCATCCCGCCCTCCATCGGGATCAGCACCTCCATTTGCCCAGACGCCCCAGTGGTCAAGAATCTTGCCCAATAACTTGCACTGCGAGAGTGCCGGGCGCATCCCACGAAGCTCGTGAAGACGTGCTTTGTGAGGTGCGGTGCTTCCGGGATTGCCCAGCAACCGGGCTTCCAGTAGAAGCGTCCGGGCTTCTCCCATGAGGTTGCCCAGGCGGGTTTGAATGGCCTTGGCCCGGCCGAGCCATTCCAACGCGCGCGTGGGATTGGTCTCGAGTTTGGCTCGATAAGTCAACGCGAAGTCCGCCAAGTCTCCTTCGTTTTGGTGCTCCTCCTGCATGGCTTGGGCTTCGTCGAGCAGGTCCGCGGCTTCCGAGAGTTGACCAAGCGCCCGACAGGCGTCGGCGTGGTCCGAGAGCACCCGGGCCACAGCCTCTGAAATGGCGCTTTCGCGCCGGACAGGCTGGCACGCGTCATGTAATGTGCGGAGTGCGTCGTAGGGCTGTCCGCGGCGCAGTTGGTAGTAGCCCCAATGCCCCAGGAACGGCAACGCGGCCCCGTCGGAGCCGTCCGGGCTGGGAGAAAGAAATTCGCGTCCCCGCCGGATCCACGGTTCGATCGCGCAGGGCGGCATCAGTCCCTGGTAGCGGTAAACGCACACGTAGCAGTTGACCAGCGACAAAGTCATCGGTTGCGATTGCGCCAGGGCCTCGATGGGGGGTATGCCGTCGAGAAAGCCTCTCCGACTCTGGATCCAGGCCGCCAGTCGCAGATACTCCGAGTGCAACTCCAGTTCGAATGCGTGATGGAAGGCCTCCATCTGGCGCATGATCGCCGCGGCGGACTCATGGTCGCCGTGGTCGTGGCGCATTCGGGCCTCGCTCAACATCCGGTGCAAGTGACCCTGGATGCCGCTGTCCGGGCCGCGAAAGCCGGCAGGCACGGGTTGCCAGCTCTCATCGGTGAGGAAAGGCTCGGAGAGGTCGAGCAACAGGTTTTTCTCGTGGTCCACAACGTTGCGCCAACTGCAGGAATAGCGATGGGTTTGGCCCTTGAATCGCTGGACGCACAAACCCCGTAACCGTGCGCGGCCAATGGCCGGCGGGTTGGCCTGCGCGTGCTCAATGTTGTCCACGCCGGCAAAGCGGTGCCCCAGCACTCCGGCCCGGTCGAGGGCGGCGAATATGCCGTTGCTCCCGAGTTGGCCGAAGCGGGTGTCTATCTCGCAGAGTTCCTGGTGAACCTTGCGGACAGCCGGAGGAGCGGAGTCGGGTTTATTGGAAACGGGCACTTCCTCATTCGACAGGGCAAACGGATTGCCATCATGAACACGCCTCATTGCCTGATCCGTATGATACCAGTGTTGGAGGCTCAACCCCCGCCGCTCTGCGTGATGCAGGAACAGACCCAGCTTCATGGCCCAATCAAGCGTTGCGGCCACGGAGCCGGGAGCGCCGTTTTCCAGGCGATCCAGCATTGCGCGCCACTGGCTGCAAACCTGGCGAGTCCAGGGCGGCATGAACGGCTCGTTCTGATACGATTCCGCCTTTTCAAGATAATGGCGTTGAATCTGGATCGCGCTCAGTCTGCGTCCGCTGGCGGTCAACCCCGTGGCGCGGCAGGCCGGGTCCAGTGTGAACCGGCGCATCGTTTCTAGCGGGTTGGCGAGCCGCACGGCGTCGCCCGGTCGCAGTCGCGCTTCAATCATCGCCACGATCAGCGCCGTTGCGCCCATGTTCAGCCAGAGCGCGGTTTCCGAACAGAGGCTTTCGCCGCATATAATGTGGAGCCGGTGATAGCCATCCCTGGCCAGCGTCTCGTCTTTGGTATGGAAAATGCCGCGCTGGCTTGTGCTGCCGCCCGACACTTCGCATTCCAGAAACCGGACGCGCGGCGAGAGCATGAAACGCAGACGCCCGTCCGCCAATTCCAACCCGCCCGCACCGTCATTCGCGCCAACAACCTTCTGCCGGTGAGAATCTCCCTGCACAACCAAACCCCTCTCACGCGGGTTGAAACCCTGCAACTGCTGGACACCACCCTCTTCCAAAATGGCATCACCATGGTGCTGGTGGGAGACGCCTCCGTCAAAGCCGTTCCGAACTTCCAAGCCGGCTCTGAGGTCCCTCCGACCATTGACGTCCGGGCCGGCGAATTGCCCGATTCCTGTTCCTACATGACTTGCACCGTTGCGTTGAAGAAGGCCAGGGCCGACCAAGTCACCGCCATGTGCGGCATGGTGTCGCGGATGCCAAAAAGCGTCATTTACGTGCCCACCGGCAACCTCCTCATCCTGCGCGACTATTCGGCCAACATCCGCCAGATGCTTCACCTCATTCAACAGGCCGACCGCGAACCGCTGCCCTGGTTGGACATCCTCAGCCCAGCCACCAATCCCGCAGTCCCGGGTGGCAGGCCGGGCAGTCCCGCTCGCGCGCCATAGCCTTGGCGACGGCGCATGCCCGCCGCACAAAAGCAGTGCGACGTTGCCTTCTTTGCCAAGGCCCGACGGCGGGCAGCGGAGTGCCCGCCCTACCTTTCCCGCCCCGCTGAATTCTCGCCGCGAGACGCGGCTTGAACCCGCAGCCGAAGACGGCTGCGCTACGTAGCGTAGGCGTTTTCGCCTGCGGGTTCACCGGGCGTCCCGCCCGGCGTGCCGAAAACACTACCTTGTCAACGCTCTATGCTGGTGTGGCTTTGGTTGCGGATTTTACCGCCCTTCGAAATGCGCAGGTTATTAGACGCTTTGCTTTGAACAAGATTACACCCACATTGGCGTATGGGAATGTGGGTGTAATCATTTTAGCCACCCGTCCCTTAGTGTGTCGAGAAAAAAAGTTTGGCGAAAGCAAAAACTGTGGCAGTGTCCTATTTTGTAGTGTCGAGCCTATGGCTCGAAATCGGCGCGCAGCGCCGACTCTACATCAAATTAGAACATTGCCAAAACTGTCTTTTCAAAACTGTCTTTTCCTTGCTAACGGCGGCCGCCTTTGGCACAAAACCCACCGCATGAATCGCGCCCTTTTCACGACCCCTTTCACACTTTCCTGATGAAATGAAGGCAACCAGCCAGGCCGCCGGCAACCTCGGCAAGGGCAGCGACGAAAAACCGCGCTGCGGCGCGCCCGACTGGCTTTTGGCCCTGGGATTGTTTTTGGCGGTTCTGCTGGCCTATCAGCCCGCCTGGAACGGCAAGCCGGTTTGGGACGATTCAGCCCATTTCATCAAGCCGGCCTTGCAGTCCTGGCACGGCCTGGAACGCATCTGGTTTCAGCCCGGCGCCACGCAGCAGTATTATCCGCTGGTCTACACCGTCGCTTGGCTGGAACAGAAGCTCTGGGGCGATGCCACGCCGGGCCGCCACTTTGTCAACATCCTCCTGCATCTGGCCTCCGCGCTCCTGCTGGTGAAGGTCTTGCGCCGGTTGGAGGTGCCAGGGGCGTGGCTGGGCGCGGCGCTCTGGGCGCTGCATCCGGTGCAGGCCGAGTCGGTGGCCTGGATGTCGGAATTGAAAAATACCTTGTCAGGCCTGTGCTATCTGGGCAGCGCGCTGGCTTATCTGCGGTTTGACCGCGAGAAGAAGGGGTCGTTCTACCTCCTTTCGCTGGCGTTGTTTGGCGCGGGATTGCTCGCCAAGTCCGTCATCGCCACCTTGCCGGCGGCGCTGCTCCTGGTCTTTTGGTGGCAGCGGAAAAAGTTGCGGTGGAAGGAGGATGTGCTGCCGCTGGCGCCGTTTTTCATTGTGGGCATTGGATTGGGATTGTTCACCGCCTGGATGGAGCGGACGATGATCATAGGAACGGCAGAGGCGGCCTCACACCTTTCCCTCATGGATCGCTGTCTCATCCTCGGCCGGGCGGTTTGGTTCTACCTTGGAAAACTGGCCTGGCCGCATCCGCTGATTTTTGTTTATCCCCGCTGGGAGGTGAGCGGGGCGGTCTGGTGGCAATACCTGTTTCCCGTGGCGGCGCTGTTGCTGGCGGCGGGCTTGTGGCATGGGCGCCGGCGTCTAGCCCGGATATTTCGTACCTCTGCCCGAAGTTGCCACACCCTGATTGGTAGGGCGGCGCTGCCGCGCCGCCCTGAATCAGGGCGAAGCAGCAGCTTCGCCCTGCCAGACCATGAAATATCCAGGCGAGGGACTGGGCCGCTGGTGGCGCTGCTTTATTTTGTCGGCACCCTCTTTCCGGCACTCGGATTTTTTGATGTCTATCCGTTTCGATATTCGTTTGTGGCCGACCATTTTCAATATCTGGCGTGCCTGGGTCCGCTGGCCCTGGCGGGGGCGGGAATCGAGCGCGCATTGGGCTGGCTGGCCCATCGCAGCGCGCTTTTGCAACCCATCGGTTGCGCGATCTTGCTCACGACCCTCGGCGCATTGACGTGGATTCAATGCCTCCAATATGCCGACGTTGAGACGCTTTGGCGCGCGACGCTGGCCAACAATCCGGGTTGCTGGCTGGCCCACACCGACCTTGGGGTGAACCTGCTCGACCAAGGCAGGATAGACGAAGCCGCCCGCCAATTAAGAATAGCCGTGGCCATTCAGCCCGATTTCGCGGAAAGCCAGTTCGATCTCGGCTGCGCCCTCATCCGGCAGGGAGCGGTTACGGAAGCCATCGCGCATTTTCGCAAGGCCCTGGACATCCACCCCGATTTTGCGGAAGCCCACAACGGTCTCGGCGGCGCGCTGATCGAGCAGGGAAATCTCCAGGAGGCCATCGCCCAATTCCGAATGGCGCTGGCTCTCAAGCCCAATTATTCGCCCGCCCGCGAAAATCTTGGCTTGGCGCTTCTCCGCCAGGGAGATTTTGACGGAGCGATGGCCTGCCTTGAAAGAACGACCGCCCTGCCTTCAGAGACGGTGGCAAGATGGTATAGCCTCGCCAACCAGTTGTTGGAAGAGAGGCATTTCATCGAGGCCATGGCGTGTTACCGGCGCACATTATCCATCAGCCCGCGTTTTGCCGGGGCGTGGGCCTATCTTGGGCTGGCCTGCTTCCAGAACGGGCAAACCAGGGAGGCCGTGGAATCCTGGCAAAAGTCCCTGGAGATCAATCCCGGCCAGCCGCAAGTGCAGAACAACATCGCCTCGGTGCTGGCGACCGCCTCCGATCCCTCCTTGCGCAACGGCCCCAAAGCCGTTTCGCTGGCCGAGCAGGCCAACCAGGCGACGGGCGGCGCGGACCCAAGAATTCTATGCACCCTGGCAGCGGCCTATGCCGAGACGGGCCGTTACGACGCAGCGACCGCCACCGCCCAAAAAGCCCTGCTTCAGGCCGAAGCGCAAAAAGACGACAAACTCTCCCGCGCATTGCGAGCCGAGATCAACCTCTACGACTCCGGCCACCCGCTACGCGAGCCAAAATAGCGTGAAACCTGCCGCGCGTGCATGCTCGTAGCGGCTTTCGGAAGAAAGCCGCCAATCGCCGATCTTTCCTGCTTCCGGGGAGCGCGCACGCCCCCGCGTGCGGCCCGCATCAACACCCCATGACCTTGCATACCCATTCAGCGAAGGCGGACCATCCGGCGTGCTCAAGGCAGGGAGGGCTACAGAAGCCTTCCGGCAGCTCGCTCACGTTCCAGAAACACGCCGGGCTTGAGCACGAGCAGGCCGTAAAACGGTAGAAACAGCCTCACTTGCCTTGCTGGAACCGGCGCATGTCCGCTTCATCCTCCGCAATCCAACCTGCCATCTGCAAGTGATAACGACGGCGGAAAGCCCGGCGAAGGTGGAGCCTCGTTCCCGCCTGTCCTCCGTGGCTTTAGCGAGGGTGGACGAGATAAAAGTGGGGGGGCTGCTTTGTCCCGGAGGGACATCCGATAATAGCCCAACACGCCAGTGCCGGGCCTTGTAGCGGCGGTCTCTGACCGCCGGATATTAATGTTCGCGAAGGAGGGGTCAGTCCCGGGTCAGTCCTGCATGATCGCATATTTTCGTTTTTGTGCTCATCACGCAGCCGATTCGCCAAGGAGCCGGAATCGCTCATGCTAAATCGCGCCCCCGAGACCGAGGCAACAGGCTTTGCCCCGCTGCATCCAGCCGCCCGAATTCCGGTTGAGGCTCGATCAATTTCGGCAGACGTTCCCTCCTTCGCTCTGTGAGCTTCCCCCTTCGTTATCACTTCCTCCTTCGATGAACCTACGGCGGACAGGACGGCGGACAGGATGGCGGGCAGGCAATCCAGAACTCGACGTTGCAAAACAGCTTGGCCGTGAAATCTTCCGGCCCAGTGGGCTTGCCACGGCAAAAGCTGAAATCTGAAATGAGTAAATTCTGACCTCCGACCTCTGCGCTCTGTCCTCCAGCCTCACCTCTCAGTTTTTTCAGCCTTTTCCGATCCGTGCCATCCGTGCCATCCGTGGTTGATCCCCCTTTTCGCGGTTATCCGCGCACGAGTTTTGAACAGGAGTGCGCAGAGAGAACAGAGAACGGAAAAAGAAAATCTCTGTTTCCTCTGTTTCCTCCTGTTCAAGAAATCCGCCTCGCTGTTCAACTTCTTCCGGTTTTCTCGCCGCGCTGGAACCGGTGGCGCCTATGATCATATTTTGTCCTTTCCAAACGCAATTTATGTGCATCTATTATGCAATCCAACTCTCGCTAAACCGGATATATCGCGGTATTCTCGTTTAACGGTGGAGGGCCAAAACAGGCGCGCGCCAAAAAAAAGAACATGCCCGACCAAAAACAGGAATTGCTTCGAGCGCTTCCAGCAATCACGGAATTGCTGAAAAGCGAAACCGCC
>Ga0326727_10008074_pt1 | contig 27066 bp, 24 predicted proteins | sample MB2enrmetagenome_FD_207643 | JGI IMG/M metagenome (GOLD analysis project Ga0326727, IMG submission 207643) | Lab enriched peat soil microbial communities from McLean, Ithaca, NY, United States - MB29MY | ecosystem: Environmental > Terrestrial > Soil > Wetlands > Peat | place: USA: New York...
CTCCCGCAAGAAGCTGCGGGCAGGATGCCCGCGCTCCAGGATGCCCTCAGCCTCCGAACGGGAATGGCCCCAAGTGCTCCGCAAGCGGCCCGAGTGCGGCCGCCGGCAAGAAGAGCAATGCGCCGATAATGATGATGGTTCCAAATAGCAAGAAGCCAAACGTCAGCGAATCGTCTCGCAATGTTCCGGGGCCGAAAGGAGAGGGCTTCTTCGCGCCGAGCCCCGCCGCCAAGGCGATTGGAGCAACGATCGGAAGGTACCGGGCAAAGAGCATTACGAGTCCAGCGGCGATGTCCCAGGGGATGGCTTCCGGCGCAGGGTTTGGATTGTCGTAAAAGCCGTAGGTCACCCCGAGTCCATCGAAAGCCGAGCCGTTATTCGCTGAGGCCGATGAAAACTGGTACACCATCTGGGAGAATCCATGCGGGCCAGGATTGCTTGTGGCCTTCAGCCCCCAGTTCGTGGCGGCAAAGAGTCCTGTGGGCATGAGGATCATGACCGGATGCACCAGCAGGGCGATCAACGCCAGCTTCATTTCGCGACCGCCGAGTTTCTTGCCAAGATACTCAGGCGTTCGTCCCACCATCATCCCGGCAATAAAGATCCCAATCACCAGGAAGAGCAGCAAGTTGATCATTCCCACACCCTTGCCACCGAAGATGCAGTTTAACCACATCCCCACCATAGGAGACAGAGACGCCATCGGTGTCAGACTGTCATGTTCCGCATTGACCGCACCACAGGTGACGTCCACAGTCACAGTTGCGAACGTAGCGCCTGCGGATGTCCCGAAACGCATTTCCTTGCCCTCGAGATTGCCCAGGTGCTGATCCACAGGCAGTCCGGCCACCGCTGGCAAATTGACCCGCAGCTTCCCACCGGGCGCTGTTACGCTGGGGATCTCGTAGCTTCGGGCCCTGGGGTGAGCGATGAGGCCGGGATTGGGCTTTAACGTGTCGTAATAGATCGCCCAGACTATCCCGCCGACAAACATCGCCAACATGACAGAAAAGATCACCAGCGAATGCCGAAATCTCCCCAGCATACGGCCGTACATCAGCACGAGGGAGAAAGGGAAAACCATCATGGCGAAGGTGGTGAGGAAATTGGTCAACGCGGTTGGGTTCTCCAAGGGATGCGCGGAGTTCATTCCATAGAAGCCGCCGCCGTTGGTTCCCAGCATCTTCTGGGGCACGAAAGCTGCCAGCGGACCGACCACGATCGTCTGCTGTTTCGGTTGGCCGCTGTCCGTTGTCCCCATCGCCGCAGGTTCTAATGTCGAAACCTGATAAGAGCTGCGGTAGGTCATCGGCATGCCTTGTTGCACGAACCCCAAGGCTAGGAGAAAGGCCACCGGCAGAAAGATGTAGACCACCACGCGCCACATATCGACGAAATAGTTGCCGATCGTCTTTTCCCCGCGAAACAGCCGAATGATTGCGGTGAGGGCACACAACCCCACTGCCGCCGACAAAAAGAAATTCGGTATGCAGAAGAAAATCTGGCTGAAATTGGAAAGGTGCTGATCTCCCGAATAGTGTTGAAGGTTCGTATTGGTCATGAACGAGATAGCACTGTTGAAGATGGTGGTCGGCGACAAGAGTCCCAGATGCCGGGGATTCAGCGGCATCCACGGTTGAATCGACAAAATGAGATAACCGTAGCCGAACAGCGCCGTGTTAAAGACGAGCAAAGCGACAGTGTACTGCTTCCAGTCTTGCTCCCCCGTGTCCAGCCGCTCCTCAACCCAACGGAAAATTCGAGGCGCGTGGTACTTTCCCTCCATGATCCGCGCCATGTACTTGCTCAATGGGAACGCAATGATAATCGTGAAAGCTATTATGGAAAGCGGCAGAAACCACATATCCTTACTCTCCTCGCACTAAGGTACAAAGCCCGCTCAGAACCATTCCGGGCGTATCAGAGCCGTGAACAGATAAACGAACAAGAACAACACAATAATCGCGGTGACATAGATCATGGCTGTTGCCTCACCTCTTATATTTTTTCGCAGCCGTCCAGGAACAGGAAACACAACACCATGGCGATAATTCCTAGAAGAAACATTGCCGGCAACCAAAACGCGAGATTCATTTCGCACCTCTCCTTGCCTCGGCCTTCTTCAACACACTCTGGGGCTCACGTTTTTAACGGTAAACCTGAGGCCCTAAACGAGGCATAAAGGACTCATTCGGAATTCATAAAGGCGGGAAGGGCGGAAAGGGGGCGTGGCTGATATCGCCGATTAGTATATGATTAGCGGTGGACTTAAAAGTGAAATCTCAAACTCGGGTAAGTTCCCGGTTCGGACAAGCATGATGGCGGCAGCGGACATCCGGAACCCCCAAGAATCGCATGCACCCCAACTCGCCATGCGGGTTTCCCTGGCGGTCGGCTTCTTCATGCTCGGAACAAAAGTGCTCGCCTACTGGATGACCGGATCCACGGCGATCCTCTCTGACGCTGCCGAATCGGTCGTCCACGTGGTGGCTGTTTCCTTTGCCGCTTACAGCCTCTGGTTGAGCCGCAAGCCTCCTGACCGCAGTCATCTATACGGGCATGACAAGATCGCATTCTTTTCGGCTGGGTTCGAGGGCGCCATGGTCGTGCTTGCGGCGCTCTATATCGTCTATGTGTCAATTCAAAGGTTGATTACAGGACCCAAGCTGGAGAACCTGGGTGCAGGTGCTTTGCTCGTTCTGGTCGCCGGCGGAGTCAACGGAGCTCTGGGCGGCTATCTCGTATGGGTTGGAAAAAAGTACGGATCTTTGATTGTAGAGGCCGATGGTAGACATGTACTCACCGACTGCTTGACCAGCCTCGGTGTCGTCGTGGGGCTTGGTTTGACCATCCTCACGGGCTGGCCTCGTTTTGATCCTATGGTTGCGATTCTCGTCGCCCTGGACATCCTTTGGATGGGGAGCAAGTTGATTCGCCAATCCATCGGTGGGTTGATGGATGAAGTCGATCCCATAACTCAAGCTGAAACCCGGCGACTGCTCGTCGAGATGACTTCTGAAGCCGGGGTTGAGTTTCATGGGTTGCGGCATCGCAATGCCGGCAATACTAATTGGGTGGAATTCCATCTGTTGTTTCCTATAGGTACTTCTTTAGCATCTGCGCATTCGCTGGCCACCAAAATTGAAGAGAAGATTCAACAAGCTTCGACGATGAGAACCGAAGTGATTACCCATTTGGAAACCCTGGAGGACCACCAAAAGGTCCACCCACGTCGTCACTTTGAAAAGTTCGATGAGTAAGGTCCGCTGAAATCCTCATTAATTGCTGGGGGGCACTGCGGCAGGCGCAAGCCTTGTATCGTTTGGATCAGTTGCCCCGCCATGAAGGGTTTGCCTGTCCGTCGTGCAAAGCCGCGCCACCGGTGGGAAAGTTCTGGAAGTGCAGCCGCTGTGCAGAGGTATTCGATACCTTCCAAACAGGAGCTGTCTGCCCGCACTGCGCGGCACAGGTTGCGGTGATGCCTTGTCCCTACTGTCGCGCTCAGAGTCCTTCGAGCGAGTGGATTATTCCTGCCCCTGTGCCTTCGAATCAGGGCTGGTAATTACCTGTGCGGGAACTGGCGGTCTAACTCCAGATTGAGCTTGAGGACATTGACTCGGGGCTCGCCCAGGAAACCCAAGTCCGGGCCTTTCGTATTTTGGGTAATAAGCTGGTCCACTTGTTCAAGATTGAGGCCCCGCGCTTTGGCTACCCTGGCGGCCTGCGCCTCGGCGGAAGCTGGGCTGATATCCGGATCGAGCCCGCTCCCAGAGGCGGTCAACAGGTCCGCGGGGAAGGGCCCCGTGTAGTCAGGGTTTTCCTTGCGGAATTGCTCTGCGGAGCTCTTCACCCGGTCGATGAGTTTCTGATTAGTTGGGCCGTAATTGGAGCCGGTTGAAGCCGTTGCATCGTACCCATCGTTACCCGCCGCCGAGGGACGCGGATGGAAATACTCGGGCTTCGTGAAGTTCTGACCAATGAGGGCCGACCCAATCTCCTTGCCTTCCACTTTCAACATGCTTCCGTTGGCCTGCCAATGAAAGAGAGCCTGGCAGAGGGCCGTGACAACGCCCGGATAAACCAATCCCGTAAGAACAGTCAGCACGAGCATCAAGCGAAAAGCTGGGGCGATATGGCGATGCATAAGAACTCCTCAAATGTTAAAGGGTAAAGGCTAAAGGTTAAAGGCTAAAGGTTAAAGGGTAAAGGCTAAAGGTTAAAGGGTAAAGGCTAAAGGGTAAAGGTTAGCCGTTTGCCCTTCATCCTTTCATCCTTTACCCTCCATCCGTTACGTTTCATCCTTCACCCTTCATCCTTTACCCTTCATCCTTTACCCTTTATTCAGGCCAAGTGCAACAATCCGAGCAGCCGGTCGATCAGCCAGATGCAGGGAAAGGGGGCAATGAAACCGCCGAGGCCGTAGATCCAGAGGTTGCGGCGCAACATGGCGGCGGCGCTTTGCGGTCTGTATTTCACCCCCCGCAGCGCCAGCGGCACAAGAGCGACAATGATCAAGGCATTGAAGATGACCGCGGCCAGCACGGCGCTGTGGGGAGTACGGAGGTGCATGATGTTGAGCTTGGCCAGGGCCGGGTAAGTGGCCATGAACATGGCGGGAATGATGGCGAAGTATTTCGACACATCGTTGAGGATAGAAAAGGTGGTCAACGCGCCGCGGGTGATCAGGAGCTGCTTCCCGATGGCCACCACCTCGATAAGCTTGGTGGGGTTGCTATCGAGGTCCACCATGTTTCCCGCCTCTTTGGCCGCCATCGTACCCGTATTCATGGCCACCCCAACGTCGGCCTGGGCGAGCGCTGGGGCATCATTGGTGCCGTCTCCGGTCATGGCGACCATGCGCCCGCCCTCCTGTTCGTTGCGGATATACTTGAGCTTGTCTTCGGGTGTCGCTTGGGCAAGAAAGTCATCCACTCCCGCCTCGGTGGCAATAGCTGCGGCGGTGAGCGGGTTGTCGCCGGTGATCATCACAGACCGGATGCCCATGGCGCGGAGTTGGTTGAGGCGGCTCTTCATGCCTCCTTTGACGATGTCCTTGAGGTGTACGACGCCCAGCACCCGTGCCCCGTCCGCCACCGCCAAGGGTGTGCCTCCGGTGCGCGAAATGCGGTCCGAGATGCCCATGAAGTCGGCGGGGACTTCACCCCCTTGCTCCTTGACAAAGTTCAAGATGGCGTCCGTGGCGCCTTTCCGCAAACAACGCCCATCCAGATTCACTCCACTCATGCGCGTATAGGCAGAGAAAGGAATGAAATGCGCCTCCGGCGCGGCCACTTCTCTCCCCCGCAACTGGAACTTCTGCTTCGCCAGCACGGTGATCGAGCGTCCTTCCGGTGTTTCGTCGGCAAGACTCGAAAGCTGCGCGGCGTCCGCCAGTTCCCCTTCGGTCACTCCATTGACCGGAATGAATTCCACCGCCTGCCGGTTGCCGAGCGTAATGGTGCCCGTTTTGTCAAGTAAGAGCGTATCCACGTCGCCGGCGGCTTCCACCGCTTTGCCGCTCATGGCCAAGACGTTGTGCTGCATCACGCGGTCCATGCCCGCAATTCCGATGGCAGAAAGCAGCCCGCCGATCGTGGTTGGGATCAGGCACACCAAGAGGGAAACCAACACAGCTATGGTCGGCACCTTCCCTGATCCTGAAGAAGCGATGCTATAGATTGCAAATGGCTGGAGAGTGGCCACGGCAAACAAAAAGATGAGCGTCATGCCGGCAATCAGGATGTTCAGCGCAATCTCGTTGGGAGTCTTCTGCCGCTCGGCTCCCTCCACCAGCGCGATCATCCGGTCCAGAAAGGTTTCACCTGGGTTGGAGGTAATCTTGACCTTGATCTGGTCGGAGAGGACCTTAGTCCCACCGGTCACCGCGCTGCGATCCCCACCCGACTCACGAATCACCGGGGCGCTTTCGCCGGTGATGACCGATTCGTCCACCGTCGCGATGCCCTCGATCACTTCCCCGTCACCGGGGATGATGTCTCCCACTTCGCACAAGACGAGGTCTCCAGCACGCAGCTTCGAGGCAGGCACGGCTTCCATCTTGTCCTTGGCAATGAAGCGCTTAGCGATCGATTCGGACCTTGTCTTGCGCAACGTATCGGCCTGCGCCTTGCCGCGGGCTTCCGCCATGGCCTCGGCAAAGTTGGCGAAAAGCACGGTGAACCAGAGCCACAAATCGATTTGGAGCTCGAATCCCAAGCCCGGCGCTCCGATAAAGGCATCGCGAATCAGAAAAACCGCCGTCAGCGCCGCGCCCACTTCCACCACAAAAATCACCGGGTTCTTCGACAGCGTGACCGGATTCAGCTTGAAGAATGAGTCCTTCAAGGCGCGCCCCACAAGCTCCGGATCGAACAAGGGACGCGCCCGCACCAGTTTCTTCGGAATCAGTTCCGTCAGGTCGTCAAGCAGAGGAGGAGTTGCCGTCGTGGCCATGAATTAGCTCCAGATAGAAAGCATCAGAGAGGAAAACAGTTTTCCCTGGTGCATGAGGTAATGCTCGACCAGCGGCCCCAGCGACAGGGCGGGGAAGAAGGTCAAGGCCCCAATGACAATCACGGTCCCTACCAAGAGTCCTACAAAAAGCGCACCATGAGTGGGGAAGGTGCCACTTGAAGAGGGCACCCGCTTCTTAGCGGCCAAGCTGCCGGCGATGGCCAGAGTCGGGATAATGAACGCGAATCGTCCAAGCACCATGGCCAGGCCCAGGGTGAGGTTGTACCAGGGTGTGTTTGCGTTGATCCCGGCGAAAGCGCTGCCGTTGTTTTCCGAAGTACTTGAATACGCGTATAAAAGCTCGCTGAAACCGTGGGGGCCAGTGTTGCCGAGATTAGCAATCGCCGGGCCGGGCGGGTTCCAGTAGCCATTCTTTGCGAACGGAATAACGGCGCTAATCGCCGCGAACACGAGTATGCTGAAAGCAGTCGCTAAGATAGCCAGCATCGCCATCTTGACTTCCTTCTGCTGGATCTTCTTACCCAGATATTCCGGTGTCCTGCCCACCATGAGTCCCGCGATGAAAACCCCGACAATGGCGTACAACAGCATGCCGTATAAGCCCGACCCCACGCCCCCAAAAATGACCTCATCCGTTTGCAAGTTGAACATCGCGACAAGGCCGCCGATGGGAGTAAGGCTGTCATGAGCGTTGTTGATGGCGCCGCAGCTTGCATCGGTCGTGACAGTCGCAAACAACGCAGAAGCGGGGATGCCAAAGCGTGTTTCCTTTCCTTCCATGTTGCCGCCCGGCTGCTTCCTGGTGTAATTGGTTTCAATGCCAAGCTTCGCCAGGTTGGGGTTGCCCGCCTGTTCGTAGTGGTAACAAATGAAAACACCCGCAAAAAACATCACCGCCATGGCAGCAAACAGAGCCCAGCCCTGTCTCGTATCGCCAACCATGCGGCCGAAGGTGTACGTCAGCCCGGCCGGCACCAGGAAGATCAGAAGGACCTGGAGGAAGTCGCTCAGCGGCGTCGGGTTCTCGAAGGGGTGCGCGGAGTTGGCGTTAAAGAATCCCCCGCCATTGGTTCCCAGCATCTTGATGGCTTCTTGAGAGGCCACCGGACCCTGCGGAATGGTCTGGGTAGCTCCCTCGAGGGTCTTCACCGTGGCGTAGGGATGAAAGTTTTGGATGGCTCCCTGGGAGCATAGAATCAAAGCCGAGATAAACGCAACCGGCAGCAAGACATAAAGCGTCGCCCGGGTGAGATCGACCCACAAGTTGCCCACGGTCTTGGCCTCCTGCCGGGCGAAACCACGTATCATGGCTACGGCAACAGAGATACCAATTGCCGCAGAAACGAAATTGTGCACGGCCAGGGCGGCCATCTGAACAAAATAACTGAACGTCATCTCGCCGCTGTAAGCTTGCCAATTCGTGTTGGTGAGGAAGCTCACCGCCGTGTTGAAGGCCAGGTCCGGCGTAACGGGCGTAGCCCCTGAGGGCGCGGCCTTGGTGCCAAAGTGCATGGGGTTAAAGGGCAAGAAGCCTTGCAGGCGCTGGATGATATAAACGAACAGAAAGCCCGCCACGCTGAAGGCGATGAGGGAAGCAGCGTACTGCGTCCAGCGTTGTTCGGTATCCTCGCGCACCCCCGCCAGGCGGTAAATGAGGCGCTCCACCGGCCGCAACAGCGGATGGAGAAAGGTCCGCTGGCCCTGAAATACCCTGACCATAAAAGCGCCAATAGGCTTCGTGAGAGCGAGGACCACGACGAAGTAAACGACGATGTGCAGAATTCCAAGCACGGTCATGTTTGTTCCTCATTCCGGTACACCACCCCTTAATCCTCTCCTCACGGAGGAGGGGACGACAGGGTGGTTTCAAAAGCGTTCAGGACGAAGCAAGGCGTAAACCAGATAAACAAATAGAAATAGTGCCGTCACTCCTGAGATAATATAGTCCACAGCGCCCCTCCCTCTTATAGTCGGTCGCAGGCCTTAGTAGAAGCCCAGCAGGCAACAAACAACAATATCCCGATAATGACGTAAGCCAAATCCAGCATGATCCTTTACCTCGATGCCCACTTCCTCAATCAAGCGCCATTTCCTGGGTGTGCCGATTCTTATTGTGCTGCACGACACATAAAGAAAGCATAAAGATTTGCCAAAAATTCCATCGGCCCCTTTCGGGCAAAAAGCAGAAACTAGAAAGCAGAAGGCAGAAACTAGAAAGCAGAAGGCAGAAAACAGAAGCCAGTTGCCAAGGTCAATCCAAAATCTCAAATCTAAAATCCAAAATCGCCCGAACTGCCAGTCCCTAGTCCCGAGTCCCTAGTTCCGAGCCCCTAGTTCCGAGCCCCTAGTCCCGAGCCCTTAGTTCCGATTCCCTAGTCCCCAGCCCCTAGTCCCCAGCCCCAAAGTTCGCCAACGCCTACACAAGCGGGGGCTTTCAGGCTATACTGAATTCGTTGGGTCTGATGCGCCAGCGAATGGGAAACGAACTGGTCCAATTAACAGTCGATAGCCAGCCGGGATTGGCCGGAGCGCTGCAATCTTCTTCTGGCGCGGCGTCGAGCTTTGCGGCCTCGGGGCTTGTGAAGGAAGGAACTACGAGGCGCGAGGCGTGCGCGGCGGGCACAAGGCCCGGGCCTGCATTTGCCCACCAGCCTGCGGAAACCTATGCTCCGGCCGGCCCCCTGAAAACCTTTTACATTGAGACCTTCGGCTGCCAGATGAATGTGCACGATTCGGAGAAGGTGCAGGGCCTGCTGCTGGCGCGTGGGATGACGCCTGTCCAGGACCACACTCAGGCTGACCTGGTGCTTTACAACACCTGCAGCATCCGGGAAAAGGCTGCGCAGAAAGTCTTTTCCCGGCTGGGAGCTTTCCGCAAGGGAAAAACCGGCGCGGGGAAAGTGATCGGAGTACTGGGCTGCGTGGCGCAGCAGGAGGGCGAGCGGTTTTTTGAGCGCGCGCCGCAGGTCAGTCTGGTTTGCGGCTCCGCCAGCTACTCGAAACTGCCGCAGTTGCTCGACCAACTCGAAGCCGGCAGGCAGCGCGTCACCGGGCTCTCGCTCGACACGGAGGAGTGCTTCGAGACTGAGATCACCCGCCGCGATAACCCTTTCCGGGCCTATCTCACCATCATTGAGGGGTGCGACCAGCGTTGCGCTTTCTGTGTTGTGCCTATGACCCGCGGCCCGCAGCGCAGCCGTGCGAGCGACAAGATCCTGGCCGAGGCCCGGCGGCTGGTGGACGAGGGTTACACGGAAATCCAGCTTCTGGGCCAGATCGTCAACGCCTGGCGTGATGCTTCGCCGGCGGGGCTGAGTTTTGCGGAATTGCTTTCGCGCGTGGGTCAGATTCCGGGAATTCGCCGCGTGCGCTTCACCACCTCACACCCGAGATTTTTCACCGCCGAGATCGTCCAGGCGATCGACGCGCATCCCACCCTTTGCGACCAGATTCACCTCCCCGTGCAATCCGGTTCCACCTCAGTTCTGACGCGGATGCTGCGGGGCTACACGCGAGAGCAATATCTGGAAAAAATCCATTGCATTCGCAAAGCGCGGCGTGCGATCAGCCTTTCCACGGACATCATTGTCGGTTTTTGCGGGGAAACGCCCCAGGATTTTGCACAGACGCTTTCGTTGATGAGGGAAGTGGAGTACGATCAAGTCTTCTCCTTCAAATACTCCCCGCGCCCGAATACACTTGCGCAAGAGAGCGGGGATGCAATAGCGGAGGAGGAGAAGGGGCGGCGCCTGGCCGAAGTCCAGGAACTACAGCGGCAAATCCAGTTGCGGCGCAATCAGGCGCTGCTGGGCGAAAGTTTCGATGTCCTTGTAGAAGGATACCAGGCACGCTTGGGGCAGGCGGTGGGGCGCAGCACTACGGGCCGCGTGATAAACTTTCCGGGCAGCCCTGAGGATGTTGGACGCTACCTCACGGTGAAAGTCACTTCGGCCGGGCCTAACAGCTTGGTGGGCGTGCGCGCGGAAAACGAGACGTAGGGGCACCCCTGGTGGGTGCCCGCGAGCTTAGGCAGGTGAGTGGTGGGGGGCGCGCGGAAAGGCGAGGCGTGCAAGGGGCCTGGAGGGCACATGGAAATCGAAATGAAAATCCGCGGTTTGGTGATGGATCCGGTCACCAACATGCCCATCGTAATCCTGAAGGATGTCAACGGGGCCTCGGTGCTTCCGATCTGGGTGGGCATCTACGAGGCCAACGCGATTGCTCTGGAAATTGAAAAGGTGAGCACGCCCCGCCCCATGACCCATGACCTGCTGAAGAATTTGTTGCTGGGGCTCGAGACGCGCGTTCAGAAGGTGGTGGTGAGCGAGTTGAAGGAAGACACTTTCTACGCCCTAATCTGGCTGGAACGCGACGGGCAAGTGATGTCCATCGATTCACGGCCCAGCGATGCTTTGGCGCTGGCCCTGCGCATGGATTGCCCGATTTATGTCGAAGAGGAAGTCCTGAAGAACTCCAAGATTGCCGGCGGGACTAACGAAAAAGCGAGTAATGAAGAGCTCCGGAAGTGGCTGGAAGGCTTGAACGACGAGGACATGGGACGCTACAAGATGTGACCGCCGGCTTCGTCACCCCCGCGCAAGCGGGGGTCCACGTGGGTCCAGATAGAGCTGGATTCCCGCTCCCCCGCCTTCGCGGAGGACAAGCTTCGCGGGAATGACGCACGAACGCTGATCTTCAGTAAAGCCCGCGCAAAAATCCAACACCCGGCTGGAGCCGCGAGTGAGCACGATAATCGCAATCGCAAACCAGAAAGGTGGGGTAGGGAAGACCACGACCGCAGTCAATCTGGCCGCTGCCCTGGCCCTTAGCGACCAGCGTACCCTCCTGATTGATTTGGATCCCCAGGCCAATAGCACGCTGTCTTTCTTCAGCCCCGACGAAGTTGTGCATTCGACTTACGAGGTCTTGGCCGATCACGGCATGGCCCTCGCGCAAGTCATGAGGCCAACGAAGGTAGCGAATCTCTGCCTGGTGCCCTCCCGAATCTCGCTGGCCAAGCTGGAGACGCAACTGGTGGGACAATTCGACGCTCCCTATCGCCTCAAAGACGCTTTGCCCTCGGTGCGAAACGACTTCGACGTTTTCGTGATCGATACCCCGCCGGCGCTCGGCCTCCTCACCGTGAATGCTCTGGTCGCCGCACACTACCTCTTGGTCCCCATCCAGGCTTCCTACTATGCGCTGGAGGGAACCGACGACCTGCTGGAGACGCTCCAGCGCGTCCGCGCGCGGCCCAATCCTGAGTTGGAGCTGCTTGGGGTGATCGTTACGCTTTTTGATAAGCGCACCAATCTGGCGCGAGATATCTACAAACAGGTCTGCGAAGTGTTCGGCGAGAAGGTGTTCAAGACCGTCATCGGGAAGAACGTGCGGCTGGAAGAAAGCCCGGCTTATAAAGAAACGATCTTCACTTTTGCTCCCGATTCGTCCGGAGCGAGGGAATACGCGCAGCTAGCGAAGGAGGTCATGCAACGTGTCAGTTAGACGAGCTGGTTTGCCCCTGACGGTGAAGATGCGGCACAACGCACACTACGTGGAAGAGATCATCTCCCGGACCGGCGCCGCCATTGGCAGAATGATTCCCCTCGAGGACCTCCAGCCCAACGCCAGCCAGCCCCGTAAGGATGTCGGCGATTTGCAAGCGCTCACCGACTCGGTGCGGGAGAAGGGCGTGCTGGAGCCGCTGCTGGTGCGCTTTCTGCCCGAGTCGGGAAAGTACATGATCGTTTCCGGGGAACGCCGTTACTTGGCGGCGCGCGCCGCGGGACTTTACGAACTTCCCTGCATCGAGAAGGACGTTGATGACGGCGAGACGCTCGAACTGGCCCTGATCGAAAACCTTCAGCGGAAAGACTTGACCCCCTTCGAGGAGGCGGACGGAGTGCAGGCCCTCGCCGCACGCTTCGGCTTGACTCATGAGGAAATCGCCGGGAAGGTAGGCAAGTCACGCTCCTCGATTACTGAGCTCCTCAGCCTGCGGACCATTCCCGATGAGATTAAGGCTCTGTGCATCGAAAAGGGCGTGCTTTCGAAATCGCAATTGCTCCAGGTGGCCCGCCAGCCGAGCGAAAAGAAGATGAAAGACTTGGCGCAACGTTTTGCGCTGGGTATGGTGAACCGCGAGCAGGCCCGCGCCGAACGCAACCCCGATAAGAAGCCGCGCCCGGCCGTCTTCCGCTTTGTCCCTCCCGCCAAGGAATTCAAGCTGGTGTTGCAATTCCGCAAGAACACGGTCGAACGCGACGAAGTCATTGCGGCCTTGCGACGCATCATTGAAGCGCTGGAAGCCGAAGAGTAAAGCAGAAGGCAGAATGCAGAAAGCAGAGGGCAACAGGAGTGGGCCTGCTGCCCTCTGTCATTCTGAGGCCCCGTTCTTTGGGGCCGAGGAATCCCCGCAGTTTGCTTGTCATCCTAAGCGTGTACAGCCGGGATCAGCTATCCGTGATACCAGAAACGGAGTGCACAGCGGGGTAGCGCAGAGGTGGGCGCAGTTTGCCCTCCTCTGCGGCTCTTCTTCGGGAAATGACGTTCGCGCGCGCTGACTTTTGTTGCTCGCCGATGAACGCACCCGAGCGGAAAGCCGCAGAGGAACGCAAAGTACGCGTACCTCTGCGCTACCCCGCCCCCACTGCAGCAGGGGAGAAACGGTACCTGACACCGTTTCCCCTCGTGCTTCCTGAACTTGTTTCAGCCTTGCCAGCTCCGGGGCGGCTACGGTTTGGGCGGCTGGAAGTCCGGCACGCCGAATTGCCACAGCAGGAAGCTCCATTCGTCCGCGAGCGTCTCCTGGGCCTGTTTCTTCGTGCCGCCGATGCCGCCGTGCCCGCCCGAATACTCGACGCGCAGCAGGACCGGCTTGCCGCTCGCGGTCGCGGCCTGAAGCCGTGCCGCCATCTTCGCCGTCTGCCACGGATCGACGCGGGGGTCATTCATGCCCGTTTCCAGTAGGACCGCCGGGTAAGCTGTCCGGTCCTGGATGTGGTGGTAAGCGCTCATGGCGTAGAGCGCCTTATAGCCTTCCTCAGTCCTGGTGCTGCCGAACTCGGGGATAGTGGTTAGGCCGTTGGCGGTGGTTTCGTACCGCAGCATGTCGGAGCAGCCAACGACGTCGATGGCTGCGCCGAAGAGATCCGGCCGCTCGGTGATCGCCCGCCCGATCAGAATGCCGCCCGCGCTCCCGCCTTCGCCAGCCAAGCGCGGCGGAGAAGTGTATTTGTTGTCGATCAAGTATTGGGCGCAGGCGATAAAGTCGCGCCAGGTGTTGGGCTTGGTATTGCCTTTCCCCGCCAAGTGCCACTCCTCGCCATATTCTCCGCCGCCTCGCACATGGCACACCGCATAAACTCCCCCTCTTTCGTACCATGCCAGCGACATCGGGCGGAAGAACGGGGACTCTGAGATGCCGACCGCGCCGTAACCTCCGAGCAGGGTAGGATTTGATCCGTCGAGCTTCATGTTCTTGGGGTGAATGATGGAAAGCGGCACCAGCGTGCCATCGTGGCTCGGGACTTTGACTTCCACCGACTCAATGTTGGTAGGGTCATCGTAGGGACCGGTTGGCTGAAGTTTCGTATCAGTGATTTGCTTCGTCTCAGGATCGTAGGCGTAAATCTTAACGGCCTTTGCCCAGGAGGTCAGGTAGACCAACGCGCCCGGCAGGCGGGGATCGGTGAAGAAGCCGACGGTGCCCTTTACCGGTAAGACGACTTCCTCTGCCTGTGGATGGGGGCCGTAGGGGACGCGCAAGACGCGGTTAAGGCCCCCGTCCAGCAACCTCACATAGAGGGCATCCTGAGCGGGGTCGATTGCGGTAACCACCGCTTGGCTCTGCGGGACGATCGTCTCCGCCGAGGCCAAGTCTGGCTGCTGCGCATCGATGCGAAGAACTTTGTAGCGCGGCGCATTCTTGTAGGTCACCAGATACAGGTCATGACCGTGGACTTCGATATCACTCACATCGTCGGAAAAACCGACTACCTTGCGCCAGGCAGAATTAGTTTTGCCTAGGTCGGCGACCGGCTCGATGTAGAAGGCGTTATTGGGTGAGACCCCGGTGCTGATGATCCCAAGCGCATAATCCCAATTCGGTTGCGCCACGACAACCGCTATATGAGTCGGGTCGACGCTGATCGATGGCACTGCCCCGTGACCGAACACCGCCGGGTCTTGCTCCGCGTCTGTGCCTAAGACGTGCAGATAGGAGCGCCACTTCTGCTCAACCTCCGTGGCCGGCGCGCCTGGGGGCAGTTTTTGCAACTTGGTATAGACCAGCGAGCGATTATCGGGAAGCCAGTTCGGGGTAATCCCCCAGGCGCGAGGGATCACATCGCCGAGCTCGCGTCCCGTAGCGACCTCGAAGAGGTGCATTTCCGTGTCCCTCTCTGCTCCGCCCGGGGCAATGCCGACGGCCACGTACTTGCTATCGCGCGAGGCGGCAAGGTAGTGGATCACGTTCTTTCCCTTGCCCTTGTTCGCCGCCGCGAGCGTAATCTTCTCAGGGTCGACTAGGAGTTTGTCCTCGCCCTGCATCCCTTGACGCAGGTAGAGTTTCATGACATCTTCCGTGGGAAGGCGCTTACGAACGAGGTAAAGATCGCCCGGCAGCGGTTCCGCGTAGACTCGCGGGACCGCCTGGTCGAGTTCCTGGATACGCGCCAAAAACTGAGCGCGGCCGGGGAGGCTCGTCAGTGCCGCCCGCGTATAATCGTTTTGGGCCTTCATCCAGGCTTGCACTTCCGGGTCTTTCAGATTCTCCATGTAGCGGTAGGAGTCTACAGTTTTGGTCCCGTAATAGTCGTCGGTGGCCGGTTTAACCGGCGCCACGGGAGGGGAAGGCGCGGAAGAGGGTTTGACAGACTGCGAACGCATTTCCAAGGTGGGCGCGCTCAACAGAAGCATCGCAAAGGCGAATGGGAAGAACACAAGCCGTGGGGCTCTCATAGGGGACTCCTCTGGGGATTAAGAGTTTCGCCACAATCTATGACTTGTCGCGGCTGGTGTCAAGAAGAAATCTCCCTTGTGTCTACGCAACTCCAACTCCCGAGTTCGGGTTTAAGATACGTGGGAAGAGGAATTATCCTCCGCGGGAGAGGGAAACCATGATTGAGTCATTTCCGGAACTCGACACTGATTTGCTGTTTGTTTATGGTGCCCTGCGGCGCGGGTTCCCACTGCACCATCACCTGAGGAGAATGGGAGCGGAATTCGTGGCAGCGGGGGAAGTGCAGGCTGAACTGTTCGACTCCGGAAAATTTCCTGGAGCACGGAAATCCGCCAAGCCGGGGAGAGTGCTTGCCGGTGAAGTTTATCGTCTTCGCCGGGCGGAGAACGCGTTAAAGGTCTTGGACCAGGTGGAAGGGTTCTCACCTCAGACTCCGGACAAAAGGTTGTTTAAGCGCGCGACTACTGAGGTTGTCTTGCCCAACGGAGAGAGGCGAGCGGCGTGGATATACTGGTTAAATGAGAGGGCCAGCGCCAGGCGCCGGGTCTCCTGCGGCGGCATCGCACGCCATCGGACGCTTTCCGATAGCCCGGAAGCGTAACAAGGGCGTCTGGAGCCGTGAAATGATCAACTGCTTTTACCACAGAGACACAGAGACACCGAGAAAAAGAAAAAAGGGACCTTGTTTTCATTCTCGGTGTCTCTGTGCCTCTGTGGTGAGAAGGTTCTCTTATGCTTGAGGCGCAACCAAAGGAACTAAGTCCGGGCCAAGTTGCCGTGCTCGAGTCGCTTTTGAAAGCGGGCTTCAGGTTCGTGACCTTCGAACGTTACGCTCGCTATCTGGGGGTGGAGAGGAATGGATTCGTGGCCCTGTTAGAGACAGGCGAAGGAAAGGTCAAGCTCTTCGGCCAAGTGGGATATCATGTGGGAGAAGGGATCGCGATGCTGGTGGAGCGAGCCGAGGGGAAAGCCTTCGTCTGGAAGGGCGAATCCGTGGCCGCCACGCCGGAACTGCTGGCCGGTTACGAGCGGTTTAAGGTTGACCTGCGGCGTCTGGTGCAAACTGTAACGGAGGGAGGACTCGATTCGGATGAACGATTTGTTTGACTTGCTTGTGGTGGGCGCCGGGCCTACGGGCTTGGCTTGCGGTATTGAAGCGTTGCGGGCTGATCTCAAGCTGTTGATCCTTGAGAAAGGCTGTTTGGTGAACTCCTTGTTTCATTATCCGCCCAACATGACCTTCTTCACCACGCGTGAGCTGTTGGAGATCGGTGACCTTCCTTTCACGAGCGTCAATGTCAAGCCCACACGCGCCGAAGCCCTGGAATACTATCGCCGCGTGGCAGGGTACTACCATTTGCCCATCCACTATGAAGAGCGTGTGACATCCATCGGGCAGGGAAACGGCGCCTTCGTGATTGGCGCGGAGTTGCGTGGTGGCGACCGCCGCAAGTATAGCTCGCGCAACGTCGTGCTGGCCACCGGCTATTACGATCTGCCCAACCTGATGAATGTGCCGGGAGAGGATCTGCCCAAGGTCTCGCATTACTACCAGGAACCGCACCAGTTTTTCGGGCGGCGGGTGGCAGTTGTGGGGGGCGGGAATTCCGCCGCGATTGCGGCGCTGGACCTCTATCGCTATGACACCGAGGTCACGCTGGTGGTGCGGGAGCGCGAACTGAGCCGGCACATCAAATACTGGATCAGACCTGACCTTGAAAACCGGATCAAGGAGGGTTCGATCCGGGCCATGTTCGGCAGCATCCTGACCGAGGTTGCGAACGATTGGATTCTGGTGCGCGATTCCAATGGCGAAACGCTGCGCCTCGAGAATGACTTTGTTTTCGCTCTTACCGGATATCATCCGGACTTCGACTTTCTTCGAAGCGCCGGAGTCCGGATTGACCCGAACACTTGCCGTCCGCAGTGCAACCCGGAGTCGCGCGAAACTAATGTGTCCGGCCTGTATCTCGCGGGCGTTATCATCGCTGGTCTGGATACGAACGAGATCTTCATCGAGAACGGCCGGTTCCACGGTAAGCAGATCGTCGCAGATATTCAGCGGAAATGGTCCAACAGAAGTCAGTAGTCAGTTGTCAGTTGTTTCTCACCATTCAGCTAAGGGCCGTAACTCTCAGCTCTTGAACTCAAACTCCGCTGCACTTCGTCATTCTGAGGAAGCCCGCCGCTTTGTGGCTGGCGAAGAATCTCTGCAGTTCCCGACTTTTGATCTTCGATTTTTGATTCTTGATTAGCCGCCGCGGAAACTGTGGCCTGACAACTGACTACTGACAACTGACTACTGACTACTGCTTAATGGGTACTTTCTTCGCCATAGTGTCGCGGGGAATAACGAAGGTCATCTCGCAACCCTGAGGAAGAACGAGCTCTTTGTGCTTTTTTAGAAGCCCGTGAGCCAGACCCGCCGCGGCGCCGATTCCCATGCCGTAAAGGGCGCCTGTTCCACCGTGGGCAATCGCCCCCACACCCGCACCCGCCGCGGCGCCCACACCGGCTTCTTCGGCCGTTCGCTTTTCGTCCTTACCTGGCCCCTGCATGGTCCCTTCTGCATCTTTCACCTTGGCGCCCTGGGCGTCCTCGAGGGTTGCCACGATGTTGTACTTCGATGCGTCCGGAGTGCTGATGGAATCTACGATGAGCCGCATTTCACCCCTATCGTTCACCCGGCCCGAGGCTTTCACATAGGTGATGTGACCATCCACGGTGCTGCCGTCGGGGACGATTTCCCCGCCTTTCCCGAAGATCGGCTGGACGACCTTACCCGTCCACAGATCGCCGGCGTCGTTGGTTTTGGTGCTGAGTGTCGTGATGAGTTGCACTTGGAGCTCGCTTCCTGCGGGCAACGTGATTGTGTCCTCCGACGCAAAAGACACTGTCGAGAGGATGAACATGGTTGTCAGGCCTGCCGCGAATCTTGAATTGTTCATAGGCATCTCCTTTTCGCTTGGATTCTCCCCCTGCTCAGTCCGTTGCCAGATCGAACTTGACAACCCGATTCTATCAGTTCTAGTCTTTCCCTTGGAATGCAATCGACGTAGCAGCCTCGCGCTCGCATGCCCCATTAACAGTCGGATCAGCGATGTCCCGGGTTCATCCGGACCATCATAGGAGGACGAGATGCCTTCTCGACGAAGTTTCTTACGCAACGCCGGCGCCGGACTCGCTCTTACCCCCGGCTTTGCTTCCGTCCTGACGCCGGGCGTGCTCCAGGGGCAGGGAATTGGCGCGTCCAATTCTCTCGCCTCGTTACCGCCTTCCATCGCCGCCCTGAAATCGATCAAAGACCGGGCGAAGCCGATCACCGCCGAGGAGCGGCGGGCGCGGATCGAGCAGGCTCGCCGTCTGATGACCGAGCGCCAGATTGACGCGCTGATGCTGATGGGCGGCACATCGCTGGTCTACTTCAGCAACATCCGCTGGGGAGGCGGCGAGCGGCTGTTCGCCTTGATTCTGCCTGCGAAGGGCGAGCCTTTCTTCGTATGCCCCACCTTCGAGCGCGATCGCGCCGAGGAGCAGATCGCCCTGAGCCCTTTCGCCGGAAGGGGCGACGTCCGCACCTGGGAGGAGCATGAGAGCCCCTACCTGCGGGTCGCCGAGGGACTGAGGGATCGTGGCCTTTCCAGCGGCCGCCTGGGGATGGAAGAAACGGTCCGCTTTGTCTTCAGCGACAGCGTGGGCAAGGCGGCGCCGGCTGTGAACATTGTGAGCGGCACGCCGGTAACCGCCGGGTGCCGGATGCACAAGATCGACCACGAAATCGAGTTGATGCGACTCGCGGCGCAAGTAACCATCACCGCCTATGAGGCGGCATGGCGGGCTCTCAAACCGGGCATGACGCAGCACCAGCTTCGGCAGCTTATTGACGCCGCCTACTCCCAACTCGGATTTCCCGGCGGGGTCACTATCAACGTCGGCCCGTACTCGGCGCTGCCGCACGGATCGATTCAGCCGCAGACCATCCACGAGGGCGAGATCGTGATGATCGACGACGGTTGCGTCGTGGAAGGCTACGGTTCCGACATCACGCGGACCTTCGTGCTCGGCAAGCCCACCGACAAGATGCGCCAGGTGTTTGACATCGTCCATCGGGCGCAGAAGACAGCGCTTGAAACCGCCCGCCCTGGGGTCGAGGCCCAGGCGGTGGACGCGGCGGCGCGCAAGGTGATCGCCGACGCCGGCTACGGCCCGGATTACAAGTACTTCAAGCATCGCCTCGGCCACGGCATGGGGATGGACGGGCACGAGTGGCCGTACCTGGTGCGCGGTGATACCACCAAGCTGGAGGCGAACATGACGTTCAGCGATGAGCCGGGGATCTATATCCACGGTGAGTTCGGCGCCCGCCTGGAAGACGACATGCATGTGATGGAAAACGGCGCCGAGCTGTTCACGAGTCAGAGTGTGTCACTCGAGGAGCCGTTTGCGCGGTGAAGTCGAAGAGTCGAAAAGTCGAGAAGTCAAGGAGTCGAGGAGTCAAGTGGCAGAGGAGGAGCCGAAGACGAGGTTGCAACTGCTCAATCTTCGATCTGTCCACTTCTCAACAAAATTAAAATCCTCGACTCTCGACTTCTCGGCAAGGCTGTTACTCCTCGACTTCTCGACTTTCTTATGGCCATCCGCTATACTGGATTTCTGACAGGGTATGCCAAACATACTTCGAGAAGTTGTGGATTCCGTTGCGGCTCTGGCCAAGGGATTTTCCGTCACTTTTAGGACCATGTTCCGGCCCACGGTGACGGAAAACTACCCGGACGAACCCGTTCATTTTCAGGACCGTTACCGCGGACTCCACGTTTTGAGACGCGATGAAAATGGGCTCGAAAAATGCGTAGCTTGCTTCCTGTGTGCGGCGGCTTGTCCGGCAAATTGCATTTACATTGAAGCTGCTGAGAATACCGGCGAGCAGCGAATCAGCGCTGCGGAGCGTTACGCCAAGGTTTACAACATTGATTACAACCGGTGCATCTTCTGTGGCTACTGCGTCGAGGCCTGCCCCTGCGACGCCATTACCCACGGCCACGGGTTTGAGATTGCCGCTTACGATACCAACTCCCTGGTTTACCGCAAGGAGCAGTTCCTCCAACCTTGGCCTGCCACGGCGGGCAACAAGAAATAGTCCGCGATTGACTTTCGCCGGTCCGAAGGCTAAATTGTTAGAGAGTTAATGAGACGTAAATTTTCTCCCTCCAACGCCGGCTTTCGGCGCGTCCCCCGACCACCGCAGGATGGTTATTCTCCGATTTAGGAGGGTGTGAGGCACCCAGAAAAAATGAAGACGAGTGTGATGATTCCGAATGGAGTGGAAGAGTTGGTAGGAACGCACGACGGGAACCTGCGCTTGCTGGAGAGGTGTTTCAATGTTTCGGTACACCTTGGCGAGGAAGCGCTGGAAATCGAAGGCGAGGATCGCGAAGTGCAGCGCGCGCAAAAACTCCTGGAAGAGTATGCCGACTTGGTGGAGGCCGGCTCCCGGTTTGACAGCTCGGAAGTCGAATCCTTCCTGCGCATCGCCTGCCAGGATCCGGATGCCACGCTCAAGGGTCTTCGAGAGGCCGGCCGGCCGCGGACTTTCGGCAAGAAATCCATCACCCCCAAGAGCCTGAACCAGCGCACCTATGTGGATGCGATTGAGCGCCACGACATGGTGTTCGGAATCGGCCCTTCGGGTACAGGAAAGACTTATTTGGCCGTGGCCATGGCCGTGGATGCGCTGCTGACCAAGGAGGTCAGCCGCATCATCCTGGCGCGGCCCGCCGTGGAAGCGGGCGAGCGCTTGGGATTCCTGCCCGGGACCTTGCAGGAGAAAGTGAACCCCTACTTGCGGCCGCTTTACGATGCTCTTTACGACGTATTGGACCCGGACAGGGTGGAACGCTATTTGGAGAAAGGCATTATTGAGATTGCGCCCATCGCTTTCATGCGCGGCAGGACTTTGAACGATGCCTTCGTGATTCTTGACGAGGCCCAGAACACCACCAGCGAGCAGATGAAGATGTTTCTGACGCGACTGGGCTTTAACTCGAAAGCGGTGGTCACGGGTGATATCACCCAAATCGATCTCGATGGGAGACGTTCCGGCCTCGTCGAAGCGATTGATGTGGTCTCCAGGGTACCGGGTATCAGTTTTGTCTACTTTACGGAGCGGGACGTGGTCCGGCATACCTTGGTTCAACGGATCATCCGCGCCTACGAGGAATACGACCAGGCGCGCACCGCGGTCGGGGCTAACAACAAGAACCACAAAGGAACTTCGCCACAATAAAGCCGCTCTGCGCAGCTTGCTCGGTCACGGCAGAACCATTGATCCTTAATCAGCAGGAGAAATACGCCGTCAATTCTTCCCGGCTGGGGGAATATGTGAGGGAGCTCAGGCAGGCGCTTCCATTGGGCAGGCGAGATTACAACGTCTGCTTAGTAGACGACAGGGAGATCAAGCGGTTGAATTCCCTCTACCGAGGCGAGGATCGTGCGACCGATGTATTGTCTTTTCCGTGGAATGCTCAGCGGAGGCAGCCTCGATCGCGGGCAAGAAGCGAACGTGCTCGGCCGAGGGATGCCAGCCGGAGCGCCAGGGAAGGCGCGGCGGTGGAATTCAAGAACTTCCTCGGCGATATCGTAATTTCCGTCGACACGGCCAAGAGAAACGCGCGCAGAGAAGGTCACTCAACCCTGAATGAGGTCCGCTGGCTTATCCTGCATGGCCTCCTCCACCTGCTGGGCTACAATCACGAACACGATCAGGGCGAAATGACCAGGCTGGAGCTTGCCCTGCGGAGCCGGCTGGGCATTTCGGGAGACTAGGTCATTTGCCGTTTGAAATTCTTTCTCTATGGACCTTGAAACCACCTTGATCACTATTGTATGGCTGATCATTCTGGCCGCCCTTCTGGTGGCCGGGTCTGTGGCGTCTTATTTGAGGCTGCTGATGCGCCGCCTGACTGTCGTGAGCGCCAGGAAGCTGTTTCGTCCTGGCGAGCGAGGGCGTATTACGATTGACCGGGAGCGTGTCGGGGTCTCGATTTCCGCCCTGCACGGCGCGGCGATGCACTTGTTTGCCGTGGGCGTGACCGCGCTGCTGGTCCTGCGCAGGCCGGACCACCTCTGGGCAAACATCGGCGCCGCCTTGGTCATAGTCCTCACCGCGGTGGCCATTGCCGACCAGCTCATACCTTTCCTCCTGGTGGCGCGTGACGACGAACCGGAAGTCATCTTGGAGCGCTGGAGGCCCGTGGTGCGACGGTTGGTTTATCTGGCCTTGCCGCTCACTTTCCCCATCCTTATTTCCACCACCATGAGCCGCCTGTTGGAGTCCACGGAGCAGGAACCGGAGGCCCCTAGCCCGCAGGAGAACCTACAAGAGTTTATTGAAGTCGGTGAGCAGGATGGCTTGCTCGAAAAAGGCGAGGCTGAACTCGTACAGTCGGTTGTCGAATTCGGGGACAAAGTCGTGCGCGAGGTGATGACGCCTCGCACGGAGATCGCCGCCATCGAGGTGAACGCCCCGGTCGAAGACCTCCGCAAGCTGTTCCGCGAAAAGCGCCTGACGCGATACCCTGTCTTTGCCGGGCAGTTGGATCATATCGAGGGCATCGTGAGCGTGCGCGACCTCATGGAGTTGCCCCCGGAGGAACAAGCCCGGATCACGATTCGCAGCTTGGTCCGGCCTGTCCCCTTCGTTCCGGAAACACGCCACATCAAAGACCTGCTGAAGGAATTGCAAAAATCCACCACCCAGATGGCTATCGTCATCGACGAATATGGCAGCGTCGCCGGGTTGGTGACCATCGAGGACATGCTGGAAGAGATCGTGGGAGAAATAAAGGACGAGTTCGAGCCCCATGCGCAGGATATCGTCAAGGAATCGGAGAATTCCTACCTCGTGTCGGGTCACACCGACCTGTCCCAGATCAGCGATGAATTGCACGTCCCCGTCCAAGCTCCAGGTTACTCCACGGTAGCGGGGTTGGTGCTGGCTCAGCTTGGCCACGTTCCCGTTCCTGGGGAGAAGGTGAAAAAGAACGGGTTGACCATTGAAGTGCTGGAAGCTAACAAGCGGACAGTCTTGAAGGTCCGGCTGACTCTTTCTCCGGAAGACATCCGGGCGGCTGAGAACCATGGCGGATCAAACTAAATCCGGATTCGTGGCCGTCGTGGGAAGGCCGAACGCCGGGAAGAGTACCTTGGTGAATGCGCTGGTTGGAACCAAGGTCTCCATCGTCACGGCCGTACCGCAAACCACGCGCAATCGGATTCTGGGTATCGTGAACCGGCCCTCCGCGCAAATCGTGCTCATGGATACGCCCGGAATCCACCGGCCGCTTTCCCGCCTCAACGAGCAGATGATGACCTTCGTCCGCCAGGCGCTCACGGAGCGTGACTTGGCGGTGCTGATTGTTGACGCCTCCGAGCGCTTTGGCCATGGAGACGAGTTTGCTGTGGGACTGCTGAAAGAATACGCTCCGCGTACCATCCTGGCGCTCAACAAAATCGATCGAATGAAGAAGCCCAAACTTCTGCCGCTCATGCAGCGCTATTCCCAGCTATACAATTTCGAGGAAATCATACCCATCTCGGCGCTCAGGGGAGAAGGGCTTACGGAATTTCTGGACTCCATCGTGCGCTTGCTGCCCGAGGGCCCGCAATACTTCCCACCCGATATGTACACGGACCAGCCGGAACGCTTCCTGGCATCGGAGATCGTTCGCGAGAAGGTTATCATCCACACCCGGCAAGAACTTCCCTATGCGACCGCCGTCGTCATCGACGAGTTCGAGGAAGGCGAAGGCATCACGCGCATCCACGCCAGCGTCGTGGTGGAGAGGGACTCGCAGAAACCCATCATTATTGGCTCGGGCGGCGACATGCTGAAGCAAATCGGCACCGAAGCCCGCCGGGAACTGGAAAGGTTGTTCCCACCCAAAGTCTTCCTTGAACTCTACGTTAAAGTCGAACCCCACTGGCGCGATGTCAGGCCAATGGTTGCCTCCCTCGACTACCGCAACGAAGGGTAGGGCAGCGCTCGCGGTTCCCTTGACCGGTGGAAGCCCGTACAATAAAACGCTTGTGGAAGAATATCCTGAGAGGAGATATCACATGGAAAGACGATGGCTGGGGAATAGCGATCTTCATATTACTTCGCTGGGAGTCGGCGCCTGGGCTATGGGTGGATCGGGGTGGCGCTTTAGCTGGGGCCCGCAGGATGATAAGGACTCCCTTGCGGCCATCCGCAAAGCCCTCGAATCCGGTATGAATTGGATTGACACGGCAGCGGTCTATGGGTTGGGACACTCGGAGGAGGTGGTGGCGCGCGCCTTAGAGGGTATCGCGCACAAGCCTTATATCTTCACCAAGTGCTCGCGTGTCTGGAACGAGCGCGGTGAACTCAGCGGGAGCCTCAAAGCCGAATCCCTCCGGCGCGAGTGTGAGGCGAGTCTGAGACGGCTCAGGGTTGACGTCATCGACCTGTACCAGATTCACCGGCCACAACCGGAGGAGGACCTCGAGGAGGGTTGGACGACCCTCGCAAAGCTCAAGGAAGAAGGAAAGGTTCGTTACATCGCGGTATCGAACTTCAATGTCAGCCACATGAAGCGTGCCCAGGCTATGGCTTCTATAACCTCACTTCAGCCGCCCTATTCCATGCTGGCCCGCGAGGTGGAAAGAGAAATCCTGCCGTACTGCGCCGAGCAGAATATCGGAGTGATTGTTTACTCTCCTATGAGGGCCGGGCTCCTGAGTGGCGCGATGACTCGGGAGCGGGCTGGCGCTCTCCCCGACAACGATTGGCGTCGCCGGGACCCGGACTTTCAGGAGCCAAGATTGTCTCGCAATCTCCAGCTTGTTGACTTGCTGCGGTCGATTGGCAAGCGACACGGACGGTCTCCCGGTGAGGTGGCGATTGCCTGGACGTTACGGCACCCGGCTGTGACCGCGGCCATTGTTGGCCTTCGCCGCCCAGAACAGGTTTCGGGGATAATTGGCGCGGCAGAATTTCGCCTAAGTTCCGAAGAAATCGGGGACATCGACAACTTCTTGAATTCTGCGGTCGCCCTGCGGACCTGACCGTGCGGCTTTCCGAAGCAGACAGTTCTGAACCCGCACCCTAATTCGCGCACCCATTCGCAAATTGTCCCGATCAGTCGGTACGGTTCCTAATGTTCAAAATGCAAGTGCACGCAAGTGTGACCGTCGCGGCTGGTCACCTTCACCTCGTCAGCATGCTGGCGGATCAGGAAACCCGCGAGCGCAAGCTCGCCGAGCGGCTCCATGATCTCGTCTGCCGAGGGAGCGGTCTCCGGCAAGGGGATCGGTGGGCCCTCATAATCCACTTCGGTCACGAGCTTGAATTCGTCGAACTCCGCAGCGATGTACGATCCGACTTTCCGGAGGAGAGAATTCTGCGAAAGCGAGTGTATATCCAATCCTGATACCTCCCTAGAATCCGCTGGCTGGTTGAGAGGATGACAGCGGAGGCGGCTCTCTTCAGTCGTTGGCCGTCAAGCGCCCGTTGGATTAAGGCGCAAGAATTGCGATTGCGAACTACTTACATAAGTGTACAACGACGGCTGCCAGGAGCCCAAAATAGAAATCCTGGTTGAATTCTGCTCGAAAAGGGCTGGTGAACCGGCCGGAAGACGGGATGTATTCGAGTTGTAATAATCTCGTTTTGGACAAGGCGGACGGTAGCGGCATGCCCCACCCAGAGTACTAATGTACGGTTGTCGTAACCGTATTGGGCATGGGAAAATCCCACCGTCAGGACTGAAGTGACCCGGGCTACCCGCTCGCTGGCGCTGATCGGAGACCGGAATGAACAAACGCAAACTCGTTAGGGATTACATTTTATTTGTGGGCGTTCCCCTCTTAGCCTTGGTGGGCATTCTCCGTGCGGGCAGGCATTTAACCGCGCCCTTGGCCGTGCACGGTGATTGGAGCGTGCAGGCAGATTTCGGTCCCTGGCAAGGTGTTCCATGTGGCGCCCTACTGATCAATTCCCAGCCGCTAGTGTTGAGAATCGATCAGTCGGGCAGCAATTTGACGTTGACCCTCAATGACCCTGCAAAAACTGCCCTTCCAGCAACCATTGACGGTTTTTCCTTAAGCACCGCCTTTTCTACTGGGCGAGGGGGAACCGCGCCTGCCCCCCGCCCCGATGCGGGATGCCTGGGCTCTCAGTCCTCCTTGCGCATTCAGGCCGCCGTGAACCAGCGCGAGAAACAACGATCCTTGGCGGGAACCTTTAGGTTGGATGGATGCGCAAGCTGTCCACCCATTCCCTTTAGCGCCACTCGCCGGATGCCGACAGGGAGGACCCAACAATAATGTCTTCCATTGTCTTGCTGATCTGGCAGATTGTTGTAATCATCATCGCGGCACGAGCACTCGGCCTGCTGTTCCGACTCATCAATCAGCCGCAGGTAATTGGTGAAATCGTGGCCGGCATCCTGCTGGGACCTTCACTGCTCGGCTGGACCACACCCAAAATCTCGGCGGTTCTCTTTCCCCCCTCGAGCATGGGATACCTGGGCACATTCAGCCAACTGGGCATCGTCATCTACATGTTCATGGTGGGTGTGGATTTCAACCCCAAGGAATTGAAGACCACCGGG
>Ga0326727_10008076_pt1 | contig 27061 bp, 15 predicted proteins | sample MB2enrmetagenome_FD_207643 | JGI IMG/M metagenome (GOLD analysis project Ga0326727, IMG submission 207643) | Lab enriched peat soil microbial communities from McLean, Ithaca, NY, United States - MB29MY | ecosystem: Environmental > Terrestrial > Soil > Wetlands > Peat | place: USA: New York...
GACTCTTCCCAGTCTTCGAACAGGAGGTGGTAATTGCCTGCAAGATCGTCATAAAACCCGCCTGCATCCGTGGCCATCCCGTCTTCAACAGCGTTAGAACCGCAAATGCAGCGCGATCTGAACTACCCTGGGGCCCTGCGTCGTGGATACCTGCCCGAAAGTAGAACTAAAGATGCTCGTACTTGGGTTGCCAAAGTTCACGTGATTGAAAACGTTGAACGCATCCAGCCGAAATTCCGTGTCCAGCTTCTCGCTGAACACCTTAAAGTGCTTGGCCAGCGCCAGGTCTGTGTTCACGAATCCCGGACCGCGAAATGCATTGCGTCCCAGGGTGCCCTCGGTATACATGCCGTTCAAGCCAGTGGCGTTGGCAGCCGCTATTTGATCGAGCGTGACAAGCTGCGTTGAGGAGAATGCATTTGGGTTGAAGTAGTAATTCCCACTGCTGCCATTAAAGGTTTGCTGATTGCGCGCGTTATAGGTGGCTACATTCGGCAGAACCAGGTCGGCTCGCACCAGATTCGGGGCGCCATCGCCCGCCGGCCCGGGGTCGGTATTGGAAGCGTTCAGCCCGGCCAATACATCCAGCGGGAAGCCAGTGTGCCATGTGACCAATGGATATAAGCTCCACCCTCTTGTCAGTAGTTTCGGACCGCCCTGCCACGCCCGGTCGAACGGAAGATCCCATCCGCCGGAAAAAGAAATCACCTGGCGCACATCGGTATCTCCGGAAGAACGGAAATAGTCCTCATCGTAGTAAGGCACCTGGTAGTTACGCTGCCGGAATCCGGATACGTTGTCGATCTCGTGAGACCACGTATACGCGAAGGTATAGAAAACGCTTCCGAACTGCGTACTCCCGTAGCGCTTAGTCAGGTCCACCTGCATGGAGCTGTAATTCGCCTTCCCAACATTCTGGAACTCAAGCAGGTTTGAATAGGTCGCATTCGACGGGTCCGTATTATAGATTCGAGTATTCGAACCAAGAGGGAAAGGATTGATATCGATCAAAGAAGTCAATTTGTGCGCATCGTAACCAACAAACCCAACATCCAGAATCATTCCGCCCGGTACTTCCTGCTGTACGTTGAGGTTGTATTGATAGACATACGGCGTGCGCAGATGCGGATCTACCAGGAAGATACCGCCAGTGCTGCCCACGGGTTCGAATTGTGCAAAGCTGACTGTGGAACTCGGTGGCGTCGATGGGAAACCGCTCGGAGTGCCTGTATTGTTGGTCCCGAAGGGGTTCGAAAGATAGCCGGTAGGCGAAGTTTCGCTCCCGTTCAGAGGGTTGAATTCAAGAAAGGGCTCGGCATAGAAAGGCGGAGAACCGTTGAACTGCAGATTATCCTCGCCCTTTAGCACGTCATAGAATACACCGAAACCACCGCGAACGGCGGTCTTGGCATTCCCAAAAACATCCCAGGCAAAACCGAAGCGCGGGGCCCAGTCGTTCTTATCCGGGAAGTTGACGCCTTTTGGGGCGCCCGGATCGCCCGGATAGAGTAACCCTAGAGGCGCGTTCGGGAAGCGCTGGCTCTGCTCACCTGGGAAGAAGCTGAACGACCTCCCCTGCGTGTCAAACTTCGGTTCGGAATACTCATAGCGGACGCCGATGTTGAGAGTCAAGCGCCGGGTGACATGATAGTCGTCCTGCGCGTAGCCCGCATATTGGTGCGATCGGATATTGTTGAGGGCGTCGGAGGCCTGATAGTAATTATCCGGCAGCCCAAACAGGAAGTCCGCCAGATCGGTACCGGATCCGGTAAAAGTGCCCGGACCGTAGAATGAGTAGGAGCCATCCCCGTAGAAGTCGTAATTCGTATTGTTCTGATACGGAGAAAAATAAAACCCAAATTTCATCGAGTGGTGGCCCTTGGTCCACGAGAGATTGTCGTAATAAGCGTAGATGGTGTTCGCAAAGGTAGTTGGTCCGTTAGGGCTGAATCCAGTGCTAAGCCCGGTGCCGTCAAAATAGAGGATCGGCGGTCCGGTGACCTCATCGGGTGTGATGTTAATCCCCAACTCCGCGGGAGTCACCTTGCTCAGTGAAGTGGCCGGCGTGCCGTTAGTGGGGGTATTTCGCACGGCGTTGATTCGTGCCTCGTTGAGCAGGGCCGGGGTGAAGATATGAGTGTAAGCTAAGGTTCCGGAATAGGTCTGACCAAAAGTGTCCGCCGTGTATCCTGTCACATTGGCGTTGCCGAACGGATTGCTGCTTACGCTGTCATGCGCCGTAAAAGTCGCCGTCAGGCTGTCGCTGTTGGTGATGGAATAGTCCAGTTTGCCCAGATACTCGTTGGCGTTGGCAATTGCCGCAGCGCTGGGAAACAGATAGCCGGTGGTGGAAGTGGGGATCAGGCCATACTTGAAATACGCCGCAGCCACGGGATCGATCTTGGTAGGATCGATGATTCCCTGAGCTGCTAAGGCGGGGTTGGCTTGATAATACGGATTGCTTTCCAGGAAACTCACCACGTTGGGGTCGGGACTGCCGTTATTGGCCTGCGAAAAATTGCCTTGCGCCTCAGCGGGCGTGTAGGTCTGCACCTTGCCTTCGAGATCAAGTTGCGTCTGCTTCTGTCCCTGATAGGAGAAGAAGAAGAAAAGCTTGTTGCGTCCGTCAATGACATGTGGAATGCGGATAGGCCCCCCGAAGGTAACCCCATATTGGTTGCGCTTCAGATCCGCGCGGGGTTGACCTTGCTGGTTCAGGAAAAAGTCATTCGCGTCGAAATCCGTATTGCGCACGTAGTCGTAAGCCGTACCGTGAATGTCATTCGTTCCGCTCTTACTGACAATGCTCACGATTCCGCCGGCGTTGCGACCGTACTCCGCTCCGTAGGTGCTTTCCAGAACACGGAACTCGGCAATCGCATCCGGATTCGGATTAATCACAACGCCATTCGAGAGCAAATCGTTATTCAGGCCGCCATCCAGAAGGTAAGTGACGGAATCCGTTCGTCCACCGCCGATACTATACGCTCCCGCCGCTCCCGAGTCCGGATTCGTCGGTGTCACGCCTGGTTGCGTGGCTAGAAGGTCCAGCGTGTTGCGCCCGTTCAGCGGCAGTTCAAAAATCGCCTGACCGGTCACTGTGCTGCCCACCGTTGAGTTCTCCGTTTCCACGTTGGCGGTGGTGCTTTCTATGGTGATCTGGGTAGCGGTTGCCCCAACCTGCAAGGTGAGATCGACGCGCAGTGTCTGGTTGATTTCAAGCGCGCTTGAGGGCTTCTTCAACGCCTTGCTGAATCCTTCGGCCGAGCCGGTCACTTCGTAGTTTCCGATCGGGAGTTGCAGTACCTGGTAGAAGCCCTGCTTGTCGGTGACGGTTTCTTTCGTTGTCTTGGTGTCGAGATTGGTGACGACGACCGTCGCCCCAGCCACAACGCCTCCACTCGCATCGCTGACAATTCCAGCGATCTTACCAGTGGCATCCTGCGCCCATGCACCAGGAGCCATTAACAAGAGCGAGACCAATAAGTATCGTTTCACGTTGAATTTTCCCCCTGAAGTGAGATCTCCAGGCGAGCGGACGTGGGGTCGCCGGAGTGAAGCTGAACGGTGGGGTGCCTACTGCGGCACTGTGTCAATTTTCATGAGCGTATCACAGAAGCGTTTGCCGAGCCACCAACGCAGGGGAGAGGCACCCGGCAAAACTCCGGTCAGCAACTGCTTGCAATCGCAGATCAGAAGGCACCCGTGGAGTAGATGCTTGCGTTGACAGTCGACCTGACCCGCGCCCCGACGGCGTAACTATCCTATGACTGGTTGACTACAGGAGTTAGAGAGGATTATGAATTAACTCTTGCGAGCCGCGGCCCAGCGCTTGCGTTGCGCCTCCGCGATTCGGGCGCGGGCTTCAGGACTGAGCGTCCGCTTCTTTGTGGCAGCTTTCTTCGCTGCAGGAGCAGCCTTGGCCGGAGCACCCTTTCGGGCTGCGGCCCATCGCAAACGCTGCGCCGCGGCGATCCTTTCACGAGCTTCCGCGCTCAACACCCGTTTGCCCTTCCCACGCTTTTTCGTGGCGGCTGTCTTAGCGCTCGGAGCGGCGATAGCTTCTCCCGCTATTTGTGCGCGGATCTCGGCGATCTTAGCATTGATCTCGTCTCGCCGCTGCACCAACCCAACCAGTGCATAGGGAAGTAGGTCGTCGTCCTTTGAATTTGTAGCCATGCTCGCAAGATATCACAAGTCCCTAGCCTTATAACATGGTGACTTAGAATTTAGTTCGCTTTTCCGGTCGGGTACCATAAAAGAGAAAGAAGGCAGTTCTCCCCGTTTATGGACTCCGCAACTGAAAACCAGCTAGGAATCAACCTCTGGTTCGAAGAAGAGTTGCTCGATGCATACAAGCTCGATCGCAGCTCCGTTGATGAAAGTTGGAAAGCTCTGCTTGAGGCGCAAAAGGCCGAGCAAAGACCAACACCAAGACAGAATGGCGGCTCATTCGCCCGTGCCGCGCTAGCCGTTCCGGCAGCTCCGCCTGCCCCAGTGGGGGCGGGAGACGAGTTGGTCCCGCTCCGCGGCGCGGCGGCCCGCATCGCGGAAAACATGACGGCTAGTTTATCCATACCCCTAGCCACGTCGCAGCGTATCATCCCCGTCAAAGTCATCGACGAGAATCGGCGACTGCTCAACCATCACCGACAGCTTACCGGCAAGAGCAAGATCTCATTTACACATTTGATTGGATGGGCGATTGTTCAGGCTGCCGGCGCCGTTCCTGCGCTGAACACGGCTTACACCGAGAACGAAGGCGAACCTTTCCGTATTGTTCGTCACCATGTGAATTTGGGCATCGCGATCGACGTACCCAATAAGAATGGCGGCCGCTCCCTGTTGGTGCCGAATATCAAGCAAGCCAACAATCTAGAGTTCGCGCAGTTCGTCACCGCCTTTGACGATCTTGTCTTGCGTGGGCGCGCCGGCAAGCTGACCGCTGATGACTTCGCGGGGACCACTATCTCGCTCACCAATCCCGGCACTGTAGGGACACTCTCGTCCGTCCCGCGTCTCATGGTTGGCCAGGGCGCGATTATCGCCACCGGAGCGATGGATTACCCTGCCGGCGTCAAAGGCCTCGCCGCCGACAGCCTTGCCCAGTTAGGCGTCAGCCGGGTGATGAGCGTTACCTGTACTTACGATCACCGCATTATTCAAGGTGCGGAATCAGGCGCTTTTCTAGGTCGGCTGGAAGCGCTGCTCAACGGCGAAGACGGCTTCTATGACGACGTCTTCGCAGGACTTCACGTACCTTACCGCGCGGTCCGATGGGAGTCGGATAAACCCGCGGGCGGACAGGGCGGCATGGTTCCGGTCAGCGATATGGCCAAGCAGGCCGCCGTCATTGAGTTGATCCGCGCCTACCGCGTGCGGGGCCATCTGATGGCCGATCTTGACCCCCTCGGCGGATCTACCAGCGGTAGTAACTACCACCCCGAGCTGGACCCCCTCAACTACGGGCTCACGGTCTGGGACCTTGACCGCAGCTTTAACATGGGCACGCTGGGCGTCGAGGTCGGCGAAGAAGGTTCACGCCATGGCACCCTACGCGAGATCCTGGATCTGCTTCGCCAGACTTACTGCGGCAAGATCGCCTGCGAGTACATGCACATCCAATCTCCGGAGGAGAAAGCCTGGCTGCAGCGACGCATGGAGGCTACCGGCAACCAGCCGAAGCTAGACATACAGGAGAAGAAGCAAATCCTGCACGATCTGGTGCGTGTCGAGGAATTCGAGCACTTCCTGCACGCCCGTTTTATCGGCCAGAAACGCTTCTCGCTGGAAGGCGCTGAGACCGCCGTTCCCATCCTTGAGGAGATCCTCGACTTAGCGGGTGAAGCGCACGTCGCTGAGATCGTGATCGGTATGGCGCATCGCGGCCGTCTCACCGTGCTTGCCACCTGTGTCGGCAAGCCCCTGCCGGAGATCTTCTCGGAGTTCGAAGGCTTCTCAGACCCGGATAGCATTCAAGGTTCGGGTGACGTGAAGTATCACTTAGGTGCTACTAACGTTAGACAGACGCGCCATGGGGCCGAGTTAGTCGTTTCTGTCTCACCCAATCCGAGTCATCTGGAAGCCGTTGACCCAGTCGTGGTCGGAATCGTTCGTCCTAAACAGGATCGCCTGGGAGATACCGAGCGGGCGCGGGTTATACCCATTCTTGTACACGGGGACGCTGCGTTTGCGGGGCAGGGAGTCGTTGCGGAAACCCTGAACCTATCGCAGTTAGATGGGTACTCCACGGGAGGGACGGTTCATCTGATTATCAATAATCAGATTGGCTTCACCACCCTGCCGTCCGGGTCGCGTTCAACGGTCTATTCCACCGACGTCGCCCGCATGGTGCAGGCTCCGATCTTCCACGTGAATGGTGACGACCCGGAAGCGGCCACGCTGGTGGCGCGGCTCGCGTTCGAGTTTCGCCAGGAGTTTAAGAAGGACGTCGTCATCGACATGGTCTGCTACCGCCGCCACGGGCACAACGAAGGCGACGACCCTGGTTACACGCAACCCATGCTTTACCGAAAGATCAAAGATCACCCGCCCGTTGGGGTTCTTTATGCGAAGCATCTGGAGCGCGAGAAGCTGGCGGCCAAAGGCGAAGCCGAGGCGGTTCGCAAACAGCAGGTGGATCTGCTTGCCAAGGAATTTGACTTAGCCAAGGGTAAGGTTCACGCGAATACCCACGATGAAGAAGGGTTCGGAAGCGATCAGGCAGTTCCGTTCTCGATACCTCCTGCGAGCGCCGCCCCATTGGAGACGCTGCGCCGCGTTGTGGAAAGCACCGCGAACTTTCCGCTTGCTTTCACTGTGCATCCGAAGCTGAGGGGTTTCGTTGACAAGCGGGTGGAGGCTTTCTCCAACGGCGGTCCGATCGATTGGGCCTTCGCGGAGATGCTGGCTTTTGGGAGCCTGGTGCTGGAAGGCACGCCCGTCCGGCTGAGCGGGCAGGATTCCGGCCGCGGCACGTTCTCGCAGCGCCACCTCGCTTTCTACGATTACGACGATGGGGAGAAGTACATCCCCTTGCAACACCTGTCAGCCGAGCAAGCGCGATTCGATGTGTTCGACAGCAGCCTCAGCGAGTACGCCGTGCTGGGATTTGAGTTTGGCTACAGCGTGGCCGATCCGCTAACGCTGACGCTATGGGAAGCGCAGTTCGGCGACTTCGCCAACGGCGCGCAGATCATGATCGACCAGTTCATCAGCACCGCGGAGGAGAAGTGGGGACAGCCTACTGGCCTGGTGATGCTGTTGCCGCATGGCCAGGAAGGGCAGGGGCCGGAACATTCCAGCGCTCGGCTGGAACGATTCCTTACTTTGTGCGCCCGGGACAACATGCAGATCTGCAACTGCACCACACCCGCACAATACTTCCACCTGCTGCGGCGGCAGATGCGCGAGGGCGCGGATATGCGCGGTAAGCGCAAGCCGCTGGTGATCTTCACCCCCAAAAGCCTCCTGCGCCACCCGAAAGCCGTCTCGACGTTTGCCGAGTTAACTACAGGAACATTCCAGCAGGTGCTTCCTGGAGCGGCGCCGAACGACTTATCCAAAGTAACGCGGCTGCTTTTCTGCTCAGGTAAGGTCTACTATGACTTGCTGGCCCGCTTCGAAGCGGTTAATCCGAGTAACATCGCTATCGTCCGGATCGAGCAACTCTACCCGTTCAACACCGACCAGGTGGAGTCCATCCTGCTGCGGCATCCGCATGCAACCGACCTTCGGTGGGTGCAGGAAGAGCCTCGTAACATGGGCGCGTGGCGCTTCATGAACGAGCGTATCGCGCAACTTCGCTACGTGGGCCGCGACGAGAACTCCAGTCCCGCGACCGGATCGAAGAAGCTGCATGATGCGGAGCAAGCCGCTCTGGTCGACGCGGCGTTCGCTTGATCTACATATACTCCGGCACTTGAATTCCCAGCACGCCCAGCACGCTTTCCAGCTGCGAGCGAAAGTAGTCCGTCATCCAGAGCAGGAAAACCTTGCGCCTGGCGTCCGGCTCAGCCAGCACCTGACATTGATGGTAGAAGTTATTGAATAACTGGGCTAGCTGGAAGGCGTAGCGCGCGACGTGCGACGGTTCTCCCGTGGTTACGGCGCGCTCGATGGTGGAATCCACCTTCGACGCCGCCACCAGAATCTGCCAGAAGTCTTCTGACTGCAGGTGCTCTTCGAACGCTTCCGCCGTGAGCACCTCGGTGAAGTTGGGGATGGGGTCACCGCGATCGGTCAACTTCTTGAGTATGTTGCGCGCGCGCACAGCCGCGTACTGCGCGTACGGGCCCGTTTCACCTTCGAAGCTTAGCGCTTCCTGAAAGTCGAACGCAATCACGGTATTGCGCGTGAACTTCAGGAGGAAGTAGCGCAGCGCGCCAATAGCGATCTCAGTGGCAACGCGCAATCGCGACTCCGGGGCGTCATTGGCGTGGCGTGATTCCACTTCGCGCAGAGCGGTCTGGATGAGTTGATCGATCAGGTCATCCGCTTTGACGCCCAGGCCTTTACGCCCGGACACTTCGATGTAGGGACGCTTGCGATCTTCTTCAGAAAGCTCGATACCGAGATCAACACAGCAGCGCGGGGAAAGGGCGACCATTTCGTAAGAGAAGTGGATGGACTGCTCCGCCTGCTCGGTTGCGCCCATGGCTTTGAGGCCTGCGACGACGACATCCTGCAGGTAGTTTTGCCTGGAGTCGATGACATTATAGACACGGTTGGCGTGGCCGAACTCGGGTGATTGGATATCCAACTTGTGGTCTGTAGAAACCCATATTTCGTGGCCGTCGGGGTAAGTGAGCAGAGGGCGGTAATAGAAGTCCTTGCCAAGCAGGCCGAACTTCCACATCTGATAAGCGATGTCTTTGCCGACATAAGTCACGGTGCCGTTGGATCGAACAATGACCTTGCCATCTTCGGCTTCCGTGTCAGTCGAGAAAGCGGAAGCGGGCATCACCCAGCAGCCGGCGTTCTTCCCTTCCGTCTCCATGACAATCGCACCGGTGGCCTTGAGGCGCTCGAAGGCAGCGGCCCAGAATTTGAGGTGGAGAATCTCGCTCTCGCGCGGCAGAACGTCATATTCGACATTGAGGCGCAGCATGGTCTTCAGGTGCAGATCGACGATGGCGTCGGCGACTAAGTGGGCCATTTCCGCGAGATCTCCGGAATCGGCCTCAATGGCATGGAGGGTTTCGGCGCGCCACGCCAGGGCGTCGGGTTCGTCCTTGTAATATTGGCTGGTACGCGCGTAGAGATCCCAGCAGAGATAGTCGAAGCGCGTGGTTTGGATCAGGTCACGGACGTTCTCCGGTGTCCGCTGTTCGAGGAAGTGGAAACCCACAACGACATCGGCTACTTGAACACCGGTGTTGTCAATGTAGTTCTGCACTTCGACGCGGTGGCCGGCAGTTCGAAGCATCCGGACGAAGGTGTCGCCGAGGACGGCGTTTCGCAGGTGCCCGATGTGCGCGGCTTTGTTAGGGTTGATGTTGGTGTGCTCAACGATGGTCTTGCCGGTGCTTACGGTATCAGGTCTTCCGGTCGTGTGAAGCGCCGCGACTGCGAAGGCCGCGCGATCGAGGCGGATGTTGACATAGCCGTTGCCCGCGATTTCGAATGACTTGACGCCGGGGATGGGGTCAAGGGTTTCGACGATCTGCTCAGCGATCTTGCGCGGGGGCTGCCTTAATTCGCGAGCGAGTTGGAACGCCGCGGGAACCGCGAGTTCGCCGAAGCTGGATTGCTTAGGCTGTTCGACGGTCACCTTTTTCTCAATGCCGAAGCGGATGGTGATCGCGGAAGCGAAGGCTTCGGCGACCGCTTTTTCGATTTTTTGGAACACTTACGCAGCCGCCAGTTGCCGTAGGACGAACGGCAGGATTCCGCCGTTGCGGAAGTACTCCGCTTCCTGCGGGGTATCGACGCGCACCTGGACCTCGAACTCTTTGATCGATCCGTCAGGCGCCGTGACTACGACCTTAGCGCGCGGATTTCCACTCAGGGCCGCGCTGACCCCGACTACGGCGTACTGTTCTTTGCCCGTCAGTTGCAATGTCTGGGCGGTATCGCCTGCGAGGAATTGCAGCGGCAGGACACCCATTCCGACGAGGTTAGTGCGGTGAATACGCTCGAAGCTTTCCGCGATTACAGCCTTCACGCCCAGCAGGTTCACGCCCTTGGCGGCCCAATCACGCGAGGAACCCGATCCATATTCCTTGCCTGCAAGGATCATCAGCGGGACGCCCCCGGCCTGGTATTTCATGGAGGCGTCATAGATGAACATCTGCTGGCCACCGGGCTGATAGGTGGTGTAGCCGCCTTCGGTCCCCGGTGCAAGTTGGTTCTTCAAGCGGATATTGGCGAGTGTGCCGCGCACCATCACTTCATGGTTGCCCCGGCGCGCGCCGTAGCTGTTGAAGTCTTTTGGCGCCACGCCTTGCGAGATCAGGTACTTGCCGGCGGGGGTATCTGCCGGGATGTTACCTGCGGGGGAAATGTGATCGGTAGTCACCGAATCGCCCAGCATCGCGAGAACGCGCATTCCGGTGAGGTCCTTTACCTCAGCTTTCGGATCGAGCATGTTTTCAAAGTACGGCGGCCTTTTAATATAAGTGGACGCAGGATCCCATTCGAAAGTCTCGCCGGTGGGCACGTCCATGCCGCGCCATGCGGCATCGCCTTCGAACGCGTGCTCGTAACTGGTGCGGAACATCTCCGCGTCAATACTCTCGCGGATGGCGGATTGAATTTCATCCGTGTTGGGCCAGATGTCTTTGAGGTAGACGGGCTTGCCGTCGGAGCCTGTCCCCAGCGGGTCCGTTTGCATGTCGAGATCGATGCGGCCAGCCAGCGCGTAGGCGACCACGAGCGGAGGAGAGGCCAGATAGTTGGCCTTTACGAGGGAGTTGATGCGGCCTTCGAAGTTGCGGTTGCCGCTTAATACCGCGGCTGCCACCAGGCCTTCCTGTTGGATGGCCGCGGCAACCGGCTCTGGAAGCGGGCCACTATTGCCGATGCATGTGGTACACCCGTAACCAACCAAGTTGAATTTCAACGCTTCCAGATAAGGCATCAGGCCCGCTTTGGTGAGATAGTCGAAGACCACTTTGGATCCGGGCGCGAGACTGGTTTTCACCCACGGCTTCGAGGCGAGCCCCTTCTCGACGGCCTTCTTCGCGAGTAATCCGGCGGCCATCATGACGGAGGGGTTGGATGTATTGGTGCAACTGGTGATGGCCGCGATGACGACCGCGCCGCTCTTCATGTCGCCCGAGAAACCATCTATCCGCAGCGCGCCTTTCTTGCTGAGCTGGTCTTTAAAGGCGCTCTGAAAATTGGCAGCAACTTCCGGAAGGGTTACTTTGTCCTGCGGACGCTTCGGTCCAGCCATGGACGGAACGACTTCGGCAAGGTTCAGTTCAAGCGAATCGGAGAAGACCGGATCGGGCAGATCGTCGGTGCGGAAAAGGCCTTGCTGCTTGGCGTAGACCTCGACTAAATTGACCAGTTCGGCCGGGCGGTTGCTGGCGCGCAGATAGAACAGGGTTTCAGCGTCGATGGGAAAGAAGCCGACGGTGGCTCCATATTCGGGCGCCATGTTAGCCACTGTGGCCCGGTCGGCCAGGCTGAGCGCACTTAATCCACTGCCATAGAATTCGACGAACTTACCAACCACGCCCTTCTTTCTCAGGATCTGGGTGATGGTCAAGACCAAATCCGTAGCGGTGCAGCCTTCTTTCAAAGCTCCGAATAACTTGAAGCCAACGACGGGAGGAAGCAGCATGGAGATCGGCTGACCGAGCATGCAGGCCTCGGCTTCAATTCCGCCAACGCCCCAGCCGACCACGCCGAGCCCGTTGATCATGGTGGTGTGCGAGTCTGTTCCAACCACGGTGTCAGGGTATGCGTAGACGCCTGATGGCGTCTGTTTGCGGAACACGACAGGCGCAAGATATTCCAGATTCACCTGATGCACGATTCCCGTGTCGGGCGGCACGACGCGGAAGTTGGCGAATGACGTTTGGCCCCAGCGAAGCAAGGCGTAGCGCTCGCGGTTGCGTTGGAATTCCAGCAAGGCATTGACTGAGAACGAGGTCTTGGTTCCGAACTCGTCGACCTGAACGGAGTGGTCAATAACAAGGTCCGCGGGTAACAGCGGATTGGCTTTGTGGGCGTCGGCTCCCATCCCTTTGAGAGCGTCGCGCATGGCTGCGAGATCGACGACGGCGGGAACGCCGGTGAAATCCTGAAGCAGGACGCGCGCAGGCATGAAACTAATTTCCTTTTGTCCAGCCGTGCCCCGGGCGACAAAATTGATGTCTTCCGCAGTCACCTTTTTGCCATCCTCATTGCGGAGAAGGTTTTCCAGCATTATCTTGGTGGTGAAAGGCAATCGCGAAACGTTGGCGACGCCTTTCTCCTCGAGCGCGGCGAGACGATAGAAACGAAAATCGGCTCCGCCAGCGCGCAAAACTGCGGCCGAACCGAATGAATTAGCATTTTCCATGGTTTAGTTCTAGTGTAGCGAGGCGGCCAGAGCGGCAATGGTCTCGGATGAATCGCACAATCGCCGGATATCGCGGGGACGCTGGCGGTGCTACTGAATACCACGCAATAACGAAGCCTACCGCTAAACCTTTGGCATGGCTCTGCCGATTAAACAAGCGGAGTGTGCATGACCGAATTTCTTGCCCGTCCGCAGGCGCCGTGGGCGTTGCGCCTGGTGCCGCCTTTCCCAGCGATCGCCCACCGGATACTCGCCCTGGTGGGCCAGGAATCCGTCAACTTTCGAGAGCTCAGCGCCTTGGTAAAGACGGACCCGTCATTCTCGGCTGACTTGCTCCGCTTCGCCAACTCCGCACACTTTGGCACCCGGTGCAAAGTATCCAGCCTCGCGAATGCCATCGCGATGGTCGGTACGGATCACCTGAAGGCGATGGCGACCATGGTCGCGATCAACCGTATGGTGCGATCGTCGGTGCGGATCGGCGCACTACGAAAGGTCTGGCTTCACAGCCTGGTTACAGCGATCATTGCCGAAGAGGCGGCCAAAGGCGCACGTTCCGATTGCGACGATGCCTACACCGCCGGCCTTCTGCACAATCTAGGGACCTTGGGCTTGATGTCAGCTTACCCCGATGAATATTCCCGCATGTTGGAAGTTTCAGACAGCTTTGGCCTAGATCTGCTGCGAACGGAACGAGACCTGTTCGAGATCGACCATTGCGCCGCCGGGGCCTATCTGGCGCAGGATTGGGACTTCCCGGACGAATTGGCGGCGGCCATCGCGAACCATCACGATCCGCCGGTCCCGGAAGAAAGCAGTCTGGACAATGTCATCAAGGTGAGCTGGCGGTTGGCCGACGTCCTGGGTTATGCCGCGTTCTCGCCGGACAAAGCTTGGACGTGGGAAGAATTGACCGCATACCTGCCGGTCGCAAAATCCTCGTGGCTCCGCGCATCGCCGGAGGCCGCCAAGACGAAATTCAATAGCATCCTGGATAGCGCTCTAGGTTGATGGTGAAGGCTGCGGGGTTGGTGTTATTATTCCAGGCACGATGCCCGGGAATAACCGTCCGTTAAACTGGCCGCCGTCCGCGTTGCCGATCGCGCGTTCCAACCCTATCCAGTTGCGCCGGCAGTTTCGAAGCAATCACAAGACTTTCATCGTCGACAACCAGTTGGCTCAGCAGGTGGACCAGTTCGATCTCAAAGACCTTTTCGGAAGCGAAATCAGTAATTTCGAGACCGCAAACCATGTGATCGGCGTGGGGAAACTCTGGAATCCAACGGCGGAGCAAACCCGCTGGTTGTTTTGGGCTCTGAAGTTTCTGGTCGGCAACAAAGACCGGTTGAACGGAATCGATGTGAAGACGGCGACAAAGAGCCTGTTCAACGCCGTGTGCGGCGGACAGATTCGCATGCGCGCCGTGGACCCTTCTAATGAACGCAACTTCGGACGCGAAATTCTGAGGATTATCGGCTACCGTCAGCAGTATCTCGCGGGGAGCCTCGTAGCCCCAAATCGGATGGAGCTTGCCCCTTATTATGCGTTAGACGTGGAGGCCCCGAAAGAAGAGCCGCTCGATGTCAAGCTTCTTGATGAGCGGCTCGAAACTGAACTGATCGACCTGATGAAGCGTCACGACCCCGGGTATGGGGAGAGCGTCCAGCTGACTCACGATCCCCTGGCGACAGCGAAAGCCGTCCACCGTTTCGCGCGCGATTATTTCCGTCCTTACATCGCCGCCATTGTTACTCTGCCGGTGACCCTGTCGCAGCCCATCGACCAGAGGCTTCGCTCACTGGACAAAGAGGAATTTAAGGACCCTCTCCGGATTTCGCTGCTCTTCAACCGCGCACAAGGGCTTCCACTTCTGGCGGATGCTCACTTTAACACCGCACGCGTCGCCGACCACAAGAACCTGGAAGGGAGGGTGGCGCTGATGCTGGAGAAGGGGGGCGTGCGCGAGCTTGTCGACCGGCATCTGAGAGTGACCCCGCGGACGGGTCACACGCAGAAATTCATCGCACTTCAGAGCGTCTTCCAAAAATTCAAAGAGCAGAAAGTCGAGGAGGCAGTGGCCGCCGCGCAGTGGCAGCGCATCGGAAGCATCAGCCACGAGTTGATGCACTTTTACTGTCACCACGGCTTCGAGGCGAAGCAGAAGACCGTGCAGTTCGGACAGGTAATCATCGAAGGGTTCACAGAACTGCTGGGAGCGGAACTCTACGACAAGCTTCGCGCGAATGTTGCAATGTCAGGCCCGCTGACTGATAGTTTGCGCGGCGAGGCTCCCGTGAAGGAGTTCGTCAGGCTAGCCCAGGGTGCTTCCAGCAAGGGCGGCTATGAGGCCGCCACCGAAAGAGCCCGCAAGATCTATCAGAAAGTGGGGAAGAATAACACATGGGCGGCGTATTTCCTAGGGAAGGCTGAACTGGTCGGCCTATAGCTTGCGGGAAAGAATCTCTCAGCTGGACGCAATTCGCGGCGTGGCCATCTTATTAGTGCTTGCCCATAACACCCAGGGTAACTATCCCGACCTGAGCCTGGGGATTCTGTCCAGCGACGGCTGGATGGGCGTCGATCTTTTCTTTGTTCTGTCCGGATTTCTGATCACCGGGATTCTGCTGCGTACGCGGGAATCGGAGAAGTATTTCCGCAACTTCTATGCGCGGCGGTGTCTGAGGATCTGGCCGCTATACTACTCCGTGCTGTTGTTCATGTTCGTGTTGGTTCCGCTGCTGCGCCCATCGGAACGGGTCGAAATTTTCGCGCCGAGATCTTCGCCGTGGTGGGCTTATCCGCTATTCGCTCAGAATTTTCTGGTTTCCGTCCCCACCAAGGCAACGGGTCTGCTGGGCGTGACATGGTCTCTCGCTGTGGAGGAACAGTTTTACCTGGCGTGGCCGTGGATCGTACGATTCTGCTCGAACGCTCAGCTTCGGTTCATCGCGATCGCGGTGGTTTGCGCGTCCCCGGTCCTGCGGCTGTTTCTATCGCTGAATGGGTTTAACATCTACTCGCCCACATACTGCCGGTTGGATGGTTTGATGGCGGGCGCGTTACTCGCTCTGTTTCTCAACTCGCCGGGCTTTAATCCGACCAATTTCACCCGAGCCGCCTGGGCCGGTGTTCTCGCTGGGACGCCACTCGCGCTGCTACTTGAGGCTCTCGGCGCGCGGTGGATCGTCTTTTCCTTTACGGTGATCGCTTCCACGTGCTTTATTTACCTTGCGCTGTTCTCCACGAAAAGCTGGCTTCGGGTGGTGCTCACCAACCGGTACCTTGTGTACACAGGGGCGATCAGCTATGGGCTGTACTTACTCCACAAGATTCCATTCGATGCGGCAAAAGCGTTACATATTACTCGCTTGCAAGGGCGCCGGTACGAGCTATTGGTGATGCTGGGAGGGCTTGCCGCTTCCTACGCATTGGCGGCTCTGTCCTGGAACTTGCTGGAGAAGCCGTTCCTGAAACTAAAGCGATTCTACCCGTCGGACGTGCGGATTAATTGACGACGCTTTGAGTACGAAATTCGTGCGAAAGCAAGGACACAGCGGCGCGGGATTCAGTGGATCGAATCACGCGAGCCAGCGCGACCATTTTCAGGCCGCATCGCTCGTTGAGCTTGGCCGGCCAGGAGATGATTAGTTCCACGCGTTTGCCAACAGGAAGCTGGGAGGTGGTTTCGAAGATGGCTCCCTTGCTGCTGATGTTGATCGTTTTCCCGGATTGCTGGGGCAGGTGACGCCGCGAATCCAGCAAGCGATAGCGCAGTTCGCACTCGAGATCGAAACGTATTCGGCGACGCCGTTCGGATGGTTGGGACAAGTTTAGGCTCACTTAATCCCTACTATCGGGTATTTCGGGACCGGAAACAATGGACTTCGAGGTTCGTTTTTTCCTTAGCCCGCTAGTACTGACTCACTTTTGAGGTGGATTCACCGGCCCCGGCCGGCGAGGGGGCGTCAGCACGGCCAAAACTCCTGGCGGGATGTTGTCGTGATCGGGGGTGCCGGCGCCGCCCTTTTCACGAACGTCAACTTCGCAGCCCTCGGGCGCGCCGGTAACGGCGAATGTGAGGCTTGAACCTCCGGCAAGAACCAGGGGTCCGGCCGGGGCAGGTGTGAGGAACTTGCCGACGTTATCGGAGAAGCAGATCTCCGCATCGGCGGTGCCCGATGTGGAGATAAATGTGATCTGATCCCCCAGGGAAAAGGTGACCGAATCGGGCTTAGCCAGGAAGCTGTAGGGGCCGTTAGAAACTTGAATCTGTGCGTTGGACATATGTGGTTTCCTTTCGCTGCCCGGCGTGGGAGCGCCGTCAGGGTTTGTTTACACGCGTTCCGGGCCATTGAAAACGCGGGTCGCGAATCAGTTTCCCAAGGTCTGGATTTTGCTTTACCAGCTCAGCCGGATAGCCGCGGCTGACCGCTTCCATGATAAGGGGAATCGCCTTTTCGCGCATTCCGAGAATCTCGAAGCCTTCGCCGGCGGCCTCGAGCACGTCGGCATTCTGCGGGGCCATTGCCGGGGCCTGGCGCAGCAGCGTTAGCGCTTCCTGACGATCACCTACGGCTGCATGAAACCCTCCCAATACGGCTGCGAGGTAGGCATCGGATGGATTTTCGCGATGCAGAGGTTCCGCGAGTTGAATCGCCTTGCGGTAAGCTGGTCTGGCGTTTTCGAGGCCACCCGAACCGAACTCGGTGGCGGCCGCAAGATTGGACCACGAGACATAGTTTTCGGGATCTAGCTTGGTGGTGATGCTGAATTGCGCCGCTGCGGCGTCGAGTTCCCCCAATTGCATCAGCAGGACCCCCAGTGTGGTGCGAGAACTGGGGTCAACTGGTGCGGCCACAATGGAACGCTCCAGCAACCGCCGCGCATCCTCAGCACGGTGCTGGCGCATCCGTGCCCTCGCCAGGTTGTTGAGGCCCCACGTGTTGTCAGGCGTCAGCTTCAATTCACTCTCGAACCCGGCGGCGGCTTCGTCGACTCTGCCCTTGTCGAGCAGCCACACCGCGCGGGCGTTATAGTTACGCCAGTTATAGGGGTCGAGGTCGATGGCTTTCTGGAACGCAGAGTCAGCTTCGGCGTCTCGGCCCACGACGTCGTACATTTCACCGAGCTCTCGATAGACGTCCCCACTACGGGCATCCAGGTCGAGTGCCCGGCGAAAGTCGGCCATGGCCAGGTCGCGCTGACCGGTCCCTTCGTGGATACGGCCCTCGACAAGAAAGGCCTGGGGCAGTTCGCGGTCCAGCGTCAGCGCTTGTTCAGCCTCGGCCGTGGCGCGGCCTTTTAAGGCCGGGTCATGAGTCTGGCGGAACTGCTCCCAAAGTGTATCGGCCAGTTCGGCATGTGCGAGGGCGAACTTCGGGTCGGCTGCGATGGCTTGCGTGAACAGGCCCGCCGCCGCCGTAATGTTACCCGGTTTATCCAAGCGACCGAGCAGGGCGTGGGCCTGTTGGTAGAGGGAGTATGCTCCGTGCGAAGCTCCGGCAGTCGGGGCATGACGCGTCGTGAGGAACCACGCGCCCGCTGCGAGCAAGAGAAACGCCGCGGCGACAGCTCTTTCACGCCGGCGCCGTCTTGATGAAGCCGGAGCGGAACGGGAACCGAGGTAGGCTTCAAGGGCGACCAGCATGCCTTCAGCCGTTGTGAATCTCGCTTCGGGCTGCGGAGAAGTGGCACGCGTCACGATGTCGACGAATGGTTTGGGAAGCGCCGGCCGTACCTCGGAAAGCGGAGGCGGAGGCAACTGACCGCTGACCAGGAAAGATAACAGCACTCCCAGAGCGTAAATATCGGATGAAGCGGATGCATGCTGCCCGGAGCGAAGCTCAGGAGCCATATAGGCGACCGTGCCGCCGAATAGCCGCAGGCCGGGGTCGCGGCTGAGTCCAAAATCCGTGAGCAATACCCGTCCACCGGGCTCGCGGAGAACGTTTTCAGCTTTGATGTCGCGGTGCAGGATGCCCGCCGCGTGCACCGCTGTAACCGCTTTGCAAAGCTCGGCGACTATAAAGGCTGCTGCACGAGGATCCATTGGGCCCGAAGTCTCCACAACGGTCGCCAGCGAAGGGCCTTCGATTAATTCACTCCAGAAGCCGACACGGCTGTCCGCCACCGCGACACCATACACGGGAACAATGTTAGGATGCCGCACGCGCGCCATCATGCGGGCTTCCTGGAGCGCGGCTGCCTGGTCCTCTTCTGCGTTTCCCCGTGGAGTGAGAAGCTTCAGGGCCACCTCGCGGTGCAACTGCGTATCCCATGCTCGATAGACAGCGCCGAAACCGCCGCCTCCGATGTAACGAAGATCACGGAATTGACTCCACGTCGACAGGTGTTCTACGGGTTCAGCGGAACCTTTGATATGCGACGAAGAAAATGTTTGGGTGGCCTCGCCCGAAACACCCAGTTCACGGCCTTCTTCCACGACTGGTATTATATCGGCCATGCACAAGCGCAATACGTTGTTCGTATTGGCCGCTCTCACTTTTGCCGGGAACCTACACGCTGCAGAGCCCGCCCGGAGGGCTCTGCTAGTAGGGATCAACATATATAAATGGTCGGGCGCGGTGCATAAAGATCCAGGCCAGGATTTCGAGAACCTGGAAGGCGCAGCCGGGGACGCCATCTGGCTGAAGTCTATTCTGACTTCGAAATATGGCTTCCGCGATGAGGACGTCATCGTGCTTACGGATCTGGCGGCGACCCGCGATGCCATTCTGGATACCTTCCGATCCCACCTGATCGCGAAGTCAGCGCCTGGGGATGTCGCGTTGTTCTACTACGCCGGCCATGGCTCATACCGCGGTACGGGTGCGGATCACGAAGACACCATCATGCCTTCCGACTCGCGCGATCCGGACGGCAAGGTTTTCGACATTGCTTCGTCCGACTTGCACGTGCTGTTTCTGGCGCTGCTCGAAAAGACGAAGAACGTAACATCCATCCTGGACAGTTGCTATTCGGACTCCACGGTGCGCGGCATCGGCGCGAAGCGGGCGGCTCCCGCGGATACACGGGTGAGGAAAGGGCCGGCGCAGACTCGTGTCGTTGTGTCGTCATTGGCCCCTATCACACCAGTCGTTAGAATCTCAGCCTCGCGCGCGGATCAGCAATCGGAGGAATACACGGAGTTCACCGCGGATGGCAAGAGAGTGCAGCACGGCTTGATGAGTTTCGAGCTGTTTCATGAACTCGCAGCGGCCACGGACCAGACCACGTGGCGCGATGTGATGGACCGGACGCGAACGGAAGTGGCCAAGCGGAACTCTGAGCAGGATCCACAAATCGAAGCACCCGATGACGATATGCGGATCTTTGGCGGCGTGGGATTGGCGGCGAAGGAGCCGTTTTTTCTGGTGACGCCGCAAGGGCGGCAGGTGCAATTGAACGCCGGCTCAATGGCCGCGCTTACGGTGGGAACCGGGCTGGATGTCTTTCCCCCGGGCACGCGCGAATTCACGGGGCAGCCAGTGGCCAAGATCACAGTGACCCAGGTTGGTGATTTTGTTTCCGCGGCGACGGTAAATTCCGCCGCGCCCGGGGACATCCCGGAAGGCGCGCGCGCGGTGGTTCGTTCCCGTCCTCCCACTGCTTTCCAATTCAGAATTTTTTTTGAAGGCGACAATCCTGTTGTAGGTGCGGTGCGCAAAGCGGCGCTGGACACGATTTCGGGCGCAATCGAAAGCACCAACCGCTCCAATGCAGACGCCGTGGTGCGTTTCGGTGATGGGGGTTTTCATACCGAGAAGTCGAACGGTTTTATGATGTCCCCGGCCATCTCCGCGACGGAAGACGGCGCGGTGGATCACGAAGTGCGGCTGTTGCGGGAGTGGGCGCGATGGCAGCAGTTGTTAACCACGGAAGGCGGTAAACCCGTGCTCCAGCTGAAGGTGACCGACGATGCGGGACGCAGTCCGACGGCGCTAGCCGATGGGACATTCCTTACCTTCGCCTTGTGCAATACGGGAACGCAGCCTTACTGGACGAGTGTGGTCTATTTCTCAAGCGACGGAGCCATGACGCCGCTAGATCTAGCAACCAACAGCCTCCCATTGGCGGCAGGCGAATGCAAGACCGGTGGGAGATTCAACATTTCAGTGGAGGCGGGCAAGAAGTCGGCTGTCGAGTTTTTCAAAGCTTTCGCTACGCTCGATAAAGCGGATTTGGAGCCGTTCACGTCGGCGGCGATTCGGGGAGATACACCAGACCCGGCACAATGGTCAGCCGTAACGAAATCGTTTACCGTTACCAAACACTGATAAGAGGAGATGCTTACATCATGAAACCGTTGCTTTTCAATGCGCTTGTGATTTCGGGCTGGCTCGCGATTTCCGCGCCAGCCTTCCCCCAGGCGAGTGGTGGAATGGACGATGCCGATCCTGGTTCGGCGCCGCCACGGTTAAGGATCGAGACCGGGGGCCATACCAAGACTATCTTCGCCATCTCTGCTGACGCGTCATCGCACTTCGTTCTTACCGCCTCCGCCGACCAGACTGCGCGGCTGTGGGACCTAAAAACCAAGAAGCTTCTACAGACGTTTCGGCCTGCGTCGACAGCCGGCCGTTATGAAGGTGAACTTTACGCCGCAGCCATATCACCCGATTCCAATACGATCGTTTTTGGAGGCCTCACCGGCCGGCTCTGGAGCGAGGATCATAGCTTCGGCTTCTACGCGTACTCCCGCCATTCCAACCAACTGGCACGCTGGTTCTGGGGTCTCAAAGGGTCCGTTCAACATCTCGCCTTTTCGCCGGATGGCCAGTATCTGGCCGTTTCGACAAACAAAGGCGCGAGAGTTTATTCCGTAAGCACGTGGTCGTTTTGGGATTTTCCCGATGGCCTCTGGGTGGATGCCGCTTCCAAGGCCCGGAACCGCGTGGTGGTGGCGTCTGCGGACGCCGTGCATCTCTATCAATATGATCAGGCGCAAGACAAGTGGACTTCCGTCGCCGGCGTCAACCGGGCGTATGCTCAGGTTACATTCTCGCCGGATGGAACGCGATTGCTTGTGAAATCGAAGGCGAAGACTGGCGAGACCGCCCTGGATGTGTTCTTGGGCGATAAGCTGGACCGGCCAGTCTCGCTGGAAACAGGGAAATACCAAGTTGATCGCGCGGTGTTTTCAAAGCAAGGCGCCGCCGTTTTCGGTTCGCTAGTGGGTGGCCGGATTGCCTTGTGGGCTTCCGATGGTTCCGATGACGAGCCGGAGATCTGGAATCTAGTCGAAGGCGCCGAGAGCCATGAGACGCCGATTCATGATCTGGCGGCGCTCAGCGACGGACGACTCCTCTATACCAGCGGCAGGTCGGGCGAATGGGGCGTTGTCCGGGCGAACAAAGATGAGTATTTTGTCGACCGTGCGCTCCCGAACATCATTGATCCTTCGAAAGATGGCGCGATGGGCTTGTCCTTTGATGGTACGGAGGTGCTGTACGGAGACGAAGATGGCAAAGTCCTGTTCTCGGTGCGCAAGCGCGCCGCTTCCGACCAGGGGGACATCGACAAGTCCGCGGGCCCCGCTGTAGTGAGCAAAGGATCGCAGGCGAAAAGCCTGGTCCAGCCTGACCCGGGCGACAAGTATCCGGTTATCAATGGAGTCACGCTTTTGACCAACCAGCCCGGCGCGCGAGTTACCTGCTATACGGCTTTACCCGACGCCATTTATCTGGCATCCGAGCAAACCCTCTACGCGTACCACGCCAACGGAACTCCCGCATGGCCGCAGCCTGCAAGCATGAGTTACCTTCCTTCGCTGATTCGTCGCAGCGGCGATGGCCGGTATCTTGTTATAGCGGGACGCGATGGTGTTTTTCACTGGGTTGCGGCGGCCACTGGGAAGCCCGTTTTCAATGTCTTCATTTCGCCGGACTGGCACTGGGTGATGTGGACTCCGTCGGGTTATTACGACGCCAGCGCGGGTGGCGAGGATTTGATTGGATGGCAGGTCAACCGAGATGGCAAAGGACCCCTGGCCGATTTCTACGGTAGTTCGCGCTTTCGTTCGCGTTTTTACAGGCCAGATCTTTTTCCAGCGCTACTGAAGGCCGGAGATGAGGTTGCGGCACTGCGGTCGCTCGCCTCACCGACCTCGGCGGGCCCTCAAACAAGGGGCATTGATGCTGTGCTGCCGCCAGTGGTCACGATTCTTTCACCGGATCGCGACGTGTCCGTATCCAGCACGACCGTCAGCCTGCGCTACGCGGTTAGCAGCCCGAATGAGCCGGTAACCAATGTGGCGGTGAAGATTGATGGGCGCCCGATTCCAGCCGCGCGCGGACTCACTCCGGCGGATAATACGGTGCAGGTTGAAATTCCGCCGCATGATTGCGAGATCAGCTTGGTTGCCGAGAACAAATTTGGCGCAGGCGATCCCGCCAAGGTGCGAGTGCATTGGACTGGAATTGCCGCGCAATCCGCCAAGCCCACTTTGTTCGTGGTGTCGGTGGGAATCTCAAAGTATCAGAACGCGGCTCTTCGTTTGGGATTGCCTGCCAAAGATGCTGCCGACCTGGCCGCGGCTTTCCAGGCACAGCAGGGTATCTTCTACGGCCACGTTCAGCCGCAGCTGCTGGTAGACGCGACGCGCGCCTCGGTGCTGCGCGCGCTTTCCGGCGTGGCGCATGACGCGCGGCAAGGTGATTTCGTAGTGATCTTTCTGGCCGGCCACGGCGCCGCCGATGACTCCAAGGCCTACTACTTTCTGGCCGCGGACGCCGACCCGACTGATTTGGTAAGCACTGCGGTGCCATTTAGCACGATCACCGAAATGGTAGCCAGGATTCAGGCGCACACCGTTTTGTTCGTGGACACCTGCCATTCCGGTGACCTCAACGGGGCCCGTCTCGCGGCCATTGCCGACATTAACGCGATTGCCAACGGCCTGTCCGATGAGAGCGTGGGCGCGGTTGTGTTTACCGCTTCCACCGGAAGCCAGTACGCGCTGGAAGACCCGGCTTGGGGCAACGGAGCCTTTACGAAAGCGCTGGTGGAAGGCTTACGCGGCAATGCCGTGGATGGGGGCGAGATTACCATCAGCACGCTGGAACACTGGGTGAGCAAGCGCGTGAAGAATCTGACGTGCGGCAAGCAAACGCCGGTATGCGCCAAACGCGTGCCGGATTTCTCAATCGCAAACGGGTCAGCCGTTGTGGCACCGCCGGCGGCACGGAATTGCACGCCCAACTGAGCGTTTATGCCGAAGATAAAAGTTGCGATCGTTTTCGTTCTCTCCCTGGGCGTTTGGATCTTCTACAACTGGATGGAGCCTGAGGCTCCACTGGGCAAGACCGAAACCCTTGTTGTGGTGGTGGCCATCGGCGCTGTTGTTTTCGCCGTGGATTGGGGGATCAAGAGGTTCCGATCCAAGAAAGTGAAACAGGTATGATGATCCGCCTTGCCGTGTCTCTTCTCATTGCGACTGCTGCCGGCCAGGCTGAGATGGTGTGTCTTCCATCCGTCCCCTCCGCACAGGTTGGCTCGTCGGTCACACTAAACGCCTGGTATCGGTCGCCTGACGGCGCGAAGCCCGAGTTCAAATGGTCAGTCACCACTGGAGCGGTGCGTTCCGAGAATGGCGTCACAAGCTGGGATCTGAAAGGCGCCGCCGCCGGTACCGGTTACGCCGATGTTGATGCTGTGGTGAGCGGCTCGAAAGTTGCAACCTGCGAGATTCAGTTGGTTGTAGAAGGCCGGGTGCAGATGCACAGGGGCCCTGGCGCCGCCGTCGTGATGAGCGGTCGAGGGTTTCTGGCTGCCGGCCAGTCGGAAGCCGAGGGCTTCGGACTGTACAGCTACATTCTCTTCGCCTCCCGCCCAGCCCCGGCAGACCGCGACCGCTATGTAGCGATTCTGGACGCCGTGCTGCGCATGCTGAAGCCGACTAACGACCTGACCACGCGGGTCAAGGCCTTCCAATTGAACTCGACCTGGCTTCCGGTGACGAGCTTGCCCAAGTCCGACCCCGATGCGAAATGGCTCGTCGACAACTACGACTACACCAGTGCAGCAGTCGATCTGGCCCGTTTCGGTATCCACAACCCGGATGCGGTCTATATTGTTTCCTTAAAAGCACCCTTGAGCAAGGCAGAACCGGCGCCGCCTTTCCTGAAGCAAGACCTTTCCCATGTGCCTGCCGAACTGGCGTCAACATGGGTTACTCTCTTTATCAATCAAGCGGCGCAGGAACGCTTCTGGGATTCGAATACGTTCGCGGGGGTTGTCGCGAAGATGCGTCTCGCCATTGCGCTAACAGCTCAAGGCGTGCCGAATATCGAAACAGCGATGGCTACCTGGCTCAGTATTTCGAAGTAGGCAAAGAATTCCATAACGAGACTACCGCGGCCTGGGGAAAAGCGCCGAGACGGGTCAGCGTGCGTTCTAGGCTTTCGATCATGGAGTCAATCTGTCCGCGCTCGATGACCAGAGGCGGCTGCAGCCGTAGGACCCCGAGATTGTTCAAGGTATAAGCGGCCAGCACCTGATGATTACGAAACAGATCTACGCTAACCAGACTGCTCATGTAATTGCTGGAAAGTTTATTAATAACTCCGGCCGACACGGCTGTTGCAAACCCTTTAGTAATCGGTGCGAACTCGAGCCCGATCATGAGCCCTTTACCGCGCACCGCCGCAATTGCCGGATGACGCTGCTTCAGCTCTTGTAGGCGATTCATCAGGTATGCTCCGGATTCCGCCGCCGTCGCTGGCAGATGTTCAGTAGTTAATACTTCCAGGGCTGCTATTCCTGCCGCGCATGCCAGTGAATTACCGCCGAATGTTGAGTTCGAGAAGGGTGTGCTCGCCGTTGTCCCGTGAGCCTGTTCAAAAATCGCGTCCGTAGTCATGATAGCGCTCAGAGGCAAAATACCGCCGCCTAGAGCCTTGCCGATCAGAAGCACGTCCGGTTCGACACTCTCGTGATTGACGGCGAACATGCGCCCAGTCCGCCCAAGGCCTGTCTGAATCTCATCGGCGATCAGCAGAGCGCCGTAGCGCGAACAAAGCTCACGCGCACCCGTCAGATATCCATCCGGAGGCACGATCATTCCTCCCTCGCCCTGAATCGGCTCTACGATAAATCCGGCTGCGTCGCAGCTTTTCAGCGCACGTTCGAGTTCATCCAGATTCCCATACTCGACTTCGGCCGTACCGGGTAGCATTGGCCCAAAGTGATCCCGGTAGGTGGGATTTCCATTTACAGAAAGAGCGGCAATCGTCCGTCCGTGAAACGCATTTTTGCAATAAACAATCTTTGCGCGCGCGGTGGCGGCACGGGCGAGCTTGAGGGCAGTGTCGACAACTTCCGAACCTGAATTGTTGAACGACACCCGATTCAGGCGACCGGGCGCCAGCAGAGTCAGATTGTGCGCCAGCGCCGCCGCCAAGTGGTTGAGCCCTTCGACAATGACGGGCATCTCGGTTACCTGACGCAGAGCATCCTGGATACGAGGGTGATTATGCCCCAGGTTCAAGGCCGAGAATCCCGACAGGAAGTCCAGATACCGACGTTTGCTGGCATCCCAAAAATAGCAGCCGGAAGCTTTCACAATCGGAGTATCCGCATGCATGAACTCCATCATGCTGGCGAAGCGCGGATTCAGGTGACGCCGATTCAGCTCGACGTTGCGCAGCCGGTCCATCGCCAAGGCCTCTCGCAGAGTGATCATGTCTTGCGCCGCCACATCCGCGCTAGTTCTCCGGTGGCTTTCAACTCCCGGTCGCCGTTCTCTTTGGAGGGCTCAATCTCACTACCCTCGTGCCACTCATTCCAACTGGTGATGAGTACCCAATCCGGGTTTGCCGCGATAGCCTCTTCCCAAAGAACCCGATAGGTCTCGCCGCCGTACCGGCTGGTGGTTGGACGCGGCACGGCACGATCCAACTTAGTGTCATCGTAGCCCGGAATCACTGTCACCGAAGAGATACGCTTTCCCGCGGCAGCCACCCACTTGGGATAAGTAACATGCGCCCACGCTCGGATCTGATCGATGGTCATATTCGCCGTCTGGCTCGTGGGATTGTAACTATGGATTCCATCGAATACCTTGGCGGAGGCTTTGGATATCTCGTCGCCCACAAAAAAGACGCCGCCCCGATATCGCCGGTTCACCCGAGTGATTACTTCTACCCAACCTGAAAGGCGCAATTCGTTCAAGCTGCGGCTATAGACAAAAACGACGGGCTTATTCCTTACCCGTAACCAAGCTGGATGATTCCCGTAGCGGGCCATAACATCCAGGAGATCGTCAGCCGTCGCCTTCGGGGTTGGCGCTTGACGGGGCTTCGCTGTCTCGTAGTAGAGGCTCACTTTAAGACCGATCCTCCCGGCAGTTGCCAGTACCAGTGGCATCCCTTGATCTTGAAAGTCGCCTCGCCGCCACCAACTCACAATCAGGCCGGTGATGCCCGCGGATTTCATTTCGTCGAGCTGCTGTTCAACGACCTTCCCGTCGTGGCTGTCATAACGGCCCTGCAGAGGTTGATGCGCCGTACCCTCTGGCCAGTGTGCCCACTCACCGCTAACCTTAGGATT
>Ga0326727_10008078_pt1 | contig 27052 bp, 29 predicted proteins | sample MB2enrmetagenome_FD_207643 | JGI IMG/M metagenome (GOLD analysis project Ga0326727, IMG submission 207643) | Lab enriched peat soil microbial communities from McLean, Ithaca, NY, United States - MB29MY | ecosystem: Environmental > Terrestrial > Soil > Wetlands > Peat | place: USA: New York...
GCAACCACGATGGTCGTCGGTTTACCTTCCCAACTACTGTCAACTTCCAGCAACTGAATTTCCGGCGTCAATTCACTAGCAATAATACTGAACTCCGGCACGCTAAGCTCGCCCATAAGAAAGGTCACTGGAAAATCCTCCGAAATGTCCTCGACGAACACCTTCTTCCCGGTCTTCTTGTTTCTGAACGAGTCCATCTCCATTTCCTCATCCTTTCCTTGGAATTCCCAACTCTTGCTGGTCAGGAACTCGCGAACTCTGGAATAGGTCACCGCTATTTTGAACACGTTTTCTGCTTTCAAGACCAACGCCTCTCTCGATCTCTTTAGTGTATACTTTCTCACCAAATAATAGTATGTCGCTTGCATCACAGCCGCGCCATACTAATTCTTGAGAGACTCATACCCCGCCCTCGGGTATAAGCCCGGTCCGGCTCGTCCTTAGAACTTTTACTGGTAAAAAGGTGCTGGGATCCCCCTCTCAGCATCAATGATAACTTAGCCGCACCTGCACCAAATTATGGATTCGAACCTGTTTTCTGGTGCAACTCGGCGACCGCACCAAAATCTCCACACCCGATTCAAATAATGTTACCTATTTTAGGCACACCTGTCGATTAATGGATATTAAGGTGATAAAGTATGGCGACTGAAGGGAAACTTGAGCAATTGATTAAACAAAAAAGGGTTTTTTTGAAGGCGTCTGTGAAGGATTATTCTGCTGGCGGCAATGATATGCTTGATGATGTTGAAGCGTCACTTGATGAGGCAAAAGAAGAAATTACCCACCGTTTGGAGCTTGCCAGCTGCTTGAAGGAAGACTCTGGGGAAGCAGCCTGGCGCAAAGAATGCCTTTCATCATTCGAAGAATGGTTTGAGAAGTGGTTTGGCAAAGCCTAATTTTTCTAAAATATTCTTTTTCATTTTTTTAAAAAAATTATTGTTTATATTTGCTCTTGTTTTTCTTTTTATTCAGTGCATTTTTGTTTGCTTATACCAACCTTGATTAGCAGCATTATCATGCAAAGCAGCCACAAACGCGGCACCGCCCGGCATCGGCGCAATCATTCTCTAACAGTAACCTGCGTCGCAAAAAAACTAAAATCAAAAAATAAAGAAGAAGGCTGACTAGTTTACTTCGTTGTTTTCGATCTTTCTGACCATTTCAGCAACTATCTTTGTGAACGGATGGTCAGGTTTATCTTCGACAAATATTAAGTTGCCTTCAGCCCTTAGGATTTCGCAGAAACAAGGCACGATTCCCAGCATGGGCACGTGATAAGCAGCTTTTATTTTGTTGCTCATTTCGGCTTTCTTAGCTGTAGCTGTTGAATCAAGCACTTTGTTCAGCACTAGGCCTGTTTTCTTCTCAAACAGGTTATACAGCTCCGCCAGCATACGTTTTGTTCCATCCACGTCGGAGCGGTCACCCGTTGTTGCCACGACGACGAAGTCAGCGGCGACAATAGCGTTTATCGAGGAATACTGCAGTCCTGGGCTTGTGTCAAAAAGCAAGTAATCAAACTTTTGATTCTTAAGCAACGTTTCCCTAAGAGCAAGCAGTTTTCCTAAAGCCCGCATCTCCCATTTCCTATCCTTGCCAGACATATCTCGGATTGCTTCAGTTGCAGGGTTTGCTAAACCAGCGAAAAACTTGCCGTTTCCAGGAATCCTGCTGCTTAAATCTACAAGAATTTTTTCAGCGTCACAGGTATTGTTTAGGTAATCGTTAAGCCAGCATTCAACGTTTTCAGCCTTCAAGATGGAGAACAAGCTTGGAGCACGAAAATCAAGATCAAACAAAGCAACTTTCTTGCCGTTCTTAGCCAGAGTAGCCGCTAAATTTAAGGAAAGAAGTGTTTTTCCCGTTCCGCCTTTATACGAGTGTACAGCGATTATTTTACTCATAATTTTCAACCCTGGGTTTCCTTATCAACATAAAAATAGGCTTTTCTTCCCTTACGTTCCTTCTTAAGATAACCCATAATCACCAGCTGATTAAGATACGCACTCTCCACAGCCCTAGCTCGACTCGTCTGATCAGCAATTTCCTCAGCAGTCGCCCTATCGCACCTACAAATCGCCATTGCAGTCTTACGTAAATGATCCGGCATAGAAAGAAGCGTCATAACATCCAAGGACGCATCAGGCAACGAAACAGAAGACCGCTGACCGCCACTACCCTTCTGAATCTCAATCATAACCTCAATCTTCTCATTTAACCTCTCAAGACTCGCCTCAATCTTCTCAAGCACCGAAATCGGCCTCTTAGTCAACATCTCATCCTTAATCACAAATTCCTCCAGACCTGTCTTGCACATATACAGTTAGTTAGTAATTTAATCCCGAAGCTATTTATTAAGTCTTACGAAACTTTACTACTTATTTGAAACAACTAAACTATAACATCAAAATTTAATAGAGGAGGCTGTAGGTTGGTAAATTGTAAAATGCAAAAATATAATTTTTTTGGAGCTGTTTTGGAGGATACGTGGAGGTTGTGTGTTTAGTAGGGGATTGCCGCTTGGTTTCGTGCTTCCTCTACTATGGGTAGGACTTGTTTTAGTTCTTTGAAGTATTTGAGTACTGTTATACCGCGTTGTGTTACGGCGTAGACTACCCGTTGTTTTCCTGCGGTTCGTTCTTCGACTAAGCCTTGTTTTATGAGGAAGTCAAGGTATTCTTTTAGGACACTGCAGTTAACGTTTGCTTTATACATTACGTGTGTTAGCTTCAGTGGTCCTCTGTGAGCCAGGACCGAAAGGATGTCAACATACATTTCAAGTTTTGAACGACGCACTTTATACTCCTCTTTTTTATCAGATTCCAGTTTTTAATATAAATCATTTATGTATTACTAATCAGTGTTTTCGTCCATGTGTGCAGTTAATTGTCGCTTTTTCTGCTTGCTCGGTTTAACACATTTAACCTGTTTTCGAAGGCGGTGACCATGTCATCTAGCAATATTTCACGCAATTCTGTCGGCAATTGACCCATTTTTTCTTGGAAAACACACTCTAGTTTGGCTTCTAGTTCTTTCCTATCTTTTTCTGCAATTTGTTTCATACACTTTCCTCCAGATTCCAATTTCCATGGAAGAGACATTGGCGAATGCTATTTAACTAACTTATGAAAGCAACCTATGAATCTAAAATAAATACCTAAAAACAAAACGACCCGTGCTTTCTGTTAATCTTAGCTTTTAAGTAGCCATTTTTAGGTTTCAGTTCTATTGCAAAAGCTAAGGATTAAGAGCAAAATAAGTTATTGTATACAATCATTTGCTACATACATATTGTTTTGAAACGTTGCTGTTGCATCGCAATCACAAATTCATTTAAAGCTCAATGTGCATTTCCTAATAGCGACAGTATTAACGCGCGTCACAAATGATTTTTTATTGGAGTGCTTTTTGTGATTCCTGGCTCTTTTAAGTATAAATCTTGGAGCGTACTGCTTAGCAAAGGGTACATTTTAAATAATCAAGTCCGGGCTGAATACTGTGAAAATTGCAATTCAACAAGTAAAGTTTTAACAACCAACTTTAACAATCCTAACTTGCTGTTGTTTGGCTGCAAAGACAGCAAATGTAAACATAGGCTTTTACGCTTGGATTTTAGCGATGAGCACTTCTAGCGGTTGCGAGAAAAAACCTGAGTTAAAATAAACCGGGAAGGGTTAGCGGCATTGCGGTAATATTTTCCAATTACATAAAACACTTTTTGCCGTATGATCGTAGTCCACCTACCATTTTTTAATTCTCTGACTCTAACATCTGTGAATTAAATCGGGTGATTTAAGCAGGGGTTCCACTCTTTTTGTGGTGTATCCCAGCTACCCTAAAAGTTTTGTAAGGAACTTTTATTTTACACGATAATTGCCATGTCGTTTGGTTTTGTTTGAGATCCATAAATCAATAATGACCCTTTATCTTCTTTCAAAATCATCCCATGTTTACTCACAACTGATTGCACGCTTGCGAGATTTTTGACATCAAGAGACACGTTTATTCGAAGATTAAAGTCTTCTTTGGAGCGGTTGCTAGGCATTAGCGATATACTGTTTATGAAAGCCTCTGGAACACGCTCACATATTTCACTAAAAATTTGGGCTGCCTCACGTCTTCTCATTCGGCTGCCTCGCAAAATATATTCTAATCTTATTCAAACTTAATAGAATTACTCTCAAGCTCAATTAAAAAAGTGCATGCACACGATTTAGAGCATACATCATTTTAAACATAATCTCCATGGCAAGATTGCTTGGAAAACAAATTGACGTAGATGCTTTACAATATTAGTACAAACCTGCATAACTCAAGCGATTTTATTGTAGTTATTAACAAAAAAAAGTCCTAGCTGCTCTGCAGATTTTAATATTAAAAATGGGTACTTATCACGTTGTAGCCATAGGCCGAGAAGAAACATCTAACAACAATCATTCATATTTTTGAGTTGTTGCTTGAGAATCATTCCGCATGTTTTTTAACTTGTTTTGCGATTTAAGGGTGGAGACGTCACCTGTTTGGATAGATCTGCAATTATTCTAGCTGAGTGCTCCCAAGGCAAGTTCAGTGAAGACAAGGGTCTTTTGAAACTGAACAATAAACCCTTGTTAAACCACGTCGTTGACGTTGTAAAGGGCATTGTCGGCGAAGTATTAGTGGTTACCAGTTCAAAGGAACAAGCAAACTTGTACGGTAAAATGGTTTCATCGGCTAACGTTAAATTTGCCATCAACGTTGACGAGTCGAAAGATCCTTTAGCTGGAGCTTTAGCTGGTTTTAAGGCTGCTCAAGGTAAATATTCGCTGCTTTTGCCGTTTGACGCACCGTTCGTTTCCAGAGACGTGGTGTCTTTGCTCTTTGAGTTATGTATTGGCAAGTCAGCGGTTATTCCAAGGTGGCCAAGCCGCCAAATTGAACCGTTACATGCAGTTTATCATACAGAGCAGGGGTTGGAAGCAGCTAAAGAGGCGTTAGCGAGCGGTGAGCCTGACATGGAAGCAATGGTAGGTAAAATGCGTGGGGTACGCTATCTTTCGACGTTGGTTGTAGAGCAGTTGGACCCGGATTTTCGAACATTCTTCAAAGTCAGTACACCGTTGGATCTAAGGAAAGCGGTGGCAATGGCAAAACCCAGAAAAACAAAACGTCAACAGTGACGCGTTTTCTGTGAGACTTAATCCACCAGCAAGCTTGTAGCTTGTTGTAGTGTCGATACAGTCACATCATTATTTATGATTCAACCTGCACTAAGAGTAATAAACGCATAGGACGTGATGAATCCAAAAGCGTTTAGCAAATGAACGATTAACTGAAACGCAAGCGACAAAGTTATGTTCCCCCTCTCTCTTCCGAACAACCCTTTTAAACTTGCGTCAAGTTAATTCGTCATTTGCCAAAAAACTTTTTAGAAAAAGGAGACGAGAACTATGGAGTTTTGCACAGAGTGTGGTTCTCGACTTGTACCTAAAAAAGTCTATTCGGGAAAACAAGCCTTAGTAATGCTAGTATGCACCAAATGCGAATTTAAAAAGCAAGAATCAAACAGCAAAGTCATGGTCAACAGCAGAATCATAGAACACAACCCCAAACAGCTTGTAGCTGTCATAGGAAAAGAAGAGCAAGAACTCAGCATCCTGCCGACTGTACGAATCGACTGCCCAAGATGCAAGAATAACACAGCAAACGTCTGGCAAGTACAAACCAGAGGATCAGACGAATCTTCAACCCAGTTTTTCCGATGCCTCAGCTGCGGCTACACATTCCGAGAAAACACCTAAACATCCATTTCAATTTTACCAAAAAAAACTTAACTAAAAAATCACGTTAAGTATACTGAGCTGTACATAATAGTTTTTAAAATAAATTTTGTCGGTTAAGGAAACTAAGAAGCCAACAATTACTTAAACGGAAAGAATTTTTCTTCTTTTCATCGGAAATTTTCCCAGATTTTGAAGTCAGTTTGCTATTTTGGCTTTGCTTTAGCTTTGTTTCATGTATTCTTTGACTGCTTTTACTTTGTCATTCATTGTCCGCTGTTTATCTCTTCGGTCATCTATCCTCAGCGTCGATGACACTCTTTTGACGCCTGTGGCGATGATGGCTTCATGGGCTTGGCGGACAGCTTCAAAGATTGTGTCGAGATCTTTTGCTGCAAGGATGGTTCCCATAGGTGTTACTTCAAAATCTAAGCCTTCCACATTCTCTAAAGCCTTAACCGCTGCTGCCACGTAACGGCCTACACTGGTTCCTGCTTGACCAATCGGTATTATGCTGAATTCAGCTATAACTGTATGATTTTTATCCACAGAAAAACCTCAAAATTGAAGAAGTTGAATTAAGCATTTAAAGTTTCTGAACATTATTGGGCGCGTTTGCGTTTGCATGTTTCATCTCGTTAAGTTTTTTGTTTGGTTTGTTTTTGAGTTATAAAAATAATTGCTAAGATGGAGAAAACAATCAGCGACGTTAAAGTCAATGCTGTGTAAGCCAAACCTATCTTAGATGAAAGAACCTCATAGACGCCTACTAACCCGAATATTAGAAATATTGTTGCTGAAACCCACTTAATCGTTCTCTGCGGAATATGTTTACCTAAAACAACGCCGACGATAATTCCGATTCCGTCTGCCAGCAGCATGCCCAAGGTTGCTCCTATGAAAACGCTTACTGCATTTTGGTATTGGGCTGCTAAACTAATTGTTGCAAGCTGAGTTTTATCTCCAAACTCTGCAATAAAAAAAGCTAAAAACACAGTTCCAACCACCCCGAACCTTGAAACTTTTTTATCTTCACTTTTCGGTTTCTCGCCTCTCAGAGTCCACAGTCCGAAGCCGATGAAAGAAAGTGAAGCAGCCAGCGAAATCACATCCAACGGCACGATAGTAGTTAAAAGTTGACCTATGGCCACAGTGATCGCAAAACTAGCCATTGTCGCTAAGAAAACTGCAAAAAGCACCTTGTAGGCGTTGTACCGCGTCGCAAAGGACATTGCTAAAAACTGTGTTTTATCTCCCATTTCCGCCAAAACAATAAGCAGAAAGGAAGCAGCAAAGGCGGCTAAGCTAAAGCTCAACAAGGCTCTTCATCGTTCACCTGAATTTTACTTGGTGATAGTTTTGTTTGCTTGTTTATTTTACTTTCCACTTTCGCCTTATTTTATAATGGGGGTTTAGCGATTTTTTTGTTGTTTAAAGTTTTCGTCCACTGCTTAAACTCTGCAGAAGGCGGAAAGTCACGGTAAAGCTGCTTACGCTTGGATTCTAAGAACACGTTCTCGTTGCCCAGGTACTCTGCAGCCGTCACAACGCTATGCCCAGCCTTGGATGCTTGCTGGTAAACTTCGCCTATTTTTTCCTTCCATGACTCATCTCTTAACGCGTGATGCTCAACAATAACCAAAGGCACCGTCTGAACTATGTTTTTCAGATTTCGCAGTCCGTGCTCCAGCTGAGCCGCCTCAACTCGGAAGCCTCCAAGATAAAATGGTGGTCCACCCAACATAATCACAGTTGGCTCTGCCTTCAGAATCAGCTCAAGCGTATAACTGGACATTGGTCCTTGAACGTCAGGAGCAAACATGAACCGTTCACCCTCATGCTCCACAACCGCCATGGTAACCCAGCCCAGCATTGAATCTTCAGACCCATGCGCAACAGGCTCAGAAAAACGCAGCGTCGTCTGCCCATAAATGAAGGTTTTTCCGTCGGCTGCTTCCAGTTTTTTAGCGTATTTTCCGCCTGTTTTTTGGAAGAGCCAGGCGCGCTGCCTTTGGCTTGCATTGATTTTTTCCCGTGGATTCTTCATTAACACGGTTTTATCTTGGTAGATTTGCCGTGCAGTCTCGTTTGCTTCTGTCCAGTTCACAACCCAATCCTCATATGACGGCGTGTGATGGTCGAAATGGTAGTGGCTAATCGTCACCACCTCAGCCTTGTCTGCGGCTTCTGCAATGCGTTTGCGCAGCCTAGCGATTGTTTGAAACTCAATGGGGTGCGGCGGCAAACTGAAACGGTATGGGCAAAGCGATATTCCAGCATCCAAAAGAACCGTCACATCGGGTGTTTCGACTAATGTGCACATGGAACGGACGCCGAAGCTCTCTGCTGCCAAGGGAGTAACCTTGATCTTGCTTAGCGCCTTATCAGGTTTTTCTTTTTCCATAAATGCAGTCTCACTGAGAATTCTTGCCAATTGGCTAACACTTTAGGCAGTAAAATGGATTCCGCTGCTTTGTCGACCCCATAGGGCATTTGTTTGCTCTTACAACTGCTCCCTCCACTACTTTGATTGAGAAAAATGGTTTGCCAACACATTTTAATATTGTTAATGGCTCAATTTTTTTAGGTGAAAGATTGGAAAGCGTAACACTTTTTAAGATACCTAAAAACGATGTCAATAAGGTTCATAAGGAGATTGCAGTTGAATTCCTCAGTTTAGCTGGTTCGGGGAAACCAAAGGATGGACTGCGTTTTTTTTGCCCCTGAATGTAAGACGCACAATCCATATGTCCTTGGTGGCATGGATGCCTTGACTGATGCAATGATTGCAGTGCAAAAACAAGGAGCGGAAGGAATTTTAAAAGGGTCGAAAGCTGACTTTAAGTTCATCATAAGACAGGTCCTTGCTGACGGCGACATAGTTGCAGCGCACACACAAATCTCCAGTTCCAAACCAAGCGAAGGAGGATTAAGACAAGTCCATCTTTTCCGCTTCAAAGGAGACAAGATAGTCGAGTACTGGGATATCAGCCAACAAGTGCCAGAGAACTCGCCTAACGCAGCTGGAGTATTCTCTTAAGAATGATCGTACCCATAAAGAGGTTGGAATCCCTGAAGATACCTCATTGGATCAGTAGCTGAAAATTAGTTGTTGCGCAATGACAGCCACAAACAATTAAGTTTAAAGCCACCCAGCGTTTATTAGATGTATCAAGTTTGGTTTTTAGGAAGGATGAAGCATGAGTCAACAATCTGGCGATAACAAAAATTTGGAGGTTGCAACACTTGCCGCTGGCTGCTTCTGGTGCACTGAAGCCGCATTCAGCATAATAAAAGGCGTAGAAAGAATTGAGCCTGGCTACACTGGCGGTTCAGTATCTAATCCATCGTACGAGCAGGTTTCGACAGGCACAACTGGACATGCTGAGGCAGCGCAGATATTTTTTGACCCAAAAGTAATTAGTTATAGGACGATTTTGGAGATTTTCTTCACTATACATGACCCCACGTCGCTGAATCGTCAAGGTGCGGATGTTGGAACACAGTACAGGTCAGCCATTTTCTACAATAGCCCAGAGCAGAAAGCCACGGCTGAAAAACTGATTGATGAACTCACCAAAGAGGCTATTTGGGATAAACCAATCGTCACCAGCGTTGAGCCCCTGAAAGTGTTTTATAAAGCTGAAACATACCATAAAGACTACTACAAGAAACACCCGAGAGAGCCTTATTGCCAAGCCGTCATTGCACCGAAAATAGCCAAACTGCAGCAACATTTTATCGATAAAATCAAACTGCCACAATGACAGAAAGACCTTCTTGAGCAGCACGACCAAAATGTGCACCAAAATAAAATAGTTACTGGTGAGAACCAAGTGCCAATAAATTTTTAAGCTAGTAAACGAGAAGAATATTTAGGTAATTTAGTCTTTTTTTCGTCTTTAAAATTCGAGGAATTTTTATGAAAGCCAAAATTGGTAAGCTTTTAGCTTTTATTTTTATTATGATTTTTGTTTTGTCGATAGCCAACGTGGTGCATGCCGTTGCAATAAACGCCACGATAAAGGTTGGAACCAATCCTTCAGGTTTAGCTTATGATTCTGGGAAAAGCGAGATATTCGTAGCCAATACCGGCTCTGACAATGTCTCGGTGATATCGGACATCACTGATTCGGTGGTTGCAAACGTGACCTTGGGATCAGGTTCCTATGGTGCAGCTTATGATTCTGGCATGGGAGAAATATTCGTAACCAATGGCTCCGACACTATCTCGGTCATATCAGACATCACCAACACCGTGGTTGGAACTGTATCCGTGGGATCTGCCTCTTATGGTGTAGCTTATGATTCTGGCAAGGGCGAAATATTCGCAGCCAATTATGGGTCCAACACTGTTTCAGTCATATCGGATACCAAAAATGCCGTGGTTGCAACCATACCTGTTGGAACCGAACCCTACAGTGTAACTTACGATTCTGCCAAGGGCGAAATATTCGCAGCCAACTATGGATCCAACACGGTTTCAGTAATATCAGACAGCACAAACACCGTGGTTGCAAACGTGACCGTGGGAACCCAACCTTATGGCGTAGCTTACGATTCTGGGAAAGGCGAAATATACGTAGCCAATTACGGATCCAACTCTGTCTCAGTCATATCGGACAGCACAAACACCGTGGTTGCAACCGTGTCCGTGGCAACTCCTTATGGTGTAGCTTATGATGCTGATAAGGGCGAAATATTCGTAGCTGATGCCGGCTCTGGCACTGTCTCGGTGATATCGGACAGCACTAATGCCGTGGTTGGAACCGTATCCGTGGGAGTCGATCCTTATGGTGTAATTTATGATTCTGCCAAGAGCGAAATATTCGTAACTAATTACGGATCCAACTCTGTCTCAGTCATATCGGATACTGCGGTTGCATCCGTCTCCATGGGAAGCTGGCCACAAGATTTAGCTTATGATTCTGCCAAGGGCGAAATATTCGTAGTCAATTGGGGAGGCAACACGGTTTCAGTCGTATCGGACAGCACAAACACCTTGGCTGCAACCGTACCCGTAGGAACCCAACCCTACGGCGTAGCTTACGATTCTGCCAAAGGAGAAATATTCGTAACCAACTTTTACGACAACACGACCTCAGTGATATCAGACAGCACAAACACTGTGGTTGCAACCATACCCGTGGGACTCGGTCCCTCATGCGCGGTTTATGATGCCAGCAAGGGCGAAATATTCGTACCCGACTATTATTCCAACACAGTCTCTATAATATCAGACAGCACAAACACCGTGGTTGCAACTGTACCCGTGGGAACCGAACCCTACGGCGTAGCTTACGATTCTGGGAAAGGCGAAATATTCGTAGCCAATTATGAATCCGACACCGTCTCAATCATATCGGACAGCGCCAATACCGTGGTTACAACCGTGCCCACCGTACATCCCGTGGGCGTAGCTTATGATGCTGGCAAGGGCGAAATATTCGTAACCAATTTTTATTCCGGCACAGTCTCGGTGATATCGGACAGCAGTTATGATATAATTGCCACTGTAACCGTGGGAGCCGAACCCGAGGGCGTAGCTTATGATTCTGCCATGGGCGAGGTATTCGTAACCAGCGAGGTTTCCGATGATGTCTCGGTGATATCTGACAGCACTAATGCCGTGGTTGGAACCGTGACCCTGGGATACTATCCTTATGCCGTAGCTTATGATTCTGGCATGGGAGAAATATTCGTCACCACTACTTTTGCCAACATGCTCTCAGTCATACCAGATAACTCAACTTTGGCGGGTCGTTCTGTGTCTGTTTCGCCTGGCTCGGTTGATCAGGGTCAGACTTCAAGTTTGACTTTTACTGCTGTGACAGGCAGTTCACCCTACACGCATAATTCGCCCTACACATATCAATGGCTTAGTGAGGCTCCAAGCGCATCCTCTTATTCACCTATTGCCGATGCAACTTCTTCTAGCTACAACTTTGCAACTTCCGCTTCCACAGCTACGGGCAACTGGAACTTCCAACTTCAAGTGACTGACGACATAGGTGCCACGGTGGATTCTGCCCCTGCATCGGTGACCGTTAACTCTGATTTGGTCGCTTCTTCTGCTTCTGCTTCCAAAGGCACGGTTGATCAGGGTCAAATTTCAAGTTTGACTTCTACTGCGGTGACAACGGGCACTTCGCCCTACAGGTATCAATGGTTTAGTGAGGCTCCAAGCGCATCCTCTTACTCACCTATTGCCGATGCAACCTCCTCCAGCTACAACTTTGCAACTTCCGCTTCCACGGCTACGGGCAACTGGAACTTCCAACTTCAGGTGACTGACGATACGGGTGCCTCAGTGACCTCGAACGCAGCTACGGTTAAGGTGAATGTTGCTCCATCTGTTTCTATAACGCCTGCTTCCTGGATTATGGATGTTGGCCAGTCTAAGACGTTCTCGGCTACCGCCTCTGGTGGTTCGGGCAGTTACTCATCTTACCAATGGTATGTGGACGGCGTAGCTCAGAAAGGCATGACTGCGTCAACGTTTAATTATTCTCCCAGTTCTCCAGGGTCTCCCTCGATTACTGTGACTGTTACTGACAGTTTAGGTGCAACTTCAGTTTTATCTTCCGCCGCGACGGTTGCTGTGGCTGCTTCGCCGACCGTAAGTATCGCTCCTGCTGGTCCACTCACTTTGGATGTTGGTCAATCTCAAACTTTCACAGCTACGACCAGCGGAGGGTCAGGCACGATTAATTATCAGTGGTACTTGAACGGCTCTGCTATTTCAGGCGCGACCAGTTCAACTTACTCATTCAGCGGGTCGGCCGATTCGAACTCAGTTACTTGCACGGTGACTGACAGCGCTTCCACTCCAGTTACATCTCCCCCATCCAACACTGTTACAATTACGGTGAGTAATTCGCCGACTGTAAGCATCGCTCCCGTTGGTCCACTTACGATGGATGTTGGTCAGACTCAAACGTTTACTGCTTCTGCCAGTGGCGGTTCAGGGTCTTACACGAGTTACCAGTGGTACGTGAATGGGTCTACTCAGTCTGATCAGACTGCGTCAACGTTTAGTTTTGCGCCTGCTTCTTCAGGGTTTTACTTGTTGACCGTGACGGTTACTGACAGTTCAGGTGCAACTTCGGTTCAGTCTACTGTTGCGACGGTTACGGTGAACCAACTCACTATTACGGTTACTCAGACAGCCGACGGAGTGGTTTCTCCTGGAACAATCACTGTTAACTATGGCGGTAATCAGACTTTCACCATAACGCCAACTGCTGGTTACTACATTGCCAGCATAACTGTTGATGATAATCCAGTAGTGGTTACTACGCCCTATGGTCAAACGGTTAGCTTCACCAACGTAACGGCTACATCCACCCTCTCGGTGACGTTTGCACCGACACCAAATCCAACTCCCAACCCGACGCCATCACCAACTGCTGCTCCGACCCCTGCACCAACTCCGAAACCGACTCCGACACCAACACCTACAGCTTCCCCCTCTTCAACAGCTACGCCAACACCTATCTCGACGCCGTCAGCAGCAAAGTCGCCAGCTATATCTTTGAACCTTGTCCTTGCTGCCGTCGGATCGCTCTCTGTAGTCACTTTAATCATCACAGTGATGTTCACCAGGCCAGGCAAAGCCTTCCTCACCAAACTAACGAAACAATTCTCCAAAAACCAAAACACTTCTTCAAAATAGGGTCCCCGAATACCGTTAAGTTGTGGGTATTCATCATCATGGAAAATCTTTTCCGTAAAAGTTTAATTTGCTCCACAACATAGGGTAGCTATGCATCCTACGGGTAGGCGCACGGATTGGCTGATTGAAGGAGCTGTTTTCTTAATCGCGGGTCTTCTTACATTGCTGTTTATTGTTGCATTTGGATTGCTTCATGTTTTCCTTTATGCCGTGTATCCTGCCATTCTAATTGTTGCGGGAATTGCTCTTCTCATTATGTACTCTGCAAAACGAAAATAGCTTCTGTTCCAGCGGAAAGGTCACAAACCTTAAGAAGCCTTTAGGTTGTTTTTTGTTTCGGGTGGGCGATGACGACTCTGGCCCCGAAGACACAGTGGATGATGAGGATCTTGAGTGTGAGACAGTAAAAATGATAACTTTCAGGTACGTATGTACTTGAACAGTTGAACTACCTGTCGAAGAGCCCACCTAAATAATTAAAAGAAAAATTATCTTTTTTCTGGCGGCTTCTCCCATAGCTCAAGCTTCTGTTTCTTAAGTTCAGTCCTCTTTTTCTGCAAATAATTGTACACCGTGTGGTGTTGGCATCCCTCAATGATCATTTGAACCGCGTTGTGTGCGGTATCCACCTGCTCGAAACTGCCGATAAGCCCCACGGTGTGACCGTAAACAACCATGTCAGCCTCGGTTAACTCTTCAATCAGCTTTCTTGTTTTGCCGTCAGCACCGATTATTCTGCCTTTTATCCGTTTAATGTCAGATTCTGAACGCCCAAAAATCACGCGTAAATCTACCATGTCAAAGATTTCATCCTCGTTCCGAATGAGGCGGAAAGCTACTTCAGGCGAGAATCCTCTGCCGATGGCTGTTACAACATCTTTGGCTTTTAAAAGCAAGGACGGATCGGTTGCTTTTTGTGAGAGCGTAAGGGTGACGCTTCCTTCGCTGTCAACGTCAAGTTTAACCTGAAGTTTCTCTTCAATGTACTGCTTAACTTTGCCTTCAGGACCAATAAGTATTCCAACGCGTTCCTTCGGAATTCTAACAAACGTGTCTAAACCAGCCATTTTTAACCAACAACCATCCTATGCAACTCTTCAACGGGATAAACCTTAACATTTAGCCGACTAAAGAACCTATTCAAATTCGTCAAATCCCTCGTCAGCATAAAGTCAGCCATCGGATGCTCAACGGAAACGGACTGGGACATATCAAAAACCACCGGTCTGCCCTTCCACATCATAACGTTATATTCGCTTAAATCACCGTGAACAAGCTTGGCTTTCTTGTAGAGCCGCTTCACATAAGTAACTAATACACGGTAAACCCGCTCAGGTTTAATCGGGGGCTGCTCCTTCAGCGATGGTGCGCTAACGCCGTCCTTCCCGATGAACTCCATAACTACCACGTTACTTTTAACGGCGACGGGTTTTGGAACTCGAACCTTCGCGTCTGTAGCTTCTTTTAAATTTCGAAACTCTTTCTGTGCCCAGACGGCAATCAGTGACCGCGTGTCACGTTTGATGTTTTTGAAGCGTGGGTCGCCTTCAATGTATTTTAGCATGCCTTTCTTGAACTCGGCGGATGAGGTTAAGTAAATTTTGACTGCTAAATCCTTGCCTTCCCTGTCGGTAGCCCAGTAAACACGTGATTCCTTGCCTGAACTAACAACGCCGTTGAGCTCATAGAAAACGCCGCTGTTAAGCAGGTCAAAAACAACCATACGCGTGGTTTGGTCAAAAACCTCCTCCACAGTTGCGCGCTCCTTTGTCATGTCATGTGTAAGCATTTTGTCCCTTCGCTCCACTCGTCTCTCGGTGTGCGCAAGGCGTTCCTGAGCTTTTCTAGACATAATATCAAGTCATGCTAACAGCTTCAGGGTATTTAAAAGCAATCAAACAAGAAAACGGATGTCATAGTCAACTTAAAAAAAATTTAAAAAACAACAAGTTACGCCGCCATTGACAGGCAACTAAAAATGAATAAGAATGATTAAATTTTAAAAATTAAAGGGTCAAAATGCCCTTGCGCCGTAGCGTATCAGCTTGCGAATGCGTGTAGCGCCATACGACGTCGCCGCGTTTGTCAGTTTGAAACTCCCAGGGTGAAACGATGACTATGTCGCCTTCGCGAATCCATACTCGCCTTTTCATTTTGCCTCGGATTCGGCATAAACGTTCAGCTCCATCCTGGCACTTAACCATGATTCGGTCAAAGCCAAGTAGTTTCGTGACTACGCCTAAAACTTCGCCTTCTCTGGGATAAACTAACTCGCCGATTGCGCCTTCGCTTAACACTTTTTTCTTTCCCAAACAGTAAACCTCTGTTTTAGATATTTGAAAACAATTGCTTCTCGTGCTTAAAAGCGTGTTCATTGAATTATGCAGATTTGACACGGAAAATCTGAAGTCTACAATCAAAGGGACTATAACCTTTTTTTAACGTTTTTCCTCCAGCAAATATTCCCCCTATGCTTTCAATTTTGCTAGAGAGATTCACTTGCTAAATTGATACCCTACCCCGCCTTTAGTGCAGTTTTCAAAAACCATTTATTATTCTCACCCAACTAGAATATCAGTTAATTTCCGTTTAATAGCTTGGTGCTGATTGATGGTTAGTGGGGCTGTTGTGTTAGCGGCTGGCAAATCTGAAAGAATGGAGCAGAACAAGCTTTTTTTGAGCTTGAACGGAAAAGCGCTCATTGATAACATTTTGGATGCTGTAGCAGCTGCAGGTATAGATAAGCAGGTAATTGTGTTAGGACATAACTCTAAGCAGGTAATTGAAGCCATAAAGCCAAGGCTGCGCACGCTAAAGATAGCGGTAAATGAGGATTACGAGCAAGGGATGACTTCTTCTTTTCAAAAGGGGCTGCAAATGCTGCCTTACGTGGATGCGGCGTTTTTGGTTCTTGGGGATGAGCCCATTTTTGACCCAAACCTTTTGAATAGTATGGTGAAGCAGATGGAGAACAGTCAAGGTAAAGCGTTGATTGTGAGTCCGATTCATAAAGGAAAGAAGGGGCATCCCCTGCTTTTTCATAGACAACTCTTCGCTGAAATACTGAATCTAAAAAACCCCCAAACTATCCGTGATATTGTTCATCGATACACTGATCGGCTGCTTACGATTGAGGCGCCCCAATGGACCATCATGGATATTGACACCCCTGAAGACTATGCACGGATCAATGGCTTATTAAAAACTGGCAAATGGGTTCTTTAGAACGTTTATTTTTGCTGTTTTCTTTGAGATTGGATGATTTCGGCGAGTATGCTTATCCCGATTTCTTCAGGCGTCTGGGCGCCTATATCTAAACCCGTTGGAGTATGCAGTGCCTTTATGCGTGCTTCCTTAACGCCTTCACCTCGAAGTCTTTCAGTGAGAATTTCTTTTTTCTTTTGGCTGCCTAGTAAGCCAACATAAGCGGTGTTCTTTTCAATCACGGCTTTTAACGCGGCATAGTCATGTTCAGGTTCGCCGTGAACGATGACTACGGAGTCGTTTGGGCTTGACTCGAATTTGCTGAGGACTTGTGCGTATTCGCCTGCGATGATGGTTTCAGCCGTGGGGAACTGTTCTTTGTTGGCTAGTTTGCGTTCGTCGTCAACTATGACTACTTTGAAGCCTACAATGCTGGCTAGCTTTGCTAAGGGCAATGCCACATGACCCGTGCCGACTATAACTAGTCTCGGGGCTGGTTCTATTACATCAATAAGCATGGTTAATTCGCCTCCACATATCATGCCTGTTCCAACTGTGCCCTCTTTCTGGCTTTTATTTAGGCTGAATGTGACTTTTCTGGATTTGCGTTCTTTTATGGCTTTCAAGCATTCATCAATTAAGGCGCGCTCAACGTTGCCTCCGCCTATGGTACCATAAGCTGTTCCATCTTCGCTGACAATCATCTTAGCTCCAGCATCGCGTGGACCAGAACCTTTTTTCTCAATAACCGTGCACAAAGCAACGCTTTTTCTTCTTTCCAGTAAACGTGCCGCTTCATTTAAAATCTCTAAATCAGAAGGCATACAATCCACAATATACAATCGGAAATATCAATTTTAGGCTAGCGTTTAGTCGTATTATACGATAAGTTCTTGGGGCTTAACTGGTGTGTGCCTCATGCGTTTGCCCGATACTCTTTCTATGGCTCTTACAACGGCTACGGGTACACCTATAGTTGGGGCTTCTCCTAAACCTCTGGCGTGATGCGGCATCTTGGAGGGGTGCTCGACGATTTGGATTGTGAATTTGGGCATGTTTTCGGCGATTGGTAAGCCTGCGTCGAAGAGGTTTTTTGTTAGCAGTTTGCCTTCAGTGTCATGCACAACTTCTTCGTAGAGCACTTGTCCGATGCCCTGTATTGTTCCGCCGATGATTTGGCTTTCAATCATCTTTGGGTTAAGTGCCCTGCCAACGTCGTAGCAGCCAGCGCATTCTGTTACCTTAACCATGCCGAACTTGTCGATTTTTACAGTAGCGAGAACCGCACCAAAAGAGTTCAATTGTACGTTTTGGTTTTCATATACTTCGGATGAGTAATTGCTCTTCAGTAAGTTTTCTATCGTGTAGTTTCCTTCCTTGTTCTCTACCTGCTTCTTCAGTTTTCGGGCTGCTGCAATGATTGCTGCTCCGCCGACTACGGCGCTTCTGCTTCCCCAGCTTCCCACACCATCCTTAAGCATGCCAGTGTCGCCGTGGTTCAAGGTTACTTTGTCTTGGGGGATGCCGAGTTCTTCGTTGAGCAGTTTCTTAACAAAGACATAGTGCTCTTGACCGTGCTGGTTTCCGCCTAACCAAACGTTCACTTTACCGTCTTGAACATCTATCCGTGCAGACTCTCCTCCCCAAATGGCAGAAAGTAAAACGAAAAATCCGAGTCCTGCCTTGTCGCTTTGCGATTTTTCCCTGTATTTTAAGTCTGAGACGGCTTTGGTGAAGAAGGGGCGTGAAGCTTCAATCTCTAAGCCCAAGGGGGATTTGAAGTTCTCAGTTGTTGTGTTAATGAGGCGAACCTCATCAGCCTCCATTTTAAGCTCATCAGCCAGCAGATCCATCATGCGCTCCCTAAAGAACGCTGCTTCAGGTCTGCCTGCTCCTCGATAGGGACCCTGCGGAGGCTTGTTAGTCATCACTGAAGTTGCAAGTACATGCGCTTTTTCAATGCCATAAGGACCAGTTAACTGCATGCCAATGAAAAACGGCGACATCGACCCAGCGCTTCCGCCAAAAGCACCCGCATCCACCAGCACTTCGCCACGCCACCCTGTCACCTTGCCGTCTTTGTCGGCGAATATCTTCATTTTGCCGCGTACTCCTCTGCCGGGCTGGCTAGCGGCTAAGTGTTCGCTGCGGCTTTCGATCCATTTTACTGGACGTTTGTACTTTATAGCGGCGTAGGCTGCCATGATGTATTCTGGGTAAAGGGCGCTTTTTGATCCGAAGGCGCCGCCTGTATCTGCCTGAATAACCCGCACCTTAGACGGGTCTAGCTTAAGAGTTGAAGTCAACCCTGCTTTGATGCCGAAGACGGCTTGGGTGGAAATGTAGACGGTTAAGTTGGAGCCGTCATAATCTGCGATTAAGCCTCTGGTTTCTAAGGGGTTATTCACGATTCGTGCCACTGAAAACTCATCTTCCAAGACAACGGCTGATGAAGGGTCTTCAAAATCGGCGCCCAACCATCTTTGCATAATAACGTTTGATTTTGTCCCTGCATGCAGAGGCTCGCCTGAAAGAGCTTCGTCTATGGTCATGATGGGCTTTAACTTTTCATATTCTGCTTCTACTTCATCGAGTTTATCTTCAGCCTCGTAACGGTCCTCAGCAAACACTGCAGCAACGGGTTGACCGACATAGTTTACCGTGTCCATTGCAAAAACGGGATGCGCCATGGCAGGATTTGTGGGTCCCGCCCACCCTTCTCCTCCGCCGCCCACAATCGCTTTTAAGTCACTGTGGTTCAAACCGCCTTTTACCGAAAGTAACCGTGCCCGTGCGTGGGGACTCCTAGCCACCGCCATGTACAGCATATTGGGCAGTTTGATGTCATCCACATATTTTCCAGCTCCTCTGACCAACAATTTGGATTCGCTCACTCTATTCACCGCCTTTCTTTCTCATCAGATCTTTAGCATACTTGATGGATTCTACGATGCCGTTGTAACCCGTGCAACGGCACAAGTTGCCAGAGAGCATCCTCTTTATTTCTTCATCGCTGAAGTCTCTGTTTTGGCTTAGCATCCAGAAAGAAGACATGATCATGCCTGGCGTGCAAAAACCGCATTGCAGCCCCTGCTTTTCTATAAACGCCTTCTGCAACGGATGCAAGTCACCTTCCTTAGTCAGCCCTTCAATAGTGAGTATTTCTTTACCATTAGCCTGAACGCCAAGCATTGTGCAGGATTTGACTGCTTTACCGTCCACCAGGATGGTGCATGCACCGCAATTCGTTGTATCACAAGCGTTATGTGTGCCTGTAAGCCCAAGGTCTTCTCTAAGCACGCTTACAAGCAAGCGTCTTGGCTCCAACTCAAGCTCAACATATTTCCCGTTCACTTTAAAACTTGTTTTAACTTTTTTCATAGCCACCCATCACCGCTCTCTTATAGGAAACCTCTAACGCGTCCTTCACAAGGATACCCAACACTTTGCGCCGATACTCTTCCGGCGCAGTAACATCTGTAACTGGTTTAGACGCTTCCACCGCCAACTTAGCAACGTTATCCAGCACAACTGCTTCAGGTGTCTTTCCTAAGATGGCCTGTTCAGCTTTTTCCACCCTCATCGGCTTAGGACCAACAGCAGTCATTGCTATCCTGCACTCAGAAACCGCGTTATCATCCGCAACTGAAACATGTGCTGCAGCACCAGCTATGGCGAAACCGCCAGAGCCCTTCCTGACTTTGCGGTAAGCACCCCCAACCCTGCCTTCCTTCAGGGGTATCTGGATTTCAGTGAGAACCTCATCAGGCTTTATCGCGGTTTTAAATTTGTCTAAAAAGAATGAATCTGAGTGGATAATTCGGGTTTCCTGTTTACTAGCCATGGCAAATGACGCGTTTAAGGCAAGCATCGTTGCTGGAAGATCATTCGCAGGGGCTCCAAGGCATAAGTTGCCGCCGACTGTGCCCAGGTTCCTAACTAAAGGATCAGCGATTTGCGATGCTGTCTCCTTCAGGATGGGTAATGATGAAGCAATCTCGGAGTCATACTCTAAAGTGCTCGTGGTTGTTAATGAGCCGATTTTAAGCATGTTTTCTTCTTTGCGGATGTAACTGAGCTCTTTGATTCCCGTTATATCTACCACATTTTTGAGAGAAAGAGTCCTCAGCTTCAAAGCAGGTATCAGGCTCTGACCGCCCGCCAAAATTTTCGTCTCAGCGCCTAAGGTTTGAAGAAGCTCTAAAGCTTCGGCAAGGTTCTTCGGCGAAAAATAATCAAAAGGTCGAGGATACATAACAAACCACAGTAAAACAGAAAGATTTTGCGAGATATAAACACTAGGAGGCGCGCGTGGCGCGCTATTGAGAACTTTAGAACCGCATTAAGCCTTTTCCATGTTCGATTTTCCCTTACTCCACACAAATATTATCAGAGCCACGATTAGCAGGACAAAACCTACCCAAAATACAATTTCCCCCGCGGTTGAACCTTCATGATAATGCGTGTATAATGCTCCGACGAGCACTAAGATTATTCCTAAAACATCCAAAAAGACCGCATGAAGTAAAGGTGCTTTCCTCACATGATTCAAAATCCCTTGGACGCTACTTGCACTTAATTGCTTTTCACTCATTCAAAAACCCGCATTTTTAGTTTATCTCTTTTTATTTTTAAGTTTATGGATTTTGGTAACCAACGTTTGCAAATCGTGTGTGTTTTTCATGCGGTTACCCCTTGAAAGGTTTAATGTAAGTTTTTAAATCTCTAGATAGAATTATCATTTAGATGGAGCATTCGTCAAGTGTCTTACCACTTTAACATTCCATATCGAAACAACGTTAAACTAAAACAGGTTATGGAAAGAATAAAAGAAGACAAGAAGCTGCAAACTTACTGGAAATGCGCCAACGTTATGGCGATAGAGCGCATGGGATACACCGATCATGGTCCAACGCACGTTAAAATTGTGGCGAATCTTGCGTTGAAACTTCTGCGGATTCTTGTCGAGAAAAAACTCATAACGCCCAGTATAGTGGAAAATTATGGGATGCAGAATGATGATGCTGAAGTTGTTGTTGTTTTAGGCTCAATCTTCCACGATTTAGGCATGATTGTTCAAAGGTACAACCATGAAGTATACGGTGCATTTTTATCGTTAGAGTTTTTAGAGAGATGTTTACCGCCAACGTACGATGAAGAACAAATAGCAATAATGACCTCGGAAATCCTCCACGCAATAGTAACGCATGATGAACCCAGCAACAAACCTCCCCGCAACAAGATATTAACTAAAGAAGCAGGCATAGTCAGCATTGCTGACGCATTGGATATGGAAGCTGGAAGAGCGCGAATCCCATTCCAAGCTGGAAAAGTGGATATCCACGCTGTCTCAGCGTTATCCATCGAGAAGGTAGAAGTAGAAGTAGCGGAAACAGGCAAACCAATCGTGATAAAAATAAAAATGTCAAACTCAGCAGGAATATTCCAAATCGATGAGTTACTGAAACCGAGAATCAACAGTTCAGGGCTTGAACAATACTTCCATGTAATCGCTGAAATCACAGGCGAAAAAGAAAACAGAATAATCGAGAAATTCGAAATCTAAATTTTTTGAGGCAACTGAACATTTGATACATGAATACGATGTTGTGATTGTCGGTGGCGGAATCGCAGGATTATACACCGCGCTAACAGCGGTGGAGCAATGCCGAGTCGCCGTCGTCAGCAAAGTGCACGTTACACGCTCCCACTCGGTGGCTGCGCAGGGTGGAATAGCGGCAAGTCTTGGAAACGAGGAAGAAGACCACTGGGAATGGCACAATTACGACACCGTTAAAGGCAGCGATTACCTAGCAGACCAAGACGCAACAGAAATCCTAGCCAAAGAAGCGCCCAACGCCATAATCACATTGGAGCACATGGGCGTCCCATTCAGCCGAAACGCGCAAGGCAAGATTGAGCAACGCCGATTCGGAGGACATACACGGAATTATGGGGAAGCACCGATCAAACGAGCATGCTATGTTTCTGACCGCACGGGTAGAGCAATAATGGACACACTCTACGACCGATGCTTAGCAAAAGGAGTTGACATGTACGATGAAGTTTTCGTCCTGCAACTGCTCTTTTCGAACACCCACTGCTGCGGCGTCGCCGGCTATGACATTGCAACCTGCACACCTCAAGTTTTCCACGCAAAAGCAATCGTATTAGCCACAGGCGGATGCGGCAAAATCTACAAAACCACATCCAACGGGTTTGCTTCAACAGGTGACGGCTTCGCATTAACTCTTGATTCGCTTATTCCTCTTGAAGACATGGAGTTTGTTCAATTTCACCCCACTGGCATTTACGGGCTTGGGATTCTGATCAGTGAAGCCGCTCGTGCTGAAGGCGGTGTGTTACGCAACGGCGTTGGCGAGCGCTTTATGGAGCGTTATGCGCCGACTTTGAAGGATTTGGCTCCAAGGGACATTATTTCAAGGGCAATATTAACCGAGATAAGGGAAGGCAGAGGCGTTGAAGGCAAAGACTACGTCCACTTGGACCTCCGCGGAATAGGCAAAGAACAGTTAGCACAAAAATTACCTGAAATCTCATCTTTCATAAAGACTTACTTAGGTATTGACCCAAATGAAACACCTATCCCCGTTGCTCCCACATGCCATTACATGATGGGAGGAATCCCAACCGATTCGGAAGGACACGTTTTAATCAACAAGGGAGACACATTCCTCCCAGGGCTTTTCGCAGTCGGCGAATGTGCATGCGTGAGCGTTCACGGAGCAAACCGATTAGGCTGTAACTCGCTAATTGACTTGGTTGTTTTTGGATATAGAACAGGGATTAGTGCTGCTAAACATGCAAAAGGGAAGGATTTGCCTCAGCTCCCTCAACAAGCCGAAAGCATCGTGTCCAGCAAAATTAACCATTTAATAGATTCTAGGGGAAACGAACGTGCGCCAGTTTTGCGTGAGGCAATGCAGAATTTGATGACTGAGAAATGCAGCGTTTTCAGAAACAGTGATGGACTTGAGCAAGCATTAGAAGGCATCCGCCAACTAGAAAAGCGTTACCTGAACGTTTGTTTAGCGAATAAGAGTAGGATATTCAATTATGAGATGCAAGAAGCATTAGAACTTGGAAATATGCTGAAAACGGCGCAAGCAATAGTTTTTTCAGCGCTCCAACGTAAAGAAAGCCGCGGCGCCCATTATCGAAGCGATTACCTTGAAAGAAACGACGAGGAATGGCTGAAACATACGCTGGTGTACACGGCGCCAGAAGGGCTTAAGACAAGTTACAAACCCGTGTCAATCAGCAGGTTTGCGCCTGAAAAACGGAGATATTAAATGAAGGTCAAACTGAAAATTTACCGTTTCAACCCTGAAACTGACAAGGAACGGCACTACGACATATTTTATGTAGAAGCAAACCCGAATGAACGCATCCTTGATTGCCTAAACAGAATCAGGTGGGAACAAGACAGCAGCTTAACCTACAGGATGTCTTGCGCTCATGGAATCTGCGGTTCTGACGCGGTAACTATCAATGGGCTACCCGCTTTAGCATGCCAAAAACTAGTCAAAGACTATGATAACACAGAGGAACTGCTGATTGAACCGTTAAAGTATTTTCCCGTAATAAAAGACTTAAACGTTGACATGGAATCTTTCTTCAAAAGGATAAAAGCAATTAACCCAAACACACCTGAAAAACCACCCAATGCATCCACAGCCAGGGAGCGACTGCAAAACATAGAGGAACGGAGCAGAATTGATGACGCCGTCAAATGCATACTATGCGGTTGCTGCATCGCGGCCTGCCCAGTTATTCTCGAGCAAGAACCAGAATTCATCGGTCCAGCCGCGATACTTCGAGCGCAGAAATACATTTTTGATTCTCGGGCAACCGATACAGTCCAACGCATGCAGTTTATGGAGAAGCCTTATGGAATTTGGGGTTGCAAAAGCTATTACATGTGCACAATGGTGTGCCCCAAGAGCATTAAAGTGACAGAGGCAATACTGAAGACTAAGAAAAAAATAATTCAGGACCTGCACCCAAAAAATCAATAAAAACCTAAAAGCTCATGGACACGAGAAAAGAAATCAATCCCTTGGGCAAGAGAGCAATAAGTAAGGAGATTTATCCGTCTGTGCCGTAGCCGCTAACTGTGACAACTGCGTTTGTGGAGCTGGCGCTTGATTGTGCATCAAACACAACGCCTAAAATTATGTCCTGTGAAGGATACAGTTCCATCATTTGGTCGTTACTTAACCATACTGCTCCGCTGATGGTGAAGGTTTCAGTTACGGCGTTTGAGACTACATTGTCAGCGAATTCCAAACGGATTCTAACGGTGACCGTCTCATTATTTATGAAGCTACCGTCGACTTGAATTTTAGGCTCAAAAGTGAAAATTTGAAGCGGAAGCGCCTGTATAGTCACGTTAGCGCCATACTTGCCATTTACGCCTACTGGAACATTGACGTTTTCTCTCTCAAAAGCGCTGCCGACTCCAGAAACCCATATGCCATAGGGGTTATGAATGCTGGCTGTCCAATTGCCCAAGAAGCTGACGCCGCCGTCGAGAGTTGGGGCATAAATACATGTTTGTCCAAGATCTACCGCGAACATGTCATTCGGTACGTCAGTGAAGGACTCGAACACTACGCCAAGCAGCAAGGTCTGATCCATTGAACCGTCATCTAAAAGTCCAGTTTGATTAGTTACTCCATCTTGACCCATCCACATTCGGACATCTTGCATTTGACTATCCGAAAGCTCGGCCAACGGTTCGACGTTGATGCCGACGGAATTGTCCCTGATGTTGAAGAAGCAACTGGTGATTACCGAGCTGTCATAGGAACCTGTAGCGTTGCCAACAGGCGTCTGGAAAGCAATGCCTTCAGTGGCGTTTATGAAACTGCAGTCTTCAATTTTTGTGTCTTCACTCCAAGTATTTGTATTGGCTAATTCGATGCCGACTGAAGTGTTTTCGAAGATCATGTTGGATATGGTTGTTCCAAACGAGTTTTCAACTGTAACGGTTCCATCTATTATTGTCAAGCCTGAAATAGTGGCGTACTGTGAAGTGGTGTAGTTGTCGCCGTAAATGATTATTTGGTATCCATTGCCAATTACGGTTGCATCGTCACCGGCGATTTGAGCGTTCATTTTATTGGAAACCAAAACGTTCCCCTTTAAAATGTAAGTTCCAGGGTTAAGGTAAACGGAATTTCCCTGAGCAAACGCCTTATTAATTGCGGACGAAGCACTCCCCGATACGGTTGTTGTAGAACCAGTTAACATGTTTTTTAATAGGTAATCCTTCCCGCTTTGGGAAACAACAAAATCGTAACTTAAAGCACCCGAATTAGCAGGGCTGGGTCGCTCAAAAATCATGTAAGTGTTAAATGCTGACAACGCAAGCAAAGCTACAAGAAGAACGACGATAACGCGTTTAGAGATAGTTATCTTTGGGTTAGCTTTCATCTTGAAGGGCTCAGACGGTTTTGAAGTACATGTTATGAGCCATCGTTAATTAAATTTTATGATAATACGCTTTCTATGAAGATAGTCATACACGTCGCACTTGCGAAAATAACTTTATTCAGTAGTTTGACTCATGACAAATAACTTGACAGTATTGCTCAAAAGCATGGTTAAAGTTTTACTATTTGGGCGTGGGGTATGCCTTCTATGTTCAGAACCGCTTCAGGATGCACATAACCCTTTGCTATGGCTTTTTCTACACAGCATTTGCCTACAAGGTTCACTATGGTTGAATTATCGATCATTCCCATGGCTTCTTCAACAGTTGCTTTTCTGCCTTTATAAAATTCGTCTTTAATATGAAAGACAATTTTGCCTTCCCGAAGCGTCCTGCCGAGCAATTCGCAGTCGCAGACAGCTAGTAGTACGTTTCTGCCTGCCTTCTTGAGGTTTACGTAGACTTCCAATTTTATAGTCGCCTATAGCTGTTTAATCGATGATTTTGCTCCACAAGCGTTGCATACTAGAAAAGATAATCGTTTTTCTTTAACAATTCTGGTGTCAGGCCGCTTGCAAATGGGGCAAACTACGTAACTATCTAAATACCGTTGCAGTAAGCGTTCAAAACTTTCGCGGCGAAATTTTCCTTGGAAGATGGCTCTTGAATCTTGAAAGGTCGCTGCGGTAGCCATTTCCCGAGTTAAGAACTTTAAAATATGCTGAGGATCACGGTCCAAGGCATCAGCCACTTCCTTGAAATTAGGAATAATCGTTCGCATACCAACTGTATTAACAATCAGTCTTGGCATTTCCAGACGCTCATGCTTTGTGGAAACTTCTGGCATCTGAGCGCACGCCTTTTTCAGTAGGTCTTCATAGTTAAACGTCATACTCTCTCATCTTACCAATCATTGTGCCAACATATATTTAAAAATTATAATCTGAAAGCAGG
>Ga0326727_10008079_pt1 | contig 27049 bp, 19 predicted proteins | sample MB2enrmetagenome_FD_207643 | JGI IMG/M metagenome (GOLD analysis project Ga0326727, IMG submission 207643) | Lab enriched peat soil microbial communities from McLean, Ithaca, NY, United States - MB29MY | ecosystem: Environmental > Terrestrial > Soil > Wetlands > Peat | place: USA: New York...
TGGGCGAAGGCTGGACGCCGATGCTGCCTAGCCGGCGCTACGAGAATGTCTTTCTAAAAGAAGAGGGCGCGAATCCCACCGGTACCTTCAAGGCGCGCGGCCTGGCGCTTGCGATTACGATGGCACGTCATTATGGAATCAAGAAGGTTGCTGTTCCTTCGGCTGGCAATGCGGGGGGCGCGGTTGCCGCCTATGCGGCGACGGCCGGGATGGAAGCGCACATCTTTATGCCCAAGGATGTGCCGCTGGCGAACCAGGTTGAATGCATCGCTTACGGCGCCCACATGACGTTGGTAGATGGCCTGATCTCCGATTGCGCTCGCATGGTTGGCGAGCGGAAGGAGAAGGAAGGCTGGTTCGACCTCTCAACGCTTAAGGAGCCTTTTCGGGTTGAGGGCAAGAAGACGATGGGATACGAGTTGGTCGAACAACTAGGGTGGGAGTATCCCGATGCCGTCTTCTATCCCACCGGTGGCGGTGTTGGCCTGATTGGCATGTGGAAGGCGTTCCAAGAGCTCGAGGACCTGGGTTGGGTCACCGGTAAGCGGCCTAAGATGATTGCCGTTCAGGCCGCAGGATGTGCTCCGGTAGCGAGAGCCTATGACCGAGGCGAGGCCGCGAGCCAGATGTGGCAAGATGCCGCGACCTTTGCGTCCGGCCTGCGCGTGCCCAAGCCCTACGGCGACTACATCATCCTGGACGCAGTGCGGCAGTCGCAGGGCACTGTGGTCGCGCTGACGGACGAGCAAATCTTTGCCTCGCTCAAGGATTGGGCAACGCAGGAGGGCATCCTTATGTCGCCCGAGGGTGCGGCGGCGACCGCGGCTTACGATCACCTTATTGGAACCGGATTCCTGACGCCGTCCGATCGCGTGGTGATCTTCAACACCGGCTCGGGCAACAAGTACACGGACGTTCTCGGGCAAGCGCTGGGGCTCACACATAGCATCTGACGCTGCCCGGCATGCGCCTCGTAGTAGAATCTGCCTTACGCGCAACAGGGGCATCTGTCGGCGTGATCTAGGCGGCGAACCAAGACGACAGAGGCGATGCAGAAGCTATCCGCTCCACAGAACCTGACTGCTCTCGCCTACGAGAGCATCAAGAAAAGTATCCTGGAAGGGAATCTTGGTCCCGATGTTCGGCTGACCGAGGAGTCGCTCTCCCAGCAGCTTGGCATCAGCAAGTCGCCCATCCGCGAGGCGCTTAATGGCCTGCAGAATGAGGGCCTGATTCGTATCGAGCCGCGGCGCGGGGCGTATCTTCGGCGTTTCTCGATCAAGGAGGTCGAAGATCTTTATAACCTGCGCGAGGCGCTCGAGGTTTATGCAGTCTCGGTCGCAAGGATAACTCCGGAACTCATCGAGGAGTTGAAGTCCAGCGTAGAACGCACGACAAAGTATCTGATATCGCACGACAAAATTCGCCACATTGAAGAAGACACGCGATTTCACGGGATCATCGCGAAGGCAACGGACAATCAGGAGCTTTGTCGAGTTCTGGGGAATATTCAGAACCAGATATGGTTGCTTCGCTGTCAGACGTACAATCTATCTTCCAGCTCCGCACCCAGGACCCATGCGGCGATCCTGCACGCCTTTGAACAGGGAGATCGTGAGAAGGCGCAGATTGCGATGCGAGAGCACATTAACCTGGTGCGTGAGCGCCTTCTAGAATTCCTAAGGGCAGCTCAAGGCGCGATTAACATCTCATCGGAAGATCGGAATGGGCACTCAGGCTAAAAAATCCTCGAAAAGCTTGATAAAACCACTTGACAGCTCTCTGATATCTGATATATTTCCGACTATGCACCGAAGCGATTCCACCTTCGATCGTCGCCCGCTTGCGAATTGCGCATGCAGCTTTCGCTGTCGATGTTGCTAACGCACGCCCAGTGCGAATCCCCACGCTAACTCAATAGTCGCCCTTTAGAAGTGCGCCAGCGGTTGTGTATCTGCTGCGCCGTGCATTCCTAACTGAACTCGACCCGCGTCTTCTCGTGGACTCTTTGTCTTCGTGAACCAGATGCGCCGATGCGACGCACCCGTGTATCCGCGTGCCGCAGCACGTCTCGAGCGCTAAGTCTCGCGCAATAGGAACGTCATGAATTCACCTAAGTTTCGCAGGCTAGCGCTTGCATTGCTCCTTTCCTCCTTGCCAGTGTCGCAACTGATCGCTCAAACCCTTACCAGTGCCACGGTAGTTGGCACGGTAAAGGACGCTACCGGCGCGGTGGTGCCGAACGCCACTGTTCGCATCCGTCAGCCGGAGACGGACGCCATCAGCACGACCGTAACCGGCGCGTCCGGTCGCTACCGCTTCCCGTTCCTCAAGCCGGCGGACTACGATATTACCGCAGAGGCGGGGGCGCTGCAGGCCGCTCCAGTGCAGATCCACCTGCTGGTTGGGCAGGAGCAGTCAGTCAACCTGACCGTGGCCGTGAAGGCGGTACAGCAGACCGTTGAGGTGGATACGTCTGCGGGGATTCTGCAGACGGAAAACGGCAACGACCTTACCGACTATAGCCAGCAGTACATCGAAAATACTCCGGTGAACGGCGGCGATATCACCAATATTGCCTTTTCCACTCCGGGAGTCCGACTGAATGTTGGCGGAGGCAACGCTAACTTCAATGTGAATGGCCTTCCTTTCAATTCGGTGCTGTTCACGGTAAATGGCGCCGATATTGTCGAGCCATATAACAACAACAACAAGTCCGGCTCCAGCAACAACACACTGGGCGCGAACGACGTGGCCGAAGCTTCGGTAATTACAAATGCCTACAGCGCGCAGTACGGACGGGAAGCGGGCGCGCAGGTGAACTACATCAGCAAGTCCGGCACCAGCCACTTCCACGGCAACTTGGTTGAGAACTACAACGGCGATATCCTGAATGCAAACGATTGGTTCAGCAATCTAAAGGGAACGCCACGAGGAAAGGCTGTCGCCAATCAATTTGCCGGTTCGATCGGCGGGCCAGTCATTCTTCCGAAACTGGGCAATCTGAAGGATAGGTTTACCTTCTTCTTCAACTATGAAGGCCTGCGTTATTCGCTACCCACGGGCGGTACCGTATCGCTTCCATCGCAGGCATTACAAACGTATGTGCTGGCAAATGTTCCGGCGAGCGCGCTGCCTTACTATCAGGCCGTATTCAACCTTTATAACCAAGCTCCAGGACTAAGCCGAGCTGTGCCGGTGACGAATACCGGACTCTATGCGGACCCCAATCAAGGTTGCGGCAAGGCTGCAACGAACGGCCTAAGCGGCAAGTATCTATCCGGGACTAGTGGTCAGTTCTTCGGTATGCAGACGGTCGGCGGACAACCGGTCTACGGGGTCTCTTGCGCGGTTGCGTACGGAACAAATACCTCCAGTATCAATACCGAGTACTACGTCGACGGGCGCGTCGACTGGAATATCAATGCCAAGCAGAAGGCATATTTCCGTATCAGCCGGGACGCGGGTATTCAGGCAAGCAGCACCAGCCCCATCAACCCTCTCTTCAACGGAAGAAGCCCCCAGCCGTGGGTAATTCCGCAGATCAACCATACCTATACGATTACGCCGAGCCTGGTAAACAACTTTATCTTGAATGGCAACTATTACTCTGTTGTCGGCGGGGCGAATACTCCGGCGCAGCTTGCGTTGATTCCGTTATCGATCAGCGTATCCGGCGCTGGGGCCAGCAGTGGAGGCTTTCCGACCCTGTCCCCGTCTCTCAATACGGGCCGAATTGGTCAACAACTTGGAATCATCGACGATATTTCATGGGAACACGGGCATCACACGCTGCAATTCGGTGTGAATAACCGGGAAAACCGCATCAGCAGTACCGCCAATCTCTCCGGAACGCTTCCGAGTTACTCCTTTGGCAACCTAACCGATTGGGCCACCGGGACGGTTACGGATGCCGCATACAACAGCCCCAACTCATTCTCACAGGCTTTCCCGCTTCAGCCACACGTTCACATCCGCGTCGATTCGCTTGGCTTTTATGGCCAAGACGAGTGGAAGATTCTGAAGAACCTGAATCTGACCTATGGCGCTCGCTTCGAATACCAGGGAAATCCGTGGTGCAAGGAAAACTGCTATTCACGGGCAAACGCTCCGTTCCTGTCTTCCAGTTATCAGGCAGGGTCAGCCGTTCCCTACAATGCCACCCTCCAGAATGGGTTCAATAAAGACTTCGTGCAACTGGAAGGCATAGTCACGGAACCTCGCTTTGGGTTTGCTTATTCCCCGTTGGGTGAAGGCAAGACCGTGGTGCGCGGCGGCATCGGGCTCTTTGCCAACACCTTTACGGCGAGTATCACCTCCAACATCTACGGCAATTCCCCGAATAAGTTCACGCCCACAGTTAAGACGGGCACTGTTGGGCTTGCGCCAACGGTCGGAAGCTCGCAGGTGACTGCAATTGCCTCCAACACTGCCTTTCAAGCCGGATTTGCCAATGGCGATACGCTCGCTCAATTGCAGGCGGCAGTTGGAGCCGGGGTTACTTTCGCGACTCCCTCGCTCTATGTGAATCCGACGAGGTTCCATACCAATAAGGTCCTGGAATGGAGTCTGGAGGTCGAGCAGCCACTCACGAAGCACGATGTAGCTACCCTCTCCTATGCGGGAAACCACAGTTATAACTATTTTCTTACGAACTCATCCGCTAACGGATATGCGTCCACCGGTTACGGCGGGCTGCCGACCACGATTCCCGATTCACGTTTTGCCAGCGTGACCCAGGGTTTCGACACCGGCTATAGCAACTATGACGGGCTTACCTTTGTGGAGCGCCACGCGTTTGCACACGGATTCCAGGCTTCGGGTAGCTATACCTGGAGCAAATCGCTGGCCTTGACATCGATCTACAATCCGACCTTATACTCTCTCGGCGCGCCTGGGACCATCAGAAAGAAGTCCGATAGCTATGGTCCGACGGCCTTTGATACGCGGCACAACTTCTCAGCGGATTTCGTGTATTCGACTCCCAAATTCTCAAAGGCGCTCTACCAGAATACTTTGGGCGGATGGAAGCTGGGCGGAAAGATATACCTCTACAGCGGACGTCCCTTCTCGGTGACGGATAGTCTGATTAGTGCGAAATCTGCGGGGAGCTTTTCCAACACTACGAGCAGCACTGTGCTTGCCGATCTTATCAACCCGGCGGCGCTCGGCAGGCACTGCACCAGGTCCTACCTGAATGTTGGATCGGGCAGCGCGAGTTGCTTTGCCAGCACTGATTTTGCGCCCGCTACTGGAGCAGGAGCGCAGACGGACTGGGGCAATACCAAGCCGAACAGCTTCCGCGGACCTGGTTTCGCGTCCATCTCGGCACAACTAGGCAAAACGTTTTCGGTAACCGAGAGCACCCATTTCGAGCTTGGTGCGGACGCCTACAACCTGTTCAACCATCCGAACTTCGGGTTGCCTGCCTCTGACGTGGGCGCCTCAAGCGGGTTTGGTGAGATTACTGCGACGCAAGCGTCGCCGACCAGCATCTACGGCACAGGGCAGGGATCACTTGTCTCCGGGCGCGTTCTGGTGGTCTTCGGCAAGTTCATCTACTAAATCACAACTGGCCGCTGTCACCAAAGTAGGTGGCAGCCGCCTCGCGAGAACGAGGAGAAATGCGATGCGAAAGATTCTATCTCTATCCTTACTTGTGCTGGCTCCCGTGCTGCTATCGGCCCAGACGCAGAAGCTCACGCTCGACGACATTCTTGGCGGTGGCCGCGGTGCCCCAGGCGGCCCCGGCGGTGGTGGAGGCTATGGCTTCGGACGCGGGCGCGGAGGCGAGGCCCAGACCACTCCGGATGGAAAATACTCGGTCACCCAGGAGAACGGACAGATTGTGCTGAAGCCCACCGACGGCAGCGCTGAGAAGGTGCTGACTTCCACACCGGCCCTGAAGACTGATGTTCAGTTGTCCCCTGACGGCAAGAATATTGCGTTCCTGAGCGATGGCCAGGTGTGGGACGTAGCGGTTGCTGGCGGCGAGGCCGTGCAACTGACGCACGACTCCAAGGGGCCTGGCGATCCGCGGGGAGCCACTGACCACAACCCGCAATGGAACCCCAACGGCAAGTGGATTCTCTACGACACTGGCACGAAGGGTTACAACGAGTTGTATGTCGTCAGCGCAGACGGCAAGGTAAAGAACTGGCTGGCGGCAACGGAGATCTATCACGGCAAGGATGTGATCGCAGTCAATGTTGCTGCGGACCATGGGGATGCGGTTGCTTCGGATCGCTTCGACGCGCGACCGGCTTGGTCTCCCGATGGAACACGCATCTCCTACACCGAGCGCTCGCGGGAGTTTTTCTCCGGCAAGCTGAAGGTGCTTCCTTTCAACGAGAAAACAGGCACGGCGTCCGGTCCGGCGCTTGACCTTTATATCGCTAAGAACGATCCGGGCGGAGCATGGGCCGTCAACACGGATGTGTGGTCGCCGGACAGTGGCACGCTTGCGGTGGTTTTGCAAGAGACTCACTGGGACAAGATTTGGCTTATTCCATCCAAGGGCGGAGCGCCCAAGGAGCTGACCTTTGGCGAGGGCGAAGACGAGGACCCGGTCTACTCGCCCGATGGCAAGTGGATCGCCTTCGTCTCAAACCGCGGTGTTGCGGAGGAGCGGCACATCTGGCTGGTACCGGCGGCCGGCGGTGAGGCGCATCGCCTCACCAATTTCGGCGGCCATGAGATTGGAATTCGCTGGTCGGCTGATGGCCAGAGCATCCAGTTCACGCATAGCGATGTACTTGGCGCCTCCGGGACCTACAGCGCAGATGTCAGTGGGAAGTCCGCGCCTCGCCTGATCGGGGAGCTGCGGCCGTCGCGCTACGCGAATCTCGGTATCGTGCCCGAGGTGATCCATTACAAGAGCAAGGATGGCTTGACCATTGCCGCCATTCTCTATAAGCCAGTCGACTACAAGGTGGGGACGCGCTACCCCACCGTTGTGCTCGCGCATGGTGGACCCGAGGGGCAAACGACGCTGACTGCGTCTCCCAATGCGCTGTATTTGGCTGATCAGGGCTATGTGGTGCTCGATCCCAACTTCCGCGGCAGCACGGGCTACGGCGAACGCTTTCGCAACGCCAACGTCGAGGACTCCGGAGGTGGTGAGATCGATGATGTCGTCGCCGGTGTGAAGTATCTGGTTGACACCGGGCTGACCGATCCTAAGCATGTCGGCATCTCCGGCGGAAGCCATGGAGGAACTGTGGTAGCCAACGCGGTAGCAAAGTATCCGGACACTTTTGCCGTGGGCATTGAGAAGTTCGGTGTGGTCGACCGTGCGCTCTTCCTGCGATATACCAATCGCAACTCCGAGATCCGCTGGGAGACCAAGATGGGCGGGCCTCCAGAGTTGAAGCCGGCCAGCTATCGCAAGGCGAATGTGCTTCCCGACGTCGACAAGATCAAGACGCCGCTGCTGATTCTGCATGGCGAAGAGGACCCACAGGTGCCCCCGCAGGAGTCGCAGGCGTTTGCGGCTGCGTTGAAGAAGGCGGGCAAGACGTTCAGCTACTTTACCTACCCGGGCGAGGGCCACGGCATCTCGCAGCCCGATCATAGACGCGATGCCACCGAGAAAGAGATCGCGTTCCTCAACAAGTACCTCAAGCCCGATTCTGCACAGTAGCAGGAACTTCTGGAGGCCCAGTCCATGCGCTGGGCCTCCACAGGAGAACGTCGTGAATCGTTCAAGATTGGTTACATATTCCGGCATCGCCGCGCTGGCGATCGCAACCGCCGCTTTAGTTGCGCAGCCGAACTCCTCTGCCAGCAACTACGATCCCGGGATTCGCCCTGTAACTCCGGATTCGGCTAAGGCAGAGAAGGCAGCTGAGGATGCCTGGTTCGCGCACGTGCAGTATCTGGCGAGCGATGACCTGAAGGGACGACGGACCGGCACGCCCGATTTCATCAAAGCGGTGGAGTATATTGAGTCGCAGTTCAAGGCAATCGGACTGAAGCCGGCCGGTACGGACGGCTATCGGCAGGCGGTTGGGTTTCGCAGCGCGACCGTGGATGCTGAGCATTCCAGCCTTGAGCTTGTCCATGCGGATGGACAGACTCAGAAGCTGAATATCGGTAGCGAAGTCACGCTCAGTCCAAACAAAGAAGGCGCCGTCAGCGTCTCGGCGCCTGCTGTCTTTGTGGGCTATGGGCTGGTTGTCCCGGGCCTGGGCCTGGACGACCTGAAGGGCATTGATCTGCGAGGAAAGATCGCTGTGATCTTCGGTGCGTCTCCGGCTGCGGTGCATGGGCCGCTGAAGGCGTACTTTCGTACTCCGGCTACGCGCTGGAAGGCGCTCAAAGCTGCCGGTGCGATCGGTCTGATCACCATTCCTGAGGCACGTCAGTTTGGGGGAGGTGCGGGTCGCAGCGCAGGAGGAGGTGCTGGGGTGGGTGCAGGTGCAACTTCGCAGCAGCCAGGAGCAGCAATCTCTGCGGCTAATGGCGCCCGGCCAGGGGGTGCTGTTCCAGCCGAGTCCCCGCAGGGACCCACTGGGCTTGGATTTGGCGGCGCGCGTCAGCCCGGCCTTCAGCTCGCGGACCCTGAGCTCAATCCGCTTGCTGGTGCGCAGCTCAGTGCCAATCTGCCCGCCGCCTCCGCAGGCCCATTGTTTGTTGGCGCGCCGCACACCATAGAAGAGTTGCAGGCCCTGGCGAAGGATGGCGATCGGTTGCCGTCATTTCCGCTCGCGGTTACGATTCGCTCAACCACAACGACCAACGTGATTTCCAAGATTGATGCTCCGAACGTAATCGGGGAGCTTGAGGGTAGCGACCCGAAGTTGAAGCGTGAGTATCTCGTGTTGAGCGCACACCTTGACCATCTGGGCGTGGGCCGTCCGGTCGACGGCGACGCGATCTATCACGGCGCCATGGATAACGCTTCCGGAATCGCTTCTGTGATCGAAACGGCCAAGGCGTTGGCGAATGGCCCTCGGCCGAAGCGTTCCATCGTCTTTCTCGCTCTTACCGGCGAGGAAGAGGGTGAGCTGGGATCGCAGTACTTCGCGCACTATCCCACCGTGCCACGTGCGCAGATCATCGCCGACATCAATATGGACATGTACCTTCCCATCTTTCCTTTGCATTTTCTTGAGGTGCAAGGCCTGGGCGAATCTACGCTCGGCAACGATGCCCGCGCCGCAGCCCAGTTGAACGACATTGAGGTGCAGTTCGACAAACAGCCTGATGAGAACCGATTTATCCGCTCCGATCAGGCGAGCTTTGTGAAGTACGGCATTCCGGGTCTCGCCTTCAAGTTTGGCTGGCTGCCCGACACGCCCGAGCAGAAGGCATTCAATGACTGGATTCGCAATCGCTACCATCGCCCGAGCGACGACCTGAAGCAGCCGATTGATCAGGAGGCCGCAGTCCACTTCGACCGTGTGCTGTACACGCTGATTACGCGTGTTGCCAACGCCCCCTCAAGACCTGCTTGGTATCCAGAGAGCTTTTTCAGTACGATCCCCCGCACCTGATTCGCGCAGTCAGTGACCAGCGGACGCTCGGTCATTTGGACTCTACCACTCCGCAATTTCCCAGGAGGCATCCATGAAAACCCGCTCATCATTCCGCCCAAAGATCGTATTGACGCTGGCTCTCGCCGTTGTTGGACTAGCTTCCGCCACCGCACAGAAGCTAACTGTCAACTCTGTCGACTTTCCAACGCTGGGCAATCCTACATCAGCCATTGAAACGCCCGACGGCCGATATGTCTTCGTCTCCGTAACCAACGTTGGAGGCCCGAACGTATCTGGCCCGGACTCGGCGGCAGGCAATCGGAAGAATGTCGTGTCGGGCATCCAGGTTTTCCAGGATGCAAACGGTACACTCACGTCGGTTGGCTTTGTCCCTCTGGGCAGCACCGGTGCCAATGGCCTTGCATTTCTGCGCGATGCAAAGACCCTCGTCGTTGGCGCGGGCGACGCCGGGGTCGCCTTCCTGAACGTTCAGGACGCCATCCATGGGACCGCAAAGCCTGTCTTCGCCAGCCAGGGCGAAGCGGCGGGGACCTTCGATGTCGCGGCTACGCCTGACGGGCTCTATGTTTTCTCGGCGAATGAATACGGAGTGGTTGCGGACCAGCGGGGCAACGTCGGAGTCATCGCGGTGGAGCCCGAAGCCAATGGCCGCGTCACCCATCCCGAGACGGTTGCCCAAATTCCTCTCGGCGACGTCGTCCCGAGCCTCACGCTCTCCCGCGACGGCTCTCGCCTGTACGTTGCCACCGAACTTGTGCCTGCGAAGAGTGCATTGCAGATCGCGGGCTCTGCCAATCCAAGCCTGGGCAAGAATGATTGCGTCCAGGCGAAAGGAACGCCCGCGCGAGCTAACGGCTTCATTACGGTCATCGACGTGCGCAAAGCCGAAGTGTCCGAGTATGCTGGCCAGGACGCGATCCTGTCGCACACTGCCGCAGGCTGTTCTCCGGTGCGCATCGTCGAGTCGGCGGATGCATCCTCGCTGTTTGTCTCTGCTCGAGGGGACAACTCTGTGCTCGAGTTCAACCCGACGCTGCTTGAGTCAGACCCCGACCACGCCTTCCAGCGCTCTATTCCCTCGGGTGGCGACGCGGTAGTCGGCCTTCTGCTCTTCGATCAGGACCGTCTGCTTGCCGTTGCCAACTCCAACCGCTTTGCGAGCTCTCCTGGGTCACTCGCTCTGCTCAGCGTTTCGCGGTCAGCCAACGCCAGCCTTTTGCAGACGCTCCCCGCTGGAACCTTCCCAAGAAACCTCAGCCTCGCGCCCGATGGTCGCTCCATCTACCTGACCAACTACACCTCCCGTAGCTTAGCCCGGATAAACGTCACGTCCTCCGCAGTTACTACCGTGGCCTCGCGTAATTGAGCCAGCCGAGAGGTCCGGCTGAAGGAAGCGAAGATCAGCGGAGCGCCGCAACGAGAGAGATGAGAGCGGAACCAATCGAGCAAATCCTACGGAAGCCCTGCGAACGGCCGTGAATCGAATCGTGCGGGGGGGGGCGGGTCGGAGAACGTTCCGGCATGATGTTGCGGCGGGGATCAAATGGCTCGAAGGCATCTGCGCTCGAAGCAGATGCGTGGTATGTCCATTTCTGCTAAGTGACTGATTTACTGACGAAAGTGAGGAATGCGCTCAACCGTCGGAGGCGTACACCGTCCCAAAATCGACTACAGTCGTGTATACGAAAAAAGCAGATGCACTAGGCGAAATCGCCGCATCTGCTTGATTCTTAAAGAATTGTGCTGGTCGGGGCGGTCAGATTCGAACTGACGACCCTCTGCTCCCAAAGCAGATGCGCTACCAGGCTGCGCTACGCCCCGACGTTCCTCCATCTTACCGCACCCCCGCGGCTCGATCCTTGACGCAAAGCCTCGAAGGCGACGCGCCCCTAGTGTCATAGCGGCACAGGGGAGCATGCTCGGCAGAGCGATCCGGGGCGCTGTTCCTGACCAGGGGACGAAGGCAGCGACCAGTGCGGCGGGGGGAAGGCAAGGGGGCAGACATTTCTCGATGTACATTGAAATTGACACAATGTAATGTATAGAGTACATTTAGTTCGCTGTGGCGGACTCAAGTTCGTCTATGGCGAACGGAGGCAGTATGAAAGACCGCATTCCTTTAGCGCCGCTTCAGAAGTTTGCATGGTACAACTTGATCGTCTTCGCCATCGCAGTCGCTGCCTACGCGATTGCGGTTCCTGTGCTGGCCGCGCATTTTCATCGGACCTTGGCCGCAGCGGCATTGCCCTCGCTCGGTATGTTTGGGCTAACCGGCCTTTGGGGCTTCGGTTCTCTCATCTGCGACCGTCGCAAGCTGGATGAGCGGGAAAGTCTCATCAACCAAAAGGCGATGATAGCGGGCATGCTCCTGTTCTGGCAGGTATGGGTGCTGTCCTGCATGGGAGTATGGGCGTATCTCAGCTACGCCCGCCATCAGGATGTTGTTCCCGTGACCCTTTTACCCATCCTGGTTTTTGCCGGTGGAATTATTTACGTTGTGACCCAGGCCATTGCGATTCTGATCCAGTACAAGCGGAGCGCTGCCGATGACGCCCTCTGAGAGCGCGCAGTTGAAGAACCGCATCCGCAAGCTGCGTTTTGAGCACGGCGAGATGACCCAGCAGGAGCTGGCGGACCGTGTTGGCGCGGCGCGGCAGACCATCATTGCGCTGGAGGCGGGCAAGTATACGCCCTCGCTGCTGCTTGCCTTCCGGCTAGCCCGGGTCTTCGGCGTCAAGACCGAAGATGTCTTCCAGTGGAACGCGGATTGAGGATCCATACGCGGGCCGGGGCCCTCGATTTGCTATAATCAGAGGATACGGCGGCTATAGTTCAGTGGCAGAACGCCGCTCTGTGGCAGCGGATGTCCTGGGTTCGAAACCCAGTAGCCGCCCCAAATCTTCCCTTGATCGACCGCTCGATGCCGTACGAGCCCTGAGTCAATCTTGCCCAGCACTCCCAACCCTCCAGAACCGCCGCAGACCCCCGCAGGGGATTCTGGCCTCTTGCCCGTCGCGTCAGGGTCCGCGACCGTAGACCCCACTCCATCCGCGCGCCACGTCATCTACGCCGGCACCTCGGGCTGGGCGTATTCTGCGTGGAAGCCCGTCTTCTATCCCGCCAAGCTGCCTGCGAAGCGCTTTCTTGAGCACTATGGGTCGCGGTTGAACTCGGTTGAGGTCAACTACACCTTCCGCGCGCTGCCCTCCGCAACCACGCTGGCCGGATGGCTCGCGGCTACGCCGGGGGGCTTCCGGTTCAGCTTCAAAGCGCCGCAGCGCATCACCCATTTCAGCCGCCTGCGCGATTGCCACGAGTCCGTCGGCGGGTTCGTCGACCGGCTCCAACCGGTGCGCGCCGCCGGCAAGCTGGGACCACTGCTGTTCCAGCTTCCGCCGAACTTCAAGGCCGACCCCGCGCTGCTGGCGGACTTCCTCTCCGCGCCAGCATTTGCCGGCCCCGCGCCGCCGATGGTCGCGTTCGAGTTCCGCAACCAGAGCTGGTTCAGCGAAGACACCTACAAGGTCCTGCACATGCATAACGCCGCCATGTGCATCGCCGAGAGCGACGACCTGCAAACTCCCGAGATCCAATGCGCGAGTACCCATGCCTGCTATCGTCTGCGCCGGACCAACGGATACGCCGAGCCGGAGATAGCCGCGTTCGCGGAGAAGTTTTCCGCTCTCGCCGCCGACCGCGATGTCTATGTCTACTTCAAGCATGAGGACGAGCCCACCGGCGCGCTGAACGCCGTCGAATTCCTGAATGCCTGCACCGCCAGGGCAGGGAAGCTGTGAGCGCGAAGGTCGACCCGCCTGAGGTTTTTGCCAAGCGGCCGAGCTTTGAGCCGAAGCCGTTTGTCCCGCGACGCTGGCTCCGCAACGGCCATGCCCAGACCATCGCCGGCAACTTCCTGCTGCGCGCGGACCATCTGCCTGCCCCGGTGCCGGAGCTGGTCGAGGTCTCGCCCGCCAGCGGCTCGCAGATCGCAACCCAGCTGCTTTGCCTGTGCCATTGGCAGCCCGCGGAGATACGCGCCGTGCGGCCAACCGCCATCATCGTGCATGGTCTTGAAGGCTCCGCCGACTCGCAGTATGTCGTCGGCAACGCCAACAAGCTGTGGCGCGCGGGGGCCAACGTCATCCGCATGAACATGCGTAACTGCGGCGGGCACAATTACGAGATGGCACGACTAACGCCGACACTCTATCACTCGGGGCTCTCCGGCGATGTGGGCGCCGTGTTGCGCTTCTTCCTCGAGCGCGAGCGTCTCGAAAGCATTGCGCTGATCGGCTATTCGATGGGCGGAAACCTGGTGCTCAAACTCGCCGGCGAACTCGGCACAGACGCTCCGCCCCAACTCCACTCCGTGGTTGGGGTGTCGCCCGCTATGGACCTTGGGCCGTCCGCGAATGCGCTGCACCTGCCGCAGAACCGCATCTATGAGCGGCGATTTCTGCGTGCGCTCATCAAGCGCTTCCGCCATAAGGCGCGGATGTTTCCGCGGGCCTACGATCCCCGCCGCACGGTCGGCATCGGTTCGCTGCGCGACTTCGACGACCGCATCACCGCGCTCTACTCCGGCTTCGCCTCTGCCGAAGACTACTACTTCCGCGCCGCCGCCGCGCGCGTAGTGGATCGCATCGCCGTGTCCACGCTCATTCTGCATTCGCTCGACGATCCCTTCGTCACCATCACGCCGGAGACGGTCGACGCCATCGATGCCAATCCGCACATCACCCTGCTGCAGACCCTGCACGGCGGCCACTGCGCCTTCCTCGCTAAGCCCGGCCCGGCCAGCGAAGACGATGGCCGCTGGGCGGAGACCACGCTGCTGCGCTTCGTGCTTGCGCACGCGTAAGCGCGATAATCAAAGCATGCTCGCCGACTGGTCCGTCGAATGTTCCGCCGAGGACCCTGCCCTGGTCGTTCCCTGGAAAGACCCCGACGGTAACGCGGCCTTCGTCGATCTGCGCGCCAACCCCTACGACTTCGACTCCATCCCCGAGGCCGAGCAGAACCCGCCGTTGATGCATGCATTGCGGGCGTTGAATGCAGCGCGTTCGGCCGTCTTCACTGCGAAATGCGACGCATGGGCCCTCGGCGCGGAGGAGCTGGAGCACCTGCGGTTGGAGTTGGATATCCCTGCCTTGGACGGGCCGGCCGGATTCGCCAGCTACATCGACCTGGTTTGGCGCGAGCGATCACTCTTCCTCTCGCTCCCTCAGCACGAGCAGATGCTGCGCCGGCTCACCCGCCTCGCCACTCCGCTCGACCATCCCAGCGCGGCGCTCGAATGCGTGGTGCGTCCCGCATTCCTCGATTTGGATGGCCCGCAGCAAGGTTATGCGTGGAGCTTGTACGTCAAGGCGCTCGGCGAAAGCCAGCAGGCGGCATGCGATAACTGGGGCGCAGCGCTGGACGCTGTCGTCGCACTGCTCCGCGGCAAAGAACTGACGAGATAGCAACCGCCGCGAGTCCGCCATTCGCCGATCTACTGTTAGGCTTTGACGTTTTCGCTTCCGAAGCTCTAAGCGGATTTGCCACCGGCCTCCCTGAATTGCGGTATCCTTCTGCCATGGACAAGCAATTTAACAACGTGCTTTACTTCGCAGTTCTGCCACAGATCGCAGTATCGGGCACGAGTTTCGGTAGGACGGAACAGGTGTTGACGCTGGTCCCTGACAAGAATTTCGCGTCAGCGTTTTTCCCTGAAGAAGTCGACACATACATTCAGGTCTTCAGGAACCGCTTGAGCCATCTCGTGGGCGGCCATGTCACCGGCTACGAGATCGAAAAGGAAACCGCCAGCGGCGGACGGCTCTATGTCCGGGCGACACAGAATGTCGGATGAGCAAGCAAGAATCGGCTCCTCGCCGGGGCCAGTCAGTAAGGAGCAGATCGAGCGATTGTTGCGGGCTGCGCCGAATGAACTACTGGCAAACTCATACAAGGACGTAAGAGCGAACGAGCCCAGGAACGATCGGACCCGCGAGCAGTTCAGGCATGCGCTTGAGGATAAATTCGATCTAGGTCTTGCGGAAGCGGTTGAAAGAATTTGGGAGCTTCCGTCGGTAATACTGAAGCGGGCAGATGACGAGTACGTCAGGCTCTACGTCGAGGCCAGTGACCTGTTTGTGGGGGGATATTTCTATTCGTGCGTAGCTATGTGCGGCATCGTCGGAGAGAAACTCGTCAAGGACCTACTAAGGGCTTCGGTCGTTATCGAGTCGGATGGAACGTCGAGACGTCCTAGCGACGAAGCATTCGACCAGCTTGAGCACGTCGATGTCAGTGCGATTGTGCGGTTCCTGAACAGGGCACAATTGCTTAGCGACGGTGCTGCTAAGGCGACGACGGAACTCGCGGCTTTACGAAATCAATATGCACACGCGCGGGGAAAAAGCGCGAAAGCAGATGCTCTTAAATCGCTAGGAAAGCTACATATACTGCTTGAGGGCACTGTTTCGGTTCTCAAGGATCACGAAATTGTAGATGGGAAGCTCCTTCTCAGAACCGCGAATCCCTAAGCCAGACATTATTCGGATCATTAAAAACAACCTAAGCGCTTAGGATGTTCGCCGCAACTGCTTACGCAATCGCCTGCGTCGGTTCGGCAGCGCGTTGCTCGGCGATCCGCCGCGTCGCCTCGCGCACCATGGCGGCGGGTACTGGCTTGCCGAAGTAGAAGCCCTGGGCCTCGTCGCAGCGCCGGCGCAGCAAGAAATTCAACTGGCCGTTGGTCTCCACACCCTCGGCCACCACCTTCAGGTTCAGCCCGTGGGCCATGGAGATGATGGCGCGCACGATCGCGGCCGCATTGGGGTCGTTGGCCGAGCGGTTCACGAAGCTGCGGTCGATCTTTAGCCGGTCCACTTCGTATTGCAACAGGTAAGAGAAGCTGGAGAAGCCGGTACCGAAGTCGTCGATCGCAATCTTCACGCCCAGCTTGCGCAACTGCATCAGGGCCTCGTTGGTGGTCGCTGAGCTGGACATCAGCGTCTGCTCCGTGATCTCAATCTCCAGGCATTGCGGCGCCAACCCCGATTCGCGCAACGCCATGCTGACCTGCGACGCCAGGTTTTTCTGCCGGAATTGCCGCGGTGAGAGATTTACGGCGATCACCAGCTCGCGCCCCAGCGTATCCTGCAACTCCTTGCCCTCGTGGCACGCCGTGCGGATGGCCCACTCGCCGATGGGCACTATCAGTCCGGTGGCCTCGGCCAGCGGAATAAAGTGCGAGGGCGGGATCGATCCCCGCCGGGGATGGTTCCAGCGCAGCAGCGCCTCCATGCCTATCACCTCGCCGGTAATGCAGGAGACCTGCGGCTGGTAGTTCAGCGACAGCTCGCCGTTGATCAGAGCGTGGCGCAGGTCATGCTCGAACTCCAGCTTGTCTGCCGTGGCCACGATCATGCCCTGATTGAAGACGTGGAAGGCATTCCGTCCGCTCTCCTTGGCTTCGTACAGCGCGGCGTCCGCATTCTTCAGCAGGCTGTCCGCATCCTGTGCACAGTCGGGGAAGACACACAAGCCCACGCTTACCGTCACGTTCACCTCGCGGTTCCCCAGCATGGTTGGCGTGGAAACCTTCTGCAGGATCGTCTCCGCGCAGCGCTCGGCATCCCGTTCGTCGCGGAACTCCGGCATCACAATCACAAATTCATCTCCGCCCATGCGCGCCACCGTGTCGGTCTGGCGCACCGCCGAGCACAGCTTCTTGGCAATCGCATCCAGCAGGGCATCGCCCGCGGTGTGACCCAGCGAATCGTTGATACGCTTGAAGTAGTCGACGTCCACCATCAGCACCGCAACCTTGTGCCGGTTGCGCTTCGCGCGCTGGATTGCCTGGCGTATGCGGTCGTCCAGCAGCACCCGGTTGGGCAGCCCGGTCAACTGGTCATGGTGGGCCAGGTGGTTTACATACTCGGTCAGCTTCTTTCGCTCCGTGATGTCGAAGGCGATACCCAGATAGCCGGCGATCTTCTCATTCTCAGTCTTCAGCGCCGTCATCGCCAGGTTCACCCAGATCCGCGAACCGTCCTTGCGCACGTAGGTCCATTCGTGCTCGTCGGTCTGCCCCTGCTTCGGCCTCGCGATCAACGAGCTGAACCCGGCCTGTACCGGCTGGCCCAGGTCCTTGCTCAACTGCACCGCGCGCGCGCTCATCTCCGCCGGGTCGTGCAGCATTACCATGGAGTGCTGTCCGATCAGCTCATGCTTGCGATAGAAGGTCAGGCTCTCCGCGGCCGGGTTCATCGCGATCACCGTCCCTGCCGGGTCGGTTGCGATGATGCTGAACGGCGCATTCTCGATCATCGACTGGGTAAACTCATTCAGGTCGGCAATTTGCTCCCGGCGGGCGCGCTCCTCGGTGATGTCGCGGTTGGTCACCGCGATGCCGTCGCCCAGCTTCACCGCCTGGGTCGCAATCCAGTACGGCGGCACATCGTCGCGCTCGACCAGATGCTCTTCGATCAAAGGCGTCCCCGTCTGCACTACCTGCTTGTAGCGCTCCAGCAGACCGCTGCTGACCGTATAGGGAAGAAGCTCCTTCAAGCTGCTTCCCAACAACTCGGCGCGCGGTTCGCGCAGCCGTCTCTCGCCATTCGCGTTCACATAGGTAAAGCGGAAGTCCACGATCTCCTTTGCGCCGTCCTTGGACACCTCACGTACGCTCTCCAGAATGTAGAAGGAGTCCAGGCTGTTTTCGGCAGCCACCACAAACTTGTCGTGCTCCTTGTTGGCCGAATTGACGGCGGCGATCATCGACCGCACATAAGGAAACAGGAAAGCGGCGCCCATCGCGACGATGACGGAAGCGGTCGCGCTGACCATCTGCATCTCAGGGCCGAACCGGCTCAGGGGAGCCCACACCCCATACCCATATCCCACCAGGCGTTGCACCACGAAGCACACCAGAAACAGGCCCAGAATATAGGTAGTTTGACCGAAGGGAACCCGGTCGCGCAGACGGTTCGCCAGCCGCATGATCAAGATGCAAGCGGTCACGCAGGTCAGCAGCGCCAATACGTCGGCCATCAGCGAAAATGCCAACGCGCGGGGCCCCAATTGGGACCACATCGCCGGTCCGTGTCCGCCCAGAAACGCGCGGGCCGCGCTGGGGCTAGGCCCTGTAAGGATGATCAGGGCGGTGGGCGCAAACAACGCAAAGGACAAAATGAGCTTTGTTCGCGAAGACATCGATAGCTTGCTGGTAACCAATCGAACTCCACCTGTGACGCGTTCTCAACTCGGCCCTGGTCCTCGGGCTGTTCTCCTGTTGGTATATCCCGAGGCTTCGAACTCAACGCCGTTTTCCATCAACGAAAACGGCACTGCATGAAATAGCCGGTGTCCAGTAACAGGAGAACAGCCCTAAGCTACATCTGTCGGAGGACATCCCCAAACATACTGTTTTTCCCTCCGCTCTGACCACACATTCCTGGAAAATGTTTCGGCCTTGGTTAACCCTCTCCGCACCTTGCCGGGCGGCCAATGGCAATTTGACCTTTTTGCTGCACCCTAAGCCTTTACCGGCCCGTGAATTAGCCATTCTTGACGGGATGGTTCGTGCGTCTCTGCAAGTCTTTCCTTGATTGGATGCAATTTTAGTAGCTACCGGCAAAAATTGCCTTTAGCTTCGCCCGCAATCCCTGCTCCTCGCTGGCGCGACGCACCTGAGTGCGATGCGTATAAAGAAGCATTCCAATGGCCACTGAGAACTCCGGCCGCGCCAACTCCGCCGGCATCCGCGACAGCGGCACCGGAGACCCCACCCGCGTCGGCACCCGCAGCAGGCTCTCCGCATTGTCCAGCAGCCCGGTCAGCAGCGCTCCGCCGCCGGTCAGCACGCATCCCGCGCCCAGAGCCTCCAGCACACCGCCCTGGCGCAGATTGTCGCGCAGCATGGTGAACAGCTCCCGCGCCCGCGGCTCCAGTATCTCCGCCAGGAAGCGTTGCCGCACCAGCCGCGTGGTCTGTCCGGCTGCGCTCAGTGGTCCGACCGCCAGGTTTGAGCCCACCTCAATCTCATTCCCCTGCGGCACGGCGGTCACCACGCAGTTCCCATACACCCGCTTGAGCTCTTCAGCCTCCTCCACCGAGACGTGCAGCCCCACCGCCAGATCGTTGGTAAAGTGGTCGCCGCCAATCGGCAGTACCGCCGTATGCGCGATCGAGCCCTCGAAGAACACCGCCAGCTCCGTGGTGCTCGATCCAATGTCCGCGACGCACACGCCGAGCTCGCGCTCATCGGCCGAGAGTACAGCTTCTGCGGCGGCAATGCCTTCATAGATGGTGTCGCCGACCTCCAGTCCCGCTCGGTTCGCGCACGTCACCACGCTCTGCGCCACCCCACCCGAGCAGGTCGACAGGTGCAGGTTCACCTCCAGCTTGTTGCCTACCATGCCGATCGGGTCATGAATCCCGGCCTGGTCATCCAGGATGAACTCCTGCGGCAACAGGTGCAGCACCTCACGGTCCGCCGGCAGCGCCACGGAGCGTGCGCGATCGACGGCCGCCCGCACCTCCTCGCGCGTGATCTCGCGCATCCGGCTGCCCATGGAGATTCCGCCCCGGCTGTTCACCCCGCGCACATGGGTCCCGCCAATGCCCACCACCGCCGTCTCGATGCCCGCGCGCGCTACCTTCTCTGCCGTCAGCGCTGCCTTGTTGATCGCCTCCGCCGCCGGCCCCAACTCGGCGATCAATCCCTTCCGCATCCCGCGCGCCGTCTCAATCCCGTGCCCGCGGTAGCGCAGCACGCCATCCTGCAGCTCCGCCACCAGCACGCAGATCTTGCTGCTGCCCGCGTCGAGTACGGTGATCAGATTCTCCTGCCGGGGATTCATCGCGGCGCCCCCTGCGTGGCCGCGCCAGCCTTCACAGCTCCATCGCTCGCCGGAGCAGCCGCGCCAGGCTGCATCTCCAGCACCACCTGCCGCTCGTACCGCATGTCCACCGACGCCAGCTTCGGGTACTGTGCGCGCCACTCCGCCAGGTGCTGCTGATACTGCCGGTACCGCTCCAAAAACTTCTCTTCGCCAAAGTGGACCAGGATGTCCGCGCCCGCCGTCCCCGAATCCGGGATCACTGCCTTCACATCCTCCGGGTTTGACAGGTCAACCTCACTCAGACGATGGGAGATGTTCTCGCCCGATGCGTCCAGCGCGGCCACAAATCCCAGGTAGATCCGCATCCGCGCTGCGCGCGTGGACAGCGGATCGCCCGCCGAAATCCCCGTCAGCACCGGGAAAGAGTAGTGCGCAGCGCCACGGGCAACCGCGCCGCTCGCCTCCTCCATCTCCGGGCTGGGGAGATCGAACAGCACCCCATTCACGTCGACCAGCCCAATCTGCGTGCCCTGGCGAACAAAGGCCACCGGAGTCCGCTCCACAATCGCCACCCGCACCCGGTTGGGCAGCAGCCGCATCACCGTCGCGTGCTCCACCCACGGCAAGCTCTCCAACTCCTCACGCCGCTCGCGCAGCGGGATCCTGAAGATGTTGCGGTCCACATCCTCGCCAAACACGCTCAACAGTTGCGCGCGCGTCAGGTGGCTGTTGCCCGCAATCTGGATGGACTCCGAACTTGGCACCGTGAAATGCGCATCGCGCAACAGAAATCGATGCACCTCCAGCCCCGCCGCAACCCCCGCCCCAGTCAGCAGCAGCAGACCGCAGCCTGCCGCAATCCGTCCCCACCGGCTGGCCGGCACCAGGCCGCCGCTGATACTCAGACGAACTCCCGCCCGCCGCCTGTTGCGCGCATAGCCCAGATCGGCATCGTCATCCGCAAAATCATTTGGGTAAGCGGAGTCGCGACGCAAAGGCATCTCGGTGACGGACATACCGCGCTTGAACCCTGCGGTCTTGCTTTCCGTCCGAACACGATCCGGCTCCGGCGCATCCAGCACCGTCGAGCTGCGGTTCGAAAACAGATTGCCTGATCGCAAGGCCCTGAGCAAAGGTCGCGAGGAATCGCCACGCTCATCATATCTTGCTCGCCCGCTCCCGCACCCACCGAACTGCGGGACGTACCCACTCAGCAACTCACCCGCAGACCGGAAGCTAACTGGCGCCGCGCAGCCTCTCCATCAGCATCGCCCCCGCCTGCGAGACGCTGCCGGCGCCCAGGGTCAGAATCACGTCGCCCTCGCGCGCAGCCCGTGCCAGCGCATCGACGCCTGCAGTCATCGACGCGGCGTAACCCACCCCCACGCCCACCGTGCCCGTCCGCCGAATTGCCTCCACCAGCGACGGAGCATCCACGCCTGGGATCGGTTCCTCGCTGGCCGCGTAGATGTCCAGCACCTGCAACGTGTCCGCATCCGCGAACGCCCGCGCAAACTCCGGCTGTAGGTCGCGTGTTCGCGTATACCGATGCGGCTGAAAGAGCACATGCACCCGCGCATAGCCCGCATCGCGGGCCGCCCGCAGCGTCGCCAGGATCTCCGTGGGATGGTGTCCGTAGTCGTCCACCACGGTCACGCCGCGCACCGTGCCCCGCACCTGAAAGCGCCGGTCGACCCCGTGGAAGCTCGCCAGCCCCGCAGCGATCGCATCCGGCGCAACCCCAAGCTGTACGCCGATCGCCACCGCCGCGGTCGCGTTCAGCACATTGTGCCGGCCCGGCACATGCAGCGTAAACGGCCCCAGCACCAGGCCGCGGTAGTTCACCTCAAACTGCCAGTGTCCCACGGAATTGGGTGCCCCACACCTCGCATCTGAGGTGTGGGTTCGCTCCAATAACAGCAAGCGAAAGTCCGCGCCAGCCGATTCGCCGTAGGTATAGACCCGGCGGCGCACGCGGTCCAGCACCCCGCGTAGAAGCGCATTGTCCAGGCACGCCGTGGTGGCGCCGTAGAACGGCACCCGGTCCATGAACTCCACGAACGCCCCTTCCACATCCGCGAGGTCGCGGTAGCAGTCCATGTGCTCGCGGTCGAGATTGGTCACCACCGCCAGCACCGGCGACAGCTTCAGGAACGAGCGGTCGCTCTCGTCGGCTTCTGCTACAAGGTATTGCGAACTGCCCAGCCGCGCATTCGACCCCAGCGCATCCACGCGCCCACCCACCACCACTGTAGGATCGAGATTGCCCTCGCCGCCGCCCGCGCCCAGCACCGCCGCGATCATCGAAGTCGTGGTGGTCTTGCCATGCATCCCGGCCACGGCGATCCCGTACTTCAGCCGCATCAGCTCGGCCAGCATCTCCGCCCGCTGGATCACCGGAATCTTTCTCGCCCGCGCCTCCAGCACCTCGGGATTCGTCGCCGGCACCGCCGAACTGGTCACCACCACATCGCTCGCTGCGGCGTTTCCCGCCGCGTGTCCTTCGTGGATCGTCGCGCCCATGCTAGCCAGTCGGTCTGTCACCGCCGACCGGCGCAGGTCCGAGCCCGACACCGCGTAGCCCATGGTCAGCAGAATCTCCGCGATCCCGCTCATGCCGATCCCGCCAATGCCGATGAAGTGGATACGGTGCGACGGAGCGAACAGAAAATGGCCAGGCAGAAACATGGGAAACGCTCTCTCCTTGCTTTGCTATCCGGCGCGTGGGCTTCGGTCCTCCCGCGCACCCGGACTTCACTCTACCAGCCTATTCCCACGGCCCCGCTTCCGGTTGCCCAGCTCGCGGCCCCGTCTCCGCGAATGGCCAAGATTATCCCCTTTCCACACCCGCCGCAGGCCCCGTCCGAGCAGCCCCGTCGCCGACCCTTCATTCTGCCTCGCCAGCCCTTTTCTGTTGGTCAAGGTTCCCAACCGCGCAACGGCGCAATCGCTGCGGATTGGACTCCGGTAATGCCGGATTGCCCGACGCCTGGTCCGTTCAGCACAACAGCCTGAACGGATCGGGGGCCGCCTAGCTCTGGCTGTCTTCCGGCCCGCTATCTCCTGTCGCCCGGTAAAGATGGACTGCGCACCGCAAATGCTGCTCCCCCGCGGCAAAATCCCTGCGCGACACCCCTCGCCATCCCGCAACCAAATGTCGTATCTTGGGTCTAATTCAACAGGAGTTCATGGGAGCCGTCCCGAGCGGGATTCGGACCCGGAGACTCGAATGAACGTGGGTCCTCGCATCCGCGCAACCCGCCGTTTGAAAGCGTTACCGGGCAAGCGAAGGATAAGCGGGGCAAGGGAATCAAGATGAAGATCACGCGAGTTTTGCAAAGCACGATGGCTGCGGTGGTGATTGCCGGCGCATTGCTTCTGGCAGCTCCAACCGCTGCCAATGCGGCGGTGTTCGTCGGAGTCGGCTTCGCTCCTCCGGCGATTCCGGTCTACGCACAGCCGGTGGCTCCGGGCTACGGATACATCTGGACGCCCGGTTACTGGGCCTACGGTCCCGATGGCTACTACTGGGTCGACGGCGCCTGGGTTTACCCGCCTTATGTCGGCGCGCTTTGGACGCCGGGTTACTGGGGCTGGGGCGTGGGCGGCTACTTCTGGCGTCCTGGATACTGGGGCCGGTCGGTAGGCTACTACGGCGGTATCAACTACGGCTTTGGCTACTTCGGGGTGGGTTTCTGGGGCGGATATTGGAACGGCGGCCGCTTCTTCTATAACGGTGCGTACAACCATCTCGGCTTCCACAACGAGTTTGTCTACAACCACCCCGTTTCGGGGTTCGACGGGCGTCCTGGCGGAGCTGCATTCGCTCGGGGAGGCGCTGAGGGCTTCAACCGCGGTGCAGAGGCCACGAATCGCGGCGCCGGCATCAACGGCAACAGCTTCGCCAACCGTGGGGCCGAACCAACCGCACGTACGGCTTACAACGGCGGCGCTGCTCGCGGATACGCCGGCGGCAGCGCTTTTGCCTCTCGCGGCGGCTACGCGGCCCCGCAGGCCCGGACCGGCGGCAGCTACGGTGGCGGTGCCCGCATCAGTGGCGGCGGTGGTGGTGGCTTCCACGGTGGCGGCGGTGGTGGACGCGGCGGCGGACACCGGTAATCGCGATCACAGTTGAATCGCGAAGGGCTGGGGAGCAATCCTCAGCCCTTTTCCTTTGCCAACTTCGAAGCCATTTCCGCGATCACCTCGGCCGCGTCCGGTCGCGCCAGTGTTCGCGCTCGTTCACCCATCGCCCGCAGTTCTCCAGGGTCCGTAAGCAAGGCCGTAAGCTCCTCCAACAGCCTCTCTGGATCCGCCAGCTCTGTCTCAGTCAGCATTCGCGCCGCGCCTGCATCGTGGAAGACCTCCGCGTTCTTGCGCTGATGGTCGTCCGCGGCCAGCGCGAACGGCACCAGCAGCGAGGGCTTGCCTGCCGCGCCCAGCTCCGCCATGGTGCTCGCACCGCTGCGGCACAGGATCAAATCAGCCGCGGTAAACTCCGCCGGCATGTCGTCAAGATACGGCTGCACCCGAACTCCCGCTCCATTATCGCCGGCCGATTCGTACGCCTTCGCCGTTATCTCCGCGTGCCGCGGACCCGCCTGGTGCACGATCTCCAAATCTGGAAACCGCTTCAGCAGCGGTCCGGCGATCTTCGGCATCGCCTGGTTCAGTACACGCGCACCCTGGCTCCCTCCGAAGACCAGCAGCCGCAGTGGGCCTTCGGTCTTCGGCTGAATGGCGAAGAACTCCGCCCGCACCGGAATCCCTGTTACCCGCGCATTGCGGAAGTAGCTCCGCGTCTGCTCGAAGTTCACCGCCGCCGCGCTGACCCATCGCCCCACCAGCCTGTTCGCCAGCCCGGGCACCGCATTCGGCTCAAACGCCAGTGTCGGCACACGCAGCAGGATCGCCGCCAGCATGCCTGGGCCGCTGGCATATCCTCCCACGCCGACCACCACGTCTGGCTTGAACTCCCGCAGCAGGCCCACGCACTCCATCGCTCCCAGTGGCAGGTCCACCGCCGTGCGCAGCCGCGTTGCCAGGCTCACATTCTTCAGTTGACCGGACCGCACCAGCTCCAGCTTGAATCCAGCTTCCGGCACCAGGCGCGTCTCCAGACCGCGCGCGGTCCCTACGAACCGCACCTCCGCACTGTGCCGGTCGCGCAGCTCACGCGCAATCGCCAGCGCCGGAATCACATGCCCGCCGGTCCCTCCACCCGCAATTAAGACCCTCAACGTGCCCGCTGTTCCCTGTTTCCTGTCCTCTGTCCCCTGCACTCAATTTGTCTCACGCGTGATGTTCAGCAGAATGCCCAGGCTGGCGAGCGTGATGAACACCGAGGTCCCGCCCGATGAGATCAGCGGCAGGGTGATGCCCTTGGTCGGCAGCAGTGCCAGCACCACGCTCATGTTGAAGAATGCCTGGATAAGGATCGCCGTCGTGATCCCGAACGCCAGGAACCGCGCGAAGGGGTCGGTGGAGAGCACTGCCGCGCGCAGTCCACGATAGCCCAGCATCACAAACAGTCCGACGACGACCAGCGCGCCGACCAGCCCAAGCTCCTCGCAGATGTTGGCGAAGATGAAGTCGGTGTGCGGCTCGGGCAGGTAGAAGAGCTTCTGCACGCCCTCCATCAGGCCGCGTCCCCACACGCCGCCGGTGCCTACCGCAATCAGCGATTGCAGGATGTGGAAACCCGCTCCCTTGGGATCGAGCTCCGGGTTGATGAACGCCAACATGCGCGCCCGCCGGAACGCGACGTGGAAGAGCATGTAGTACAGCACCGGCGAGGCCAGCGCCGCGCCGATAAAGAAGTATTTGAACTGCGCGCCGGCGAGGTAGAGCATCAGTGCGGTCACGCCCGCGCACACCAGCGCTGTGCCCAGGTCAGGTTCCTTCAGGATCAGCGCGATGAACACCAGCGGGGGCAGCACCGCGCGCAGGATCGTTCCCTTCCAGTCGTCCATCTTGTGGATGCGGGTCTGCAGGAAGTAGGCGAGGAACAGCACGATCACCGGCTTGGCCAGCTCCGACGGCTGCAACGTCGTGCCCGCTACGCGGATCCAGCGATGCGCGCCGTTCATGCCGTGCATCACAAACACGCCCAGCAGCAGCAGCGTGGTTACCGCGATAGACGCCACCACCACTGCATAGTTGTTATACCGCCGGTAGTCGACCTGCATCAGCGCCGTCAGCGCAGCCATGCCCAGCACTGCCCACAGCGCCTGCTTGGCAACGTAGGCGTAGGGCGAACCCAGCGTCTCCTTGGCCATCACCGCGGAGGCGGAGAACACCATCACCAGGCCGAAGAGCACCAGCAGCAGCACCGTCCCGAACAGCCATTTATCGACGCCAACCCGCTTCGCCATCCAAAAACCAGCCTTTAGCTCTTAGCTTCTAGCCGCTAGCTAAAAAGCTAGGAGCTAACAGCCAGAAGCTGCCTTACCAAGTCCTTAAATACCCGTCCGCGCTGCTCGTAGTTCTCAAACTGGTCGAAGCTCGAGCAAGCCGGCGCAAGCAACACCACATCGCCGGCAACCGCATCCTGCGCGGCCGTTCGCAGCGCCGCGTCCAGCGTGCCTGCTGAAACTATCTTGACGACTCCCGCCAACTGGTGCTCAATCTTCTCTGCCGCTGAACCAATTGTGGCAACAGATTTGCACCGTTCGCGCAGCAAATCGTTCAACTCGGTGTAGTCGGAGTTCTTGT